>JAABUS010008338.1_pt1 | contig 11422 bp, 9 predicted proteins | sample 5560161 | NCBI WGS metagenome assembly JAABUS01 (sample SAMN10711885, study PRJNA513376) | rock metagenome | isolation source: Antarctica rocks | place: Antarctica: Victoria Land, Trio Nunatak nord | collected 2016-01-04
GCTCACCCTCCGGCACCGTCGAAGACGCCCTCGACACCGCCTGCGGGCTCTACCTCAACGACCCCACCGCGTGGATCTGAACCCCCGACCTTTCAACGGAGATGACCACTAGCTAGCATCGATGGGGATCAGCCTGGGCGACGACTCGCGTTGATCGCAGAGGAGCGGTGAGTGACTAACTGTGTGACAACAGAGGCGCCTTCCGGCACACCGTGGTGGATGCTCGTGGACTCCCGCTGAGCGTGAATCCAGCCCGATGAGCGTGGCGTGCCGGACCTGATAAGGCAGAGGTCAGTGGTTCAAGTCCACTTAGGCCCACCAAAGTTCCTTTGACTAGGGATTTCACCTGCGGTCAGCAGCCCCGGTCCCACAACGGCATCTCCCGGCGAGTTAGCCGGGCTTTGTCCTTACATGGCCCTGACTAGGTAGTGGGTCGCGTGCCTGACCTCTGCCCCTCGCGGGCAGTGTCCAGTTTGGGATTCAAGGTCAAAGTCTTCTGACCAGGCGTTTCGCGCGCCGCATGGCCGATACAGTCAGGCGGGTCACATGCAGGACTCGCGAGAGACTCATTCGCTGTGACAACCCCTCGCGGCGGTCCCAGGCATGCCCGCCTGGATACGGCGACGACGAGACGTTGAGATCGCCGTCCGTGGCGAAGATGCAGGAAGCCGCCACGAGGTACTCGACGGCCTTACCCGCCTAATCGCGAACTAGATTGGCTTTCGAGCGGCCCGAGGTGGAATTGTTGCTCTCCAATCGGAGCCATAGGTCCGCAACGTAGAGCCTCAAGAGCCTCAACACGGTGATGGCGACTCGGCCGGCGATGGCTGTCGTCGCCTGTGCAACCTACCAGTCTTCCGCTTCTGACTCGTGCGTCGCACTGGGCGGATGTTCGTCGTCGAGTGCTTGTACGAGTTCTTCGAGCTCCCGGCGCATTTGGGCCACGGACCGGGACTGCGGAAGTAGATCCTCAAGGGGTGGGAGGAGGGCTCGGTGGTACCAGAGGAACCCGTCTCGCCCTGGCTTGAACCGGTCCCAAACCTCGGGGCCGGTAGTTGCCAGGTCGATTCTGGTGGCTCGAACGTTGTGCAGCTTATCGGCCGCGATGATCAGGAGGGCGCCGCGGCTTTTTCGCGGTAGTGACTCTAGGACGGCGAGTTTGCGGAGCCGCCAAGGTGCCTTGGGCTGGCCAGCATCAGGAAGTGAATCGGAGCACTCTTCCACGAGCGCGGCGACTTCGGGTCCGCATTGCTGAGCGATGAGCTCAAGGGTGCGGTGGCCTCCTTGGTCCTCGGCGGCGTCGTGCAGAAGGGCAGCGGCCGCCACAGTGTGGCTTGCTCCGTCCTCGAGGACCAGGGCGGAGACTGCCAGGAGGTGACTGAGGTAGGGGGTAGCCGTTCCCTTGCGGGTCTGGTTCCTGTGAAGATCCGCGGCTAGCGCGAAGGCCGCCGCCAAGAGTTGGGTGTTGGCCGGCTGGTCACTCATGGGACTCGAGGCTTGGGTCGAGGAGCTCGGCCCGGGGGTGCGGTGCGCCGCTCTCGTGCTCGAACCGCCACGCCAACTCTCGGCACCACTGCTGCGTCTGTAGAAGGCTTGACGTGTGGACTGACCGGCCGCTCTCACCCAGGGCCTTCTCAAGCCTGAGCAGTTCGACTCGAACGGTGCCGAAGTCGATGAGGTCGCTTTGGCCAGTGCGCGATCTGGCCATCAGAGGCCCCCAATCCTTCAATCCGGCGCTGATCCGTCGGATGGCTTGGTCGAGGAGCCTGGCTCTCCAAGGGGTCGCTTCGATGGAGGCTGGGAGTTGGAGGCCCCGAGGGTCTGAGGATCTTGGCTGGTGGTGTTCGCCGACCAGGAGGTGTTCCCGGTTCTGCCTCAGCCATCGCAGCGGGCGACCGGGCTCGTTCCACGTGGGCCACCGGCTCTCGAGTTCTTGCTGGTGGGCGCCGATCAGGGAGAGAGCGACGTCGACGTCGATGAGGTGGTCGACAACGCCGCTTCGTGCTGCGGCTGTCACCTTTTCCTCAAGGTCAGTCTGGGTTTGGCGGTCCCGATAGTCAAAGGCGAAGAAGCCGACTGCGACGAGGAGGAGGGTGCCGGCGCTGGCCCCGACAATGGGATGGTCGCGCCAGAACCCTGCGAGAAAGCCGAATGGCCAGTCGGACAGTTCAGCAGCACGAACAGACCGAAGCTAGTCACTCCTGCCGCGTAGACCACGGTGAGGGGTAGCCGGCGGCGGCTCCGGCTGGGCCGCGTGTGTCGGGTCACTTGACCTCGTCTCGTCCGACGAGGATCTTTTGGCGTTGCTGGTCGAAGGCCTCGCGGTCGGCTGCGAGCTGTCCAGGGTCGGCTGCCGTGCTGCGCTTGTCGAAGTATTGGTGGCCTAGTTCGGCCCGTAGGAGCAGATCGACGACCTGTGTGCCGGTGAGCCAGGGCCGGTCCTGGCGGAGCCGGCTGGCCAGAAGGGGACCGCCGGTCAGCCGGCGCTGAAGGCCCCGGAAGTCTTCAGCCCGGGGGTAGCCGAGGGCTTCCAGGACGGTGCGGAGCTCGCGGAGCCAGGGCAGCGGGTCTGCTTCGTTCTGGCCAACGACTTGTTCGATGAGCTGTTCCAGATCGCTGTCGGACCACCGGCTGCTGGGCTCCGGGTCATTCATGGGCAGGGGGGTGGTATCGAGGATCTCGGCCTCAGCGAGTGCGTCGTGGCGGACCTGGCTGAACAGCCGGTCGGCCACCTGCAGAAGGCTCGCCAGCTCGACGAGGCGCCGTCGTAGGGCAGCGGACGGTGCGCGTTCGGCCTTGTACACCAGGTCGTGCTCGAATGAGGCGAGTGCGTCCTGAAGGATTGATCGGATCTGGATCTCGATGGGGATGTCGGTCCCGAGCATCGGTTGGTTCATCGTCTCCAGGGTTTCGGGCCGCATCCGCACCACCAGGTGCCGACTCTGGTAGCCGGGGCGGTCGACATGTGTCTCGTTCCCGCGGTCCAGGTCCTCGAGAACGTGGAAGGCCTCGCGGATTTGCGAGGTCATGAAGGGGACGTCCGCAGCAATCGACACGACGACCCGCACCCCGACGAGATCGGTGATTTGGCTTGGCGGGTCGATGTACTTCGGTGTGCCGTCCAGGAGCCGCTTGCACGCCTTGCGCAGGAAACTTTCGCGGGTCTTGACGCGGGAGACGACCTGGTGGGCGTAGATCCCGGCCTCCTGGATCTCATCGTCGACGATGCCCCGCGCCACCCGTGCCAGCTCCTGCAGCCGGAAGTACTGGGCGTCGTAGTACGCACCGGCGGGCTCAGCGGCCGGGTCGGCGGTCAAGGCGCCACCTTAGTGAGGTCGTCCGTGGTGGTGGCGGCGATGAGGGCGGACAGGCTCGTGTACCGCTGACGCATAGTCCACGCGCTGGAGCCGCGATGCTTGATGGGGGGAAACCGGGTGGTGCCTGGGTCGCCGAGTGGGGTGAGCAGCAGGATCTTGGCGGCTTCGCCTTCCTTCCACGGCCCGGCCAGGGCTGCGGCGATGACGTCGCCGACCCGCTGGTCATGGGCGCTGACGGACAAGGCGAGCTCGGCCGCGGCCACCTGGCTGAGCACGACGTCGTCGATCACCTGCTGGATTCGTGCGACGGCCCCGTGGATGGTCCGCTGGGAGTAGAAGCCGACGCGCTCGAGGCCGCGGAAGGAGCGGCCTGGCTGACAGACATATGCGGCGGTTTGCCGGTAGAAGGGCCAGGCGTTGCTGGCGGCGACGATGACGACGTCGTCGTCGTCGTTATTGGTCATAGAGCTGCTCCTGGTTTGGGTGTTGACTGCCGGGGGAACGGCAGGCTGCAACCCTGGTCCGCGGCCGCTGGACTCTCTCGGCTGGACGGCCGGCTGTCGGGGCCGTCCTGCCTGGGCCCACGTGCGGATCTGGATGGCGCTAGCCGGGAAGGCGTCAGGGAACCGACTGAGTGGCTCCATGCCTGTCGGGTGTGGCAGGTGGATCACCAGACGGTCCCGTCCAGCGAGGCCCAGCACCGCTTGATGGTCGACCTCGTCACCGGGCCGGTCGCCGCGGCCGAACCCGGGTGGCAACCTCCAGAGGGGAACCAGGTGGTCGCGTGCCCTGGCACCGAGGACCACCACCAGACGGGCTGGGCATGCGGCGAGGATGCGTTCCAGATGAAGGGACGCGCAGCGTTCAACGGCCTCATCCACACCGAGCTCGCCTCGCGACTTGCAGTGCACGACCTCGGTCATCGCGTAATCCACCGCGGGGTCCGCCTCCCGGCCCAAGAGCTCGCTGGCTCGATCCCGCACCCGCCGCCAGAACGGCACTGGCCGCGAGAGCTGCCCGTCAAGCTGCCGGAACCGACCCTCCGGCGTCGCCCACCGATCGAATCGCTGTGTGATGAACGACGCAATCGCAAGGTCTGTCCACGACGCCGTCGGATAGTTTTCGGCCTCGCTAGGAGCGTCCGGAGGGCCAAGGCTGATGCTGGGGTTGGAGGAGACGAACACCACTCTCGCCGTGGCGAGACCGCCGGCCCAGGCCTCCGGAACCTGCCACCGGTCGTCGTCGACCTGACTGGAGACGATGCGGTGGCAGTCGTGTCGACGATCGACACGGGCCCGTGGGACCTCGCCACACCGAGCGACACTCAGAGCCAGCTCCGACAGCACGTCCACTTCAGCACCACCTGCAAGGATTGTCCCGACGAATCGATGACGATACGGCAAACCCCGGGCTCGCCCCTGGCCGTTGGCACCGTCGAGGATGGCAATTCTGACACTCGGGGTCTAGTCGGGATGCGGAGCACTGTTCCCCACTCCGCCCGCAGTGGGGCGGCAGCCAAGCGTTACACGGGAACGCTCCGCGACCCTTCAGCACGGTTCCAAGTGGGACGCAAGTTCCTCTTCTCGACGCGGTAGGTCATTGATGCGGTGGTTCCTGGACTCGACGAAGGCGATGCTGCGTCGTCGGTATTCGCGGTAGGTGTCGGCGTCCCTCGGGATCGACGGGGCTTTGAAGTCGTCGAATGACATGAAGAACCGCACGGACGAGCAGTCGCTGGTCACGAGGTCTTGGAGCAGGAAGAACTCCACATAGCCGCGGAAGTCGTCGAACAAAGCGAAGAAGGCGCTATAACGGGCGAGCGTGTCGCCGAGCGGACTCGGTTCGCCGCGATAGTGCCGGCGAATGCACTCCAGCGTCAGATCCATGCGGTCAGCGATCTTCCGGTTGAACCCTCGGGCGCCGTTGATCGTTTGCTTGCCTCCCACCCTGTTCGCGGGAAAGACTATCATCGCGCCGATCGTGTAGCCGACAGTGAAAAAGGCCACGTTCTCCTCGTCGGTGAACTGGCTCGTGACGAGAGCCATCGAGATCCATCCAGTGAAGGTGGGGATCACCGAGTCGCTCGACAACCAGAACTCGCCGAGCTCGGATCGATGGTGTAGGTAGCCGCCCCGCGTCGTCATGTCCAGGTTGAATAGCGCACCGTTGGGCAGCGGCTTGCTCCACAGCAACTGGTGGTACCGGCGAAGCGTCGGGCTGTGCGAGTCGGGATCCTTGCCATTGGAGTCGTACCTGAAGTCGACAGAGATGTCAATGACGGGCCACCGGTCCCGCGGTTCCCTCGTCAGCGAGATCTCGTCCATCTGGAGAGGCTAACCGCCCAGCACCGTCCATCGTGAGACGCTCTCACGCTGTGCGACACCGGCGACACGGACCACTGCCCTATAGGCCGCCCTGATGGATCATCATCGAGGGGACGCGAACGGTGCAGCAGATCGAGCGCTAAACCAGCGACGTGAGCCCACCGTCGAGGCTTTTGATCTTGGTCAAGGGCGCAGCAGGGACGCACGAGGACGAGGAGGGATGGCAGAAGATTACACATGGTGACGAGTGCCGATGCCACCATCGAGCCTAGTCAAGGCACGTTTTGATAGTTGGCAATTAATGTTGGAAGACAGCGCAAGTCGCGCTGAAACGGCCTGATAAGGCAGAGGTCAGTGGTTCAAGTCCACTTAGGCCCACCAAACGCCCCTTGACTAGGCGTTTTACCTCTGCGCGCCAAATCGATTCTCCCTTCCCTGGGACGCGGTGATTGTTAGCACATGCCGTTGACTAGGAGTATTGCTCGTGAAGGTGCGTCGACATGACCTCTGCCACTCGGGGCACAGGTCCTTCCACCGTGTGTGCATGGAGAGTCAGTCAGTCTGATCTGATTAGGCGTTTCGTCTGAGCTGGCGTCAGTAGCTGGGTAGTGGGGGATCCGGGGACTCTCAACATGGTGGTCCATCGCGGGTCGCTGGGGCGAGAAGGAGGCCCTCACGCGTGGTCTTGACCGGGGAGCCTCCGAGTCGCCGGCGATCGAGCCGACACAAACGAACGTTGGATGCAGGCGGATCTACTCCCCCAAGCGTCCATGTTCGGTGTTCGGTATTGACCGAACGCCGAACATTGGCGAGACTAGGTCGCGTGGATACAGGGGCCCTTGTGGCCGACGCACTGGAGCAGTTGGGGATCGACGCCCGACGGCTCGTTCACGTGTCCGGCAACCGTGTGGACCTCGTCCTTGACCCCAACGGCGTGGGATCCCTGATCCAGGTCAAGTATCGCTCGCTGGTGACTCATGACGTCGCTGTGCGATTGCTGGCAGAGCCGCTGACGTCGAACGCGGCACTTCTCGTGGTTGCTGATCGGGTGACCGAAGAGGCGCGCAAAGCGTTGACGGCCGGAGGCGGCGGATACCTCGACCTACGCGGTCGGCTTGCGCTCCACACGGGACATGTGGTGATCGACGCAGAGGTCGAGCCGGTCCGGCGGCGTCCCGAGCGGACTGAGGCGCTCAGTGGCAAGGCAGGGCTGGAGGTCGCCACAGCCCTTCTGATGCAACCCGAGGGTGACCCAGCGGTGCGGGTGCTGGCGCGTGAGCTGGGGCGATCGCCGAGTACGGTTTCTACGGTTCTCTCCGCCCTTCGGCGATCCGGCTCGATCGATGGCGGGAACGTCGTCGCGGGCCCCGAGTTGTTCTGGCAGGTCGCCGAGAGATGGTCCCGGCCACGAGTGCTTCTAGCCCAGCTTCCAGCGCCCGGGGACGCCGTTCTCACCAAGGCGCTGCGACTGGGTCTCGATGATGTCGAGCATGAGTCCGGCTGGGCGCTGACCGATTCTGCTGCAGCGGTTGCCTACGGCGCGCCCATAGCGATCAGCTCGAATCAGACGCTTGACTTCTTCGTGTCAGACCTGTCCGTCATCCGGCGCGCGACGACCTTGCTGGGCGCCGCAGTGACGGCGTCGCGGGCTCGGGCCTCGGTTCGAGTCGCTCCGGTGCCTGCGGTCGTGCAGCGACGGATCGACCTGAATGCGCGCGCCGGCGAGTGGCCGCTCGCGCATCCGCTGTTCGTGGCGCTGGATCTCGCTCAGGACGTCGGCCGCGGTCGCGAGATCCTCAAGGCATGGACGCCCGATGACCGGTGGATTCGTGTCTGGTAGCCGGGTCACGTTTGTCGGCGACGCGATGGCTTCGGTCGTGCAGGGTGTCATCGAGGCTCGCAGACTCATCGGTCACCCGCCAGTCGTCGTGGGTGGACTGGCGGTCTTGTCCCGCCTGTCGAACCCGTACCGGGCCACCGTTGATCTGGACCTGGTCGACCGCCTGCGGGGTGAGTCGCCGTACCTCGAAGTCCTCCGGGCGGCAGAAGGATCTAAGCCTGTCGAGCCAGCGGCCGTCTTGATGCCAACGCCGTACGGCATGGTGAAGATTGATGTGCTCGAGGTGCGTCAGGTCGAACTCGACCAACCCAGCGACGATCCGGGCGATCGGCTGCATGCTTCAGCTCATGCCTGGGCCAACGACACAGCGACCGACGTGTCTATCGAGGTGCTCCGCACCGGCGCTGAGCCTGTCAGAGTCATCACGCCGGTTGCTGAACCAGGTCCACTGATGGCCAATGAAACTCCAGGCAATCATGAACCGCTCGGTCGACAAACAGGGCACCGACCTGCTCGATATCCTGCGCCTCGCCTTTGACGACGTGACCAGGCCGGCCGCGATGACTCAGATCGGCTCCGTCGACGCAGCCATGGCGCGGGACATTGCCCTCCACGTCGATCTGTGGTTCGTGCGCCAGCAGCGGCAGTCGCTCCAGTGGATCAGACGTGCAGGCGGGGGAGAGATCACTGGCGATGATCTTGATCTCGTTGCAGAACTGCTGAGTGCCGCAGCGGAGCGACAGGATTAGTGGACCGGGTACCGAGTGAGGACTCGTCGATGAGCGTTGGACCTGGAGGCGAGCTCGAGCAGTTGCGTCGGGAGCTCGACCGGCTTCGGGCGGAGAACAGCAGGCTCGCGCGCCTACTCCACATCCGGGGCCAGGATACGACGCCATCGCCGGAGCAACTCGCTGCACCACGTCATCCGGGAATAGTGACGATGGCGTCGCCGGCGGACGACAAGCTCATGTTGTATGCCGACTTGTTCCGAGCACGCACCGACGTCTACGCGGTGTACTGGGAGAACCTCCGGGCGGGCACCCACGGGTGGATGCCAGCGGTGGCCGGTCGGTGGCGCAGTGGAATGGATCGTCGCTCGGCGCGCTATCTGCCACTCACTCGCGAGGTGATCGCCAGTCACCTCGCCGAGATGAGCACATTCATCGGCCTCTACCCGTTGTTGCAGGACAACTCGTGCCGTTTCCTCGTCGCTGACTTCGACGGTTCGGCGGCCATGTTGGATGCGCTGGCGTACGCGAAGGCATCTCGGTCCGAGGGTGTTCCCGCCGCTGTCGAGCTGTCGAAGTCCGGTCGGGGAGCACACGTCTGGGCGTTCTTCGCCGAACCGGTGGCGAGCGCGACGGCTCGGCTGCTGGGGACCGCGCTGCTGCATGATGCGATGGTCCTGCGGGGCACCATGGACCTGCGGTCGTACGATCGCCTGTTCCCGAATCAGGACATGCTGCCAGACGGTGGCTTCGGCAACCTGATTGCCGCTCCCTTACAGCGCAAGCACCGAGACCGCGGCCTCACCGTGTTCCTCGACCTGAGCACGCTCGAGCCCCACGAGGATCAGTGGGAGTTCCTGTCAACGTTGGATCGACTGAGCCCGAGCGATGCCGCGAGGATGGCCCGACGAGCGAAGCAGACGCCCGTCGGGCTCGAGGTCACCGCGGTGAGCAAGTCGGTCGCGACGAGGGTGCAACCGCATCTGCCAGCGTTGGTCCGCGCCGAGCTCGGGGCGACTCTGATCATGGAGTCAAGCCAGCTAACGCCGGCGGCGCTGACGACGTTCAAGCATGCGGCCTCGCTGTCGAACCCGAAGTTCTATGAGCTCCAACGGCTTCGCAAGTCCACCTGGGACACGCCGCGGTTCATTCGTGGCTACGACGTCACACTTGATGATCAACTGGTGCTGCCGCGTGGGCTACGACACCGAGTCGGGGAGATCATCGAGCGGTCGGGTTCTAAACTGATCATCACAGATGTCCGCAACCCAGGCACTGAGATCGACGTCAGTTTCGCGGGCGAGCTGGACACGAGGCAGGCGAGCGCGGTCAGCGCGATACTTGCGCACGATGACGGAGTGTTGGTTGCGCCACCGGGATCCGGCAAGACAGTCATGGCGTGCGCGGTCATCGCCGAACGCGCGACTTCGACCCTGGTCCTCGTGGACCGCAAGGCCCTCGCCGAGCAGTGGCGCACCAAGATCGAGGAATTCATCGGCTTCCGTCCCGGCCAGCACGGCGGTGGCCGCAAGAAGCTCTCCGGTGTGATCGACATCGCGATGCTGCCGTCGCTCGCTCGACGCGCCGACGTCGCAGCTCTCACCAGCGGATATGGACAGATCATTGTCGATGAGTGTCACCACGTGGCCGCCGCCGCCTACGAGCACTCTGTGATCAAGATCGGAGCGCAGTTCTGGCTCGGACTCACCGCGACACCGGCCCGACGGGACGGTCTGGGAGATCTCGTCGTGTGGCAGCTCGGCCCCGTTCGACACACGCTGGATCCAGCCACCGAGCCCACGCTCCTCGACATCGGCGACGGTCATGCCGGCCCGAACCGCGAGCTGTACGTCCACGAGACCACGCTCATCCTCGACGACCTCGATCCGGCTGCACCCGGCGCCATCGCAGCCGCCCATCGAGCGCTGGTCCTTGATGAGGATCGGAACGCCCAGATCGTCAGCGACGTCGACCGTGCCATCTCGGATGGACGAAACTGCCTGGTCCTGACACGCAGAGTGGCGCACGTCGAGATTCTGACGAACCGCTTGGCCGACCTCGGACATCAGGCGGTGGTCTTACAGGGTGGCATCTCGGCCAAGGCCTGGCGTGCTGCAGTCGATCGTCTCGCCGACGCCCGCACGGGCGACGGGGTGCTGGTGATCGGTACGACTCCGTTCATCGGCGAGGGATTCGATGCGCCCGCTTTGGACACCCTGTTCCTGGTGGCTCCGATCTCCTTCGACGGACTTCTGGTGCAGTGCGCTGGCCGTGTAGTGCGCGCATCACCTGGCAAGGGTTTGGCCGTAGTTCACGACTACCACGACCCCGAAGTGCCTCTGCTGGCCGGAGCGCTACGCCGCCGCATGCCGGGGTACCGCGCGCTCGGATTCACACGCAGATCGTGACAGCAGAGGCTTGATCAAGGTCCCTGCGCTGCCGACTAGCGCGAGTCGCCGACCGAGACCTTGGGACGCCACGTCACCGCTCGAAGCACTCGTGCGCGAACCTCGTGGATAAGTGCCCAGCCGCTCCCGGGCAAGCCCGCCAACCGAGCACCAAATGGCGGTCCAAGGTGTAACTGCGGTATCGGGGTTCGATCATCGGAGGTGGACGCCCCCTGGACCCACGGGGACGGCCCCAAGCACCATGGCTGGTACTGGAGATGGTCTTCTGGTTGGCGGCCGGGGCGAAATTTTAGGTGTTCGATCAACTGTTGAAGGGTGCCGGTGAAACTGGCCGGCCTTGATCTTGGTCGGGGACACCACAGGGACTCACCAGGACGAGGGAGGCCGGCGGACGACCACGGACGACGATGAACGAGGCGACAGGTATCGAGCCTAATCAGACCGATTTTCGGTAAGCGTTGACGAATATCGAAAGCCAGCGCAAGCTTCAATGAAACGGCCTGATAAGGCAGAGGTCAGTGGTTCAAGTCCACTTAGGCCCACCCATCTGACTAGGGGTTTTACACCTCGTCCTCGCTTGCCGGTTCGACATGCGTGACTAAGTGCGTGACTAACGATCCGGTTTTCGTGGTGCGATGAGTCGATCCATGACGGTCGCACCGGTCTGGATCACCGGCTTCAGCTGGTGCCGGTAGACCAGTTCCGTGACCGTCGACCCGGCTTGGCCGACGAGGCGCGAGATCTCCTCAAGCGGCACTCCAGCGTCGGACAGTTCCGACACGAAGGAGTGCCGCAGTTCCGGGGG
>JAABUS010008340.1_pt1 | contig 11421 bp, 7 predicted proteins | sample 5560161 | NCBI WGS metagenome assembly JAABUS01 (sample SAMN10711885, study PRJNA513376) | rock metagenome | isolation source: Antarctica rocks | place: Antarctica: Victoria Land, Trio Nunatak nord | collected 2016-01-04
CCGCCTCGGGCGGCCCGTCAGGTGTCACCGTCGGCCGTCCCTTCGGCTGGCAGGCTCGACGGGCTGGCACCCGCCGGGACGCCACCATGCTAGAGGCTCGGGGCGGACGCACAGGAAGGAACGCCTTCCCCGCGCTTCTGGACGGGCCCGGTCCCCGGCCAGGTCAGCCGGTACGCCGGCGGAGCACGGCTCCGGTCAGCGAGGTGACCTCGGTGAGGCCCATCAGGCGAGCGGCGGCCAGGTACGAGGCGGCGCCGAGAAGTCCGGCGACGAGGAGCACCGGCAAGGCATGAGCGGCGTCCTGCGCGCCGAGGCCGAGTGCGCCGAGTGCGGCCTGGGCGGCGAGCATCACGGCGGCGGCGACGCTGCTGGCGCCGGCGAGTCGGGCGCCGTACCCGAGCAGGCCGCGGTCGAGCAGCGAGCCGATCCGGCGTGACAGCAAGGTCGTGGACGCCAGCGATCCGATCGCGTACGCAGCGGCGTAGGCCAGGGCCAGCCGGGTCGACACCTCACGCGGGTCGACGCCGCGGGTCAGCGCGATGCCGACTGCGATGTTCGTCGACGTCAAGGCCACCTGCACCAGGAACGGTGTGCGGGTGTCCTCGTCGGCGTAGAAGCCACGCAGCATCAAGTAGTGCACGGAGAACAGCACCAGGCCCGGCGTGAACGCCGCCAGCGTGGCGGCGATCGGACCCGTGTCGCCGGCCTGCTCGCCGTACCCGAACATCGCCGCCGCGAACGGTCCAGCGAGGCAGGCGAGCGCCACAGCCACCGGGACCACGGCGGCGATCACCAGACGCAAGGTGGAGAGCAGCTCGTCGCGGACCCGAGCGCGCTGCCCGTCGGCCGCCAGCGACGACAGCAGCGGCATCGTGGCCGTCACCAGGGAGACGGTGATCACCGCGTGGGGCACCTGGGTGACGAGGAAGGCCGCCTGGTAGACGGTCGAGCCGGCCGCCTGACCGCCCTCGAGCGCGGCCGTGGTCGAGGACGACGCAGCGATCCGCAAGATCACGAAGAACGAGATCTGGTTGGCGAGCACGAAGCAGAGCGTCCAGGCACCGAGGCGAAGGGTGTGACCGAGCCCGACGCCACGAAAGTCGAACCGCGGCCGCACCCGGAAGCCGATCGAGCGCAGGTACGGCACCAGGACCAGTGTCTGCGCGACGATGCCGATGGTCGCGCCCACCCCGAGCAGGACCTCCTGCCGGGTGGTGAAGCCGTCGGTGCCGTTGGTGCTGCCGTACAACCCCAGGTAGGTGCCGAGCACCGTGCAGGCGACGAGGTTGTTGACGATCGGCGCCCACATCATCGGACCGAAGCGGCGCCGGGAGTTGAGCAGCTGTCCGACCAGCACGAAGACGCCGTAGAAGAAGACTTGCGGCATGCAGAAGAACATGAGCCGATATGCGGACTGGCGCGGCTGCTCCAGCTCGGGGGTGAACAGCTCGGCCGGGAAGGCCAGCCGGGCGATCAGCGGAACGGCCGCTACGAGGACGAGCGTCGCTCCGGCCAGCACGAGCACACCCAAGGTGAGCAACCGGTTCGCGTAGGCCGACCCACCGTCGGGGTCCTTCATCGCCCGGACCAGCTGAGGAACGAGGACCACGTTGAAGACCCCGCCGGCCACCAAGATGTAGAGCGAGTTGGGGACGGTGTTTGCCCCGGTGAACAGGTCGGCGTCGAGGGAGACGCCGAGGGCGGCCACGACCAGGGCGGCCCGCACGAAGCCGGTGAGGCGGGAGAGCACCGTCCCGGCGGCCATCACCGCCCCGGCAGAGAGCAACCGGTTGCGGGAGTCGGCCTCGTCGACCGCGCTCACCGGGTCGCCCGGCCGGTCCGAACCCGGCGCACCGACCGCCGCAGCACGACGAGGAGGACGAAGCCGGCGCCGGCGCCGAGGGCGATCCAGATGACGACCCCGAGCACGCTGGTGCGCAACGTGAACGTCGCCGCCGGGCCGAAGTGGTCGCCGCTGACCGTCGTGAGGTGGGCGGTGACCTGGTCCACGGCCACGTCGGTCACCGACGCGCTCACCAAGATCGTGCGCCGCTCTCCCGGCCCGATCGCGATCGGCGCCACGTCGGGGAGCGTGAAGCGACCGCTGCCGCTGTCGAAGTCGACACCGACGGTGACGGCCTGGTCCAGCCGGTTGGTGATGGTGATGCCGAAGCGTCCGGACTGGCTGGACAGCGTGACGAAGGTGGGGATCTCCACCGACACCGACTGCAGCTGACCGGCGAGTGCCCGCGCGCTCCGGCGGGCGTACGCCTGGCCGCGCCCAGGGCGGGCGCGCCAGTACTGCGACAGCGCGGTCGTGGTGACCTCGTCATAGAACAGCGTCACCGAGTCCGTCACGGCGGGCCCCCTCAACAGCTCGCCCAGCAGGCCGCTGCGCCGGTCGATGAGGGCGGCGGCGCGGGTGAGCTCTGCAGGCAGCGGTGGCGGCCCAGCTGACGGCGGGACCGCCGCCGCGCCCTCGTAGGTGACCAGTGGCCGGTCGAGCTGCTCCTGCGTCGTGGCCATGCGCGTCCACGAGGTCGAGAAGGCGGTGAAGAAGGCCGCCTGGCCCCATTGCGCACCGGGGTCCCAGAAGCGGGACAGCACGACCGTCGCGCCGCCGAAGCGTCGGCCCTGCGCCGTCAGCGCCAGCGACTGCAGCGCCGTCTCGGCCGCGATCCGCTGTCGCACCTGAAGCGCGGAGTCGGTGTCGCCTGGACCGGGGCCACCGTCGAGGTACGTCGGGTCGTTGACCACGACGTCGGCGACCCCGCCCGCGGTGTCGACCTGAAGCAGCGAAGAGCCGGTCTCGGGGCGGCCGGGAAGGGACCCTGCCCCGACGATGCTGGCGCGGACGGTCGGTGACGCCCGCGTCAGGGCCGCGGTGTCTGTGTAGCCGCCCGGCGGCCACCACAGCGACGTCGCGGAGATGTTCAGCGAGCTCAAGGTGGCGGTGGTGGCCCGGTTGGTCGCGGCCCGCAGCCGGTCGGCGGTGCGTACGGTCAACGGCTCGATCGACACGTCAGGGCTCTCCCGCGTCGGCAGCGCGGCCAGGTCGGGCTGGTCGTATCCGGTTGCCCACACCGAGACGTCCGGGGTGAAAGCGACCAGGTCGCGTAGCCAGAGCCGCGCCGTGCGTTGGTCCGCTGACTCGTCGACGGGCTCGGTCTGCACGAACTCCGCCAGGGCACCCGCGCCGGGAACCTGGTCCGGCGTGCCCGCCGTACTGCCGCTGGCGCCGGGGGACGGTGTGTCGAAGGACGGTGTGCCGAAGGACGGTGTGCCGGCGGCGCCATCTTGCTCGGCAAGCGGTGAGGACGTGGTGCCGCGCGCGATCTCGCCGAGGGCGTCGAGCAGCCCGGGGTCGAGCACGAGGGTGAGCGGCACCGGCCCGGAGCTGCGGGCCATGTCGAGCAGCGTGCGCAGGCGCCCACCGGGTGCGCAGAGAGCCACCAACCGGTCGCCATTGCCGAGGCGACCACCGGCGACCCGGCGTACCGGGGCCAGCAGCGGCCACAGCAGCGAGGTCTGTACGCGGGCACCGTCCGCGGACAGCAGGGGCAGGAACGTGCGGGCCCGGCCGGTAGCAGACAGCGACCGGCTCCCGTCGACATCGGTGCCGATCACCTGCACGCCGATCTGGTAGACCCCCGGCGCGCCGGTGATGCCCAGGTCCCGGTACGGCACCTGCAGCGCGTAGTCGACGCTCTCTCCTGGGTCGAGGTCGCCGATGCCGACGAAGGCGTCGGGTTCGATCACCCGGTCGCCGATGTAGGAGGTGTCGGGGCTGTCCGCGGCGTCCTGAAGCTCCTGGGCGCTGGTCAGGGCGCCGGCCGAGTTCACCAGGAATGCGTTGATGGCCAGCCACGGGTGGTCGTCGACATTGGTGACGGTGCCGCTGACCTCCACTACGTCACCGGGCTCGAGGGAGGTGGGCGAGAGCGTCTCGATGCTCACCTCCAGTCCCGTCGTGGGATCCTGCCCGCTGGAGTGCCCGCTGATCTGGGCCTCGATCGGGGCCGCCGCAGCGGCGGGCGACAACAGCACCGTCAGCCCGGCCAGCCCGGCCAGGAACGTGGCGAACACTGTCAACCAGGCGAGCAGTGGGGTCAGCAGGAGGCGGACGTACCCGATCTCCGCCCGGACGGCTGGGCTGCCGACGCTCACGCCGGCCATGCTAAAGGGGCACCGAGCGCTGTCCTGGCTCCCCGTAGAGTGTCTGCCCGTGTCGCCGCCGTCCTCGTTCCCGCCCAGCCCCACTGCCGGGACGGACGCCGCCGCCCCCTCCGTCGACGCAGAGCAGGCGCTCGCCCTGCGCCATCTCGCTGCCCATACACCGGTGGTGACCGAGCTGGGGGAGGTGTTCGCCGCGGCCGGAGCGGAGCTCGCCCTCGTCGGCGGCTCCGTGCGCGACGCCCTGCTGCGCCGCTCGGCCACCAGTGCCCCCCACTCGTCCGACGACTGGTCCGACGACTGGTCCAACGACTGGTCCAACGACTGGGACTTCGCCACCTCGGCGCCACCCGACGTCACCAAGGCCCTCCTCGAGCGCTGGGCCGACGCCACCTGGGACGTCGGGCGGGCGTACGGCACGATCGGGGCCCGCAAGGGCGACGCGCACGTCGAGGTCACGACCTACCGCAGCGACGTGTACGACCCGGCCAGCCGCAAACCCGCCGTCGCATACGGCGACTCGCTGACCGGTGACCTGTCACGCCGTGACTTCACCGTCAACGCCATGGCGTTGACAGTGCCCTCGGGCAGGTTCACCGACCCCTTCGACGGCCGCACCGATCTGGCGTCGGGGACGCTTCGGACACCGGTGAGCCCCGAGCAGTCGTTCTCCGACGACCCCTTGCGGATGCTTCGGGCGGCTCGCTTCGCCGCGCAGCTCGGCTTCACCCCGGTGGCCGAGGTGTTCGAGGCCGTGGCCGCCATGGCCGAGCGGATCACGATCGTCTCCGCCGAACGCGTCCGGCTCGAGCTGGAGAAGCTGATCTTGGCACCCGACCCGCTGCGTGGCCTGCGGCTGCTCGTCGACACGGGCCTGGCCGAGTACGTGCTGCCCGAGCTGCCGGCCCTGCGGCTCGAGCGCGACGAGCACCACCGGCACAAGGACGTGTACGAGCACACGCTGACCGTCCTCGAGCAGGCCATGGACCTCGAGCACCGGCTCGGCGGTGGCCCGGACCTCGTGAGCCGGCTGGCCGCGCTCATGCACGACGTCGGCAAGCCGCGTACCCGTCGGTTCGCCGAGGACGGCAGCGTGACCTTCCACCACCATGACGTCGTGGGGGCCAAGCTGACCCGCAAGCGCCTGCGGGCCTTGCGGTTCCCCGGTGACATCGTCGACGACGTCGCGGGTCTTGTCGGCTTGCACCTGCGCTTCCACGGGTACGGAACCGGGGAGTGGACCGACGCCGCGGTGCGCCGCTACGTCCGCGACGCCGGCCCATTGTTGTCGCGGCTGCACGTGCTCACGCGGGCCGACTCCACCACCCGCAACCAGCGCAAGGCGACCCGCCTGCGGCGTGCGTACGACGAGCTCGAGGAACGGATCGACCGGCTCGCGGCCCAAGAGCAGCTCGACTCCCGGCGGCCGGACCTCGACGGCAACCAGATCATGGAGCTGCTCGGTATTGGACCCTCCCGTGACGTCGGCCAGGCCTACGAGTTCCTGCTCGAACGCCGGGTGGAGGAGGGACCCTTGGGGGTCGAGCGGGCCTCGGCTGAGCTGCTGGCCTGGTGGTCCGCCCGGACCTGACAGTGACAGTGGCCGTCGAATCCACCACATCCAGGCGTGCGACACGTGCACGATCAGCGCGCGAGACCCACCGCTGGGGGACGTATACGCTCACCCGCATGGCGGGGCGCAGGGCGATGCAGTCGGTCCTCTGGGCTGTACTCGTGGCCGGATCGGTCTCGTGCGCCGAGGACCCGGCCGACGGCTCGTCGTACGGAGCGGCTGCCCGCAATGACACCGGCGCGATGCGTTCTGACCTCGCTCCGTTGACGAAGCGCTTCACCGCCCTGCGCGATCCCGTTTCAGCGCGGTGGAAGAGCGGCACGTTCGGCGACCCGGGCGCTCCGGGTCCATCCACGTACTGGATCGACGCCGTCGTACGGGTCACGCCCACGGTCACCGACCGGCTGGCAGCCGGCACGGTCGCCAGCGAGCAGCCAGTGGTCGTCTTCGACCTGCTGCCCGAGCTTCCCGATGGCCCCTGGGTCGCCTCCGACCGGCTCAACCACAGGCTGTGCGCGGACGGGTTCAGCTGCATCATCCGGCTCGACCCTACCCACGCCACCGTGGTGATCCGGGCCGAAGGCGAAGGCTGAGCGCAGCCAGCGACCCCTGAGCGACCGTGGCAAAGCACGCCGCCGTCGGCATTGACGCCGCCAGGGCCGTCGACAAGGCCCAGGGCCCGGGCCGCTTGAACCACTGCGGCACCGGTGCCGTTTCGCCGGTGAGGGGGATGGTGATCCGGGCTGTCTCGCCGTCACGTGTTACACCGATGTCCAGCACGTCGCCAACGTTCAGGGGGACGATCTCTGGGTACCTCGGAAGGTCGATGACCTCTCCCTCGCGGAGTCCCGCGCGATCCGCGGCTCCACCCGGAACCAGCCCCCGGACCTGCCGAGTCACGAACGTGGACGGGTCGAACCCCACGTCGAGAACCGGCACCCGCACCGTCTTCCTGTCGAACTGCGACCCGAAGCAGTCCTTCCCGGGTCGCCCCACGCCAGTGAAGACCAGGGCGTCGAGGATCGACATCTCGGCGTCGGGCAGGGCTTCCTCAACACGGGCGCACCACTGCTCGAGGCCCACGCGCGCGCCGGCCCGGCGGCTCCGCAGCACGTCCCGGACGACGTCATCGACGGACTGTCGGCCTGAGGTCGCCCGCCTGAGGCGTGCGTCCAGGTCGGCCAGGTAGAACATGCCGCGGGCGTAGGGAAGTCTATGCGCTAGGAAGTCCGAGAAGAACAGCTGTTGTGCCTCCCGAACAGTGAGGTTGCGGCGGGGGTTCGCATAGCACTCCCGGGCCTCGAAGTTGACCGCGTTCAGGAAGACCTCCTCGTCGAGCATGCCTGCGCGGAACGGAAGGACGAGCGAGTAGTAGTCGGCGGCCCCTTCGACGAACCAGGTCACCTCTTCGACCGGTCCGTCCAGATGCAGCCATTCGTGGACGAGCTCGTGGGCGAGGGTCTCGTAGAGGGAGCCCTCGTCGAGCGGGTCGGCGGGGTTCATGGCCATCACGAAAGACGCCGGGTGAGCAGAGGCGTTGCCCCCTCGGTGCGGGTGGGCGCGCAGGAAGACCCGGTACGGGTGCGCCGGTGCGTCGAACGACTCGCACATCACCTGGTACGTCGTTCCCAGCCGCGCGGTGAAGGCTTCGACGTCGATACCTGGAGACGTCAGCCACCAGATCGAGAGCTGGCCGTCGCGGTGATGACGGTCCGCCAGGTCGCCACACATGACGTATGTATCCCCCAGGAGCTCCAGCCTCGTACCCGCCAGCTCACCATCGCGTCCGTCACCCTCACCCAGGCTGGAGACAGCCATCCAGCCATCGGGGGAACCGTCGCCCCCCATCGGTCTTTCCCATCGCAGCTCGAACGTGAGGTCCTCCGGTCCTGGCGGAAGGACCACAAAGCACTTCAGGGCTCCCGAGAGGCCGACGCCCTCCCCGCGAAGCTCAAGCGGTGGAGTCGCGGGCCGTGGCTCCTCGGCGACGGGCTCCGCCAGGTACGACACCTCGACGGGGCCGGACGTCGAGCGCTCCACGCTCCAACACCGAAGCTGTTCGCCGTCGTCGCTCTCGGTCAGGCTCGTGGCGAGCGGGACGGGTCCGACCCCGTCCGTGGCCGCCACGGCCGCACCCTCGAGCTGGAGGGTGGGCGCCCCGGCGATGGAAAGCGGCAGCTGCCCCAGCGGCTCGCCAGCATCGAAAGCGACGCGATCCAGCCGCCACGTCACCAAGATTCCCCGGGGATCGACCGCCAGAGTCACCAACAGATGTGCCATCACATTCCCTGAAACTGGCGCCGACCCACCCAGAAACTCTACTTGCTGTACCGGCGGCGACTCGTCCCTCAGGCGTGCTCGCTCAGCGCTCCACCCCCGTGGTCGCCCTCCCTGCGCCGCCCTCGTCCCTCAGGCGTGCTCGCTCAGCGCTCCACCCCCGTGGTCGCGCCTCCCTGCGCCGCCCTCGTCCCTCGGGCGTGCTCGCTCAGCGCTCCACGTCCCCGCGGATGAAGGCCTCCACGCTTGCCCGCCCCTCGTTGTCGGGGCGCTGCACCGGCGGCGACTTCATCAGGTATGACGACGCGGACAGGATCGGGCCGCCGATGCCGCGGTCGAGGGCGATCTTGGCCGCCCGGATGGCGTCGATGATGATGCCGGCGGAGTTCGGGGAGTCCCAGACCTCGAGCTTGTACTCCATGTTCAGCGGGACGTCGCCGAAGGCGCGGCCCTCGAGCCGCACGTACGCCCACTTGCGATCGTCCAGCCACTGCACGTAGTCGCTGGGGCCGATGTGTACGTTCGCAGCGCCCAGGTCGTGGGTGATGTTGCTGGTGACGGCCTGTGTCTTGGAGACCTTCTTCGACTCCAGCCGATCCCGCTCGAGCATGTTCTTGAAGTCCATGTTGCCGCCAACGTTGAGCTGGAAGGTGCGGTCGAGCACCACGCCGCGCTCCTCGAACAGCCGAGCGAGCACCCGGTGCGTGATCGTTGCGCCCACCTGGCTCTTGATGTCGTCGCCGATGATCGGGACTCCGGCGTCGGTGAACTTCTGCGCCCACTCGGGGTCGGAGGCGATGAAGACCGGCAGCGCGTTGACGAAGGCGACGCCCGCGTCGATCGCGCACTGCGCGTAGAACTTGTCGGCCGCCTCCGACCCGACCGGGAGGTAGGACACGAGCACTTGGGCGGCGGTGTCGCGGAGCACCTGCACCACGTCGACCGGGTCGCCGTCGGCCTCCTCGATCGTCTCGCGGTAGTAGCGGCCCAGCCCGTCGAGCGTCGGGCCGCGCTGCACCGTGACGCCGGTGGGCGGCACATCGGCGATCTTGATCGTGTTGTTCTCGCTCGCCCGGGTCGCCTCGGCGAGGTCGAAGCCGACCTTCTTGGCGTCGACGTCGAACGCGGCCACGAACTCCACGTCCCTGACGTGGTAGTCGCCGAAGTTCACGTGCATGAGGCCGGGTACGACGTTGGACGGGTCGGCCTCCTTGTAGTACTCGACTCCCTGGATCAGCGACGTGGCGCAGTTGCCGACGCCGACGATGGCGACACGGATCGAACCCATGGGGGTCTCCTTCGGGTGGTTGCTCGGGTGCTTGCCTGGCGAGCTGCTGGGGTGGGCGGTCACTGGTCAGGTCCTGCTGCGGTGGTGGTCGGTACGGCGGGGTCGCTACCGGAGGAGGGCCGCCGATCCGGTGGCGGTGAGAGGCCGGCACGCTCGGCGTCGACCAGGTCGCTCAGCCAGCGCACTTCCCGCTCGACGCTCTCGAGGCCGTGCCGGTGCAGCTCGCGGGCGTACGCGTCAGCCCTCAGGCGGGCCCGGGTGCCGGTGCTGCGGGCGGTGTGCAGCCGCTCCTCCAGCCGGCTGCGGCGGCCCTCGAGAATGCGCACCCGGGTGGCCGCGTCGGTGCTGGAGAAGAACGCGAAGTGGATGCCGAAGTTCTCGTCCTCCCAGGCAGCCGGACCGGCGTCGGCGGTTCGCTGGGCGAATGCGCCCCTGCCGAGCTCGGACAGCCGGTAGACGATGCGGCCGCGACGGGCCCGCGGGGCTCCCAAACCCACCGGCGCCACGTCCTCGGCGATCAGGCCTTGGCGCAGCAGCGTCTTGAGGCAGGGGTAGAGCGTGCCGTACGAGAGCACTCGCCCCCAGCCGAGCAGGGCGTTGACCTGCTTGCGCAGCTCATAACCATGCATGGGGGCGTCGGACAGCAGGCCCAGGACCGCTAGCTCGAGTGCTGCACCACGCCTGGCCACGTTCGCTCCGAGTGGTCTCGACGGCCGCTGGACTACTTCCAGGCAGCTCGTCGGCCGACGCGAGGTGGACGGCGAGGAGAAGTGTATCGGGTCGATACATCGTGTCGTCCAGTGGCTGCCGTGACCGCAGACCCCGACGGGCCGCCGCACCGCCAGAATCCGGACCGGACGCGTTCGTGCGGGCACACTGTGCTCGTGAGCAATCCGTCCGCGGAGTCGTCGTCGGCTCCGAGCAGGTCCGCGAGTCGGTCCGGGCGTGGCAAGCGGCGATCCCGGCTGCGCCGGGTCGTCAAGGCACTCGTGCTGACGCTTGTTGCGCTGTTCGTTCTCGGGGTCGTCGGGGTGCTCGTCCTCTACCGGTCGATCGACGTCCCCACCGCCAACTCCGCCTTCACCACCGAGACCACCACGGTCTACTACTCCGACGGCAAGCACAAGATCGGCACCTTCGCCGAGCAGAACCGGCAGTCCATCCCGCTGTCCCAGGTGCCTGACTCGGTCCAGGCCGCGGTGATCGCCGCGGAGGACCGCTCCTTCTACGAGAACGACGGCATCGACCTCGCCGGTATCGCGCGCGCGGCCCTCAACAACGCCCAAGGCAACGACACCCAGGGCGCCTCCACGATCACCCAGCAGTACGTCAAGGTGCTGTACCTCACTCAGGAGCAGACCTACACCCGCAAGGTCCGCGAGGCGATCCTGGCGGTCAAGATCCAGCGGCAGAAGTCCAAGGACGACGTGCTCGAGGGCTACCTCAACACCATCTACTTCGGTCGCGGTGCGTACGGCATCCAGGCCGCCGCGGAGGCGTACTTCGACAAGGACGCCAAGGACCTCAGCGTGGAGGAGGGAGCAGCCCTGGCCTCGGTGATCAACTCGCCGGGCACGCTGGACCCGGCCGAGGGCAAGGCCGCCCGATCGGGGCTGAAGGAACGCTACGCCTACGTGCTGAGCGGCATGGTCGACATGGGCACCCTGGACGCTGACACCGCCGCACGGGCGCAGAAGAAGTTGCCGACGTTCCCCGAGGTCAAGGAGACGCAGCGGTTCGGTGGGCCAAAGGGCCACCTGCTCAAGCTGGTCGAGGATCAGATGCTCCAGCAGGGCTTCGAGGACTCCGAGATCACCGGTGGCGGCTTGAAGATCACCACCACTTTCGACTACGCCGACCAGCAGGCGGCGATTCGCGCGATCAGGCAGGAGAAGCCCACCGTCAACGCCGACGGTGTCCACATCGGGCTCACCGCCGTCGAGCCCGGCACCGGCGCGGTCAGGGCCATGTACGGCGGACCTGACTACCTGAAGAGCGCGGTCAACTACGCCCTCGCCGCGCAGCCGCCGGGGTCGTCGTTCAAGCCGTTCGCACTCGCAGCGGCGCTCGAGGAGGGCTTCTCGCTCGACGACACCGTGACCGGCAACAC
>JAABUS010008341.1_pt1 | contig 11420 bp, 9 predicted proteins | sample 5560161 | NCBI WGS metagenome assembly JAABUS01 (sample SAMN10711885, study PRJNA513376) | rock metagenome | isolation source: Antarctica rocks | place: Antarctica: Victoria Land, Trio Nunatak nord | collected 2016-01-04
CGACGCGCTGCTGCCCCGGGGCGCCCCGGCCGTCGCCAGCACGGCGCTGGAGCCGGATACGATGGACGCGCTGCGCGGCATTGCGGCGCGGCGTGGCTTGGTGCTGCACCGGGTCGGCGAGGCGGGCGACCTGCTGCGCCTGCTGCGCGCCGTCCCGCAGCCGGGCGGGCAGGCGCTGGAGATTGAGGCGGGCGGCCGCCGGCATGAATTGGTCCTGCCGCTGCCGGGGCGGTTCCAGGCCGACAACGCGCTGCTGGCGGCCGGGCTGGCCATCGCGACGGGCACCGCGGACGCGCTGGACCGCCTGCCGGCGCTGCGCGGCGTGCGCGGGCGGATGGAGCTGGCGGCGACGCTGCCCAATGGTGCCGCGGTGTACGTCGATTACGCGCACACGCCCGACGCGCTGGACCGGCTGCTGGCGGCGCTGCGCCCGCACACCGCCGGGCGGCTGCACGTGGTGTTCGGCGCCGGCGGCGACCGGGACCCCGGCAAGCGCCCCCTGATGGGCGCCGCCGCCCGCCGGGCCGACCGCGCGTTCGTCACCGACGACAACCCGCGCAGCGAGGACCCGGCCGCAATCCGCCGCGCTATCCTGGCCGCCCTGCCCGGCGCCATCGAGATCGGCGACCGCCGCGCCGCCATCGCCGCCGCCATGGCGGACCTGGCCCCCGGCGACGTGCTGGCCGTCGCGGGCAAGGGGCACGAGCAGGGCCAGACCGTGGGTACCGCCGTCCTGCCGTTCGACGACGCAGCCGCCGTGCGCGCCTTGCTATGACGATGTTGTGGACCCAGGACGCGCTGCGGGCCGGGACGGGCGGCGCGTTCCGCCGGGCGTTCGACGCCTCGGGCGTATCGATCGATACCCGCACTTTGCGGCCCGGCGACCTGTTCGTGGCGCTGCAGGGCGAGACGGACGGCCATGCCTTCGTAGTGGACGCGTTGGCCCGGGGTGCTGCAGGCGCCATGGTACATCGCACGGACGGGCTGCCGGACGACGCTCCGCTGCTGGTGGTGGGCGACACGCTGGACGGGCTGCACGCCTTGGGCCGGGAGGGCCGGGCGCACTTCGGGGGCAAGATGCTCGCCGTCACCGGCAGCGTCGGCAAGACGACGACCAAGGAGATGCTGCGGACCGCCCTGTCCGCCTTCGGCCCCACCCATGCGGCGGAAGCGTCCTACAACAACCATTGGGGCGTGCCGCTGACCCTCGCGCGCCTGCCGCCCGGCGCCGCGTTCTGCGTGGCGGAGATCGGCATGAACCACGCGGGGGAGATCGCGCCGCTGGCCCGGCTCGCCGCCCCTCATGTCGCGATCGTGACCGAGGTCGCCAGCGCGCATATCGGCCATCTCGGCAGCCTGGAGGCCATTGCGGACGAGAAGGCGTCGGTGCTGGAGGGCCTGGCTCCCGACGGTTTCGCCATCCTGCCCGGCGACAGCCCGTTCCTTTCGCGCATGGCGGAGGCGGCACCCGGCCGGGTGATCACCTTTGGGCAAGCGGAGGGCGCCGACGCGCGCCTGCTGCGAACAAATCCGGTGCAGGCCAGGATCTGTGGCCAAACCGTCGAGTTCCCGCTTGCGGCGCCTGGGGCGCACATGGCGCTCAATGCGGTCGCCGCCCTCGCGGCCTGCGCGGCGCTGGGGCTGGATGTTTCCGTGGCGGCGGCGGCGCTCTCGTCGTTCGCGCCGGGCGCGGGCCGCGGCTTGCAGCGGACGATCCGCGGCGGCGATATCCTGCTGCTCGACGAAAGCTATAATGCCTCCTCCGCCTCGGTCCGGGCGGCATTGGGCGTGCTGGCGGCGCTGCCGGGCCGGCGCGTCGCGGTGCTGGGCGACATGCTGGAACTCGGCGCGTTCGGCCCGGCGGAACACGCAGGCTTGGCCAAGGACGTCGCATCCAACGCCGACCTGCTATATGCTTGTGGCCCGCTGATGCGGCATTTGTATGATAGCGTGCCGGACCGGCGGCGCGGCGCCCATGCGCCGGACAGCACGGCGCTGGCGCCGCTGGTCGCCGCCGCGGTGCGACCCGGCGACGCCGTCCTGGTCAAAGGCAGCCTCGGCAGCCGCATGCGCCTGGTCGTCGCCGCGCTGGAACACGCGGGAGCGCCGGGCTGATGCTGGTCTATCTGTCCCGCCTGTCCGCCGAGCAGTTCATCCTGGCGAACCTGTTCCGCTACATCACCTTCCGCGCGGGTGCGGCGTGCCTCACGGCGCTGTTCATCAGCTTCCTGCTGGGGCCGATGGTGATCCGCTGGCTCACCTCCGTGCAGCGCGGCGGCCAGCCGATCCGCACGGACGGCCCGGCCCGGCATCTGATCGAGAAGAAGGGCACGCCCACCATGGGCGGCGTGCTGATCCTCGCCTCGCTCACCATCTCGACCCTGCTCTGGGCCGACCTGCGCAACGGCTATGTCTGGGCGGTGCTGCTGCTGACGCTCGGCTACGGCGTGATCGGCTTCTGGGACGATTTCCTCAAGCTGACCCGGCGCAACACCAAGGGCGTGTCGCCGCGCGGCAAGCTGGCGGCGCAACTTCTGCTCGGCCTCGGCTGTGCGATCTGGGTCGCGGCGCTGACCCGGGAGCCGCTCGGCACCTCGCTGACGGTGCCGGTGTTCAAGGAGGTGCTGATCCCGTTCGGCCTGCTGTTCCCGCTGGTCGGCATGGTGGTCATGGTCGGCAGCTCCAACGCGGTCAACCTGACGGACGGGCTGGACGGGCTGGCCATCGTGCCGACGATCATCGCGGCGGCGGTGTTCGCGCTGATCTCCTACCTCGTCGGCAACCGGATCTTCGCGGACTACCTGCAGCTCCATCCGGTGCCGGGCGTGGGCGAGCTGGGCGTGTTCCTGGCCGCACTTGTCGGCTCCGGCCTCGGCTTCCTGTGGTTCAACGCCCCGCCGGCCGCGGTGTTCATGGGCGACACCGGCAGCCTGGCGCTCGGCGGCGCGCTGGGCGCAGTGGCGGTGGCGACCAAGCATGAGATCGTGCTGGCCATCGTCGGCGGGCTGTTCGTCGTGGAGACGGTCAGCGTCATCATCCAGGTGTTCTGGTTCAAGCGCACCGGGCGCCGCGTGTTCCTGATGGCGCCGCTGCACCACCACTACGAGAAGAAGGGCTGGTCGGAGCCGACGATCGTGATCCGCTTCTGGATCGTCTCGATGATCCTGGCGCTGGTGGGCCTGGCCACCTTGAAGATCCGATGAGCGCCTTCCCTCCCGCCCTGTTCGCCGGGCGCCGCTTCGCCGTAGTCGGCCTCGGCCGCAATGGCCTGCCGGCGGCGCGCGCCCTGCTCGCCATGGGCGCAGAGGTCGCCGTGTGGGACGACCGGCCCGAAGCGCGCGCCGAGGCCGGCCTGCCTTTGCATGACCCGGCGCGCGGCCTGGCCGGGTTCGAGGCCCTGGTGCTCAGCCCGGGCATTCCGCACGCCCTGCCCGCGCCGCACCCGGCGGCGCTGGCCGCGCGCCGGGCCGGCATCCCGGTCCTGTCGGACGCCGAGCTGCTGTTCCGGGCGGTGCGCGCGGCCGGGTCGGAGGCGCGCTTCGTCGGCATCACCGGCACCAACGGCAAGAGCACCACGACGGCGCTGCTCGCGCATATCCTGTCCAGCGCTGGCGTCGAATCCGCGGCGGGGGGCAATTTGGGCACCCCGGCGCTGGCGTTGCCGTTCCTCGGCGACGCCGGCGTCTATGTCTTGGAGATGTCGTCCTACATGCTGGAGCGCCTCGCCACGCTGCGCTTCGACGCGGCGGCCCTGCTGAACCTCAGCCCGGACCACTTGGACCGGCACGGCGACATGGCCGGCTATGTCACGGCGAAGCGGGCCGTGTTCGACCGGCAGGGCGGGGGCGACCTCGCGGTGATCGGCATCGACGATGAGGACAGCGCCGGCTTGGCGCAGGCGTTGCGCGGCCCGGATGTCGTCACGGTGTCCGGCCACCAGCTGGCCAATATCTGGTGCGACAACGGCATCCTGCGCGACGGCCATGGGCCGATCCTGGCGATGAGCGGCGCTCCCGCCCTGCCCGGCCCGCACAACGCGCAGAACGCCGCCGCCGCCGCCGCCTTGGCCTCCACGCTCGACGTCTCGCGCGAAGCCGTGGCGGTGGGGATCGCCGGGTTCGCCGGCCTGCCGCACCGACAGCAGCGGGTTGCGGTGGTGGACGGCGTCGCCTGGGTGAACGACAGCAAGGCGACCAACGCGGACGCCGCCGCCCGGGCGCTCGCCTGCTACGGCCGGCTGGTCTGGATCGCGGGCGGCATCGCCAAGGCCGGCGGGATCGAGGCGCTGTGCCCGCTGCTGCCCCGCGTGGCCCATGCCGTGCTGATCGGCCGGGACGCGCCGATGCTGGCGCGGACGCTGGCCGAGGCCGGCGTACCTTATACGATGGCGGGCACGCTGGACGCCGCCGTGCCGGCCGCCCGTGCCGCCGCCGCGCGCACCGGCTCCCCCGTGGTGCTGCTGTCCCCGGCCTGCGCCAGCTTCGACCAGTTCGCCGGCTTCGAGGCGCGCGGCGAGCGGTTCCGCCAACTGGCCCTGGCCCCCAGCTTTGCCCCCGACCTCCTGAGGAGCGCCTGATGGCCCTGTCCCGCTCCGACGATTCCGTGCTCGGCCGCTGGTGGCTGACGGTGGACCGCTGGACCCTGGTCGCGGTCGGAGCATTGATCGGCTTCGGCTACGTCATGATGCTGGCGGCCTCCCCCGCGGTGGCGGAGCGCATCCACCAGTCGCGCGACGTGTTCATCCTCAAGCAGGTCGTGTTCCTGGCGCTCGCCGGGCTGGTCGTGGTGGGGGTGTCGCTGCTGTCGCCGCGTGGGGTGTGGCGCTTGGCGCTGTTCGGCTGCCTGGCGGCGCTGGCGCTCACCGCCGCGACCCTCGTGATGGGCGTCGAGATCAAGGGCGCCCGCCGCTGGATCTCCGTCCCTGGCATGACCGTCCAGCCGAGTGAGTTCCTGAAGCCCTGCTTCGCCGTCGTCGCCGCCTGGCTGCTCAGCGAAGGGAGCCGCGTGCGGCGCTTCCCCGGCATGCTGCTGGCCGGCGGCGTGTTCGCGCTGATCGCCCTGCTGCTGAAGTCGCAGCCGGACATGGGCATGCTGGCGGTGGTGGCGGCGGTGTTCTTCGCCCAGCTTTTCATCGGCGGGCTCAACCTGGCGATGGTGGGCGTCGGCGCGGGCGGGCTGGTGGGCGCTGCCATCAGCGCCTATGCCTTCTTCCCGCACGTCCGCAGCCGCGTGACCCGCTTCCTGGACCCGTCCTCTGGCGACAGCTATCAGGTCAACACCGCGCTGGAGGCGTTCGGCAACGGCGGCCTGCTCGGGCGCGGCCCCGGCGAGGGCCGGATCAAGGACGTGCTGCCCGACGCCCATGCGGACTTCGTGTTCGCCGTGGTGGGGGAGGAGTTCGGCATGGTCATCTGCCTGGCCCTGCTCGCCTTGTTCGGCTTCATCGTGCTGCGCGGCCTGCTGCGTCTGCTGGCGGAGCAGGATCTGTTCATCGTGCTGGCCTCCTGCGGCCTCGTGACCAGCTTCGGCCTGCAGGCCTTCGTCAACATGGCCAGCTCGCTGCACCTGATCCCGACCAAGGGCATGACCCTACCCTTCGTGTCCTACGGCGGGTCGTCCGTGCTGGCCGTCGCGCTCGGCATCGGCATGCTGCTGGCGCTGACCCGGCGCCGCGCCCGGACCGAGACGGTGTGGGGCGCCGCACCATGAGGGGCCAGCCCGTCCGCCCCATCGTGATCGCCGCCGGCGGCACCGGCGGCCACTTCTTCCCGGCCGAGGCGCTGGCCGCCGAGCTGCTGTCCCGCGGCCATCGCGTGGCGCTGATGACGGACGCGCGGAGCGGCGGCCTCAAGTCCGAGGTATTTGCCGGGCGGGAAACCTTCGTGCTGCGCGGCGCCGGGATCGCCGGGCGGGGGGCGCTGCGGGCCGGCCAGGCGGCGCTGGCGCTGGCAGCCGGCACGGCGCAGGCGCGCGGCATCCTTTCGACGCTCAACGCCAAGGCCATTGTGGGCTTCGGCGGCTACCCGTGCGTGGCGCCCGTGCTGGCGTGCCGGATGCTGCGCCGGCGACCCGTGGTGGTGCTGCATGAGCAGAACGCCGTGCTGGGCCGGGCCAACCGGGCGCTGGCGCGGTTCGCGGACCGGCTGGCGCTCGGCATGGCGGCGACGGTGCGCCTGCCGCCCTCCGCCGCGACGGCCGTGACCGGCAACCCGGTGCGCCCGGCGGTCCGCGCCCTCGCCGGCCTGGACTACGCGCCGCCCGTGCCGGATGGCCCGATCAGCCTGCTGGTCATCGGCGGCAGCCAGGGCGCCCGCGTGTTCAGCGACGCGCTGCCCGGGGCTGTCGCCCTGCTGCCCGACCCCTTGCGCGCCCGGCTCCGCATCGCGCAGCAGTGCCGGCCCGAGGACTTGCCGCGCGTGCGCGACGCCTACGCCGCGCTGGGCGTCGAGGCCGAGCTGTCCGCGTTCTTCCCCAACATGGCGGCGCGGCTGGCGGCGGCGCATTTCGTCGTGGCACGCGCCGGCGCCAGCACGGTGGCCGAGCTGGGCGTCATCGGCCGCCCGGCGCTGCTGGTGCCGCTGCCGGCCGCCATCGACGGGCACCAGCGCGCCAACGCCCGGGCCATCGGGACCGACATCCTGGAACAGGCGAAGTTCGAGGCGGCGCCGCAGGTGCTGGCCGACGCGCTCGCCGCCCGGCTATCGTCGCCCGCGCGCCTCACCGAGGGAGCGCGCACGGTCGCCCGCGCCGGCATCCCGGATGCCGCCGCCCGGCTCGCCGACCTGGTCGAGCAGATGGCGCAGGTCCCCCATGAAGGAGCACGGGCATGAGGGCGCTGCCGCTCGGCATCGGCACCATCCATTTCGTCGGCATCGGCGGCATCGGCATGTCGGGCATCGCCGAGGTGCTGCACACGCTCGGCTACGCGGTGCAGGGCAGCGACCTCAGCGACAACGCCAACGTGCGACGGCTGCGCGACGCCGGCATCCCCGTGGCGGTCGGGCACGACGCGGGCAACGTCGCCAACGCGCAGGTCGTCGTGGTCAGCACCGCGGTGAAGCGCGACAACCCGGAGGTCGCCGCTGCCCGCGCCCGCCTGGTGCCCGTGGTGCGCCGGGCGGAGATGCTGGCGGAGCTGATGCGGCTGAAATGGGCCATCGCCGTCGGCGGCACGCACGGCAAGACGACGACCACGAGCCTGGTCGCCTGCCTGCTGGAAGCGGCGCACATGGACCCGACCGTCATCAACGGCGGCATCATCAACGCCTACAACTCCAACACAAGGCTCGGCGAGGGCGAGTGGATGGTGGTGGAGGCCGACGAGAGCGACGGCAGCTTCCTGCGCCTGCCGGCGGTGATCGCCGTCGTCACCAACATGGACCCCGAGCACCTGGACCATTGGGGCACGGCGGAGGCCATGGTGGCGGGCTACGACCAGTTCGTCGCCAACGTGCCGTTCTACGGCTTCGCCGTGCTGTGCATCGACCATCCCGGCGTGCAGCAGATGATCCCGCGCCTGTCGGACCGCCGGGTGATCACCTACGGCTTCTCGCCCCAGGCGGACGTGCGGGCGGAGCGGGTGCTGATGGACAAGCTGGGCGCGACGTTCGAGGTGATCTCGGCCGGGCGCGGGCGCGGCCATGCCCGGCGCATGGGGCCGTTCCGGCTGCCGATGCTCGGCCAGCACAACGTGCAGAACGCGCTGGCCGCCATCGCCATCGGCATCGAGATGGGCGTGGACGAGGCGACGATCCGCAGCGCCTTCGCCGGGTTCCGCGGCGTGAAGCGGCGGTTCACCAAGACGGGTGAGTCGGGCGGCATCACCGTGATCGACGACTACGGCCACCACCCGGTCGAGATTGCCGCCGTGCTGAAAGCCGCGCGCCAGGCCGGCGCCCGCGACGTGCTCGCAGTCGTGCAGCCGCACCGCTACTCCCGGCTGCAATCGTTGTTTCCCGAGTTCTGCACCTGCATGAACGACGCCGGCACCGTGATCGTCGCCGATGTGTATGCGGCCGGCGAGGCGCCGATCCCCGGCATCTCCCGCGACAGCCTGGTAGACGGGCTGCGGGCGCGCGGCCACCGCAGCGTGGTGCCGCTGCCGGGGCCGGAGCACCTCGGCGAGATGGTGCACGCCATCGCCAAGCCCGGCGACTTCGTGATCTGCCTAGGCGCCGGGACCGTCACCCAATGGGCGGCGGCGCTGCCCGGCGAACTCGCGGCGCTGCAGGCCGCCAGCACGCGGCGGGCCGGATGATTCCCGCCGTGCAGTCCCAGGCGCTGGCCGACCGCCTGCCGCCGATCCGCGGCCGGGTGCAGGCCCATGCGCCGCTGGCGCCCTTCACCTGGTTCCGCGTGGGCGGCCCGGCGGAGGCGCTCGTGCGTCCATCGAGCGCCACCGACCTTGCGGGCTTCCTCGCGGCGCTGCCGCACGACGTGCCGGTGCAGGTGCTGGGGGCCGCCAGCAACGTGATCGTGCGCGACGGCGGCATCCACGGCGTGGTGCTGCGCCTGGGCCGCGGCTTCGGCGAGGTCCGCGTCGAGCCGGACGGCGTGGTGGCCGGCGCTGCCTGCCTCGACGCCGCAGTGGCCGAGCACGCCGCGGCGGCGGGGCTGGCCGGGCTGGAGTTCCTGTCGGGCATCCCGGGCGCCATCGGCGGCGCCGTCGCCATGAACGCCGGCGCCTATGGCGGCGACATCGCGGGCTGCCTCGATTGGGCGGAGGCCGTCACCCGCTCCGGCGAGTTGGTCCGCCTGGACGCAGCCGCGCTCGCCCTTGCCTACCGCCACGCCAGCCTGCCGCCCGGCGCCGTCGTCGTCCGCGCCCGCCTGCGCGCCCGCCTCGGTGACCGCGCCGCCATCGCCGCCCGCATGGCCGATATCCGGCGCAGCCGCGAGGACACCCAGCCGGTCCGCGCCCGCACCGGCGGCTCCACCTTCCGCAACCCGCCGGGGATGCGGGCATGGGAGCTGATCGACGCTGCCGGCGGGCGCGGCCTGGTGCGCGGGGGCGCCGCGTGCAGCGGCAAGCATTGCAACTTCCTGCTGAACACCGGCGGCGCCACGGCAGCCGACCTGGAGGGCTTGGGCGAGGAATTGCGCCGCCGCGTGCACGCGGCTTCCGGCGTCACGCTGGAATGGGAGATCAAGCGCATGGGCATCCCGTCCGGCCCGGCCCCGTGGCTTGCAGGAAGCATGGGGAAAACCTCATGAAGCGCGTCGCGGTCCTGTACGGTGGCATCTCCGCGGAGCGCGAGGTCAGCCTGTCCTCCGGACGCCAGGTGATCGTGGCGTTGGAAACCGCCGGGTTCGACGTGACGCCGATCTTGGTGGGGCCGGACTTGGGCGCGGTGGTCGGAGCGCTCGATCCGAAGCCCGACGCCGTATTCAATGCGCTGCACGGGCGGTTCGGGGAGGACGGGGTGATCCAGGGCGTGCTGGACTGGCTCGGCATCCCTTACACCCATTCCGGCGTCCGCGCCTCGGCGCTTGCGATGGACAAGCAGGCGGCCAAGGTGGTGTTCGCCGCTGCCGGACTGCCGGTGGCGCGGGGGCGGATCGTCGAGATGGACGAGCTGGAGGCCGGCGACCCGGTGCCGCTGCCCTACGTGGTGAAGCCGGTGAACGAGGGGTCGTCGGTGGGCGTCGAGATCCTGCGCGGCGGCGACAACCGCCGGGCGGAGCTGGCGCGCAACTGGCGGTTCGGCCGCACGGCCATGGTCGAGGAGTACGTGCCCGGCCGCGAACTGACGGTCGGCGTCATGGGCGGACGCGCGCTTGCCGTCACCGAGATCACCGCGGCAGCGGGCTTCTACGATTACGAGAGCAAGTACGCCGAGGGCGGGTCCCGCCACCTGGTCCCGGCGGCGGTGCATCCGGACACCTACGCCCGCGCCCTGGATGTGGCGCTGGCGGCGCATCAGGCGCTGGGTTGCCGCGGCGCCACCCGGGCCGACCTGCGCTACGACGACACGCTATGCAAGCCGGGCGGCGAGCCGGGCCGCCTGGTGCTGCTGGAGGTGAACACGCAGCCCGGCCTGACGCCGACCAGCCTGCTGCCGGAGCAGGCGGCGTATCTCGGCATTGACTTCCCTGCCTTGTGCGCCTGGATGGTGGAGCACGCCGCGTGCCGCGCGTAGCGCCCGCCGACCGCGCGCCGGTCAGCGCCGGCCTGCGTTCGCCGCGCACGCCGGCCAAGCCGCCGCGCCCGCTCGACATGCGGCCGTCGCGCTGGCGCCTGCTGCTGCGGCGGCAGCGCCGGGCGGTCGCCTATGGGCTGGCCGGCGTGGCGCTGCTGGCCGGCGGCGCGGCCCTGGTGCGGACGGTGCAGCCGGCTCGCTCCGTCGCGCTGCTGCGGGACTGGATCGCCGCCGGCACCAGCCTTCCCGTGCGGAGCATCGTCGTGGAGGGCCGGTCGCTGACGCCCGAGCCGAAGCTGCGCGAGGCGCTGGGCGTGTCCAAGGGCGACAAGCTGCTGGGCGTGTCGCTGGACGCCGCCCGCGCGCGGATCGAGCGGCTGACCTGGGTGCAGCACGCCACGCTGGAGCGTCGATTGCCCGGCACCCTCATCGTGCAGATCACCGAGCGCCACCCCTTCGCCCTTTGGCAGAACGGCGGCAAGTTCGTGCTGATCGACCGGACGGGCCAAGTCGTGGCCGACCAGGATCCGGTTAAGGACGCCGCCGCCTTCGCAGCGCTTCCCTTGGTCGTCGGCGCCGGCGCCCCGGAGCACGCGGCGGCCCTGCTGGACCAGCTCGCCGCCCTGCCCACGCTCCGCGCCCGCGTGGCGGCTGCCGTGCGCGTGGGGGAACGCCGGTGGAACCTTCGGCTCAACAACGGCGCCGACGTGCTGCTGCCGGAAGGCGCGGAAGCGCCGGCCATGGCCCGGCTGATGGAGCTGCACACCGCGCAGGCCCTGCTGGACCGCCCGGTGCAGGCCTTCGACCTGCGCCTGCCCGACCGGCTGGTGGTGCGTCCGTTGCCGGAGCCGCCGCTGCCGGTGCCGCCCGACCCGCGCCGGCCGACGTGAGGGGGCGGGGATGAACGACATGACCCGCAGCGCCGAGTCTCGCGCCACCAGGCTGGTCGCCGGCAAGCCGGGCGCCGGACGATCGCTGGGGCCGCACTTGCCGCCGCCGATGGCGCAGGACCCGCCGCCCCGCCGCCCGCTGCGCGCCGGGCCGTTCGGCGTGCTGGACGTGGGCAGCACCAAGGTGACGTGCCTGATCGGCCGGGTGGACGGCGACGGCAGGCTACGCGTGCTCGGCTTCGGGATGCGGCAGTCCCGCGGCGTGCGGGCGGGCGGGATCACCGACCTGGACGGGGCGGAGCAGGCGGTGCGCGGCGCGGTGGGTGATGCCGAAATCCAGGCCGACCACCGGCTCCGCTCGGTGCTGGTGAACCTCACCTGCGGCTCGCCG
>JAABUS010008343.1_pt1 | contig 11419 bp, 9 predicted proteins | sample 5560161 | NCBI WGS metagenome assembly JAABUS01 (sample SAMN10711885, study PRJNA513376) | rock metagenome | isolation source: Antarctica rocks | place: Antarctica: Victoria Land, Trio Nunatak nord | collected 2016-01-04
GCCAGGGCAGGCTCCGGCGCGCGGTGGAGCGGCTACGGGCGCTGCCGGAGGGCCTGTTCCGCGTGGTGGTCGCCCACCATCCGTTCCTGCCGCCGGAGAGCGCGCCGGACACGCGCCTGGTCGGTCGGGCGGAAGCGGCGCTCGCCGCCTTCGCCGCGCAAGGGGTGCGCATGATCCTCTCCGGCCACCTGCACCTCGGCTACATGCGGGCGCGCGGCGCGGCGGAGGGTGCTGAGGCCGCGGGCGGCGCGGCGGGGCCGAGCGGCGGAGGCGGACTGCTGGTGGTGCAGGCGGCGACCGCCACCTCCACCCGGCTCCGCGGCGAGCCGAACGCCTACAACCGGATCCGCGTCGAGGACGGCGGCGCCACGGTAGAGGTCCGCGCTTGGGACGGGAGCGGTTGGGCCTCCGTCTGATCCGCTCGCCGGCTGTTCGGCAGGGGCCCGAGGCCGACGGCCAGGTCGATCAGCACCGGCGCCTGCGCTCTGCGTTCCATGGCCGATCTCCCGAACCGCTGATCCGGCTTCCTCGGCCGCGGGGCGCCGCGCCCGCGCGCTTCAAGCCACCGCGGCGCGAGACGCCTTCGCGCCCCGAGCCGCCCTCCCCTCGGCCACGTGTCAGCTGCTCCAGGGCCGCACCTGCCAGAGCGCACGGACCGACGCCTCCACCTGCGCCGCCATGTCGCGGTAGGTCGCCCCCACCAATGGCCGGAGCGGCAGGAAGACGCGCTGCGCCTCCCGCAGGAAGGCGCGACCGGCCAGCGCCGCGGCGAAGGCCTGTTCCAGCTTGGCGCGGACCGACGCCGGTGGTGCCGTAATTCAGCTGCCCGGGCTTCGCCTTGGCCGCCTGCACCACGCCGCCGCCCGGCGGATAGGGCACGATGACCTCGATGGGTTGGTCCCCGGGCCAGGCGCCTTGGGCACAGAGGAGGGTCGGGGTGGCGAGCACGGCCGCAGCCGCGCCCATTGCCCGGCGGGTGGTCGTGGCCGTTGTTCCTCCCGGCTTTGCGCCGTGCCTGTGGGCCGGGGGGCGGCGGTCAAGCAAGCCCCGCGGTGCCCGCACGCTGGCGGCGGGCTTCACGGCGCTCCGGTTCAGCCCCGGTCCAGGGCTCCCCGCGGCGGCGCTTGATGCGCGGCGTCGGCAAACGCGGCGCGCTGTCCCCGCCAGTCCACCGGAAATGGCCGCATGAGCCTGGGCAACCCGAATTCCGCCGCGTGCCGCCCGTCCAGGATCGCCTCTACGATGTCCGGCGCCAGCAGCGTCAGCCGCAGCAGCGAGCCGAGGTAGCCCCGCTCGATCCTCTCTGCTTTCGCCATTTCACTGACCGATGTGCAGCGCCCCTCGTCCAGCAGGCGCTGGTACCGGAACGCCCGCGCCAGTGCCTTCACTAGCGCCGGATCGGCCTGCGTCGGGAGGGCCGCCTCGGCGCTATCCCGCCCCGGCGTGATCACTGTTTTCCGCCCCGGCCGGCGCCGGATGGCCAGCGGCACCCGGACCGTGATGCTGGCCGCCTCGCTCATGCCGCCGCTCGCGTCACGGCGGGCGCACCCGCGCCCAGATCACGGACGAGGCTCGCCAGCCCCGCTACCCGGAGCCGGATGTCGGCGCCGGCGGGCCCGACCTCGACGCGTTCCACCAGCAGCCGCACGATGCGCGCTTGCTCGGCCGGGAACAGCTCGTCCCAGAGCGGTTCGAGCTGCTCCAGCGCATCGCGCGTCTCCGCCTCGGTCAGGTCCGGCGCCTCGGCCCGCGCTGCCAGCCAGGTGCCCACCACGACCTCGGGCTGGCGCAGCAGCGCCCGCACCTGCTCCACCACGGCGGCCTCGATCCCGGCGGCGGACACGCGGCGCACCATGCCTCTATCGTCGCCGGCCGCCGCGTCGCCCTTCAGAACGCGCTGCGCGACGTAGTAGCGGTAGAGCCGGCCTTTCTTCCTTGCGTGGGTCGGCGACAGCGCCCGGCCATCCACCCCAAAGATCAGCCCCTTCAGCAGCGCCGGCGTCTGCGGCCGGTTCTGGTTGGCACGCACCCGCGGACTTACCTGGAGCACGGCATGCGCCCGGTGCCAGAGGTCCCGCGGCACGATCCCCTGGTGCTCACCGGGATAGACTTGCCCCTTGTGCGCGGCCTCGCCGACATAGGTCCGGTTGTTCAGCAGCTTGTAGACGTCCCCCTTGTCCAGCGGCCGCCCCGACTTGCTGGTGGCGCTCTCAGCCTGGAGGCGTTTCACGGTCTCAACGCCGGATCCCGTTTCGGCGAAGAGCTCGAAGACCCGCCGCACCCGCGGCGCCTCGGCCTCGTTCACCACCAGCTTCCGCGCCACCACGTCGTAGCCGAGTGGCACCTTGCCCCCCATCCACATGCCGCGGGCGCGGGAGGCGGCGAATTTGTCCCGGATGCGCTCGCCGATGACCTCTCTTTCGAACTGCGCGAAGCTGAGCAGGATGTTTAGCGTCAGCCGGCCCATGCTGGTCGTCGTGTTGAAGGATTGCGTGACTGAGACGAAGGTCACGCCGTGCGCGTCCATCACCTCCACCAGCTTGGCGAAATCCATCAGTGAGCGGCTGAGGCGGTCGATCTTGTAGACGACGATGACGTCGACCAGGTCTGCCTGGATGTCACGCAGCAAGCGTTGCAGCGCCGGGCGCTCGAGCGTGCCGCCCGAGAAGCCGCCGTCGTCGTAGCGGTCGCGGACCAGCGTCCAGCCCTCGGCGCGCTGGGAGGCGACGTACGCCTCGCAGGCCTCGCGCTGCGCGTCGAGGGTGTTGAACTCCTTGTCGAGCCCCTCGTCGGTGCTCTTGCGGGTGTAGACCGCGCAGCGGAGCTTCTTCACCCATGCGGGCATGGCGCCGTCGGTCAGCTTCGCCCGGCTCATGCCCCAGGCCTCCCCTTCAGCCCGAAGAAGGTCCAGCCGTTCCAGCGCGTGCCGGTGATGTGCCGGGCGATCGCCGACAGCGACCGGTAGGGTCGGCCCTCGAATTCGAAGTCGTCGGCGCGCACCGTCACCACGTGCTGCACGCCGTCGTACTCGCGCACGAGCCGCGTGCCAGGCAGCGGACGGCTGTCGGCGCCGATCCGGCGGAGCACGACGTTGCCGCCGTCGAGCTGCTCGCCGAGGGCCTCCAGCCGTGCTCGCATCTCCGGCTTGAGCCCGCCGTAGGCCAGCTCCTGAATGCGGTAGGCCAGGCGGCTCTGCAGGTAGGGCCGGTTGAAGGGCGGCGGCTCCTTGCCGAACAGCTCGCGCCACTGCTGCTTCAGGTCGGCGGTGGGCAGCGTTTGGAGCGCCGCCAAGCGGCTCAGCACGTCCGTTGGCGGAATGGTCGGGAACAATGGTGTTCGCGATGCTGGCGCGCCGTTGGCGCCGACGCTCGGTTTTCGGGTCATGCGAGTCTCCGTTTCGGAGGCGCATGACCGCTCGGGGCGGGCGGTAAGTGTAGCGAACTCTCTCCCGGGCGGCGGGCCTGCACCGCATCGTGCGCCGGGTCCTCGGCGGAGCGGCTGTGGAGTCGCACCAAGCCGGCCGCAAGGATGGTGCAGATCTCACGGAGGTGCGGCGGGAGGTGAAGATTGCAGGGCTTTGACTCCGCCTGGGGTGCACGCCCCGGTTCACGCCTAGGCTCGACCGGGTAGCGGTCGGCAAATACAAACGAGTCATAACCTTGCTCGGGACTCGTCCTCATAGTGCAGCACCAAGGTAGGCCCCGATCGACTTGGGTGTTCTCGGCCAACACCGATGCCGGGTAGCGAGCTCTCGCTGCTCGAGGCGCTTCAACAGTCGTGTCAACCAGCGCTCGTCGAACGTGTCAGGTTGGAGGAGCGGCAACTTTCGGAATACGAGCTGAACCAGACTTCCCGGGTTCAACTCACCCCGACCGTTGAGCGGAGGCGGCCAACCAGCACATCCTGGAAGGTGGATACGGATCTGACCAACTTGTTGGCGGCGTGGCACGCTCTCGAAAACGATCTGCGGCAACGCATCGGAGCGGGCGAAATTTACGTCTACGGGGTGCAGGCGAAGCCTCAGCGGCTCACCCAACGACAGCTGCTCCAAAGGGCCTGGGCGGCCGACATGAATTTCGACTTCGCGCGCGGCGTCATCGTTGTCGATGATTACCGGTACACCGCGGTCGTCTGTTCCCCACATGGCCCTCTGGCCGAGCCAGGGGCCGAGGCCATGCCAACAGTCGAACCCATCGGAGAAGCCGCACCGACACCCATCCCCGCAGACGGGCTGGCTACGGCGCTCACCGACGAGCAGGTCGCGGAACTCGACGCGGCGACGGTCGCCCGGCTGCTCGAGCGGCACGCCGAACAAGTGGTCAGAGGTCAAGCCAAAACCCTGTTGCCGCCCGGCAAAGCCTCGCCGATGGCGCTCGCCGCGGCGAAGATGAAGGATCGGGCGCGGCAAGGGGATCTGTTGTCCACCCTCGCCGATGAGGCAGCTTGGCTTTCGGCTTGGACCGCCAAGGTCGCGCCCTCGTATCAAACTCTGACGCCCAAGACGATCACGAACAAGCTTTGGTCCCTTCACCAGGAACTGCGCAGAAGCGGCGATCCGAGTGAGACGCGCAGCCCGCGTGGGAGAACCGGCGGCGGCAAGCAGGCTGGGACCGGTCGATAGAGCTCCGTCGGAGACAATTGGTCGTCGGCAGTCCGCGTTCGGCTGAAGCGATCGAAGCGACATCGTGACATTCATGGAGCCGAGGTAGGGCGCGCCGCCTGCCCGATCCACGTGCCCGATTCAAAGCAAGCGAAACTTAAATCGGGCGCCTGGATCGGGCGCCGCGACCACACTTGATGGGTGCATGTTCTGCGCAAGGAGCGCCGTCATGCGTTTCGTCGAGGCACCGCGACGCGCCAGGGCCGACGCCAACCATACCGGCGTTGCCTCCTGGACAGTGACGCCGGGTGCTGCCGCGACGGCCGACCAAGGCCAGCGAGCGCCGTGTGCGGCGCTTCGGGGCGGTGCCGGTGGAGCTGGACGCCATCAAGCCCGGCCGACTGCGCGCCCTCCTGAGAATGCGATCGAGCGGCGCCTGCCGGCCGAGCAACCGCGGATGCTGAGGGCCGCGGAGGCGAGAGTGCGGAGCGTGCTGCTGGGCTTGGTGGAGCAGCCGCGCGAGGCCGGGCCGCCCGGGGCTGCTCCGTGAACGCCTGGAGCAATTCGCAGTTCGGGTCGGGCGCGGGTTGCGGTGCCGGCGAGAGCGCCTCATCGGCGCCGCCGGTCGAGCGGCCCTTCGCAGTGACGTTCTTCGAGGACCACGGCGCCGCCCGCAAGCATGAGGAGCGCTCCACCCTCTGCAGCCTGGCCGGGCGGATCCGCGTCACCTCCGCCGCGCGCAAGGACCTGCTGCCCTGGCTGAAGCTGGCGCGCTTCGGCGACCTGCGCACCGGCAAGGGGTGCCTGCGCCACGACGCCAACCTGCTGGCCGCCTCCGGCGTCGAGGCCGACTACGACGGCGAGGAGATGGCATTCGGGGCGGCCGTCGAGGTCCTCGGCAAGGCCGGCGTGCTCGCGCTGGTCTACACCTCGCCCAGCCACGCCGACGGCGCGCCGCGGTGGCGGGTGCTGTGTCCGCTCTCGGCCGAGGCGGCGCCGGAGCGGCGCGACCACCTGCTCGGCCGGCTCAACGGCCTGTTCGGCGGCGCCTTCAGCGCCGAGAGCTGGACCCGGTCGCAAGCCTACTATTACGGCAACGTCGCCAGCAATCCGGCCCACCGGGTCGAGGTCGTGGACGGCACGCCCTTGGACCTCCTGGACGACCTCGACGAGGTCTGGTGCGGCAAAGCGCACACGGCCGAGGGCGGCGGCGGCCAGGGACAGCGCCGCTCGGGCCCGTTGGACGAGGCGGCGCTGCTGGCGGAGATCACTACCGGCAGCGTCTACCACGAGCCGATGGTGCGCCTCCTCGGGCGTTGGGCCCGCGACGGCGTGCCTTTCATGGCGGCGCGTGGACGGCTGTTCGCCGCCATGGACGAGGTGCCGGAGACGAAGCGCGACGGGCGGTGGCAAGCCCGGCGCGACGACATCGACCGGTGCCTCGAGGACATCTACGTCAAGGAAGGCAAGGCGCGCGACCGGGGACGCCGCGCCGGTGGTGACGGCAGCCGCGGCGGCACCGCACGGGCGGACACCGACCCGGACGTTGAGCCATGGCCGGAGCCGGTGGACTTCCTGGCCGAAGGCGACCTGACCGGCGTGCCCGCGTTGCGCCCCGGCCATCTCCCGGAGGCGCTCCACGGCTTCGTGGCCGACACCGCCGAGCGGATGGGCGTCGACCCGGTCGGCGTAGGCCTGTCGGCCCTGGTGGCCTGCGCCAGCATGGTTTCCGAGGAGTGGGAGCTGCAGCCCAAGGTCCACGACGACGATTGGACCGAGCGGGCGCGGCTCTGGGGCGCCATCGTCGGCGATCCTTCCATCCTGAAGACGCCGGTGATCAAGGCCTGCACCCGGCCGATCGAACGCTTCGACGCGGAAGGCCGCGAGCACCACGCGCTAGCCATGCGCCGGCACAAGGCGGCGGTCGCCGAATGGAAGGCCTCCGGCAGCGACCCGGACGCCGAACCGCGGGCGCCGCGCCTCGCCCGCTACCTGGTCGAGGGATCCACCGTCGAAGCGCTGTCCGAAGTGCTGCGCGACGATGCCGAGGCCAAGCAGCGTGCGCCGACCGGCAAGGTCCTGGTGCGCCAGGACGAGATGAGCGACTTCTTCGCCAACCTCGACCGTTACCGCGCCGGCGGCCGCGGCGGCGGCGACCGGGGCGCCTACTTGCGCCTGCACAACGGCGGCCGGTTCGTCATGGACCGGGTGCTCCGCGGGTCGTTCGCGTGCTCCAACTGGTCCGCCTGCTTCCTCGGCGGCATCCAGCCGGGTCCGATCCAGGCGGTGGCCAAGGACGCGGCGGACGACGGCCTCCTGCAGCGCTTCCTGTTCTGCGTGCCCGGCCGGCAGGAGGAAGGCGTGGACCGGGCCCCGGACCGCAGCGCGGTGCGGCGCTACGAGGCGTTGTTTCCGGCGCTGGTCGCTCTGCACCCGGCGAGGCCGGTTCCGGGCGAAACAGAGAAGACAATCGTTCTGCACTGCGACGCCCATCCGCACCGGCTGGCGCTCAACCAGACGGTACGCGCAATCGCGGCTATGCCCGACGCCTCCAACCGCCTGAAATCGGCACTGGGCAAGTGGCCGGGCGTGTTCGCCCGGATCGCGCTCACCTTCCACATGATCGAGCTGGCCGACGTCAACGTCCGGGGCGGCACGTTGCCGCCGGTGGCGGTCGTGCCGGAAGCCACCGCGCGCCGGGCGGCGGCCTTCCTGCGCGAGATCGCCCTGCCGCACCTGCTGCGCGCCGACCGCCTCATGTTCGCCACGGCGCAGACCGGCCACGCGCGCTGGATCGCCGGGCTCATCCTGGCCCGCGGACAACCGCGGATCGCCCTGCGCGACGTGGTGCAAGCCTACGGCGCGCTGCGGCCGCCGGAAGCGCGGCGGGAGCTGCTGGACGTCATGGAGAGCCTGGTGACGGTCGGATGGCTGAGGCCCGAGCCGCAATCCAACCCGGCCCGTCCGCCCGCGGCTTGGGCGGTCAACCCGGCGGTGTTTTCGGTCTTCGCCGAACGGGCCGAGCGCGAGCGCGAAGGGCGTCGCCACGCCCAGGAAGCGATGGGCGAAGCGATCCGGCGCCACCAGACGCGGGAGACGGCTTGAGATGTTGCAGATGTTGCCTCGCGCGCGCGGAGCACCAAGGCATTCCGCTCCATCCTTCTCCTTTTCTGCTTCCCCGAACGCCCCACGCGCGCGAGGCAACATCTGCAACATCCTCACCGCCCTCGTCCGGCGCAGCCCCACGGCAGCGGCCTGTGCGGACCGGCGCCCCCGTCCGCGCATCAGCCGCCCCTCGCGTGACCTACCCGCCCCGACCGCATCTTGGAGCAATGCCTTGACCGCATCCCCTACGCCCTTCCCGCCCTACAAACCGATGCCGGTGGCCGAGCTGGTGCCCTACGCCCGCAACGCCCGCACCCACTCGGCCGCGCAGGTTGCGTAGATCGCCGCTTCCATCCGCGAGTTCGGCTTCACCAACCCGGTGCTGGTGGACGGCGGGCGCGGGGTGATCGCCGGCCACGGCCGGCTGCTCGCCGCCCGCATGCTCGGCCTGGCCGAGGTGCCCACCATCGAGCTCGGCCACCTCACCGACGCCGGGAAGCGCGCCTACATCCTCGCCGACAACCGCCTGGCGCTCTCCGCCGGATGGGACGACGACCTGCTGCGGATCGAGCTCGGCGACCTGCGGACGGAAGGCTTCGACCTGGCGCTGACCGGCTTCGGCGAGGAGGAGATCGGCGCGCTGTTCGCCGAGCCGGCCGCCGGCCTCACCGACCCGGACGCGGTGCCGGAGGTTCCTGCTGACCCGGTGAGCCGACTGGGCGACGCCTGGGTGCTCGGCCGCCACCGGCTGGTCTGCGGCGACAGCACGGACGCGGACACGGTGGAGCGGGCGCTGGCCGGGGTGCGGCCGCACCTGATGGTGGCCGACCCGCCCTACGGCGTGGGCTACGACCCGGCCTGGCGCAACGCGGCGTTGGAGGGCGGCAAGACCGCCCGGACGGGGAAGGTGCTGAACGACCACCGGGCGGACTGGCGCGAGGCCTGGGCGCTGTTCCCCGGCGAGGTCGCCTACGTCTGGCACGGCGCCCTGCACGCGGCGACGGTCGCGGGGAGCCTGGAGGCGTGCGGCTTCGGCATCCGGGCGCAGATCGTTTGGGCTAAGGAAAGATTGGTGCTGGGGCGCGGGCACTACCACTGGCAGCACGAGCCCTGCTGGTACGCCGTGCGCGGCCAGGGGCACTGGGCCGGCGACCGCAAGCAGACGACGCTGTGGCAAATCGGCAGCCGGGCACAGGACGCCGAGACGGTGCACGGCACGCAGAAGCCGGTGGAATGCATGGCCCGGCCGATCCGCAACAACAGCAGCCCCGGCCAGGCGGTGTACGAGCCCTTCTCCGGCTCCAGCACCACCCTCATCGCCGCCGAGGCGGAGGGCCGCGCCTGCCACGCCCTGGAGCTGTCGCCGGCCTACGTCGACGTCGCCGTGCTGCGCTGGCAGGACTTCACGGGACAGCAGGCGGTGCTGGAGGGCAACGCGGACGCCACCTTCGCCGCAGTAGCCGCCGCCCGGGACAGGGAGGCCGGCCGTGCAGGGCGCGCCGTTTGAGCCCACCGAGGAGCAGCGCCGCACGATGCGCGCGATGGCCGGCTACGGGGTGCCGCAGGACGACATCGCCACCCTGCTGGAGATCGACGCCAAGACGCTGCGCAAGCACTTCCGCCGCGAGCTCGACCGCGGCTCGATCGAGGCCACCGCCAAGGTCGGGCAGAGCCTGTTCAGGATGGCCACCGAGGGCAGGTCCGTTGCGGCGGCGATCTTCTGGATGAAGGCGCGCGCCGGCTGGCGCGAGAAGCACGAGCTCCTGCTGTCCGCCAAACCCGCGGCGGAGATGACCGACGAGGAACTCATGGAGGAGATCGGCCGGGCCCGCGCCGCCCGGTTGACCATCGATGGGGAGTGACGCCGCCTGGGAGCTCGGCCGGCGCCGGGCGCTCCGCCGCGACTTCGGGCTCTGGTGCCGGCATGCCCTGGCGCCGCAGGGCCTGGCGCCGGCGGCGCACCACCGGCTGCTGATCCGCGAGCTGCAGGGCGTGGCCGATCAGCTGCACGACCGCCTCATGGTGTTCATGCCGCCGGGCTCGGCCAAGTCGACCTACACCTCCGACCTGTTCCCCGCCTGGTTCCTGGCCCAGGGCCGCGACCGCCGGATCATCGCCACCAGCAACACCGCCGACCTGGCCGGGACCTTCTCCCGCCGGGTGCGCGGCCGCATCCGCGCCGACGGCCCGGCGCTCGGCTACCGCCTGGAGCGCGAGGCGGAGGACCTCTGGACCACCAGCAACGGCGGGGAGTACCGGGCGGCCGGCATCGGCGGCGTCATCACCGGCCTGCGCGCCGACCTGGCGCTGGTCGACGACCCGGTGAAGTCGCGCGAGGAGGCCGACAGCGGGGCGCGCCGCGACCGGGTCTGGGACTGGTTCCAGGACGACCTGCGCACCCGCCTCCGCCCCGGCGCCGCCATCGTCGTGGTGCAGACCCGCTGGCACCAGGACGACCTGTCCGGGCGGCTGCTCGAAGCGCAGGGCGGCCGATGGCGCACCGTGTCGCTGCCGGCGGAGGCCGAGGCCGACGATCCGTTGGGCCGCGCCCCGGGCGAGATGCTGTGGGGCGACGACGGCTACGGCTACGCCGCCTCCCTCGCCCGCGTGAAGGCCGAGGCCAGCACCCGCAGCTGGTCGGCGCTGTACCAGCAACGCCCGGTGCCGGACACCGGCGACTACTTCCACCGGCAGTGGCTGCGCGAGGCCGACGGCCCGCCGGACCGCGTGACGCTGCAGGTCTACGGCGGCTCGGACTACGCCGTCACCGCCGGCGGCGGCGACTGGACCGTGCACGCGGTGGTCGGCATGGACCCGGAGGGCCGGCTCTGGCTGCTGGACCTGTGGCGCGGCCAGAGCGCCGCGGACGCGTGGGTGGAGGCGTTCTGCGACCTGGTGCTGCGGTGGCGGCCGATCGGCTGGGCCGAGGAGAGCGGGCAGATCCGTGCCGGCGTCGGGCCGTTCCTCGAGCGCCGCATGCGGGAGCGGCGGGCCTTCGTGGCGCGGCACGCTTTCCCCACCCGGGGCGACAAGTCGGTGCGGGCGCAGTCGATCCGCGGCCGCATGGCGCTGGACGGGCTGCGCGTGCCGCGGCACGCGCCGTGGCGCCAGGCCTTCGAGGCGGAGCTGCTGGCCTTCCCGGCCGGCAAGCACGACGACCAGGTGGATGCGCTGGGGCTGGTCGGGCAGCTGCTCGACAGGATGGTCAAGGGGTCCGCGCGCAAGCCTGAGACGGCCGAGCCCGAGGACCGCTGGGCCAGGCTGTTCGACCGGGAACGCAGCGCCGTCGCCGGATGGCGCGTAGCGTGACGGAGAGGCTGTTCAACACCGACCGACGACCGTTGGTGGGTGGTGAACGGGGAGGCGGCGCGGCCCTCACCCCGGTGGGCGACTGGGCCGGCCTCGCAGCGCCTCCGAGCGCGGCAGCAGCACGCGTTCTTCCTAGAGGCCTTCGCGGTCGCCCGCCGATGCGCGCACCCTGCCGCCGAGCAGCGAGAGCGCGGCGACCACCGCCCCCGGATCGGCCACGCCGCGCCCCGCGATGTCGAAGGCGCTGCCGTGGCCGACGCTGGAGAAGAGCACGCCCGCGCCGATCAACAGCGCGGCGGCCCCGCGCGGCGCCAGGAGTTTGACCGGGATGTGGCCCTGGTCGTGGTAGACGGCCACGTAGGCGTCCATCGCCCGGGCCGCCAGCAGCACGTCGGCGCCGGCGGG
>JAABUS010008344.1_pt1 | contig 11418 bp, 12 predicted proteins | sample 5560161 | NCBI WGS metagenome assembly JAABUS01 (sample SAMN10711885, study PRJNA513376) | rock metagenome | isolation source: Antarctica rocks | place: Antarctica: Victoria Land, Trio Nunatak nord | collected 2016-01-04
CATAGGCCCAACAGAATTCACTTGGTTTGTGTTGCAGGCGCACTCTGCTTGTGATTGCTCACAGAATCAATACGATCATGGACTCGGACATGTTGCTGGTGCTCTCTGATGGTAAGCTGGTGGAGCAGGGCAGTCCGAGTGAACTGTCACAAAAGCCTGGCGGCACGTTTGCACGACTGGTGCAGGCTGCACAACAGTCGCACAGTTGATGCCCTCACCCACACGGCAAATGTCAGATGCATATGTGTTTGAAAGAAAATGAGCTGTCATAGTCACGTCTGGGTTTTGTGACAAGGTCCAGGTCACTTTCATTCATTTCATGACCATGACAGTGATACTGATGTCACAAATTCATGACAACTTTTACGGACTACTGCATGCGACATGTATTAAGTAGGTGCCCGATGGATTCTTTAGGCATTTTTTTTGATAGAGTTGTATGTATGCAACCAGTCTTAACACAGGCACTGTTGCTCTTGTCGATAGGAATTTGCACAGCTGGCAATAGTGCAGTGAGAGACTAGCTGCGAGTAGCGATGCTGGTGTCTGTAAGACGGCTGTGCAGAGCCATGTCTTCAGTTGATGCATCTATGGTAAGCTGAGTTTGCACCTTTTCGCTGTGTATAATGGACTGCAGCTGTTTTGATTCAAACTAGCCTGTGCAGAGCAAATTCAACGCCAGCACTGACATTGCGACGTACCTGATACAGCACTCCAGCCTCCCAAGAACTTATTCAGCGCAGTATCGACAACGTCCAACTGAATGTTGTTTGCATGTGATCAGTGATGCAAATGGGCCGGGAGATTGTCTCTCTGACATACCAAACGCATGTTCACACCGTCCAGCCTCGCGCACTGATAAGGACCTTTAGATTGATTGTCCAGCAGCGGAGTAAGCAAAATCATGCCATTCAAGCTGTCAGCACCAAACGCTTCAAGCAAAGGCTTTGCAGCACGTTGGCGATGTGATTCATGGCTATGATGAACCAATGATCTTATTTGTTGCAATCTTGGGCAGAAAAGCTAGAGTCAGCCAACGGTATTGTCTATACTCACGATGACTAATCCTGTAACAATCTCGACACGGTTGAGTGAGCTCTTAAGACAAAGGCATAATCTGAGCTGTGCATGTTTGATTATCAAGATAACATCATCCTAAACGTCACTCAGACGTGCACCTCATCTTGATAACTATAGCTAGACCACTTGCAGGAGGACCATCAAATTCCACAGGACAAGAAAATGCCAGCAATGTAATGTACACCCACATCAATATGGTCTGTGTTGCTATGATCAATCACCACACACTGGGACAGACCTCTTCACACTTACACTGTAACAGCGGTACCCATCTTATTTGTTCAATGCAATGCAGCTTGCCAACAGAAAGTGTAGCTCACTGCAGTGTCCAACTCATCTAAATGACATAAGTTCAAGGCAGCAATCCACAACACAAAAAGATGATGTACACAAAAAGGATGGGGAAGGGGAGCAAGGTTCTTAAGAAAGCAGCAAAAGGGACTACAATGTACAAGGCAGCAAAAGCAATGTGTACTCAAGATGTCGATAGGAATGGGGTATCTCAAATACATCTGCAGATTGTGGTTAACATCAAACACTAAGCTAGTGTATAGTGTGACTAACATCAGACACTAAGCTAGTGTATAGTGTGGCTAACATCAAACACTAAGCTGGTGTATAGTACCATCACCACAAGAACTCCGGTCTCCTCTTGCACGTGCCCTGGAAAGTGCTTTCCGTAGCAGCAACCATTTCACCAATGTAATACATGGAGGTGCTATCCCAAGTATTCACCCCTTGCGCAATGTTGAAGGCCAGCAAGGAATGGAAATTCAACAGAAACGTCAACGGTCTTTTGACTTGCATGCTGTCAGCTGAGTAAGCGAGACTGATCTCTTGCAGGTGCACCATGTGCTCAAGCACCTCAGGAACAAATGTCCACTCATTGTTGTACAGCCCCAAAAACTTCAGCGAAGTCAGCTGAGAGAACTCCCAGGGAAGCTGATGCAAATCATTGTCTGCCAGTGTCAGATTCTTCAGCTTGTATAGGTGACACAGACTGGCTGGGACCGCCTTCAGCTTGCAGTCGACGACAGTCATTCGCTCAATCTGAGTGGCTCCTTGCAGTGCGTCTTCCAGCCACAACTCAGGCCGGAAGCGACAGTTCTTGAACTTGATCTTCTTCAGGCAGCTCAGAGACCTTAGGCTAGGAGGTGCAGTGGTGAGTATGCAATCATGCAGCGAGAGCTTGCGCAGCATTCCTAGTGATTGGCCTTGAGTCAGCATGGTTTGAGAGGCAATGGGCGGGAACTGCAGGACAAAAAGCGCTGGTGTGCTGTCATACAGAGCATTGCTGCTCTTGGTGAAGCTGCGTAGTGCAGTGAACTGGCTGCTGTCAACAGTGAAATTGGAATCAGGCATGCAGCTGGACTTGAGCTCTGTCAAGGCTGGCAAGCTCCCCAGTGCAGCAATAAGTTTGCCCTTAAGGATTCCCCTTTGAAAGTGGAAGCTCCGCAGGGCAGTCAGCTGGCTGAGCTTGGCTGTGACCTCCCAAGTGTCTCCCATATGGAGTGGCCTGATGTGAAGCGTCTGTAGGCTGCTCAGATTGCTGAGTCCATCTAGAGAGCCCTGAGCCATGGTATTGTCGTGGTACTTCTTCAGGGAGAGCTCAAGGAGATTGTCCCTGAGGTAAGACTTTAGCAGCGCATCTGACAACAGCGGATCCACCAGCAAGTCAAGATCTGCACTCCAAACAAGTGCTCTGGCTGCAGGCGCGTTGACAGCATACGGCTCAAGCTTCCACCTCCTTGCATACTGACCTGTTGACCAAAAGCTAAGCTTCAGCTGAACCCCCTTGTGTCGCAGTTGTCCCATAAGGTAAGGCAATTGCTGCTTGTAAAAGAAGCCCGACTCAGTTCTTTCAACCACGTTGGCATCACGCCACGGGCCGCTATTGATCAGCAACAGCTGAATTCCAGAGGCTCTCCTTGCAAGCCAGTCTGCAATTCTCCACAATTCTCGCTCTCGCTGTATCGTCAAGCTAGAAGCTGTCAAGTCCAGCTCGCAATCTTGCCAAAGATGTGGGATCAAGGGATGACGCAAAATCCTGTTCCACCTCTTGCTGACGCTATGAGCTGCAGCTTTGGTAGCAAAAGGAAGTAACCGTAACACTTGACTCAAAAGCTCGTCAGGGAGGCTATTGATGTGGCCAGGTCTGGCACATCGCTTTGCCGTTGCAGGCTCCCCCATGTTCACGTCGTAACACGCGCCGTGAGTCTTGTTGCACTGTTACCAACAGCTAAACCCGTCAAGGTCTCTAGGGCTCACGTCAGGGTTTAGCTAATAAACCTAAGATGGAACGGTTTAAGTCACAATACATCCTGTCAAAATTTGACGTCTTTCAATTTGACGTCTTAGCACCTCTTGAAACATCCGTCCTTGAACGACTTTCTAATTATGCATTCATTGAAGTTGAGGCAGGCTAATCTGCTGAATAAATGTATCTAAATACATTTGCTGCAAGTACAATGACATGACACACCTGGCATGTGCTGCCAAACAGAGTTTCACATCCTTGTACTTGGGTAGCTCTACCAACAAGTTTACCCTCACAATATGGCCACGAAGGCCATATGGACCCTGACTTCTCATTACTCTGCGCCTAATGTATGTGCAAACAATGAAGCTACTCTACCAGGCCTCATCTGAGGTGGCACATATGCAATGTTGAGGTTCTGAGGCATGTGAGGGAGCACTCCAACAGCCTGTTGAGGCCACGCCAGCTGCTGCTGATGCATCTGCTGCTGATGCATCTGCTGCTGCATGTGATGCAGCGGCACATGCTGTTGCTGTTGCATTTGCTGAGGCAGCTGATGCCATGGCATGTGATGCTGAGGCTGGACAGGTGGCGGAGGCCGGACAAGTTGACGGCGAGTCCCAAGGCGTGGAGCACTGGCAGAAAACCAGCCTGTACCATTGGGTGGTGCCCAATTGAGCCACTCAGCACGCACCAGTACTCGCAATGCTGGAGGCACCTTGTTCCAGCTTTCATGGCCTTTGGCTCCAGGCACAAAAAAGCCCCTGCATGTACAATGCAGGATGCAGGCAATAGCAAAGCACAATGTGCCCAGCTTAAGTTCTCTTCCTGACATCTGTCTTACCCCTGCGTATCTACTCACACTGGTTGCTGAGCAGTTTACAGATTGACAGAGCAGCTGACACCTTGAAGTCAGCTGGCATATGATGCTGGCAACCTGGTGATACTGAATCAGACCGGCCAAGTTTGATGGAGATGCTGCTGCAGTGGAACAAGCCAAGCCCAGAAAGCCACGACATGGAGCAGCAGAGGCAGCATGGCACATAAGCGCAAAGCACATGGCGCTGCATCTAGTCAACAGGGCTGACACAAGATGCAATGACTAGTTCAAAGCACAGGACTGGGATGAGTGATGCACCTGCCGGCCATAGTGGTCTGGTCCTCATACATGACTATGTAGCCATCAGGGATGGGGGTGTCTGGGGGCACAATGAGAACAATGACGCGGGGTGAGTGGGCTCTCGCAGCATGCATCACAAACTTTCTGGCCAGGGCGTTGTTCTTGCCAAAGGGAGGGTTCAAGCCAATGACAAGATGCTGTCCACGAGGCAGCACGCCTGCAAAAGCATGATGCGTTTTAGGATAGTCAGAGATTTTCTGCTGTGCTCACTGCATGGGTAAGAGCTGGAGCTGATACAGGCACAGCTTTACTGGGGCCAGTTGGGGGGTGCAGGGGAAGGGGGAGGCCCCTCCATGTATGGAAATTTGGTGATAATGGTAGCCAAGTGAACCATGATTGTTGCATTACTACTATACCCCAATCTGGGCCTTCAGTCAACCCCTGTGATACACAATGTTTGCTGCAAACTTAGTGATAATTCTTGCCAGCAGAAAGCCTGCAACCTTGTGTGAGGTGTACCAAGCCTACAAGCAAGCATGCAACAACTGTAGTTCTGGTCCTGAAGCCTAGTCTGGCTTGTGCCAAATCAACCTGGCGTCAACCTGGCATGATCTGCATGACACATATATTGCCAGAGGCTGTCTCACATCATGTGTGGCCCATGCACAGCCTGTCCGAACACAACACAAGGCTGCTTTGCCAAAGCAGCCTCTTGCAATGCCTGGTGAAGAAAGGTTGTTTGGCTGCTGACCTGGGCGAGTGTCCAGCCAGCTAGCGCGCTCAAAGTCCTCCATGTTCTGGCTGGTGATGATGTCATATGCCTTCCCCTTCAGGGACAGCCCCTGCTTTCTGCCCTCCTGTTTGACCAGAGGCACAAAGGCATTGGCTCCACAGCTGAAGTCCACCACAGTGTCCCCATCATGCAGGTAGAAGCTGAGCAGCTGAGCCACCTGCTCCAGCAGATGCAGCTTGGTGAAGTGGCGCCCATAGCTGCTGTACCTGCACCACACCACACCACACCGCTTCCTGCATCGCTTAACAATACTAATAATAATAATAATACTACTAGTAATAATAATAATCATCTACAGGCGTTCCAGCTGATCGTCCTTGCCAGGTACCTACTAGGTGTGCCTAAACCCTAGTTGTGTGAGCCAACATGCACTAACATGAGACACTCATTGCATCCAAGGGGTGTGCGCTGACAGGGCGAGTGCCATAGATGCATTTGCGAGGCAGAAAACCCGTTGCTTGCACTACTGCTTTCTCTCAATCTCAGCTGAGAAGCCACTGCTGGAGGCCGCTGACCCCCTGGGTGAGTTCATGTATGGATGCAGCGACTTGATCAAGTCACATGTGCGCAGTATCAGCCGTGGGGATCATGTGTTGTGGTGCTGTTGTGAGGTGCGCGCAGGTCTCGTGACCATTGTCAAAAACCGAGAGGTTTAGATGCAAGTATCAAACTTGATGATGTAGCACAGGCCTCAAGCATGAGATGGATTGTCTGCATGTTGGATTGTGCTAGCAGCATATCAAAGTGCTGGCTGCTTCATTACCAAAAGTTGATGAATTACAATCGCGTTTTGACAGTGAGTTGCAAGGCTAAGAGTCATACGGCAGGTGTACCTGTTACCGTGCAGGTAGGGGGCCAGAACCATGGTTAGGTTGTCTTCATGCATCAGCATCTCCAAGGCGATGCTCTTGTCCACAAAGATGCTGGCCCTGGAAGGGTTGGCCCTGGCATTAGCCACAGCTATCTCAGCCACCTGTAGGCGCTCCTGCAAGGGGAACACGACAACACGAGTCAGTACCTGTGGTAAGAATTGAAGGGAGATCAAAAAATCATAATAATAACAACGCTTTCCAGCTCATGATGAGCTAGGTACGTGCGGGACAAGTCTTGTCTGTTGCGGAGACCAAAGCGATATGGTGTGCAGCCTCCTATCATTTGCAATCATCAAAGACATGCAGAGTGTGGCCTGTAGCTGCTGGAAGCAGGAAATCCAGGCTGCAATGGGGCTTGCAGCTGCTAAAGGAGGGAGCCACGCTGACCAGGTGGTTGCAGCAGCAGGGCAGTAAGCTGCAGAGCCAAGGGCACACTCATGCAGGTGTTGGTGTCAGGTGACAATCCTACCATGCAGCAGACAGAAATTGTCTGCAGTCACAGGCAGCATTTGCTGACCTTCAAAGGCAGTGCCCCAACAACAGCATGCTGGCTGCAGATGACCCAAACTTACAAGCCAACCAAAAGCAAACAAGGCAGTGTGGACAGACCCCATCAGGTCACAGGATGGTGTGATTTGTGGCATGCAAATGGGCTACAATGGTGTGAAGCAAAAGATGAGTTACATACTCAACCAGTGTACAATTGAAGGCAAGGCACACATGACCTTGCATGCAGCCTTTTTTTGCACTGTCAGAATTTCAGAGAACGCACAAGTCCAGTGACTGCCTGTGTCTGGCCTGACAGGCTGTGATCCAAGCTGTAGTCATGCTTAAGATGTGATAAGGCTGACACACAAGACTCGCTGGCTGTAGTTTGTACACCTTCTCATGAAATGCGCAAGATGCAGGTTGCGATCACCTCTGTCACAGTTGTCTTGCTAGGATGACTGTAAGGCTCAGGCTGACGCGTCTTCTTCTTCACCATGTCCAGTGTCACGCTGCCCTTGTGTGCATTGATGAGGGACTGAACCCTCTTTGCAGCCTCCTTCTTGCGCTCCACTAGGCTCATGCTCGACAGCTGCCTGGCGTATGCTGTGGTGAGATCCCATACCCCTGCAAGCAGCCCCTCTTATGTTGTGAGATGCCTTATCAGTGGATGCACAGTTGTTTTGCACACGGGCTACCAAGCAGGTGCCCAAAGTCAACATGCAGCACTTGAATGCCTGGCAGAACAGCGTCTGACCTTCCCAAGGTGCAGAGCAGATGAGGGGCTTCCAAAAAGCAGGTATGTGCCACAGCAACCACAGTTTTGAAACACTACTCATTGCTGATGCAAGCATGCAAGGCATAAGCTGCAATACAGTTGATATAGGTCTATGCAGGTGGTGACACATCAAGCAGATGGTGACATAACAAATGACATATCGTGTTGCCAGGCAGCAAAGAGCGCTATGTGCAGTCGAGTGTCAGTTTGGATGGAGATCGCACTAGGAGGTGGTGGAGGCGGCGCAGCTTCAAGAGCTGCTGCGTCTGCCGCTTGCCAAGTACCAGCTGCACCACTGGCTGCATCTCCAACCTCAGCCTTCTCAGCAGCAGTCCCTGCTTGCGCACTAGTTGCAGCTGCCTCAGCCCCAGTCACAGCAGTTTCTGCTGCAGCTGCCTTGGCAGCTTGATGTGCAGGCCTTGCAGCAGCTGAGGCTGACGCCTTGGCCTCATCCAAGTCAGGAGCAGGTGGGAAATCATCTCCAATGTCCACATCACCCACATCCTCCTGCTGGACAATCTGGACTGGCGAGGACCGGTCTGAGAGAGTCTGAGGCTCTGCACTGCAGGCAGGTGATGCAGCAGAGGGTGAGCTGCTTGCAGCTGGCTTGCCTGCTGATGTGCTACAAGAAGCAGCAGCAGCAGGTGCCTCAGCAGCCCTGGCAGCTACTGGCCTGGTGACTGCTTGCTCCTTGACTGCATGAGTGGAGTGCAGGACAGCTGGGACACTGACAGGTTGGCCTGCTTCAGTTCCTGCCTTGCTTACAGCCTGCAAGCGCAAGTTGAAGCTGCTCAGCGAACGGCGACGGCCCTTATCAGCCATTTGCAGCACAGCAGAACTAGCTTGCCAAAAGACAGCACAATGCCTTTGTCCTGCTGCACTGCAAGTGCTCACCTCATTGGAGACTGTGTGAAGCAACAGCATCAGCAGCTACTGACATGCATGACTTGCATAAGTGAAAGGTGAGATGCTGGCTATGACGCACATACGGTCAGTCCTCAGCAAGTGATTGTCTGGAGTTCATCTGATGTCAATGATTGTGCAGAGCAGCAGCAAAGCTCACCTGCTTGCCAGAAGGCTTGCTCTGTGGTGCCACAGCCGGAGTCAATGCAGCACCTGGGCCTGCAGCTGATGCCCTGCCTGGCGTTGACAGTGGCAAGGTATCATGCTGTTTCACATTGCCTGTAGCTGCAGCAGCTGCTGCAGGAGCGGCAGCAGTTGCTCGTCTCTTCTTGGGCGGTAAGGTAGAGCGATCAGGCAGAAGAGGGCGTTTCCTGGCAGGTGGCGGCCCCATTGGCTCTTTCACAGCCGGCACTGTCTGTGCCAGTGTGCTGCTTGACACCGCTGGTGCATCCAGTCGTGCAGCACCAGTCCTTGCAGAGGAAGGAGTAGCAGACAGAGAGGCACTACTGCCACTGCCTTGAGACTTAGAGGCAGCAGTGGTGAAAGGAAGTGATGCCGGCAGGCTCTTGTTTCCTGATCCGACCATGCCTTGCCTAGCTGTGACTTGCTTCCCTGTATGCTGTGGTACCGAGCCCTGCTGGGTGCTGACCGGCTTGCCTGCATCCTGCCTTGCTGAGCCTTGCTTTGCAGCAACTGGCTGGTCTGGCCGCTGCCTTACGCCCTGCTTTCTTGCTATGTCCTGTTGAGCAGCAGCCTGCTTGGAGTTTGCATCTGCAGCTGCTGCCTGCTTGCCAGGAGCCTGCCTTGCTGTCGCGGACTTGTTGGCTGCTGCTTGATGCTGACCAGCAGGTTTGGCTGAGGTCTGCGGCCTGGGGGGCTTGGTGAGATGAGTGCCGGGCCTAGGCAAGGGCAAGGCGCTGGAAGCAGGCTCATCTTCTGAAGAGCGCCGCCGTCTGATTGCCAAGGGGACATCCTCATCCTCTGCCTACATGTTGAGCATGATGATTCAGGGCGTTGCTGTTCAACAGGTTGCTTGTGCAAAAAATGCTGTGTTGCACAACAGGCACATGCGGTGTTCATTGGAACATGTTGTTGGTCTATGGCAGAAGTGTAACATGCCGTATGTGACAGTTGTTTTTCGTATATTGCAATCATCATGCACTATCAGTGCACATGTCACAAAACACATCTCAACACAGAGCACTGTCACTGCACACATCCGCCTGTGCAGTCAAATGTCAGCTGTTGCTGACCTAGATGGCTGTCTGATGTGAGCATGGCCAAAAAGGTATGCTGAACATGTTTACCTGCTTTTGGACAATCTTGGAGGACTCAAGGAATGGAAAAGCACTGGCAAAGTGCTCCTTCCAGCGCTGCAGCAGTATAGGATGGAAGACAGGTCTGGCATGATCAGGAGTAGCATTGTCAATGGCTATCTTGTGCTGGATACAGTAGATGAGAGAGCGCTCCACCTCACCAATGCACTTGCCTGTACATTTGGCCAGAGTTTGTTAGATCAGTTCGTGGACCACAGAAGTATTTGCGGGGAGTGAGACAATGGTGTCACATAGTCTTCTGCACAAGTCTTACAACACATTACGCATATGCATAAGACTTACAACACATTATGCATCTGCATAAGTTGTACAACATTATGCATCTGCGTAAGTCTTACAACATTTATGCAGGTGCAGAAGGGTGAGCAAGAAACCACAAACTGAAGCAAAAGCTGTGGAACAGCTCACCATCCTCAAACTGAGCCATCCATATCCTCCTCTTCCAGTTGTCGTGTTTCCTGTCATCCGGAGGCTCAAGCAGGGTGGAGGGCATGCAGTGCTCATGAAACGCTTTTGGGCATCTGCGGCAGGGGACCAGCTCCCCCTTCACATCTGACTGGTCTTTACTACACTTTTTGCAGGTATGTAGCGGGCTGCAGCAGAGTGAAAATGCGTTGATAGTTGGGATGCACATCATAATGTGGTCCCAGCTCAAGCTGGACAGAAATGGCCTGATGCAAGTAACAGATCAGGTATGTAGTGGGCTGCAGCAGGTTGAAAACTGTGTTGATAGTTGGCATGCATGTTTGCTTCAGCTTATGATGTGGTCCCAGCTCAAGCTCGACAAAATTGGCCTGATGCAAGTGACAGATCAGGGAATGCAAGCAAAAGTTACAGCACATGCTGTCAAAGATATGGAGGATGACATTACGGTAGCAAGTGAGCATTTGGCCTGACCACTGTTCATATGGCAGCAGTGTGTCATGCACGATTGCACCTGCTGTCAGCGTGGTGTTTGCTGCACTTATTGCTGGTATGTAGCCTGTCAAAACTGGATCTGATGCAAGAAGCTACTCAGGACTGTGAGGGTCGGGCCTTGAGGGAAGAGACGGCAACATGCAAATGATTGTTTGCACTTGAATCATTTACTTGGGGCGATGCACCTCAGCTCAACTGTTAGAGCTGCAGACCAACGCCAGCAGAGGACTCAACATCATTTGCAGCTGCTTTGGCAGACTGCTGAAACGTTCCTCCCAGAATGCAGCAGAAGCCTGCAAACAAGGATGAAGAATGCTCACCAGAGGAAGCCTCTCTTCATGTCTTCTTGGGACTTCATACAGTCTGCATGGTAGAACCTGCCACATGCAGCCACCCCACACCTGTACCGGCATACCCACCAGTGTATGCTCACGAGCGCCATCACATTGTGCACACCACATGATGCAGCTTCACAGCTTATTGCCAGACGCAGATGCATCAATCAGATAATGCACATTGCTGGGGTCAGGCAGAACAGATCATGGACACGCAAGCTGAGACGGATTTGCACAAGGCCAAGAAGCCTTGCAGAGAAGCCTGGTGTACCTGAAGACAATGCTCTTGGCAAAGGGAGCGTTGGCAGGGTCAGCAGCATGCGCTTCAACCACACCTTCCTCCTTACAAAAGAAGCACTGATGCACTCCTGTCAGACAGTTGGGGCAATGGAACGTGTCCTTGGTATCCTTTAGGCGCTGATACAGGTCTAGGGGCATGCCGAGTGGGTTGCAATGGAATGGCTGCAGCTGTGGCTGAGAATGACTGACTTCTGCCTCATCAGCTGAGTCATCAGAATCTGTCGTGCTGTCCTCTTGTG
>JAABUS010008345.1_pt1 | contig 11416 bp, 14 predicted proteins | sample 5560161 | NCBI WGS metagenome assembly JAABUS01 (sample SAMN10711885, study PRJNA513376) | rock metagenome | isolation source: Antarctica rocks | place: Antarctica: Victoria Land, Trio Nunatak nord | collected 2016-01-04
TAAAGGGGGGGGGGATGGGGTTGGGAACGGAGAATGGGGGATGGATGGGGGATGGGGGATGGGAAAGGGAAAAGTGAAGGGAGATGGGGAATTTGTATCGGAATTGGGGGCGATGGGACTAGTGGAGAAGCTTTTGTCAACGTATAATGGCTGGCGCAGAATCAGAGGGAGTGAATGTCAATTCGATACCAAGTTAAGAATCTTGTGTTCATTGATGATATTGCTTTGCCAGAGTGGTAGATCTGAGCAGTGGCATCCGAAATGTCATCTCTAGTATAATCGATTCCACTTTCTTCTTCGGAGAAGAGTGCAACCAGATCAAAATAACCCTCATCCCGCTCAGCATTCGACTTTCCTTCCGAAACTAAAAATCTCGTCCACAGTCTACCGATTGTTTTACCCCCCCTTCTTCCTATTGCAATACCTCAACCTCAATCACAGGCCCCCCTCCCCTTTCCCTAACACAAATAACCTCCTTACGAACCATCCCCCCGTGGTTTCGACAGGGCAGCTCGGTTTCGACGATATCGTCTCTTCTATACCTATCCACTCCCTTTCCACAGACCAACGGAGCGGTAGCTGATACTGACATTGGGTTTAATTCCAAAGAGGCCTGGAAAGTCCCGCTGCCCGAGTAGCGCTCGCGGACGGAAAATGCTTCAGCTCGTTCGTGGGTGGGTTGGCGAGGAAGGTAGCGCCCGGTCGGGAGGAAAGCTCCGGGCTGGATAGAGGCTTGGTAGGCTGGGGGGCTGGAGATGGCGCTTTGGGAGGGTTTGGGGGAGACGGACGGGATGTTGGTTTGTAGGGTGGGATCTGTGATGGCGGGCGGTGCGTAGGTAGGTAGGGTAGTGCGTGACTGATGGCCATGTCTAGAAGGCTGATAGCTCCCGCACGTTTGTGCGAGGGCTAGGAGCGTGGAACGGAGTCGTTCGCGGGTGGATAACAATGAGCCAGGCACTGAAGGAGTCGCTTGGGGCTTTGGATGTGTGATCTGGATGTTGATTGATCGAACGAGATTTGTGCGAGGTCTAGTGAATGGCGAGAAGTAGAGAGTGCGTAGTTGATGGTCACGTCCAGAAGCCTCAAAGCTTCTGGATGTCATTATGCGAGGGCTGGGAGGGAGGAACGGAGCAGCTCTCGAAGATATCATGGCAGCCTAGTCAAAGCTTCCTTCGTTAGTGTTAACACAAACCCAGGTCCGCCACAGGACTCATCTCCCAATCCCGTGTGAGCCTGGCGCTCGAGACATCACCGGAGTTGAGTATGCGCCTGGACTTCTGTAAACCGGCGGCGGCGGCGTCATGGAATCTTTCTCGGCGGCGATCTCACCCGCAGGCAACTCGATGGGGCTGGGCGGTGGTTTCAGCGGCTTCGTCTCCGTCCTGCAGGTATTTGAGAGCTCGTGCCGGGTAGGGTCTTGCAGGCTGGCGTCGCTGCCGTAGCGTTGGTAGTTCCAGTGGCGGCGGTAGAAGTAGTAGAGGAGTCCGAGGAGGAGGAGGATGAGGACGGCGGCTCCGACTGTGGCGCCGGCTATGATGGCTGGGGTGGGGGCTTCGGAGTGGTTGTTGGGGGTTGTTCCCGGTTGGGGAGAGCTGTTTGGTGAAGCGGGGGATGAGTCTGGGGATGTTGGGGCGGATGTGTCCGTTGCTGGATTTTGGTCAGCTGGTGGTTAAGGGTGGGTCTTGAGAAGGGACAATACCTCCGCGGATGAAGAGATCTCGTAGCGCAGGCTGGGTCCAATGGACGGGATAGATTCCACTTCGGCGCATGTCAGCGTGACCAGATCTACTCAATGTTTTTAGGTAAGATGTTAGACGCACTTGGTGTTATACACAGATTGAACCAGCTGTGACCGCTGATACTGTGCGGCTTTGGCCTGGTAACCCGATTGCCAGGACAGGTTCGTAAGGTCGAAGGTACCCAGCCCTTGGATGTTATTGGTGTCGGGCAGAGACCACTTGTCGTCCTGGCTAGGATTTACGCCTCCGATGGTAAGGAATTGTCGCTGGCCAACCACATGGCAGGTATGTCCGATGCGAGTACCTGAGTGTCCCTGAAAAATCCATGGTCAGTTTCTTTATTTCGTGCGTAAGGGTGCGCAACTTACACCACTTGCTAGGACCCATTGAAAAGCTGGCAGTGTCAAAACTGAATGTTGAATAGTATTAGCACCAGCAGGCTCAACATGCGTGTGCGAGTGACTGACCCCACAATTCATCATAGAGCGCAGTGTCAGGACCCGTTTGTCCACCGAAACCGCCGTACATCGCACTAGATTCTCAGTCAGTCCTTCTCTCACAAAGGGCTCGATCGAGCCTTTAGTCTCGATCATCGCATCTTGAAGTGGACCCTCAGCCAGACTTTGCGCTGAATCAGGCGATGGCAGTAGAGCTACATCTTGTAGCAATCGCCAAATTCATGATTGACCAACAGCGAGGAATTATTCTCAACACGCGAAGCACTGCGAGAAGCTGCAAGACTGCTATAACTCGCACGCGCTTCTTCGGGGCTACCGCGCCACTGCGTCAAGGGTGTTGGGATGGCGCTGTTTGAGAAGACGTACATTTCGTAGGTGCCTGTGGAACTGCCCCCCTTCACAGGCCTACTATCTCCTACGCCGGAAGCACAGAACCAGAGCCTCGACGAAGGTGTTGGTCCTGACGCAGCCTGCTTGTACCATATCATGGATACCGGATCAAACAAGCTGATGACACTCATCGAATTTTGGTTTTGACCCTACCTATTGCTTAGCCTGGGGTAAGCTATCGCAGTTCTCTTTCCATGCGCGCTTACCGGTACGTATTCTGTGCTACTAGATGTTTCACCGCCGAAAACGACCATCAGACCATTTGGACCGAAAGGTATGGACTCCATTGCCCCCCACATGAATGTACCAGAGGGTGAAAGGCTTCTAGTGTCGGTATTATTAGTCCATTCTCTTGTCTTGGTATCTAATTTGACAAGGCCTGGCGTTGGCACAAAGGACGTCAGATTCCGTGTTGCCGGGCTTGAATGGGAGCTTGAATAGCCTCCAAGATAGAAAGCTGTCTCGTTGTTCATGGCGGAAACTCCACCTAACGGCCTTGTGATGCCTGCAGAAAAGGGTGGGTCTTTGCTGGTATCATTCTGCGTCCAGGTACCTCCTCCTTTCCCGTCAAATGCCAATTTCCATATTGAGAGATCGGCAGAACCCCCTGTTCCGTCAAGCACCAATTTATATTTTGAGAGATCGGCAGAATTCGACGACAGGTATGATAACTCTCCACCGAAGGTATTGATCTCTTGCCTCACGCCATCATAAAATAGCGATTGGAAATTATAGGGCGGCATGGAGGGTTTGACGATGGCATTGTACTGCACGAAACTTGGATCCCAGTCTTTGTCAAGAGGCAAGCTGAAGGAACAGTTTACTGCAACGTTTTGAGTTAGCTCTCACGGTTCATTTACCAAGGCATGATAGCTCGCGCCTAGTCCGGATGGCACCAACCTGGAAAGACATGATAATTCTTATCCAGCCTATTTGCTGAGTTCAGCGGCTGCTGGCCTATCGCGACCTCGCCACCGTCTATATATACGTAGTTGCCCACTACAATGGCTATGGTAGATTAGCTATGGTCGCTAAAGTGATATAATTGGGGATGATGAGCACGAAAGCCCTCGTTGCTGCAATTCGTTACGTGAGTCCTGACGATGTTTGACTGTAGAATGGCGTAAAAGTGGAAGTGCATCTTTCTCAGGCTTGGATTATTGGGTAAGACAGTTTTGGATTTTTCGAATGGCTGATGGCATGACCAAAGCGAATACAGTACTTACACGCATGATAAGCTCTCCGCGTCCAATTCGTTGAGGGCAACGGGGCGAATTGCGCCTCAAGTGCGAATTTTGTAGCCATTTCCGATCTCTCGGACGACACTCAGCTGAAACACCGCTGGTGGGCAAACACATGCATCTGTTAATCACAGGATGTAGACGAGGTAGATGAACAGCGTTGCAAAAGGAACGTTGAGTGGTCGAAGCCCAGAGAAAAACAGAGCGAATGCGACAAGAAGTAATTGAAGAAACCCATACCCTTAATCGCATCAAGTGAAACTACAAAGTCCAGGCACTCAATGCCCCTTACACACGGGATGACCAGAAGCATCATATGGAGGGGTGTGGATGACGCTCGTACCTGACAAGTGCATAGGCCAAAGATCCCGTGGGCTTGGACACATTTTCGACTCCCGGCATACGGAATAGTAGCGGCCATGTCCACTGGAGCACTATCTAGCCACCGAGCAATCGAAGTACAAAGAGGTATCTTAGTTCATGCCCTATCGATCTGGCCTTGGGGGCCGTGTGGTATCGACTACCATGGCCCATGTACTCAATGTCGGCCTTGGTGGATCTAGAATTCTAGACGGATGTTGATTGTTGATACGAGGTTTTTGTTGCATAATGTGACCTCTGATGTGTCAATAGGTCGGACAAAGCCGCCACAGGACTCCTGATAATGTTTCGCACCATGCGCTCCAATAGCGGGGATGCCGTGCCTTGATGATCGTAAAGCTAAGCCAAGATTCGGAATTTTTTTAAGTTTTGAAACGTTTCCCAGATCTACTAATGCACGTCTAGGATACGGGACGGGAAGAGGCGATGCATGAGCCTTTCGAGCTTTTTCGGTAGTACTCGCATCCCGAGTGCTGAGTCGTGACAGGTTCTTCTTGCCTCGTAGATTGCAGAGGAGGAGCTGCAGTAACCATCTCCATACAGTTTCTGGGCTGTGTGGCGGCGGCCGACTGGAGAATATCCAGCAGAGAGTGTAACATCCAGATTGTCCGTCATTAGCATCGCCATACGTAGTCCTTTAGCAGATGATCAGCATTGGATCGACAAAAAAATCGCTGATAAATTATGTTCAAGCGGATTTTAGCCCGACTGTAGCGCCTTGCAATTGGACTCCAGCCATCGCTCTGCGGTTGTTCTTTTCGGAGACTGCAAGCAATGTACCGATAGATGCCTCTTGAGTCCACAGGCCTTTATGCCAACCTCTCGACGGATTACGCCTCCGCAGTGCCCTGTCGGTGAGTGCATCCTCAAGATCGTAGATGCCTGCTGATCGGCAATTCCAGCCCATGCACAGCGACAATACAATGTACTGAAGCAGGTGATCCACAATACAGACGCGAACTGGCATACTATCAACTTCGACAGGATTTCTTATAGGTTAGGCAAAACTTGCAACTGGCGCTTACCTTATGCCAAATTCCTACATTGTTGGAACGGGAGAAGGTTTACGAGGCCAAAGGTTGAAGACCTAACGAAAAACGATTGATGTGGAATACAGAAGTGCAAGATTGCGGAGAAAATCGTGTATCGAGTCGACATACCTTCAGGATCACAACAGGAATGCGAGCCCGTCCTACCACACGCTGTCTGATATGCCTGTCTCGAGCCTTCCAGTTGATGATCTTCCACGTCTCCGAATTCGAATTAATTCAGAGAATCATATTGAGGGCCATTCCATGGTTTCATTGTACGGGCTGCTGCGGGATATCAGTCCAGACCACTGTATCAGTAGATTCAGAATTCGCGTAAATGCTCAAGTGTCTGCTTTCCTTGATTGTGCTTGACAAAACGTAAGGGAGTATTCTCGCTGGTCAGTAGGACAAGTCCTTTAGCTAACCCCGATACTCCTGGTACACGCCAATCACATTTGCCCCCCTCTTCGCTTTAAATTATCTTACATTCTTCTTCGCAGACTGCTGACGTCGATGCCTCTCTTCGTAGTTTTTAGCCTCCTGTAGCTCAGCGGTCGTCCGTCCGTGCCTCTTTTTAGTAGCGCCCGTGCTAGCTCGATGTTGTTGCACGCTTTTCGCAAACTCGGACGCTGCTCCCTTCACCCCCGAAGCTGGTCTTGATATCACGCTCTTTAGCCTGCTGGTGAAGGATGAAGCCTTTTCTTTGGCCTCGTGCTCTGAGGCTACCGTATGAGCGGGTTGTGTTGGTGCAGGAGCCTCATACGTAGTAAGGGTACCACCGTAAGGTGTTAATCTTGCGTTGTGCTTCCGAGTAGGGAGGGGCTGGACGCCAAGTTTTGCTCGAACCCAAGGCTGCTGGAAAAGATGCGCCTGGATAAGCCCCAACACCGCTGTGAAGCTGAAAGTAAGCTGCACCAGCGCAGGATGGATAAGAAGGAAAGCCCCCCCCAGAATGGGCATTACGTATAGTGAAAACATCTGCATCATTGGGGAGTTGATGGGGCTGGTGCCGAGTTCTGTTCCTTTCTGTGCAAGTCAGATCTCGGGACTGAAAGCAAAAGGCTTGGGGCGGTGGTTGCAAACCTTGATCGCGTAATGTATAGCTACAGTAGTCAAGACTGGAAGAATGAACAAGGGGTCGCCAACTGTGAGATCTTTGATCCATAAAAAGCCGCTTTCATCCAAGCCCGGGACAGGAAGAGATACCATGCCTCGCAGAAGTCTGAAAGTCCCGAACCCGATTGGTAACTGTATCAGAGGTAGGCCCATCTTCCATACTTTAATACCTGAACTTCGGTAGAGAGCTTTGAGCTCTTGCGTCGCTAGAAGCATAGCTGACTGGTCACCGCTTCTTCTAGCAGCCTGCAAGCGGGTTTGGAGCGGCTTGATGTATTCTCGTATCGCTGCCAATCGACCGGAAGTGTCGGCAGCCTCAATGTAACCTTTGAAGAGCGCAAGTCGCACGAGAAATGCCGTGATGATGACCGCGACGCCCCATGACGTCCCAGTATATACATGCACATGCTCAAGCAGCCATTCAACCAAGGCTGTTGGGCCCCATCCGTAATCAAGTCCGATTTCTTTCATGTACCCTATCCTCTCCGGTATCGCGGGCACCTCTGCCATAAAATCATCTAGCGCGGGTGAAATAGAATCGTCATTGGTGACAGAAGTCGCTTCTACACTTGGTGGTAGATCAATTGAAGATGGGGGCGTTGATGGTGGGACTACCGTAGTAGAAGGGTGGGTTGAAGCGAAGCGGATCGTCGCAAAGGATTGTGCTGGCTTTGCAACGACCAGTGAAGGTCGCCATGACGAACAATGTCGGTCTGTAAGCCGGCCGTGTTCGAAAAGTCTGAGGGGTGCCCTTGTAGCGGTAGAAGCAAACTACAAGAGTACATCAGCCCAGGCACTCCGAGGAAAAGGAGGAATGCTACTCTGTGGTCGTTGATTACTGATTTTGAGATGTGTAGATGGCTCCTGGTACTGGATGTGATCCCTCGGAGATTTGTCGCAGTTATCATCGTAGGTGAGCGATGCGAAAGGATCTGGAAGCTCCAAAGGTGGAAGGGAAATGATTGAATTGCCGAGGCAGGTTTGCCGAATCCATCATCTAGGCACCAAATGGTCCTAGTGCGTCCCATATTAGAGTACCTCTTCAGTCTTCATTGCTACCGCTCACGCATTACCTTCAATATTCTAAATTAACCTGGCCCCCCAAACTTTTGAAAATCGGTTTTCCTTTTCGACGCCGGATTGCAAACACCACCGTTCCTCAGCATCAACGCATCTAAATCACTAACAATTCTAGCACAATATAAGCAATAATATGTTCCTTTACTTCTGCCGATTTTGAGTACTGTGAATACAGTCATGTGTAGCTACGAACGCATTTAGTCAATCTTGATAGAAGTTTGGTGAACTTGGTAAGGCTGATTTAGAATATCATGGCAAGCCCATAAACACCGCTGCGGATTGTCATAGTTTGACCGACTGTATATCTATCACGGAGAAGTTGTTCGCGCCGCTCGGTTTTGGTGAAATGCGCCTACATACATGTACCCAGATGTACAGGTCACCACATCGTAAGCCAATCGCCGGCTTGCCAACACGACGGCCTTCTGTCTTCTCGCCTTTGCTCTTCATCCTACGATATTAGACCTCCAGTCACTGTCCAGCATGCGAGACTAGCTGGTCTCTCGTCCTGGACAGAATGTCTTCCCAAGACTCAATATCCATGTCAACCTGTCCTCATTCGAGTGCGGTCATATCATCCAGGTCTTGGTCCCATCTCTTCTTCCTCACAGGATCCTCTCGCATCTCCACCCCTGGTCCTACCGGTCTTGAAGTCCGTCCGCTTGGGAAAACCTGGGGAATTCAAGACTTAGGTCAGTAATCGTCGTAAAAGTAAACATAAGAACCTCTGATGTGAAGGCCCGCCGAGTGAATTAAGAAGACTTTGAGCGATAGCAACCGATGTCTACCAATAGGCGTTCCCGGTACCTGGATCGAGGGCATTGTTTACCTTTGTCCCTGTCCACCCTAACCTAAAGGCTGCCTCGTGCGCGAACAACTCGCCAAAACCCAGCATTAGGCCATTAATGATCGGAAGTAGCAGATTTATGGCTGAACCGCGTAGTAAGCCCCATATTGTAGGCGGAGAGTAGAGTATCATGGGTGAGCTTGAAGAGGATGGTGGCGATGGAGATATCTCATTGTTGCCCGAGGAGTAGTTCTCGCTGTCGGAGGGAATGGTTATTGAGGACTCGGTGAGGTCCGGACGAGCAGGCCGTTCACTTGCCATGGCGATGGAAAATTGCTCTGTCCAGACAGGGGTTATGTGATTTGGCTATGATCGGTTCGATTGTAAGACGCTGGTGAATAGATCATAGCGCATCACACTGAAGCTCTTCACTGCAATACTGTGAAGAGGACTCGACTTAAAAAGATTCGGCTAGCCGCGGCCAGGTAACTTCCATCATTGAAACAACCCAATGTCACCATACAACATACGCTTAGACTTGCCCCGATAAATCATGTCTGCGGACGCTCCAGATCATGATGCTTTGATCTCACAGTTCACAGGCTTGACAGGCGTTGCCGCTCACGAAGTAAGCTCTCTTTGCTCTAATCACTCAGCACCCCAGTCCATGCTCATCCCTCTAACACAATCAACAGGCTGAGCAGTACCTCGCAACAAACCAGTGGGATCTATCAAGCGCAGCCGCCGAGTATTACACCTCCCTTGAAGAAGCCGCCGAAGCACCGCCATCACCCGTGGAGTCAAACCCATATGAAGAAGAACAAACAGCCCCCAGCAGTGATCGAACTCTAGGCGGCTCTTCAGTACCTCAACCCATCCCGACCACGTCGAGCATGCCTCCGGCTCCCGCATCTAGCTCAGCTAAGCCGCCGCCGAAAAAGTTCGCAACCCTAGGCGATCTAGGTGGAGGGGCACCGACTGGACACGCGGGGCATGGCCACGACTCTGATGATGACGACGACGACGAGGAGAACCAAGACCTTTTCGCAGGCGGCGAAAAGTCCGCTCTCGCAGTCCAGAATCCAGATGATATAAAGCGAAAGATCCTGGAACGAGCGAAGAAGTGAGTGGCCCCATTACACACACCACCTTGAACTTCCCACCCTAACCTAGCTCAGAAACGCCCCTCGACCAGGCGGCGACGAAGCCAGGGCCCCGTCCTCCAACTTCACCGGAACAGCTCACACCCTAGGCGGCGACGACACAGAAAGCCGCACAATCGAAGACCCCGCCGCCTCCCAGCCGCGCCGCCCTGTCCTCGTAGAACGCCGCCTGCACTTCTGGGAAGACGGCTTCTCCGTCGACGACGGCCCTCTGTACCGCACCGACGACCCTGCCAACGCCGGGTACCTGGCCATGATCCGGCAGGGGCGCGCACCGCTGCACATCATGAACGTGGACCCCACGCAGGAAGTCGACGTCAAGCTCGTGCAGCACGCGGAAAAGTACGTCGCGCCGCAGACGAAGTACAAGCCCTTCTCTGGCGGCGGACAGAGGCTGGGGAGTCCCACCCCGGGGCCTGCTGGCACCACTACAACAATTTCCAGTGCTCCTTTAGCAAGCAACAACAACAACAGCGCCGCCAGCAGTGCATCCACTGAGCCTGCCGCGCCTCAAGCCGTCGAGGTCAACGACTCGCAGCCCACGGTCTCGTTGCAGGTCAGGCTGGGCGACGGCACGCGTCTGGTATCGCGCTTCAACACCACGCACACGATAGGGGATGTCTACGCTTTCGTCAACGCGTCATCGCCGTCAAGCCAAGGCCGACCTTGGGTGCTGATGACGACTTTTCCCAGCAAGGAGCTGCAGGACAAGGCGATCGCGTTGGGCGACCTGGCTGAATTCAAGCGTGGTGGCGTGGTCGTGCAGAAATGGCAATAGATTAGCTGCGATACGAATGACGATAGCATAGCTGGCGTTTGCGGCCGCTTGAAGTTAGATGGCTACGAATTGCATAACAATAGATTTCCAAAGGGGCAACGGAGAGCTTATGAAAAAACGTAAACACGTGTGGGAGAAGACATCGTGCTAGCCTCTAACATGTCTCCTAGACCAATCAAACACGAAATGGAAAGACGTCAAAACGTTTGGGCAATAGAGAGCTTATAGAAAAATAGAAAAACGTAAAGACGTGTCGTAGTGTGGGAGAAGACATGGTGCTAGCCTCCAACATGCCTCCCAGACCAATCAAACACCAAACGGAAAGACGTTAAAACGTTATTTCACCCGGTAGAAGACTACAGTTGAAGCCAAGATATTGATGTGGCCTTCTAGACCAGCCAAACACCACACACCCAAACGTCAAAACGTTATAGCATTAATCTGCTGTGTATAACTACACCCGGGAGAAGCGAAAAGTTGAGCCAAAGATACTGGTTCTCGCTACCAAAAAGCCCGGATCCCAAAAACCCGCAACGCGCCAATCCCAAGCCATACCATAACATAACATACAAAGACGCTTCAACGTCCCCGCTAGACCACCCCCCAGACCCAAACCCCCCCAATTTCCCAAAACGCCTCCCCAAACGCTCCATTTCCGCTCGACACAAAGTCCACGCACCGCGCCCCGCACCCCGTCCGCCCAAACACCTCCGCGCTGCCCGCCCAACCCCCGCACAAGTCGATATCGAGTGCCAGCGTCAGGTTGTAGAAGTGGCTCGCGACATCGCACGTCGTGCCGGGGAAATCGGCCACCGGCGTACCCCAGGTGGAGGGGTCGGGGCCGGCGGTGGCTGGGCTACGCGAAGACGGGATGACGTTGGGGGGTGTGGAGTTGCGGGGGAAGAACCATTGCCGGATGCCGAGGGGGTGGAGGGAGAGGGCGAAGACGCCGCCGCCGTGCTGGTTGAAGGCCTCGCCGAATGTTGCGGGGGGCCCGAGGACGCCGCATCCGGAGTTTTCGGCTGTGGTGTTGACGCAGGAGGTGGCGAGCACGAGGCCGGTCTGGCGGCGTTGGACGTTCTTCATGGTGCACCCGTTGGCGGTGTGGAGCGTCGTGTAGGAGCCTGAGTCTCCGAGGTTGACGGATTCGAGGACGTTGATCTGGCCGTTGGAGGGCCAGTTGGAGGGGTCGAGGAGGTAGAGGTTAGGCCTGAGGGGGGGGGGGGGGGGGGGTTTTTTGGTGGTTTTTGGG
>JAABUS010008346.1_pt1 | contig 11415 bp, 11 predicted proteins | sample 5560161 | NCBI WGS metagenome assembly JAABUS01 (sample SAMN10711885, study PRJNA513376) | rock metagenome | isolation source: Antarctica rocks | place: Antarctica: Victoria Land, Trio Nunatak nord | collected 2016-01-04
CTCCCCCACGGCACCAGGCGCCGGGTCAGGCGAGTGACCTGTCCCGGCCGGCGTGCATCCGGACGTAGCGCAGGCGGCGATCCTTCGACTACCTCGGCAGTGATCCCCATTGCCGCCATGGTTCCCGGCATGGGGCTGCGTCAATCCCAGCCGGTGCCGGTGCCCTTGCCCGTGCAAGCGCCGGCTACTCCCACTCGATCGTCCCCGGCGGCTTTGACGTCACATCGAGCACCACCCGGTTGACCTGGCGGATCTCGTTGATCATCCGCGAGGCGATCCGCTCCAGCAGGTCATAGGGCAGCCGCGCCCAGTCGGCGGTCATCGCGTCGTCGGAGGTGACCGCGCGCAGCACCACGACGTAGCCGTAGGTGCGCTCGTCGCCCTGCACGCCGACCGTGCGCAGGTCGCCCGGCAGCACGCAGAAGGACTGCCACAGGTCGCGGTACAGGCCGGCGCCGCGGATCTCGTCCTGGAGCACGTAGTCGGCGTCGCGGAGGATCTCCAGGCGCTCGCGGTTGACCTCGCCGCCCACGATCCGGATGCCCAGGCCCGGGCCGGGGAAGGGCTGGCGCCAGACCAGCCGCTCGGGCAGGCCCAGCTCGATCCCCACCTGACGCACCTCGTCCTTGAACAGCGCCCGCAGCGGCTCCACCAGCTCGAACTGCAGATCCTCGGGCAGCCCTCCCACGTTGTGGTGGCTCTTGATCGTGGCCGCGCCCGAGCCGTCGCCGCCGGACTCGATCACGTCGGAGTACAGGGTGCCCTGGACCAGGTAGCGCGGGTCCGAAAGCTTGGCCGCCTCCTCCTCGAACACGCGGATGAACTCGTTGCCGATGATCTTTCGCTTGGCCTCGGGCTCGGTCACCCCGGCGAGCTTGTCCAGGAAGCGGTCCTCGGCGTCGACGGCCACGAGCGGGACCTTGAAGTAGTCGCGAAAGGCGGCCACCACCTGGTCGCCTTCGTTCTTTCGCATCAGTCCGTGATCGACGAAGATGCAGGTGAGCTGGTCGCCGATCGCCCGGTGCACCAGCAGCGCGGCCACGGAGGAGTCGACCCCGCCGGAGAGCCCGCAGATCACCTGGCCGTCGCCGACCTGCTCGCGGATGCGGCGGATCTGCTCCTCGGCCACCGAGGCGGCGTTCCAGTCCATCGACGCGCCGGCGATGTCCTGGAGGAAGCGCGTGAGGATCTGGGTGCCGTAGGGGGTGTGCACCACCTCGGGGTGAAACTGGATCCCGTACAGCCCCCGCTCGGTGTCCTCGAACGCGGCCACCGGCGACTCGGAGGAGGAGGCCAGCGCGGTCATGCCCGGCGGGGCCTCGTAGACGGTGTCGCGGTGGCTCATCCAGCACGCCTGGTCGGCGGGCAGGCCGACCAGCAGCCGGCCCGGCTCGTGCACGGTGAGCCGGGAGCGCCCGAACTCTCCCACCTCGGCGCTCTCCACCCTGCCGCCCAGGCCGCGCACCATCGCCTGCATGCCGTAGCAGATGCCGAGCACGGGGATCCCCAGCGCCAGCAGCTCGGGGCGCAGCACCGGAGCGCCGTCGGCGTACACCGAGGCCGGGCCGCCGGAGAGGATCAGCCCCCTGGGCCCGCGCCTCTCGATCTCCTCGATCGCAACGGTGTGGGGCAGCAGCTCGCTGAACACGCCGCACTCGCGCACGCGGCGGGCGATCAGCTGGGAGTACTGGCCCCCGAAGTCGAGCACCACCACCTCGTCATGGGCGGCGGCGGTGGCGGCGGGCTCGGCCGCTTCGGCCTCGGGCGCCGGCACGTTGGCGATGCTGGCGGGACGGGCTTCCATCGGTGCATCTTAGGTGCGGGGCGGGACGGTCTGGAGCGGGCGTACACTCCGCGTCAGTGGCACGCGTCGCACTACTGCTCCTCGGAACATTCGGGCTGATCGCTGCTCATGGCCCGGCACCCGCCTCCGCAGCGAACGCCGGACCGTCGGCCCGACTCGTCGTGAAGGGGCAGGGCTCCGAAGGCACGCTGCCGTACCTGACGATCCAGAGGAGTGACACCGGCGCGACCGTGCTCCGACGTACGTATCGCAGCCAGGTCTGGCTGAACACCGGTCTTGCCGCAGGCCGCTATCGCCTGGTCAGTCACTCCCGCAGGACAGACCGCTGCGCCGCGAACATCCGGCTGAAGCGCGGCAGAAGCCTGAGGGCCGTCCTGCGCTTTCGAAACGGAAGCCGATGTCAGATCCGAGTATCCCCGCCGCGGATCGAGCTCCGCGGCCAGTCGGTCGCTGATCGGCGCCTTGCCCAAGACCTCCTTCGCTATCTCCAGCGCAACGCCGGCATCGCGCCCTGGTACCCGGCCCTGCGTGCAATCGAAGTCAGGCGCACGGTCTTCACCGTTCGCAGCTCGCTTCGCCGCACGAAGTCGGGACGAGCGGCCGCAGGGGAGATCTGCAGTCTCATACAAGGCGCGGACGTTGCCGACTTCACACCGGGACACGCCGTCAGAGGGCGAGACGGGCGACTGATCAAGCGCTGCCCTACACGCCGCGACTAGCGCTGCTCTGGCAGGGCGCCCCGCAGTTCGGGCGCGCTCCCTTGGGCCCAGGAGCGGTTCCAGATGCCCACGACTACCCCCCGTCACCGCCGGCAATGCCCATGAACCCCAGCAGATAGGCGACGGGGAACATCACTGCCACAGTGGCTGCGTACACGCCGACGGCCAAGCGCGTTGCTAGTGGCTGCGCGCGCAGCAACGCGAAGGTCACCACGCCGGTGGCGGCAGCCGCGACACAGGGGACGATGGTGTCCACGGTAAACGACCACGGGTCATCGAAGAAGAGCACGAGAACCACAGTGACCGCGACCCCGATGGCCAACGGAGCAATCGCTGCCAACCTGACGTTGAGCGGTGCTCGGGCTCGATGAGTTGTGGGAGCCGTCATCTGACGAGCCCCACACACGCCATGAACATCGGGGCCGCCAGCGCGGGTCCAAGGCACCCGGTCAGACGGGTCCGCTGCGGACCGATCCTCACCGACAGCGCCCCGCAACCGATCGCCAACCCAGCGTTGGACTCCCCCCGCCCCTTCGCAGCGAATCGATCACCGACGTCAACCTTTCGGGGTCGACCACGACCAAGCTGAACCCAGCGGACCGCCGCCCCGATCGCGAAAAGCCCCGCCAGCCGTGCCGCCCCGCCGGCAACGGTATTGGAACGGTTCCGCCGCCGCCGGACCCGGGAGCGAACCGAGATGAGTCTTGGCTCATGCCGTCACCTCCTCATTGGCATGGTCACATAGACAACGTACCCGACGGAGCCGAGGTCAGGGCAAGATCAGCCGCTCACCGGGACGCAGGACGTTCGGCTGCCCCGAAGCGATCCTGGCCGCATTCAAGCGCCACAGCCGATCGACCAGCGCGGCGATCCGCGCCGGGCTGGCCGACCTGCCCAGGTGCTGCCGCGCGATCGACCACAGCGACTCCCCGGCCTGGACCACATGCATATCACGACCGGTCACGGGCCGGGGCACGTCGGATGCGGCGCCTGGAGAAACGGTCCGGGATGGGGCGGGAGTCTTCGCCGCGGGTTCCTGTGGGGGGCGCACCGAGGGCCGGTTCGGCGAGACTTGCACGCGCGCCCGGGGGGTGGCCGACTCCTGTCGCTGCGGATGGTGCCGTCCCCTCAGGGGCTTGGCCGAGCCCGCATCCTCGGGAGCCGAAGTGGGTGGGGGCGCCAAACCCGCCGGCGGGGGCGACGGCACGGTGCTGGCAGGCGGGGAAGCGGGCGGAGATGGCGCAACCGACGGTGGAGGCGCGGGCGGAGGTGCCGGCGCAACTGGCGGTGGCGCCGGCACGGATGGGACAGGCGGGGCCGCGTCGGACGGGGGCGGAGGATCAGGCGTATCCGGCAGTTCCGGTCTGTCGGGTGTGTCCACGACGTCCGGCTCTCCCGGGGGAAGGGGGTCGCCGCCCCCATCGTCTGGCGGCGCGCCGCTCTCGATATCCCCGGGCGGTTCCGCCTGAGCGGCCTGCGCTGGCGCCACCCCCTGGGACTGCTTCTCCGCATCCGCTGCCGGGTCCGCAGCCGCCGCAGACCCCGGCGCCACGCCGACAACCAGGGTCCCAGACGCCAGGCCCAGCAGCACCCTCCGGCCCACGCGGCCCGCAGACGCCGGTCGACGGTCCTCCCTGTCGACCGCCGATGGCCGCTCCCCCGATGTCATCTCACGCACAGCGATGCGGTTGCTGGTCGATTGCCCACCGTCAGCGCCCCACAGCCGAACGCCGACCCAGCCGGATCCAGCGTACAACGGAGCCGATCGCCAGCAGGATCGCCAGCCAGAATGTCACAATGGCTCCGTAGCCCGCCAAATCCTGCTTGAACGTACAACCCGGGTAGCAGTCGTTGCCGCCGTGATGCTGGTAGTAGTCATCGGCCACGAAAAAGGCCGCGATCGCAACCACGATCAAGAGCAGAAAGATCCACAACACCTTGTCGCGCATCCGCTCGCGGACCGAGTTCGTTGTCCGCACTCCCCGGGGGGCGGGAGCAGATTCAGATGGCCCGCCCCCCACGTCGATCACCGCCTGTCCGGGATGGTCATGTAGGCCACGCGTCCGTCGCTGCCGGCAAAGTCGCCGTCGCACTGCTCGGAGTGCGTGTTGCCCTTGAATGGTTTAGTCACGCGCCGGCCCCGGGCCCCCCAGCGGTCCGCCATCAGCTCGCGCCCCTGATCGAACCCGCTCCCGTTAGCGCCACGGTCCTCCGGCTTGCGATCGACGGCGCCCTTTTTCACCGCGTGCTTCCCCCGTCCGCAGCCGGTGAACGGGTTGGCGATGCTTCCTACATGATCCTCGTAGTGAGCGTCGCCGGCAGAGAACAACCGGCGCGCTCCGCGTTTCTTGTCCAATTGGCGCAAACGCACGTGGTGGCGCGTTTCGTCGGTGCTGCCATTCGCGCGCTGGTGCGCCGCCAGCCGGCAGCGAGGCGTGAGGAATCCCTGGGTGCCGCTGTCGGTCGCGTCGCCCCAGCCCATGTACTTGTCGACGAACGCGTCAGTGCGCCCGGCGGTGGCGTCGCGTCCGTAGAAGACCACGTTGATCGGATCGACCTGCTTCTTGTCCGCGCAGTTGGTGCCCTTCGTATACGTGTACCAGGAGCGGCCGCCCTCGATCGCGTGTCCATCTTCCGCGCCCACGGCCAAGACCAACAGGGCACAGACGGTCAGCGGCAGGCAGCTGCGTGCAAAGAGGCGGATCATGCTCCTGCCCCGCTGGTCGAGGCAGACACTGGCCGGCAGTCCAACCGGCCGGCCATCGCCCCCCGCGCGGGCCGCGCCAGCGGCTGTCTGGAGGCAGCGCTCACACCCGCGGCCGTGACCTTCGACGGAAAACGGGTTCCCGGATCCTGCCGGGCAACCGCCCGGGCGGCGCGCTTGGTCAGCGCCGAGTCGGCGCCGAACACAACGACCGTAGCCCGGGCCGTGTAGATCTCTATCTGGGTGCCACCATCGAACACCACCGCGGGCGCCCCGCGAATTCGCAGGTTGGGCCGCTTGGCTTTCTCGTAGGTCCCGGCGTTGCGCTCACACGCCGGCCACGTCTGGATCTCCAGCGGCGGCGCACACCCCTCGTCATCGCCCGCCTCGCAGTCGCCATAGATCACCGACGCGTAGTTCGCGCGGAAGGCGTGCCTCTTTCCGCCCGCCGTGCTCATGCTGCTGCCGGGCGAGGACATGTCCGGCAGGTCACACCTGCGCAGCGACTTGGACTGCTCCACTCCCGCGAAGCGCGGCCCCAGCGTGTAGAAGGCGAAGTTAGTCGGCTTGCCCTCGCCAGTGCAAGCCGGCATCCGCGCCGCCTCGGCCTTCGCCGCCGCGCTGGCTTTAGGTTCAGGCGGAACGAAAGCCTTCGTCTCGGCATCGTCACCACCAAACAGGGCCACGTACCCAAACGTGAACACCACTCCGAGCACAGGCAGCGGCACAGCGAGCTCGGTCCATAGTCGGCGCCTCTTCATGGGGTTGACACTACCCTCAAACCTTGCTTGACCAAACACGAGTACACGCGCCCCACCTGCAGCGGCCTCCAGCCCCAGACGGGGAGGCGTACCGACTGGCACGCAAGGCGATCTTGCAAGCGCTGTTCCTGGGCGCGCTGAAGACCTGCCCTCGCCGCCGGCGGTTCCATCTTCACCCCACTCAACATCAACCATCAACCCGGGGCGATCGCAGCGCCGCAGTAGTGGTGGTATCCGGCTTCACGCCCCAGCGTAGACTCCGCGGGTCCATCACCCAGCAGAAAAGATCATGCACCCTGGTCCCATTCGCCGTTGTCGTCCCTGTCAAGCCCGAGCCCCGATCGCGTCTCTGTGTGTCGTTAGCCTCTCGCTGGCTGTGCTGGAGGCCAGCGCGGTCATGCCCGGCGGGGCCTCGTAGACGGTGTCGCGGTGACTCATCCAGCACGCCTGGTCGGCGGGCAGGCCGGCCAGCAGCCGGCCGGGCTCGTGCACGGTGAGCCGGGAGCGCCCGAACTCGCCCACCTCGGCGCTCTCCACCTTGCCGCCCAGGCCGAGCACCATCGCCTGCATGCCGTAGCAAATGCCGAGCACGGGAATGTCGAGCGCCAGCAGCTCGGGGCGCAGCACCGGAGCGCCGTCGGCGTACACCGAGGCCGGGCCGCCGGAGAGGATCAGCCCCCTGGGCCCGCGCCTCTCGATCTCCTCGATCGCAACGGTGTGGGGCAGCAGCTCGCTGAACACGCCGCACTCGCGCACGCGGCGGGCGATCAGCTGGGAGTACTGGCCCCCGAAGTCGAGCACCACCACCTCGTCATGGGCGGCGGCGGTGGCGGCGGGCTCGGCCGCTTCGGCCTCGGGCGCCGGCACGTTGGCGATGCTGGCGGGACGGGCTTCCATCGGTGCATCTTAGGTGCGGGGCGGGACGGTCTGGAGCGGGCGTACACTCCGCGTCAGTGGCACGCGTCGCACTACTGCTCCTCGGAACATTCGGGCTGATCGCTGCTCATGGCCCGGCACCCGCCTCCGCAGCGAACGCCGGACCGTCGGCCCGACTCGTCGTGAAGGGGCAGGGCTCCGAAGGCACGCTGCCGTACCTGACGATCCAGAGGAGTGACACCGGCGCGACCGTGCTCCGACGTACGTATCGCAGCCAGGTCTGGCTGAACACCGGTCTTGCCGCAGGCCGCTATCGCCTGGTCAGTCACTCCCGCAGGACAGACCGCTGCGCCGCGAACATCCGGCTGAAGCGCGGCAGAAGCCTGAGGGCCGTCCTGCGCTTTCGAAACGGAAGCCGATGTCAGATCCGAGTATCCCCGCCGCGGATCGAGCTCCGCGGCCAGTCGGTCGCTGATCGGCGCCTTGCCCAAGACCTCCTTCGCTATCTCCAGCGCAACGCCGGCATCGCGCCCTGGTACCCGGCCCTGCGTGCAATCGAAGTCAGGCGCACGGTCTTCACCGTTCGCAGCTCGCTTCGCCGCACGAAGTCGGGACGAGCGGCCGCAGGGGAGATCTGCAGTCTCATACAAGGCGCGGACGTTGCCGACTTCACACCGGGACACGCCGTCAGAGGGCGAGACGGGCGACTGATCAAGCGCTGCCCTACACGCCGCGACTAGCGCTGCTCGGCCAGTGCGGCCTCGCCCACGGGGCCGACCGGTGGCCGCTCCCGTGAAGTCACCTCACGCCACGTCAGCTTGTCGGGGTCGACCGACGACCAAGCCGGACCCAGCGGACCACCGCCCCGATCACGAAGAGTATGGCCAGCTAGAAAGCGCCGATCCCGACCCAGTTGGCAAGGTCCTGCTTGAAGGTGCAGGACGGAAAGCATTCGGTCCCGCCGTGGTGCAGGTGGTACTCCTGCGCCACCTCGCTCGCCGTGGCCGCGACCACAACCTAGATCAGGAGGACCCACAGCACCTTGTCGCGCAGGCGGACGCGCATCGGAACGGCTCCGACCCCGCCGGAACCGGGAGCGAACCGAGATGAGTCTGCGCTCATGCCGTCAACTCCTCATCAGGATGGTCACATAGGCAACGTACCCGACGGAGCCGAGGTCAGGGCACGATCAGCCGCTCGCCGGGACGCAGCACGGCGGCCGCTTCCGGAACTTCACCTTGCGGACCCGCGACCGAGTCGCACCCAGCGAACCGCCAGCCAGATGGCCAACAACACGGCAAGGATGGGCGCGAAAAAGGAGACAATGTCCGACAACTCCTGCTTGAAGGTGCAGCCCGGAAAGCACTCGGAAACGTCATGTTGGAGGTAGTAGTCATCGGCCACGAAGTAGGCGATCACACAGAGTACGATCAGCGCCGCCAAGACCCACAGGACCTTGTCGCGCATCCGGCTCCGCGCCGCGCCAGCGCTCCCACGGTTCGCGGGGTCGGAGGCGAAGCTGGACTGATCGCTACCCACGATCATCGCCTCCTCGTTGGAATGGTCACGTAAATGGGGGGTAGAGCAGGGCCGCGTAGGCCAGCAGCACGGCGGCCGCGATCGCCAGCACGGCAGCCGCGATGTCGGAGCGGCGCAGGTCCCCATGAGGGCCCGTAGCCCTGCGACGCCCCAGCCGCAGCCACCGGGCGGCGCCGACGGTCACCAGCAGGACGCCGAACGCGGGGGCCGAGCCCGCGACGTTGTTGGACAAATCCTGCTTGAAGGTGCAGTAGGGGAAGCATTCAAAGGCTGCGGAGTCGAGGTAGTAGTCGTCCGCCACGAGATAGGCCATGACCGACGACGCCACCAACACGGCGAGAGCCCAGAGCGGGCCGTCCTTCCACCGTGTCCGTGGCCGCAGCCGGAGTCTCCCCATGGTCCCATCATTCCCCTCCGGCGAGCCGTCGAACCTACCCCCGATCATCCAGTGGCTCGGTCCAGAGGACGACGAAGGCGCCCGTAGCCGGACCATCTAGGGTTGCGCGATGGCTTCTGCCCTCAGGCAGACAGACACCGTCGCCTACTCCTGGACTTCACCGGAGGACCCCCTCGAGCACGCCGATCCTGCGACCGCGGGGCGGGCGCGTGGACTGCGGGTCGAGCATGGCCGGGGGGACGTGCTGCGCGGGATCGAGCAGTTCACCGGACTGCGGCTGCTGGAGGTGGTGGTCGAGGCGCCGCTTGACCTCGCTCCCCTGGGCTGCGGCCTTGCCGAACTGCATTCCGTCGAGCTCGACCTGCGCTCCGGCGCGAGCGGAGAGCAAGCGCTCGCCGCGCTGCCGGTGCTGCGCTACCTGAGGCTGGCCGGCGACGCCGAGTGCTTGAACGCGGCGGTCGCGGGGTTCGCCTGGGATCGAATCGGGTCGCCAAGCGAGTTGACGCTGATTGCGCGCGGCGGCGCATTCGTGGTGGACGTCACGCCGCTTGGAGCACTGGCCTCACTCGTGGGTCTCGTCGGGGAGGGGTTGGTACTGGGCCCGCGCGACATCCCGGGTGAGGCTTTCGCGGCGCTGCTGCCCCCGCGTCTGCATGCCCTCTACAGCGCGCACGCCGACGAGAGCGACAAGGAGCGCCTGGCCGCGGCCGAGGCTGTACGGCCTCCGCCTCGGCCAGACGCCGATGGCGAACCCGGCTTCTTTTCTTGGGACGAGGTTGATCTGGACCCATCCGCCGTCGAGGGCGAGCCCGCCGCCGCGTGGTCACAGGACCCCGAGGACGGATCATGGACACTGGAACTGGACCTCGTCCCGACCCTGGGCGGCGATCCAGACGACGGCGAGGTCAACTACCGCGCCGAGGCGCTTCTCCAGGACGAGCTGCTCCGCGAGTGGCCCGCGCTGGGCGAGCGCGTCGAGTTCGACACCACCGCCGAGGCCCTGTTCGTCATCCTCCCCGAGGGCGACGCCGAGGACCGCGACCACATCGACCAGGCCGTACGCGCCGCCGTCACCGCACTCGGCCCCACGGACTGAGAGGGCCACTATGCGTCGCCGTCGTCCCTGTCAAGCCCGGATCGCGCGAACCACGATCCCGGCTCTGTGTGCGGTAAGTCTCGCGCTGGCCTGGCTGGTATCGCCCTCGACGGGGCTCGCCGAATCGCCTGGCTACGAAGGGCAGACGCCGGCAAGCGCCGCTGGGCCGGCTATGACCCAGGCTGCCGGCGCCCCGTTCCTCGCGCACGCCCGCGCACTCGCGCGCGGCCACTACGCCCGGGCGTGCACCCAGCTGTCCGAGGTCATTCTGCGCAAGGCCCACGCTCGCAGCCTCAAGGCGGCCCGGAGGTTGTGCGCCGTGCAGCTGCAGTCCCAGGGTCTCACCGAGGCGCGCCGTCGCAGCTTGGCCAGCACCCGAATCGTCAAGGCGCGGGTCAACCACCGCCGGGCACGGGTAACGGTTCAGTTCACGCTCTTCGGCCTCGAGGCGCGCGCCACCGGCACGGCGGTCCGGGAAGCCGGCCGCTGGAAGATCGCAAAGCTGCCGTCGGGTGCGCACGTCGGCAGGTCGCTCATACAGCGAGTCCCGGCCTCGAGCATGTATCCAACCCTGCAGCTCCGCGACACCATCCTCGTCGACCAGGACGCCTACCTTCGAGCCGCGCCGACGATCGGGGACATCGTCGTCCTCCACCCCCCTGCCGCGGCCCTCGCCAGGACGCACAGATGCGCGAAACGTCCCCCCAGAGGCCAGGCGTGCGCCAAGGCTGGCCGGCGCAGCTCGAAGGTCCAGTTCGTCAAGCGGATCGTCGCCGGCCCGGGGGACCGGATCTCGATTCGCGACGGGCACGTGATCCGAAACGGCATCCTCGCCGCCGAGGGCTACATCCGGCCCTGCGGCTCCGGAGGCCAAGGATGCGACTTTCCGCAGACGTTCACCGTCGCCGCTGGGCGCTACTACATGCTGGGCGACAATCGCGGCGAATCTGACGACAGCCGCTACTGGGGGCCGGTAGCGGCGGCGGATCGTCGGTCGCGTCCAGCGCCTGGGCCCGTGAGGCCCCGGGAGCGGCGCCTCACCGAAGCCCCCCGACGGGGGGCGGCACCCCTACTGGCGTTGGCGATGCTCGCGGGGCGAGCTTCCATCGCTGCAAGCCTAGATCGACGGCACGACGACTCCACAGGTGCGTCGGGGTCGGATCGAGCTAGCAGGAGCCGGTCAGGCCCCGCACGCGGCGCACGGCCCTGCGCACCTGCGCATGAGTCAGCCGGAACTGACGCGCGGCCGCGCCCACCGACTCCTCCCCCGCTGTGAAGGAAACCTGACGGTCATGCTCCACCGCGCGCCATGAGCGCCGGGGCACCGGGATTCCGCGCAAGGCCCTCGCGCCTACCAGCCTTCCCAGGGCCAGGCGCGTGCGCACGGCCCTGACGGGCACACCGGTTCGACGTGCTATCCCCCGGGCCGTCGGACTGCGCTTGCGAGCGACGAGCACGCGCTTGAGCTCCTGCCTCACCCGGTACGGGTAGGCAGGCGGGGCCAGGCGGGCCGGTGGCG
>JAABUS010008347.1_pt1 | contig 11415 bp, 11 predicted proteins | sample 5560161 | NCBI WGS metagenome assembly JAABUS01 (sample SAMN10711885, study PRJNA513376) | rock metagenome | isolation source: Antarctica rocks | place: Antarctica: Victoria Land, Trio Nunatak nord | collected 2016-01-04
GGGGTTGGCCTGGGGGCCAGGGGGGCTGCCTCAGCATCACTGCCGCTGCCATCTGGGATTGCCTGCAGGCATAGGCAATACAGTAAGTTTTGCTCTGGGTGATGCTTGAGCAGGTTTTTGATGAGAGTATTGCACAACTAGACGAGAAGTGAGAGACAAAGAAAGACACGCAAGCAGAAGCAGAGGCACAGGCAGGGGCAGGAAGGGGGAGGGGAATGGGTTGGTGGAGGGGTAGGGGAGGGGTAAGGAGCAGGGGAGGGGTAACGAGCAGGGGAGGGGAAGCGCAGAGGGCTATGCAAGGGGGCGCAAACGGGGAAGGGAAGAGAAAGGGGAGGACATGGGACAGGGAAGAGGAGGAAGGGAAAGTGCATGGGGCTGTGCATGGGAACCCGAAACGGACAGAGGTGGGTGGCAAAGAGCACATGGCTTACTTGGCCGTCTGGCAGGAAGCCTGTGCAGTTCTGGGCCCAGTGGCCAGGCTTGCCACAGTTGAAGCAGACATGGTAGGGGTCCTTGTACCCCTCCAAGAACTCCCCACCCTCCCCAGCTTGAGGCAAGAAGCTGTATGCAACAACACTCAGTTGATGCAGCAGGCCCATCAGCTTTTGTGTTCAATGTGAACGAGCTTGCTGTACCGAGAGCACATGCATTAGGGGTCCTGACAGCCGCCCAGATGTCTGTCAGGCATGTCAATGCTGTGCTTTGCATGCTAGGCATGCCACTGGCATAGCTGTGATGTTGCTTGTGGTGAGTAGTTTGTGGGCATATTTTGCCTTCGTCCGCATGGTCTGATGTGCATGGCACCTGGCAGCATGCATGTCTATGTACACCAGAAGTGCACCTGACTGTCACAGTAATTCCCAAAGTTGCTACACACTCCTGTAGCAATGACATGCCTCCCTATATTGACGGCATTGACTGATTGATTGATTGATTGATTGATTGATTGACTGATTGATTGACTGATTGATTGATTGATTGATTGATTGATTGATGGATGGATGGATGGATGAATGGATGGATGGATGGATTTAAACTTGTGCCAGCCTTGGGTGTGGCATTAATGTGTTTCAAGCAGGTTCGTCCTGGATAGATATGCATTGCCATGCTTGCCACACCAACACCACGCCTCGGGTGATAAACCAAGCCGGCTGTATAGCCTTCATTACTGGGGTGAGGCACACTTGATGCCCACCTGGCTGAGCACTGTAACTCTCTCTGAGTGTCAGCAGTGGACTGGCAATACAAGCACAGAAGTGCACAAGACCACAGCTGTGGCTGACCTGGTTTTGCGGCGGCCAAACTTGGTACTGCCCTTCTTGGTACGGCCCCTGGCCCCAGACTTGCTCAGGAACTTCTTGCCCCTGCCGCCCTGCATGCCAGAAGTGAGGATGGAAGAATACCACACTTCATCAGTTTGCATCGAGGTTTTCATTACAGCATGATTGTGTCTATGCTTTCTGGGGCAGGCAACAACATCAACAGGAAAGGTCCTATTGTTTCTTGGGCCTTCCTTTATTCTAAATGAGAACTTTCAGTGGTGTATGGTCTGCACGTAAAAGGCTGTGTGTTTGGCTGTGCTTTTGGAGAATTGACTCCAGTCGTGAGTGCACATGTGCTGTGCAACAATTGCCACATAAGGGACGCTACTCAGGAAAGTATGTACCTGACCCTACAGGAAGACCCATGTTGGATGAACGAAGGAATGAAAACGCAGACACACAGACAAAGGAGTGCATGCATGAGCAAACGAAGGATTCAATGAACAAACAATTACATGCCACGGAGGCCTAGTGGCCCAGGCACAGATCCATGCAATCTGGTACAGTGCAATCAGCAACGGTGTGTGAAGCGGCTTGCCTTCAGGTTGCTTCTGACAAAGTTCTGTCTTGTGGCTGTGCGTCTGTAGCCTCCTCTGCCTGTACCAGCTGCACCAGCCCTGCCGCCCCTACCGGGGGCTGCTGCTGCCTGCTTTGCCTGCTGTGCGCTGGCGCGCTTTGGAAATCCATTTTTGGCAGGAAGCCTTGCTGCATTGCCTGGTCTGGCAAATTCCTCCTCAGAAGATTCTCCCAGGACTTCATCTGTGCCACCATCATCAGCCTCGCTGTCACATACAGCTGTCTCCGGCAATGCAGTGTCTGCTTCTTCATCTGTGCTGCTCACATGCTGTCTTCTTGCCTTTCCTCCTGCTGAGGCGCTGGTCTGCCTCTTGCTAAGACACACTACCTTGCTCGCATTCATGCCTGCTTTGTTGACTCTCTCACGCCTTGAAGCACCTTTTCTGAGTTCAGCAGCTGAGTCAGCATCTGAGGAGTCATCAGCAAAGTTGCTGATGTTGCTGTCATGCTCACTGGAGCTGTCGACCACAGCTGTGGTGTGAGCCTGACGTGGTCGCAAAGACCGGCGGCTGACAGGCTCATGCTGAGATTGCTGTGCTTCTGCGCTGCTTCCAGCTGGATTGTCTCTGAGTTGACTGTACCACAGCAGCTGCTGGGCTTGCTTTGCCTGCTGCGTGCGCTTTGCCTGCTGGGTGTGATGTGCCATTCAGGGTTCTTGCAGGTGCCTTGCTGGCCCTGCGCTGAGCTACTGCCCTCTCGAGTCCATCAGGATCATCATTGCCAGTGACTGCTGCTTTGCACGCTTAGGTGCTCGAGCCGTTGCCCCATGCGTGTTTGCCGGCATGCTGCGCTCATCCTGACCCTGTGCAAGTTGACTCTCTGACTGAAGGAGATCAGCTGGTTTGCTAGGCTCACTGGCCTGCTTACAGGCGATGGTGTCAGGCTGTGGTGCAGCCCTCTTCTTCAACGTTCTGCTTGCAGGCAAGCTTCTGCCCTGACTGCTTGGCTCAGCAAGCCTAGAACCACTGCGCTGAGATCCTCGCTGTACTTTAGCATCATGCTCAGCATCACATGTCCTGACAGGCTGTTGTGTACATCCATCATTCAGCACAGGCCTTGAGGTGTGCGCTGACATGCTCTGTTCTGTGGTCTTGACATGTGAGCCTGCAAGCGGCTGCGATTGCCCATCAGGCTGTGGTAGCTGTAGTTGTGAGTCAGCTGCCATGCTGCTTGAGGCTGCAGGAGGGCTGCTGACTGCTGTACGCTGGAGCTGACAACGCCCAGCAGTGCCTACATCGGTCTCAACAGTTTCCTTGCAGGTTTCTTTGCAGGAGTTGGGCAGAAGCTGCCCAGTTGATGTGCCCTGGAGAGCGCCTGAGGGACTGTCGGGGCTGTTTGTAGCAGCTGCAGGCTGTGCCAGGTGTGGCTGATCTGGCCGGTCATGATGTGCCCCTGCCATGTTCTCTGCCTGCCTTTCAACCTGCTGTCTTTGCGCAAACCCCGGCTGTTGCTTTTGAGCAGCAATCTGACTGAAGCCCCTCACTGCCTGCATTGCATGCCTGCAATCCTGGCCTGGAGTTTATCAATAAAATAGGCAATAGTGAACCGCCGTGTGGCCTGTTCAATCAAGCAACACATGCCAACAAGTGTTTGGCAACTATATATAGACAGGACTGTTGGTTGAGTAAAAGCCCCGGTTTTGTGGGTCAAGCGAACACTCTCAAAGCAATGCAAGGAGTGTATGTAGATGACTTACGTGCAGTGTGTTGAGGACTTGCTCCCTGAGAGGGCTGACAGGACCTGCCTGGTCAGGAGGTTGCTGTTGACATGCAGGATCTACCGGTAGCCGGCCTGTGTTGGTGTTGTTGCAAGCATGGCTTCTGCTTTGAGATGTGCCTGCACTGGTCAGAAGGGCAGCTCAGAGCACAGCTGAGACAGCTCAGCTTCAGACCAAGGTTGTGCTGTGGTCTTGGGTCAGAGCATGCATAGGAGCGTAAGTGATGTCGAGAGTGCGCTCTGTGGCTGTGCACATGTGGTAGCATGCACCTGGAAGATGCGAGATGATCATGGGTTTATTCAGCACGCTTACAACACTGCAGAAATCAGACTCGCGCAGAGCAGCGTCGCCATAAGTTACATGGTCGGCATTGTCAGAACAGTAAGTCTGTTGACAGAGATGCAGCTTCTCACAGGAAGGTAAAGGAGCCGTCGTGAGTACCTTGTTGGTTCTTGCCGCTTGGCTGTGCCTTGGGGCCTCTGGAGAATGGGTTGGACTGGCTGTGCATGCCTGACCTAAACCCGAAGGTTTGCTGGGGATGATGATGATGTTGAGGAAGAGGTGCTCGGGCTGTGGAAGGCAAGACTGCACCATAGGTGCCAGCTCCATATATAGCCTTCTCAGCAGGGTCTGATGTAAGCAAGCAAGGGATTGCTGGGCAAGCAATTGATAAAGAAAAAGAAAAGAACATACAGGACTATGCCTTTCGGCATCAATTTGAGGGAAGTCAAGTGTTATACCGGGCTGCCCAGCAGAGTTTGATACATATGATAGTACAGTATGAAGAAGCTGAAGAGATGCTGACCAGCTGCACTGTTGTGCTTGTGAGCTTTCCAGCGCTTCCATTCCAAGCCTGTGAGCAGTCGCCATCGTGTGACACAAAGGTGGTACATCAGATGTGGATTTTGATTGTTGAGAGGATGAGTCTGTGGCAGCGCCTGATACCTATTTCGGCTGGAAAATCCTCGAAGAACGGATGTCTCCCGTGCTGTGTTTTGAAATCTGTGATCCAGCCTTTCAGCACAGAAAAGTCTTTTGCTGCGTCCATCACAAGTTAGGCTGTTTCAAAGCTGTTTCACAGACGGCATGTCGTGATGTACCGCTCTTTTGTGTGCCTGAGACTGTCATCGACGCTGTAAGCTTCCTTTGCTATTTAGGTCAACGAAGTCAAGCGGCACCTATATCGGCCCAAATGTGACGCATAGGTACCTTGATCAAGCAAATTCGCTGACCCTCTTGCACAGTGTTTGTGAGTACGACCCTCGATTACGGAGTTCGGCCGGACGGGGGGATGCGCGGGATCTGGGTGGGCTGTCGAACCCTGGTCATGGTTGGCCCCAAGACCTTAAAATCTAATGAATGAATGAATGCTACGGGACCATACTTGCGGTTAACAAAGTCTTTATGTGTGTGTTCCCCTACGCGTTCTTTTCCCGGGATTCCGTCGCGCACGGCTCTAACCCCAACGCGACTTCTGCGTCCCGACTGCTTTTCCGTTTTCTCACGTTGCTGCTGCTGCGCTGCACAGCTTCGCCGACTCCTCGCCGCTTTGGACGCTGCTTGCGCAGAACTTTAGGGAGTGCGGCTGCAGTCACGCCGACGACTTTCTGGAGATTTCTGCTCGCTTTTTGTTTGGCCGAGCTGCACCAGATTTCTGAGCTTTCGTCGATTCTGTTACCCCGCGACGATGTGCTGTGCTCTGAAGCTGCGCCTGCGCAAGCTGATTTGCTTTGCATATGAGAAGACTTTCATGCGTCTGCTAAGAGACGGCGCGGGCCAGCGCTTGCTGGCTGATACCACGCGGACAGGTGTGATCTCTTCTTAGGCTTTGTGAACGGTGTCGCAGGCTGCAGTGACAGCAAATACGTAGAACAGCTGCTGAAACGGATGCTATGTTGTAGCTGGAGCTGCCCATGACAGACAGTCTTGGCTCAAACTTCTAGCACACAACTTTAAATAAATTTGTTGCTTGCTTGACGCGTGTAAAGTTTGCATCATAAGCTGCGTTGTGCGGCTCAAAGCACATGGCGGGCTGATCATGAAGTTCTCACACAGCATTAATGTGACGGGCTCAATGCAAATGCATGTTAAATGGGCTCCACGGGCTTACCAAAGGCTTTTGAACATGCATGTTACACGGGCTTCACGGGCTCATAATGCATTTTAGCAAGGTTCATCAGCTGAACAATATGTCACACGGGCTTCACGGGCTCACAATTCAGCATCACACAACAATGTGACAAGCTCATACACAGGCTCACTACACTCAACGGGCTTCACGGGCTTACCAAACAGCTGTTGAACATGCATGTTACACGGGCTCCACGGGCTCATAATGCATTTCATCAGAGTTCATCAATGGGCTTACGAAGCAGATGTACAATGTGTTACATGGGCTCCGCGGGCGCGCAATGGGCTTGCTATTTGACAAGCTCAATGCATGTTACACGGGCTCAACTAGGCTCAACGGGCTTACCAAACAGCTTTTGAACATGCATGTTACACGGGCTCCACGGGCTCAAAATGCATTCCAACAGCATTCATCAACGTTGCGCACTATGTTTGCCATAACTTTGGCTATACTTGACGGTTTTTGCTCAAATTTCGACTGATTGTTGTAGCCTATTGTTGTGCAACTGCTTTTGGACACATAACAGCTCGCCCGTGCGTAGCACGGGCTCTTCAGCTCGTGTCGAGAATCAATAACGCATCTGTATGGTGCACTTGGTGATATAGCCGTGGCGAGACAGACACCGGCTGCTAAGAGCCATCCGTTCGAAAGCAATACGCTGCACCTTCGAGAATTTGCGCAACTTGGTAGCGACACACCCAGCTGCTGTGGAAATTGACTGGAGTAATCACGTCTGGGACCCGTTCTTTGCCGGTCTTCCTTGTCAGCAAACAGGCTTCACTTTCGGCAAGCAGCCTGTCCTTGCTGAACGATATGTGCACGCGTTCAGTTTGCCTGCTGTGGATTTTCTACATAGAATGTTATGACTGGAATTTCTGCTTGAGATCATTGTGCACTAATGGGAGGCACACAGACTCTTTGTCACCATTGTTGTGCCATAGGTTTTTCAGGTATCTCTTGTGGGTGCTTGCCTAATCAGCAAGTCCGTTGACTTGGACCCAGCAGCGGCATGTCCATTGATACATAATGTGCCAACCTGGGCCGTAAAGCGCATAGCAAGGTATGCTATGTACAAGACTTGCCAAACCTTGCGAAGCGTGTTGCTGTCTCATCTGTTGCTGGAAGTCCTGAGCTGGTGTGTCCTAGGTTGGCTGTACAGGTTGGCTTTGCTTGCTGTGTTGCCTCATCCTTTGTACAAAGCTGCAGCTGCATCTCATATTCGAGAGTGCATGCTCTAGTGATGTTGGATTCCAAGATTTTCAAAATCCACCTTGAGTGACTGTTGTTCTGTTTGTGTGCTTTCCAATTGAGCAGGTACTGTTACTTGCAGAACCACATCTTGTGGAATTATCCAAAGTCGCTTGCGTTGTCTGTTCAGGATTCTAAGCATGGCTCGCTTTGGAAATGTAGCAGAACTAGCGGCCTTCCTGGGCAAGCTTGATGCAGACTATGCTGAGTACGCATCGGCCTTGTGGCAGAAGGGTATCAAGACTCCGCGGCAGCTTGCAAACTTCAGTGAGCCACATTATCTTGCTTGTGATGTGCCAGAGGGGCACATTGATGACATTAAAGCAAGAGCTGATACAACAGGTGAGCTGTTGGCTTGCAACACTCTATATAAGCATACTTACTGGAATGTTGATAACACTCTGTATAAGCATACATGTGGTGTTGGGAATCCCGTTCATGTGGGTTTGCAGTTGGTTGCACAGCTATTAGAAGGCGTTGTCACAAAGGAGTAAAGCAGCATCCACACAGCCTCTCGGTTTTGTCTGTGGCTTGAGGCAGACCCAGTTTGCCTGCATCTTCACAAACTTTCTGAGCATCACCAATGCATATTCTCAGCTTCATCTGTGGCTTGAGGGTTTGCTGTTGATCTTTACCCTAAATGCCTCCATTGCTGTTGACTGCAGCATAATATGGCAATGACTTGCAGTATGTGTCATTGCCTGCACACCCTGTAGTTGCCTTCAGCCCTGTCTATGGCTTGGAAATCACTTGCCATTTCTGAGCATGCCCAGTCAGAAGGTATTGTTGACTTGGTGCAGTTGGTCTAGGGTTTGTCTGCACTGCATCTCATGTCAATGTAGGCCTGCAGCCTTGTCGCTAAAGGTTTCTGCATTCCTTTTCACTCTGCATACATTGCAAGTCGTTTGGCTTGCTGCTTGTTGACAGCAAAAGCAACAGACTTGTGCATGTTGCTTGAAGGTACAGCCCAAATCAAGTCTTCTGATCCAGATCCTTTGGACACTGAGCGTTTTGCCTCAGCATCAGACTATTCAAAAGGCGAAAACTTCACACCAGCTAAAGCCCAGCTACAGACCATCGTTGGGCGCGAGAAACAAAGGGCAGGGCTGGATGTGCTGCAGCATATGTCATCTTGTGGACGCTGAGCTAACTCTGTGTAATACAGGTAGCTGGTGAATTTAGACCAGGTGACCCGCTAGCAGTTAACGGCCGCTGCCAGAAGCGCTGTTTGCCAGTGTCTTTGGTCTGTGAGGCATTTGGAAACTATGAGCATGCGCTCCGACACTTTGAAGCATACCAGCTCACGGAAGCAGATTGGTGCTTATATCATGACCTCCGAAAGGTACACCATACATGCTCTTGAGTACGACAAGGACAGTTGGCATTCTGTCCTTGTGTCGTGTGCTGTTATGAGAGGCCTATCACGTCCTTCTCATGCTGCGCAGGTGCTTCCTTTCTATTGGCCATATGAGAAGAGCTTGCAAAGCGCAGTTTTGCAATCATTGCGATCTGCAGAGCATGGTCTTGGCAGGGGCAGCTTTGGAACACAGAACCTTCGTGTGACAAACCAAACTGAGTCGGATGGACATGTTACTGTGAGTGCGGCCACAAATGAGACTGCTGGACGGTGCACAATGCTAGTCTGTATGTCCATATTGTCTTTACGGCTTCAATTATGCTACCTTTCAGGGCATCACCGAGGTTGGTATCCTGGAATTCAAGCGAGTGGAGGGTCCAGCTGAACTGCAAATTGCCAAATACTGCATGAGACAAATGAGAGACATGAGAAGTTCGTCCTCCAGGCTATATCTGCACTCCTTCATGCCAATGGCAACATGCGAAGTGGTTGGGAGTGAACTGCGGTCAGTGAGCCCTGCACTTGTGCCATATCAGAAAACAATACTACCCTCAGCAGAACCTTCTTTGCCAATGTGGCTTTGAACATGTGCTGTGTATGCAGGTTTGGTGCTGTGTGGTTTGAATCATCCTTGTGTGCAACACACTTTGAGTGCATAGACATGCGTTTGAATGCAAGCTTGGCGCATGAGCGACGTGTTGCAGTGGCAATTGCTGGGTGGATGCAGCTTCTACTTGATCTCAACACAGCCGCGCTGAAGATATTTGATATAGAGGTGCAAGCAACAGCACGTATGGCAGTGTTCAGGAAAGGCTTCCCCTATGTGCTTTGGGATATGGACAGGTAGACGCATGACTGCTACCTTTGGCTGTATATGTTTATTGTCCTTGATGACACCCTGTATGCTGATGTGCTTCCTGCGCAAGTTTCAGCCAGCAGCAACGTGTGCATTATGTATCAATACAGCAATTTCTATGCAGCAAGTATCAAGGCATTGAAGAAGTGGTTCCAAGAAAGCTCTACAAAGCCTGGGACCGTGACAACCAAGCAATGGTTGCCTTGAAGCTGGTCGAGGTGTATGGTTTTGAAGCTGCCTCTGCCTGGGCTGATCACCATGTAGCTGTACCTTCTGTGCTTGTCAGGTATGCATGCTTGGTGGCAGCATCTGCAACAAAACATTGCATCTTTTGTCACATGTTCCTGGTGTCACCAGCAGCATATTGGTGTGCAACACCAGCTGTTGTGCCTTCATCCATGCATATTAATCCTATGCAAAACTGTGTTTGCAGAAAACTGCCTGGCGGGTTTTCACTGGTCTCTATGCCCTGGTTGTCTAAGGATCAAGGGTGGAGCACCTTGAGCAGTTTGTCCGCGACTCAGATGGAGAGTGACAGTGTCTGGCCAGCCATTCAGGACATGTTGGGACGTGCACATGCTCCATACTCGCAGTAAGCCATGCTACTCCCTTGCGTGTCACTTTGCAGCTAGCATCAGAGCATCTTGTGTCTGATAAATTCCTTGAGCTGCTTGATTACTTGGCATACCATGGACTGCAACCTTTGCAGCAACTTCATAATTGGTCGCGGTCATGTGTCTATGGCAACCTTGCTTATTAGTCTTTGTTTGTATAAGTTTTCAAGTGACATGTGTGCATGTGAAGCAGGAATCTGGAGGCAGCGCAAGTTTTGGAAGTGCGGTATGTCCATGGTGACTTGCGCTTGCGTAACTTGGCTGTACAGTATGCTGGCGGCCAGATCCAGTCGGTGATCATGCTAGATCTCGATTGGGCTGGCATACATGGTTCCCATGTGTACTTAGCAGACATCAATCCATCTATTGCACCATTTACTCAGAGGCCTGCCAGCGTGCAGAGGGGTGCTGTAATGTTACAAGAGCATGACTGTGAGACTATCTGGTCAGAGTACAAGGCAAAAGTTTGTGAGCGTTTGCTGGATATGGACGCTGGCTAAGCTAGCTTATGGAAGCAGAATTCTGTGCAGAGCCCTTTTGTGGACAAGTTTGGCTATTTGGTTTCCAGCTGAACCTTTTAGGCTGCTCTTTCTGTGACCAGCATGTTGCTGACTGAGTTTACAATGGTACCGGAACGGATGTGGAAGGTTTATCATAAGAGCGTATGGGCTTTCCTAAAAGCCTTGGAAACAAAGTGTTGTGTAAAGCTCAGGCACGCAGTCAACACTATGGCTCATGAGATCGCAAGCCTTCCTGTGTGAAGGAGAGTTCCTGCTGCATTGGAATCCATCAGACATATTATTGGTGGTGAATGGTGGCAATATACAGCAATAAACCCAAAGCAGTTTTGGCTTTTCTGCACAAAATGAGATGTGCCTCTGTTTGGACAGCGACATTCTATATTGTGTTTTGGCAGGACTTGCTGGAAAATGAGATAAGCAAAACGTAGTGCGCCCTTTTAGTCTTTTTGGGCTTGCTGCAGCTCCAGGTGCTTGCAGCAAACCAATCCCTTTCGGCCAGCTACTGTAATTCAATCCTCGTGGGGTCAATCTGACCCTGCATATCCATTGCTCAGCTTCTGGTTCCTGGCTGTTCCGCTTAGTGTCACAAAAAGGTTCAGCATACCCAAGGTATGGACCAGGACTTGACAACGATGTGTGTTGTGTTGAATTCCTTGGATATATTAGCATTGCATCATACCTTGATAGCTGTAGATCCACACCCAGTCTTTGGCTTCAAGTTTGCAATTGGTGGCACTGCAACTTGAGGAGCACATCGTTCTGCCTCAGCGCTTGCTATTTTGAGTGATGGAAGCTAATCAATCATCAATGGTATCTGTCATGCAAGATTTTGGTTTCGAAAACCCGACGCCAAATTTCTCACATTTGGCGTTTCGGATAAGCTTACGGTCGTACCTACGGTCACCCAGACCGTAGGCTTACGGTCTCCAGACCGCTCCAGACACCCCCCAGACCGGGATTTTACAAAATTCCGTCTGTACAGTGGTCGTCAAAAGTCTGTATCCAAAACCAGTCCTTGCTTGGCACAACAGTTCGTGTGCGACGACAGCTCAACCTGACTGGCGGTACGGTCA
>JAABUS010008353.1_pt1 | contig 11409 bp, 13 predicted proteins | sample 5560161 | NCBI WGS metagenome assembly JAABUS01 (sample SAMN10711885, study PRJNA513376) | rock metagenome | isolation source: Antarctica rocks | place: Antarctica: Victoria Land, Trio Nunatak nord | collected 2016-01-04
CCAGTCGGACTATCACAAGCGGCTGAAAGCGGCACGAGGCCTGCTGTGCAAGGCGATTCAGCTTCTGGCCGAGGTGTCACCGTCGTGGTTCGATGACCTGTGGATCACCGACGCGACACCGGTGCCGTGCGGCACGTCACGGGAAACGGTGAAACGCTCGGATCTGGCCGGCCACGCCGGCTATGGCTACTGCTCCTCCTACTCCCGCTACTACTGGGGCCTGAAGCTCTACCTGGTCTGCGCCGGCGACGGCATGCCGATCATGTGGTGCCTGGCCCATCCCAAGATCGGCGAACGCGACGTGGTCGCCGCGCTGCTGCATCGCGATCATCACCTGATCCGCACCGGACAGGTCTTGCTCGCCGACAAGGGCTTCTCCGGCAGGCGGTTCGCCGCCACCACCGCCGCCCTGGGCTTACGACTGCTGCGCCCGGACCGCAAGGACGAAACCTACAGAAACGGCAACTTCGGCGGCGTGCGCCAGTGGATCGAGTCCGTCAATCAAACCCTGAAAGGGCAACTCGGGCTGGAGAAACATGGCGGCCGCACCGCTCACGGGGTGTTCACCCGCGTCGCTCAACGCCTGCTAGCCATGGCCACCGGCATCTGGCACAACTGGACCACCGGCGCCACCACCAAACGATCACTGACCGCCTACGACCACTAACCCTCCAAGGAATCAACCATCTAGGGTAAGCACCGATTGAGGCATCGGGAACTCCTTCCGGATGGCGGAACCGGGGTGCAGGGCCGGGGGGACCGCGCTGGCGCGGCGGGTGCAGCTACTATCTACCTTAGGAGAGGCTACTCCGTGGCAGGCAGAGTGATACTGGGGAGCGGCAAAGTCGTGGTCAACCGTAGCCTGGAGTCAGGGCATGAGACCCGGGCGATCGAGATCCTCTTCGACACCCTTGCGGCGTTAGACCTGGAGCTGGCGCTCCGGCCGCGGAGCGGTGAGGCAGGTGGACCTCGACCTCTGGCTGGGCGACACGCTGGTGGCGCACACCCAGACCCCGGCTCGTGGGGACAAGCTCCGGATCGTCTACGACGAGACGGTGGCGGGCAGTACCCAGGTGAGACGCCGCTGCTCTCCTGCTCGCCGCCGACCCCGGAGCCGGCCCGGTCGCGGGCGTTCCTGGACGGGCAGCTTCCGAAGGCAGCGCCCTTTCCGCAGCCGCAGCGCACGTCCGAGGGGTCCGTCTGGTCGACGGCGCCCCGGAGACGGCTGCACCCACCGGGGACATTACGAGCCGCTAGAGGCCGGTGACCTCGCCGCGCTGGTCCGCAACCTGCCGCAACACCCGCTAGTGGTGTGTCTCCAAAATAGATAGGTGGTTCTGCCGTAGGCTTCGGACATGATGATGCCAGCTGCTGCTCTGGTCATGTCGGATGGGCAACGGGAGGCGCTGCAGGTGCTTGCGCGGTCGCAGACCGCGCCGCATCGGCAGGTTCAGCGTGCTGAGGCGTTGCTATTGGCCGCTGATGGTGTGGCGAATACTCGCATCGCCTCGCGGGTTGGGGTGAACTCGGCGACAGTGCGTTCATGGCGGGCCCGCTTCACCGAGGAAGGGCTCGCGAAGTTGGGCAAGGTCCGCTCGGGGCGGGGCCGCAAGTCAACGATCCCGCAGGACAAGATCGATGAGATCGTCGAGTTGACCCGTAACTCCAAGCCGGCAGGGCAGACGCATTGGTCGTGTCGCACGATGGCCGCCCGGGTCGGGGTGTCACCAGCGACGGTGCAGCGGGTCTGGGCCGCGCGCGGGTTGAAGCCGCAACTGGTCACGACGTTCAAGCTGTCCAACGATCCTCGGTTCGAGGAGAAGCTGATCGACGTCGTCGGGCTCTACCTCGCCCCGCCGGATAACGCGATCGTGCTCTGCCTGGACGAGAAGTCCTCAGTGCAGGCGCTGGACCGCACCCAACCCTCGCTGCCGATGATCAAGGGCCGGGCAGCCACGATGACCCATGACTACAAACGTAACGGCACCACGACGCTGTTCGCGGCGCTGGACGTACTCACCGGCAAGGTGATCGGAGACTGCCTGCCCCGCCACCGCAACGGCGAGTTCCTACGGTTCTTGAAGAAGGTCGAGCGGGAAGTACCGAAAGGCCTGCAGATACACCTGATCTGCGACAACTACTCCACCCACAAACACGCCAACGTGAAGGCGTGGCTGACGAAGAACCCCCGCGTCCACATGCATATCACCCCGACCTCGTCGAGTTGGTTGAACCTGGTCGAGCGCTGGTTCCGAGAGCTCACCGACAAGGCCCTACGCCGCGGCGTATTCCACTCCGTACCCGACCTCATCGCCAAGATCGAGGAATACCTCGACGCGCACAACGACAACCCGAAACCATTCATCTGGACTGCCACAGCCGACGAAATCCTGGTCAAAGTCGCTCGCGGCCGCGTCGCGCTCCAAGCAGTCAACCAATGACGAGACACACCACTAGGCACCGACCTCGACCGGGACATTCGCATGTCCTTCGCATGTCCTTGGCCGACGCGCAGGCGAAGTTCTTGCTCGCCCGGATCGGCGATCGCTGGCATGAACCGGTCGACGGCGCCCCGTCGACCCACATCATCAAAGCCACCGGAGTGTGGACGCACAACGAAGCCCTCGTGTGGCAGTGACACGCGCATGCGGCCTGACTCACAGTGCGGCCTGGACCGAAACGATGGGCGAGACCACAGTGCTAGTAGCTGAGCGCTATGGACCGTGCTGTCGTCGCCGGCCGCGTGGTCCGGCGTCACCAGGAAGACATGTGCCAGGCAGTCGGCATCCGCCCGTCGAAGAAGTACGAGATCGGCCGGCCGAGTGAACGGATGGCCCGGCTGGTGAGCGAATTCACCGACGAGCCTCGCGTGCAGGCCACGGCCCTGTTCCGTCAGCTCGCCTTCCGCGCCCCGATGGGCGATGAAGTCGGGCACGGCAAGAATTACTCGCTGCTAATCGACGACGGGACGGTGACCTTGTCGCCGCTGTATGACTCGCTTTGCACGCTCGGCTACCCCGACCTGACCGGAAAGATGGCGACCAAGATCGGAAGCCAACAGAGCCTGACCAAGGTAGATCGGCAGGCATTGATCGCTGAAGCACGGGCGATGGGGCTGACCGAGCCCGAGCGGACACCGAACTGGACGCGATTACGACCGGGATCAGGACCGGGCTGGACATCCTGGGTGACGAGCTCACCGGCGCATGGCCCAGCGAACAGGTCATCGACCTCATCGTCGACCGTTCGCACCGACTCGACCGAGGGAAACCCCTCGGCGCCGAACCGGCCACCCGCGGTTCCTCCGCCCGGACCTTCGACGGGGCGACCGCGCGCCGAGAGACAGGCACGTCCGGGTAGCGGCGTCGGCGTCCGGCATCCCCAGCGGGGGCAGTTCACCGGTATGAGCCGGGCCCGATCGGCCATGACCTTGGCGCCGACCGAGCCGTCAGACCGCTGACACCAGCCCGGGCCCGGTCAGGTTCGGTACTGCAGGCGGGTCATCATGCCGGCCTCGGCGTGGTAGGCGTTGTGGCAGTGCAGCATCCAGGTGCCCGGGTTGTCAGCCTGAAAGTCCACCGACATGCTCTGCATCGGCAACACGATGGTGGTGTCCTTACGCGGACCGGTCCCCGCCGGTGTGACGAGCTGGAAGGTGTGCCCGTGCAGGTGCATCGGGTGCCACATCATCGACTGATTGTCGATGTTCAGCCGGACCCGTTGACCCTGCTGCACCATCAGCGGAACGGTGTCGGTGTAGGTCTTGCCGTTGATCGTCCACACATAGGAGGCCATATCCCCACCGAGGCGTGCGGTCAGCACGGTGTCGGGTGTCCGGGTCGGCAGCCTGACGGCGCGGGTGGCCGAGAACAAGGCGGCGGTGCCGATCTGCCGGTGTAGCTCGGCAGGCGTGGCGGCGGTGTCCGGGAGGGTCCCCGCGCTGGTGCGCACGAGCGCGCGGGTGCTGGCCGATTTGCCTTCTGCCTGCGCGACGAGGGGGAACACGCCGTCGCCCAGGGTCAAGATGGCGTCGTAGCGTTCGCCCATCCCAAGCAGCAGCGCATCGACCGTGCGCGGGGTCACGGGGTAACCGTCGGTGTGGGTGACAGTGAGCCGATGGCCGCCGAGTCCGACCCGAAAGGCGGTGTCGGCGCCGGCATTGATGATCCGCAGCCGTACCCGTTGTCCGGGCTTAGCCCGCAGGACGTCCGGTGCGGGATCGGTGCGTCCGTTAATGAGATACATCGGGTACTTCACGTCGCCGGCGTCGCCGCCGAGCAGGGCGCTGCTGCCCACCTTGCTACTCATACCCGACATCGACCCGCCGCTCATACCCGACATGGAGCCGCTGCCCATGCCGGACATGCCGCTGCTCCGCAGGCTGGACAGGATCTGCCGCGGTCGCGGACCCACACCGTCGGTCCAGTCATCAAGGACCACGATCCATTCCAGGTCGTACGCGGCGGCCGCGGCCGGGTCGTCCACGATCAGCGCCCCGTACAGGCCGTAGTCGGCTTGCACGCCGACGTGCGGATGGAACCAGTAGCTGCCCGAGTCGGGGACGCTGAAGCGGTAGGTGAAGTCGCTGCCGGCGGGGAGGTTGCCGCTGGCGGGGGTGACGCCGTCCATGTCGTTGCGCAGCGCGATGCCGTGCCAGTGCACTGACGTCGGCTCGGGCAGCCGGTTGGCCACCATTACGGCGAGTTCGTCACCGATGTTGGCGCGGATGACCTGAGCGGGCACGGTGGGGCCGTAGCTCCAGGTCTGCACTTGCCTGCCGCCGATGTCGAGGGTGCGGGGCTGTGGGGTCAGGGTGACGCTGCGGGTGCGGCCGGTGTGCGGCCGGGCGCGTTCGGTGGACTGAATGGCGGCGTTCAGCGAGCCGGATTTGGTGGAGCTGGCTCGGGTGCAGGCAGCGAGCGGCGCCGCACCGAGTGCGATAGCGGCGAGGAACTGGCGGCGGTTCGGTGGTCGTGCGGGCATGCGAACTCCAAGGGGGCATGCGCGGCTGCGCGAAGGGTGAGCGTGGTCAGCTACGCCGTTTCCGGCTCCGGGATGGCCGGAACGGCGTAGCCTCTTCGGGGCGGCCTGTCGTCAGCTCAGCCGGCTGAGCTCAGCAGCCCCTGCATGGTCGCGATCTCCTTGGCTTGGGAGTCGCTGATCGACTGGGCCAGAGTCTTCGCCGGCGGATACTGGCCGGTGGTCAGTTCGGTCTTGGCCATCGCGATCGCACCCTGGTGATGCTTGATCATCATCTGCAACCACAGCTTGTCGAACGCGGCACCGCCCGCGGCGGCGAGTTGTTTCATTTCCTCGGCGCTCATCATGCCGTTCATGCTCATGCCGCCCATGGCCATACCCGACATCGACGCCGAGGGCACCGGAGCGCCCCAGTCCTTGAGCCAGCCGCTCATGGTGCTGATCTCGGGATCCTGCGCGGATTTGATCTGACTAGCCAGCTGCTTGACCTGACTGCTGCTGGCCTGCTTGAGAGCCATATCGGCCATCTCGATCGCCTGCCCGTGGTGCGGAATCATGTCGGTGGCGAAGCTGACATCGGCCTGACTGTGACTGGCCGCCGCCGATGCCGAAGTTGACCCCGACGCCGACGCCGAACTGGACGTCGCCGGCATGGAGATCGTGCCCATGCCGGTGGACCCGGACTTGCTGGAAGAGGAGCCGCAGGCGGCCAGGGTCACTGCGGCCGTGCCGGCGAGCAGAGCTCCGGCTAGACGAGTTTTGAACGTGTACATGAATACAGCCTTTCATTAACGGTGGTGGGGGATCAGGGGGCAACCTTCGAGACACCGACGGCACCCTCAGGTCCGGCTGATACCCAGCTGCGTTATCGACGGGCGGAGCGGTTGGTGGCAGTGCACGGTTCCGCGGTGCCGCGGCAGGAGTCGTTGCAGGGCTACAGGGGTCGTGCGGGTCCGGACGCGGGTCAAGGCCATGACGAGCAACGCCAGTGCCACTAGTGCGTTCAGCACTGCCAGACAGGCGTGCAGCATGTCGTGGGATCCATGGCCGCCCGGCATCGGCATGCCCGGAAGCCCAGCGTCAGACGACAGGACCGCGCGCGCGGCCGACATCACGGCGGCTGAGGCGATCACGGCAGTCGCGGGCATCGGCATCGCGGCCGCAACGCTGCTCGTGCCGAGGAGCGGCGGGCTGCTCGCCGTAGTGGTGCTGCTCAGACCGTGCATACCGAACAGACCGACGAGCAAGACGGCAGCGATCAGCAGCCGGCCCAGCCCGAAGCTGGGGTTCGACTCGATCGTGCGGCGCGTTCGACTCATGACACTAAGCATCTTAGTAGATTCGGGTTTCTGCTGTGTGACGCCGGTTCAGCGGACCGCGGTGCGCTGCCGGTCGGCGGCACGGGACGTGGTGGCGGGCGCGTCCGGGGCCAGGATGCCCGAGTGGAAGCGGCGTAGCCGCAGGCTGTCGGACACCACGAACACGGAACTGAATGCCATCGCCGCGCCCGCGATCAGAGGGTTGAGCAGGCCGGAGGCGGCCAGCGGGAGCGCCGCGACGTTGTAGGCGAAGGCCCAGAACAGGTTGCCCTTGATGGTCTTCAGGGTGGCGCGGGACAGGCGGATAGCGTCGGCGGCGGCTCGCGGGTCGCCGCGGACCAGGGTCAGGTCGGAGGCTTCGATCGCGAGGTCGGTGCCGATACCCATCGACAGGCCCAGGTCGGCACCGGCGAGGGCGTCGTCGTCGTTGATGCCGTCACCGACCATTGCCACCACCCGGCCCTGCCCTTACAGCTGACGCACGACTGCGATCTTGTCCGCGGGCAGCACCTCGGCGTGGACCTCGGTGATGCCGACCTCGGCAGCGACCGCCTCGGCGGCGCGACGGTTGTCCCCGGTCAGCAACACCGGCTGCTGACCGAGCGCGATGAGGTCGCGGACCGCCTCGGCCGAGGTCGGCTTCACGGTGTCGGCCACGACCAGCACGCCGTGGATCTGCCCGTCCCAGCCGACCCGACCGGGTTGCGGCCCAACGATTCGGCCTGCTCCGCCGCCTCGAAACAGCGCCGGCGGTGCGGTCAGGGCCCACTGCTCGATCAGCCACCTGCGGCGACCGATGACGACGGCGTGACCGTCGATGACACCGGACACGCCGCGGCCCTCGTGGTTGCGGAAATCCTCGACCGTCGCCCCCGGGGTGCTGGTGTGCGCGGCGGCGTGGGCGGCCACCGCCCGGCCGATCGGGTGCTCGGACGCGCCCTCCAACGGTCCGGCCAGGCGGAGCAGGTCCCCGACCTGGGTGACGTCGGCGGGGATGACGTCGGTGACGCTCATCCGGCCGGTGGTGACGGTGCCGGTCTTGTCGAGCACGATGGTGTCGGTCCGGCGGGTCGATTCCAGCACCTGCGGTCCGTTGATCAGAATGCCGAGCTGCGCACGGGCAGGCGATGATCAGGACCGCTACTGCTGCGGTGAACGCGCCGGTCGCGCCGCCGCCGGTGACCAGCCAGCCGAGCAGGGTCAGCAGCGATAGGCGATGACGGCCGGGACGAAGTTCGCCGAGACCCGGTCGTCGAGGCGCTGTACGTCGGCCCTGCCGTTTTGGGCGTCCTCCACCAGGCGCGCCATCTGCGCCAGCTGGGTGTCCACGCCGACCCGGGATGCCGGGATGACGAGCCGGCCGCCGGCGTTGACGGTCGCCCCGACCGTTGGGTCACCGATGCCGACCTCGACCGGCACCGATTCCCCGGTGAGCATGGAGGTATCCACCGCGGAGCTGCCCTCAACGACGACGCCGTCGGTGGCGATCTTCTCTCCCGGCCGGACCAGGAACGTCGCACCCACGCTGAGATCGCTGATCGGGATCTGCCGTTCGATGAGGGCCTCCCCGGGGCCGGGTTGCAGGACGGTGACGTCCTTCGCGCCGAGATCGAGCAAGGCCCGCAATGCCACGCCGGAGCGTTTCTTCGCCTCAATGCCAACATGGTGGGGTCTCGGCGGGGTTCGCTCTTTTCTTCGCTGCCTTGGTCTTGGCCAGTGGCTTGTCCTGCGATGTGCGGCTCCGCCGGGTCTGGTCTGAGCGGCCGCGTGGCCTGATAGGAGCGTGCCTTAGAGCCCGATTGAGGCGTGCCCGCGCCGCCCAGCCCAGAGTCTGATACCGAGTTCGAGGCGGAGGAATCTGGAATGGTCATGATCGGCGTTGACTCCCACAAGCGCACCCACACGCTCGTTGCGTTGGACGAGGTCGGACGGCGGTTGGGCGAGAGAACCGTCGCGGCTACCGGCGAGGGGCACCTTGCGTTGGTGCAGTGGGCCTCGCAATGGGACGCAGCGCAGTTCGCGTTGGAGGATTGCCGGCACTTGACGCGCCGGTTGGAGCGGGATCTGCTAAGCGCGGGGTGGCGCGTCGTGCGAGTCCCGACCAGGCTGATGGCCGGCGCTCGGCAGGGCGCGCGTCAGCCGGGCAAGTCTGACCCGATCGACGCCGAGGCAGTCGCGCTCGCCGCGTTGCGCCACGACGGCTTGCCTGTCGCCGAGTTAGACGGTCCGACGCGCGAGGTCAAGCTGCTGGTGGACCACCGGCGGGACCTGGTCGCCGAGCGAACCCGCATCCAGAACCGGTTGCGCTGGCACCTCCACGAGCTGGACCCCGCACTGCACGTGCCCAGCCGCGGCCTTCGGCGCTACTGCCTGATCGACGAGCTGGCCGCGAAGCTGGAAGCCTTCGACGGTGTCGTGGCCCGGTTGGCGCGGGACCTCCTGCGGCGGTGTCGGGAGCTCACCGCGGAGGTGAACGCCTTGGAGGCGGAGCTGCGCCCGCTCGTCCGCAGCCTGGCACCAGCCGTGCTCGAGCTGCCGGGCTGCGGGGTGCTGGGCGCCGCGATGATCCTGGGCGAGACCGCCGGCGCGGGCCGCTTTCGCAACAAGGACGCCTATGCGCGGTTCACCGGCACCGCGCCGATCCCGGTCTGGTCGGGCAACACACGCGGCAAAGTCAGGTTGAACCGAGGCGGCAACCGCACGATCAACACCGCCCTGCACATGATGGCTGTCACGCAATCGCGCGGCATCGGACCGGGAAAGGTTTATTTAGACAAGCGAAAGGCAACGGGCAAGACCAGAACAGAGGCGCTCAGGCTGCTGCGCAGGCACCTGTCCGACGCGGTGTTCACCGCCTTGCGCCAAGACGAGGCCAAGCGCGCGGCCAATCCGCCGACCGTCCAGCAACCGACGCCGCAGCCAGTGCTTGCCGCAGCGGCTTGACATAGGAGCATCGCGGAGCTCGACCGCCAGTAGCCACACTCGTCGCCTACATCGACGATCACAAACAGGTGTTCGGCGTCGAGCCGATCTGCCGCGTGCTCACCGAGCACGGGATGCCGATCGCGCCGTCCACCTACTACGAGGCCCGCAACCGGGCACCGTCGCGGCGTGCTGTTCGCGACGAGCAGCTGCGTGGTGAGGTGGCGCGGGTGCACCAAGCCAACTACGGCGTCTACGGCGCCCGGAAGGTCTGGCTGCAACTCAACCGGGAGAACATCCCCATCGCACACTGCACGGTGCGCCGGTTGATGCGTGAGCAGGGCCTGGCCGGCGCTCATCGGGGCAAGAAGAAACGCACCACGATCGCCGACCCGCAAGGCTTGCGGGCCCAGGATCTGGTCAACCGCAAGTTCGACCCGGTCGCACCGAACACTCTCTGGGTTGCCGACTTGCCCCCGCAAGCGGGAGGTGCCCCCTCCTACGTCTCGACGTGGTCGGGCTGGGTCTATGTCGCGTTCGTCATCGATGCCTATTCACGACGCATCGTCGGCTGGCGCACGGCAACCAGCATGAACACCCAGCTCGTGCTCGATGCCATCGAGCACGCCATCTGGACCCGCAGCTGCGAAGGAATCACCGATCTGTCTGTCTGATTGATCATCACGACCGAGGCGCTCAATACACCTCCATCGCCTACACCGAACGGCTCAGCGGTGCAGGCATCGACGCCTCAATAGGGACCACCGGCGACAGCTACGACTGCGAGGATCGTGAGTGCGCCACTGCCCGGGGTCTGACCCTTGCTATGACCGGCCCTGCGGGTGTCCTTGCGTTGACGTGTCGGCCTCGCGTGGTGGCGTTCGCCAAGGCTGCTGGCCGGGTGGGCAGTGACCTGATAGGAGCCTGACTCGACCAGGGTCTCATCGCAGTCCTGTCCGCCCACTCCGGTCAGCGGAGCCGCGGACCTGCCCACACTGCGAAGGAGATCCACAGCCCGATGCCCAGCATGCAGCTTCGCCGCGATGATGTCATCGTCGGCGTCGACACCCACAAAGACACCCACGTCGCGGTCGCTCTGGACGGGCTCGGTGGCCGCGTCGGCGACATCGCCGTGCCGGCCACGACCGCCGGGTTCGCCCAATTGCTCGAGTTCTGCTTGGCCCTCGTCGGTGCGACCGGTCAGTTGGTCGGGTTCGGTATCGAGGGCACCGGCTCCTACGGCATCGGCCTGGCCCGCTTCCTTCGTCGACACGGTCATTCCGTTGACGAGATCGCCCGCCCGGCCAGGGCTGCTGAGCGCCGTCTTGCCGGCAAGAACGACACCATCGACGCCGAACACGCCGCACGCCGGCTCCTGGCAGGTGAGGGACTCTCTCAGCCCAAGACCGCAGACGGTGCGGTGGAGTCGATCCGGGTGGTCAAGATCGCCTGTGACGGCGCGGTCCAGGCCCGCACCACCACGATGATCACGCTGAAGGCGACCCTGGTGACGGCTGCCGACGCTCTGCGCGCCGAGCTGGAACCGTTGACAGACCACAAGCTGGTTCTGGCCTGCGCCGCGCTCGAGGTGCCCGAGCCGCTGCCGCCCTCGCGTCGAGGTGCGCCGGCGATCACCGTCCCGGGCAACCCCGACGCCGCGATGCGCTACGCCTTGGCCACGATGGCCAAGCGATGGCTTGCTCTGCACGAGGAAGCCAAGGCGCTCGCCGCGTCGCTGAAGGTGCTCACCCACGCCGCGGCACCAGACCTCGTCGAGGCTGTCGGAATCGGTTACGACACCGCGGCGCAGATGCTCATGACCGCCGGCGACAACTCCGATCGAGTCAAGTCCGAAGCGGCGTTCGCGAAGATGTGCGGCGCTTGCCCTATCCCTGCCGGGTCAGGCAAGACCAACAGCCGTCACCGCCTCTATCGAGGCGGCAACCGGCAAGCCAACGCGGCCCTCTACCGGGCCGTGATCGTCCGCATGCGATGGCACCAGCCCACCATCGACTACACAGCCCGCCGGACCGCCGAGGGCCTGTCGAAACGCGAGATCATCCGCTGCCTCATTGGATGACTATGGCCAGGCGGGCCAGGTTGGCCTGTTCGCCGGGAACGGCGAGGGACGGCCTCGATGTCTCGCCACGCGATGGCCTGTTTGAGCTGGTCGCCCTCGTCGTTGCCG
>JAABUS010008354.1_pt1 | contig 11408 bp, 7 predicted proteins | sample 5560161 | NCBI WGS metagenome assembly JAABUS01 (sample SAMN10711885, study PRJNA513376) | rock metagenome | isolation source: Antarctica rocks | place: Antarctica: Victoria Land, Trio Nunatak nord | collected 2016-01-04
CAGTTTCTTTTTCCGCAATCGCCGTCGCGCGCTGCAAAAGGATCGCGCCCGTATCGAGTCCTTCATCCATACACATCGTCGTCACGCCCGTCTCTTTTTCACCGCGCACAATCGCCCAGTTGACCGGCGCAGCGCCTCTGTACTTCGGAAGCAAAGAGAAATGCACGTTGATGCAACCGAGCGGCGGCGCGTGCAAAAGAGCGGCGGGCAGAATGCGTCCATAAGCGACGACAACTGCCGCATCCGCTTTATGCGAAGCGAACAACTCGAATGCTTCCGGCGTTCGTACTTTTGCGGGCTGGTGAATGTTGAGATGATGTGCTAACGCGAATTCTTTGACGGGCGGCGACTTTAATTTATTGCCGCGTCCGGCAGGCTTGTCCGGCTGCGTCCACACGGCGGCGATTTCGTGACCGTCCGCAAGGCAACGCCGTAATGTCGGCACAGCCGCTTCGGGCGTGCCCATAAAAATCAGACGCATAAAAACAGTTTTGAGTTTTCAGTTTTCGGTTTTCAGTTCGCAGAATAGAGACGCGCAATTTTCATTCTGCTGAAAACTGTAAACCCAAAACTGAAAACTGTTCTTTCATATTGCCGCGCGCTTCTCTGCTTGCTTGAGTTCGTAAGCGCCGACTTTGGTGGACAAAACTTTGGCTTGCATGAAGAGACCAAGATAATCGCGCCCGCCCGCTTTGGAATCCGTGCCGCTCATATTGAAACCGCCGAATGGATGCACGCCGACGAGCGCGCCAGTGCATTTGCGATTAAGATAAAGATTGCCGACGTGAAACTCTCGCCGTGCGCGTTCGAGCTTCGCCGCGTCGTTCGTGTAAACCGCGCCGGTCAAACCATACTGTGTGTCGTTCGCAATTTTCAGCGCGTCGTCGAAATCCTGCGCGCGTATGACGGCAAGCACAGGGCCGAAAATTTCTTCCTGCTCAATTGTCGCGCCCGCCTTTACATCTGCAATCACCGTCGGCTCGATAAAGAAACCCTGCTCGCCATCGCTTCCGCCGCCCGCGACTATGCGCCCACCTTCTGCTTTGCCTTTTTCGATGTACTCGTTGATCGTCTTAAAGGCTTTCTGATTAATGACTGCGGACATGCTGATTGCCGCGTCTGCCGGATCGCCGACGCTCAATTTTTCTGTGCGCTCGACAATTTTATCAAGCACGGAATCGTAAACATCCGTGTGAACAATTGCGCGCGAGCAGGCAGAACATTTCTGTCCTTGAAAGCCGAACGCGGATTGCACAACGCCCGTCGCCGCCGCATCTAAATCCGTGTCCGCATCAACGATGATCGCGTCCTTGCCGCCCATCTCCGCCACGACGCGCTTGATCCAGATTTGTCCTTGATTTACTTTCGCCGCGCGCTCGTTGACGCGCAATCCGATTTCTTTTGAACCCGTGAAGGCGACGAAGCGCGTCAACGGATGATCCACCACCACATCGCCGACTTCCGCGCCTGATCCGGTCATAAAGTTAACGACGCCTGCAGGCATTCCTGCTTCTTCGAGCAGCTCATAAAACTTGTAAGCAATCGCGGGCGCATCCGAAGATGGTTTTAGAACAACTGTGTTGCCTGTGACAGCCGCCGCGACAGTCATGCCCGCCATAATCGCCAGCGGAAAATTCCAAGGCGGAATCACGCACCCAACGCCGAGCGGAATATACTGCAACTCGTTTTCTTCGCCTTCGATTTTCGTCAAGGGTTGCGGCGCAGCATAACGCAGCATTTCGCGCGCGTAGAATTCGCAGAAATCAATCGCTTCCGCCGCCCGCGACGATGCGCCCACCTTCTGCTTTGCCTTTTTCGATGTACTCGTTGATCGTCTTAAAGGCTTTCTGATTAATCACTGCTGACATACCGATTGCCGCGTCTGCCGGATCACCGACGCGCAATTTTTCTGTGCGCTCGACAATTTTATCAAGCACGGAATCGTATACATCCGTGTGAACAATCGCGCGCGAGCAGGCAGAACATTTCTGTCCTTGAAAGCCGAACGCGGATTGCACGACGCCCGTCGCGGCTTCGTCCAAATCCGTGTCCGCATCAACGATGATCGCGTCCTTGCCGCCCATCTCCGCCACGACGCGTTTGATCCAGATTTGTCCTTCGTGTACTTTCGCCGCACGCTCGTTAACGCGCAACCCGATCTCTTTTGAACCCGTGAAGGCGACGAAGCGCGTCAACGGATGATCTACTACTACGTCGCCGACTTCCGCGCCCGATCCCGTCATAAAGTTGACCACGCCCGCAGGCATTCCGGCTTCTTCGAGCAGCTCATAAAACTTGTAAGCAATCGCGGGCGCATCCGAAGATGGTTTCAAAACGACTGTGTTGCCCGTGACAGCCGCCGCGACGGTCATGCCCGCCATAATCGCTAACGGAAAATTCCAAGGCGGAATCACGCACCCGACGCCGAGCGGAATATACTGCAACTCGTTTTCTTCGCCTTCGATTTTCGTCAAGGGTTGCGGCGCAGCATAACGCAGCATTTCGCGCGCGTAGAATTCGCAGAAATCAATCGCTTCCGCCGTGTCACCGTCTGCTTCCGCCCAAGTCTTGCCGACTTCGTAAATCATCCAAGCGGACATCTCATGCTTGCGTTCGCGCAAGAGCTTTGCCGTGCGAAACAGAAGTCCGGCGCGTTCTTCGGCGGGCGTGCGCGACCACGTTTTGAAAGTCTCGAAAGCAGTCTCGACGGCGCGGCCAGCGAGTTCCTTTGTCGCTTTTTGAAAACGCCCGACGACTTCTGTTTTCTTCGCCGGATTGATGCTCTCGAATTTACTTTCGGTCTTGATTCGCTCGCCGCTGATTACTAGCGGATACTCTTTCCCTAATTCGCCCTTAACCTTTTCAATCGCCGCGCGCATCAAACGCGCATTCTCTTCTTTGCTGAAATCCGTAAACGGCTCATTGCGAAATTCGCCCTGCTGTTGCTGCATAACTCGCTCCTCATTAAATGTAATTTTCTTTCATACTATCACACAGCGCGAAACAAAATGCGGCTGCACGCTTTCCCTAAGCAGCAACCGCATCACTTAAATATTCACACTCGCCCCGCTCGACGATTCGCATTTTTATCAGGCGATTAATCCCACTCGCCTAGCTTCTGCAACTTTTTGATCTTGCGCTTAACCATCTCGCGCTTCAAGGGCGTCGTGCGATCCAAGAATACGATTCCGTCGCAGTGATCCGTTTCATGCAACATACAACGCGCGGTCAACTCCAGCCCGTCAATCTCAAACTCTTTGCCGTTCACATCCTTCGCACGCACAACGGCGCGCAGGCTTCGGTTCACCGGAAAGAAGATGCCCGGAAACGACAAACATCCTTCCTCGCCGTACTGCTCGCCTTCGACGCTGATAATCTCCGGGTTAATCATCGCGATCTTTTGTTCAGGGTCGCGCCCGCCCGAACAATCCATCACAAACACGCGCTTTGACACGCTCACCTGCGGCGCGGCGAGTCCAACGCCCGGTGCGGCATACATTGTCTCGAACATATCACTGACAAGCTGCTTCAACTCCGCATCAAATTCTGTTACCGCCACCGGATCGCCCGGCGTGAGCAACACAGGGTCAGGATATTTTACAATCTTCAATAATGGCACTTCGCTTCCTTAACCTTTACGTTCGTTGTTTTGCGTTCGCATATATTTTACCAATACTCCCACGCGCGCGCGACAATAACATAGATGCCGAGCGCCAGATTAGTGACGCTGTGCGCGACGATGACGGCGAAGAGGCTTCGCGTGTGCCGTAACAGCAGTGCATACGCGCACGCGCAGATGAAGGCCGCCAACCATTCCGGGTGCGAAATACTAAAAGCAACGGCGACGATGAAAAAAGCGCTCCATGAAAAAGTGCCGATGGGAATCTTCTTGAAGTCAGCGTCCGTCATGTACCGCAGCAGAAACGAACGCCAGAACAGTTCTTCCATGAGCGGCACCAGCAGCACCAATCCGTAAAATCGCGCCGCCAGAAACGAGGCGCGCACGACGGGCGAATGGATTGCAGTGAATGGATCGAACCCGACGCGCGTGCTCAAATGCGGATAGTGAAATAATTTGTCCAGCAGCACCCACTGCGCAAACACCAGTAGCCCGACGATGACGGCGAGCGGCACAACGCGCGCAGACGGCGGCGCATCTCGCCACGTCTCACGAAATATATACAACACAATTGTCACGACGAAAACTTTAACGATGTAGAGCCAAACGTAAGTGTTCGCCGGAACATATCCTTCTATTACCGTCAGCGCGATAAAGGCCGCCATCGGCGCGACGTATGGAAGCCACGCCGTTGATGCAGAGTTTTTGCCGGAAGGTTGCATTTAATTTAGCTCTTTTATGGTTAGGTTGATTCAAGCGCGACGAATTATAGCGCGAACTTTTTTCGACAAGCGCGCACAGAAGCGTTTCGCTAACGAGCGTTAAAAGAAAAAGTTCGTGGCCGAGCAACTATACTATAAAGCAAAGCTGCTAAATCCACTCTTTGAATTCTTCAAGATTCTCTTGAATGTTGTGTAGAAGGCGCGACTTGAGGCGGTTGGATGTGGGTTGCTGGGGCGGGACGGGTTGCCATTTGCCCGGAATCAAGACTTGCGAATCAATAAAGACATCAAAGGCTTCGTGCAATTCGTCTATCTTTATTTTTCCTTTGACGGAAATGACTTCGTTGATAATCCACACGACAGCGTCGCCAGTCATGCGGTGTTCATAGTTGATGACGGCTGATCGTTCTTGAAGAGTTTTCAGCACGCGTTCAAACGGCTTATCGAGCGCGGCGATTAACTTACGGTAAGAGTCTTGAAAATTCTTGACGTGCGAGATACGCGCCGGAGTCAATTGACGATCTTTCCGGCTGACGTAGGAAGCGGCCATGATCTCGCAAAACATTTTCGGCGGCATGTCATGATCTTTCAACTCTTTCTCGCCAGCGTTCTGCTCAATATAATAAGCAGGCAGTTCGCGCAGCAAATTGCGTATCAGAAACACAGGCCAGTGCGTTATGCCGTCGGGAAGCTTTTCAATGCCTTTGGATATTTTCAAGTCTTCAAAGTAGCTCAAAGCGCGTCGGAAATTTTTGATCTCCGGTTGCGCACGCTGTATGAGAGTGTTGATCTGCTCCGGCGTGAAACCGATTCGCCAGAGCATACGATAATCTCTCTCCGTCTGAAACGCTTCATCATAAATGTTCAGGCACGGGGCGTTTTTGAAGTTGCGCAAATTCTCTTTCGTGCCCTTGATAACGAAATCCGCCGCTTGCGCAAATGTCTGGACAAGCATTCGCGCCCAGTATCTTTGCTCCGTCAAAGAAGCAGAATAACGATCCACGTCCTCGTAGCGATATTTGTCGTGCTTGGCGGCAAACTGTCGTATCGAACCGTAGTCGAGAATCGCGCCGCTCGCAAGAATATTGTCGCCGTCCCACGCGAGCCAATTAAAAATATATTCCTCTTCGAGCAGCGCGGCCATTTTGCCGTAAGAGCGCGCAAGATAATCGAGCGCTTTCAAGTACCGCGCGTCTCCGCTCGCGGGAAGTTTCCAGAAACCGTTGGCAACTTGCCGGTCAATGAGGTAATCGAGCGAGGCTCTGAGTTCCGCGTGCCGTCCCTGTTTCAGATAGCGAAAAATGTGCGCGGGACGAATCAGGTTCGGTGCGGTGCGGACGCCGATAGACGTTCCATCACGAAAGTCAATCACGACCAGCGTGCGTTCGGTTGGGATGCCCTGACGATAAAATATTTCGGACATCAAAGCCGTCGCCAGCATCTCTTTCGTTTCAGCGAGGCCATTGGAATAACCATAAGTATCGTCGCCCGTCTTGATGGCGTCCGTTGCTTCCTGCGCTCCGGGACTTAAAATCGTCGCGCCGGTTCCACGACTGGAGACATCAAAGGTCAGTCGTCCCGCTTTCAAACATCCGTTCCAGATGCTTCGCCCGTCGCCGGAAGTTGTGCCGCGTTTATTTTTATGTTGAAGCTGCAAGTAGCGCGTCGCCATGAAGGGATGCGGCTTAATACTCTCGGCGGGAAATTTTTTGCGCTGACTTAAATCATACTCGTTGATAATTTGCAGCGAGAAAGTTTGCAGAATAATTTCTTCGAGTTCTTCGTTAAGACTTGGCGGGTGATCTTCGGGGATCAATTCCATTTCCACAGCGAGCGGGAAATTGAAAAAGGTAACGCGACCGTGCGGACGGTAACGCGCCTGATAGTCAACGTAAGCGTCCGTGCTTACCTGCCTCCAGGGATGAGAACCATCAAGCTCTTTGAACCTTTCATACATATGAAGCACATATCATGAAACAGAGCACCGAAGACATTGTATGAACTACGCGCGAGACGAGTCAATCATTATTTTCTTTGTGAATGAGGATTCAAACTGTGAAGGGCATATTAGTTTTGAAGAAAGTGAGGCAACTGCTTCAACTCCGTGTCAAACTCTGTTACCGCGACAGGAGTAACCAGCATAGACAATATGGGATCAGGATATTTTACAATCTTCAGTAAAGCTATGTCGTTCTTCCCTATTCCGCTACTGTTTTGAACTTTTACGATGGGTATGTGGTGCGTGCGACAAACGGCGGGCGCGTTTGCGTTAGATTGTAGCGTCATGCACGCTTCGAGACATAATCAACAAGCTTGACCCAATCTATCTGGTTATCTGCGGACATAAACTCACTTACAAAATCTTGCGTCATTTCATTAACCTTCGCGGCGTATGCACGCTTAAACGCCTCGTCTTTGTGTCGAGCTTCTTCATCAATCGGCTTGATGATTTCCCTGTAAAGTTTGTCATCGCCGGAGACGAAGTGCCAAAAGTCCTGACCCGCGTATTTGTAATACTGCTTTTCAGTATCTTGATGAGTTTTGAATGGCACGCGGTCTTTGCCGTAAATGCAGCCGTTAACGGCAACGATCTCTTGCCGAATACCACGCTCACGTAAAATCTCCTTTGCGAGTTTGAAATTGTCGCGCATTTTGTTTATCTGATCGCTGTTTCCCCAATTAGTCCCCGACTTGATGCCAATGATGTAATAAATGCCGTCCCGCTCAAATTCCAAATCAACGCTTTTCAATTCAGACTTGAAGCCATTGTGAAGAGTCTTTGAAACGTGTATGGCGAAACCCTCGAGCAAATTACCGAACACCGTTTCTTCTTGCGAAGAGAGAAAAGCATCAACTATTGACTTTACCAATTCACCGGCAAGCTCTATGTTTTTAGCTTTGAACAAATACGGATTCTTACGCTTTAGAACGCTTCGCAGGCTTAGCTGATTAAGATTGTTAAGCCTGTTTTCGTAGAACGGCGTGATGACGTGCGCGGCTAAGTAATCGTAGTAACTCTGATAATCCGTTGGTGTCATATCAGCTTCCGTTGAGTTGGCCTTGTCGTCAGCGCGTTGATGTTAGACAAAGCAAGCTGGAAGTATTCGTCCTTTACTTCCATACCGATAAAGCGGCGATTTAATTCAAGCGCAGCAACACACGTCGTACCGCTTCCGGCAAACGGGTCAAGCACAACGTCGTCGTCTTCCGTAAATAGTTTAATGAACCATGACGGCAATTCTTTAGGGAAGGCCGCGCTGTGATTCTTGTTGCTGCATTCGGTTGCAAGATGCAGCACGTTCGACGGGTATGCTTTATCACGTCCGATCCAATTAGCAATGTTTTTGCCGAAGCCGCTTGCTGATTGCGAGTTGAATCTACGCTTATCGTTATCGCTCAGATTATTCAGACGAGTCTTTGCCCAATCGCCGACCGGAACCATCACTGATTCTTGATACATCTTGAATTTCTTCTGTTTGTTGAACTGCAAGCAACGCTCCCAAGCATCCCGGAAACGATTTGACCACTTGCCCGGAGAACAGTTCTTCTTGTGCCACAAATATTCTTCAGTCCATAACCATCCCTGACGCTTCATCTCAAGTATCAATTCGATAACGTAAGTGTGACGCTCACACTCAACGACTTTCTCTTTGATGTTCAGGACAAATGAGCCTTCAGGCTTCAGCACGCGCTTTAGCTCCGCAGCAATCGGCATAAACCACTCAACGTATTTGTCTGGATGAATACCACCGTAAGAGTTTTTTCGGCTATCGGCATAAGGCGGTGAAGTGATGATTAAATCAACGCTTTCGTCCGCTAGAGTCGGTAGCACGTCGAGGCAATCTCCATGATGTAATGTGTTTATTGTGCTCATATACGCTTAATATTCGCGCAACTGTTCGCAGTAACCATCGAAGTTGCGGCGCATCTCTGTGAGGCTGTCGCCGCCGAATTTTTCGCGCATGGCGGAGGCGATAGTGATGGCAACCATCGCTTCGCCGATCACGCCCGCCGCCGGAACAGCCGTGATGTCGGAACGCTCGAAGGCAGCTTTCTCTTCTTCTTTGGTGTCTATATCAACGGAAGAAAGAGCGCGGCGCAGTGTGGAGATGGGTTTGAGGTGTCCGCGCACGCGTAGTTCTTCGCCGTTCGTAATGCCGCCTTCAAGACCTCCGGCGCGGTTGGTGCGGCGCGAGAAACTTTTGGCGTCGCTGTTGTAAGCGATTTCGTCGTGGGCGGCAGAGCCGGGCAAAGCGCTAACTTGCGCGCCCGCGCCGATAGCGACGGCTTTGACCGCAGGGATTGACATCAAGGCTTGCGCGAGCCGCCCGTCGAGCTTTTGATCCCAAGCGGTGTGCGAACCTAAACCGGGCACGAGATTGCGCGTGACAACTTCAAAAATACCGCCGAGCGTATCGCCTTCGCGCCGCTTTTCATCTATGAGTTCGATCATGCGTGTTTGCGCTTTCGCGTCGGCGCAACGAAGCGGCGCATCATCGGGTATGGCGATGATTTCATTCCAAGCGATTTCAAGCGGCGCATCGGGAATGCCGCCGAGTTGAATGACGTGGCTCGCAATCTCTACATCAAAGGCAGCGAGCAACTGTCTGGCGAGCGCACCACACGCGACACGCGCCGCAGTTTCGCGCGCAGAAGCTCTCTCTAAAATATTCCGTAGATCGCGCGCGCCATATTTTTGTCCGCCCGCGAGGTCTGCGTGGCCGGGACGCGGACGCCGTACACGACGCGATTTTTCTGCGGGCACGTCAACGAATTCGCTCGCCATCACGTCCGTCCAATTTTTCCAATCCTTGTTTTCGATCAAAAGCGTGACGGGCGAGCCTATCGTTAGACCATGACGCACGCCGCTCAAAATCTGCGCTTGATCTTTCTCAATTTTCATGCGCCCGCCGCGCCCATAGCCCCACTGCCTGCGCGCGAGTTCCTTATCAATGGACGCGACATCAACGGGCAAGCCCGCAGGCAAACCCTCAACGATGGCGACGAGCGCGCGCCCGTGCGATTCTCCGGCAGTGGTGAAACGAAACATCTTTTACAGTTTGCAGTTTGCAGTTTTTAGTTTTTAGTTTTCAGCCGGAGCGCGTTGCTCAAAACTGAAAACCGTAAACTGAAAACTGTTTTCTACGTCATTTGCAATTGGCGTTCGCGCAAATATTTGACGCGGTCGCGTAGTTCGGCGGCGCGCTCGAACTCGAAGCGTCTGGCGGATTCGCGCATTTCGGCTTCGAGGCGTTTGATTGTTTCGTCAATTTTGTCGCGCGTGTAGTCTTCGATAGCATCCAGGTTAAGCGGCACTTTGAAATAGTCTGCTTCGTAGGCTGTGACGAGCGTCGCTTCGATTGATTTGACGATGGTTTGCGGCGTGATGTTGTGTTCCCGATTGTATTCTTCTTGAATGTGGCGGCGGCGCTCTGTTTCGTCAATCGCACGGCGCATCGAGTCTGTAATCTTGTCGGCGTAAAGAATCGCTGTGCCGTGTGCGTTTCTGGCGGCACGTCCCATAGTTTGAATCAAGGATCGGTCAGAGCGCAGGAAACCTTCTTTGTCTGCATCGAGAATCGCAACGAGAGATACTTCCGGCAGATCAAGCCCTTCGCGTAGAAGATTGATGCCGACTAACACATCGAACTCGCCGCGTCGTAGGTCGCGCAGAATTTTAATGCGTTCCAAAGTTTCAATATCCGAATGAAGATAACGCACCTTTACGCCGACTTCCGCAAAATATTCGGTTAAGTCTTCAGACATCTTTTTCGTCAAGGTCGTCACAAGCACGCGCTCATTGCGTTCCGTGCGCAGGCGGCACTCTTCTAAAAGATTATCAATCTGGCCTTTGACGGGGCGCACCTCCACAACGGGGTCAATGAGGCCGGTTGGACGAATAATTTGTTCAACGACTTCGCCGCCCGTCTTGGCAAGTTCGTAATGTCCCGGTGTCGCGGAAACATAAATCGTTTGCCTGATGCGTCCTTCAAATTCTTCAAAGTTGAGCGGGCGATTATCCATCGCAGACGGCAGGCGAAAGCCGTATTCGACGAGCGTGCGCTTTCTGGATTGATCGCCTTTGAACATGCCGCCGATTTGCGGAATCGTCTGATGCGATTCGTCTATCACGATCATCGAATCTTTCGGCAGATAATCAAGCAAGGTTGGCGGCGGCGAACCGGGTGGTTTGCCTGTCAGATGACGGGAATAATTTTCGATGCCGCGACAAAAGCCCATTTCCTTAATCATCTCAAGGTCGTACATCGTGCGTTGATGCAGACGTTGCGCTTCGACGAGTTTGCCTTCCGCAATTAATTTCGGCTCCCACCATTCGAGTTCATCGCGGATTGATTTAATCGCAGACTTGATCGTTTGCTTCGACATCACGTAATGCGTCTTCGGATAAATCGGCACGCGCGACGTGTGTTTGTGAATTACGTCGCCGAGAAGCGGATCAATCGTTGAGATCGAATCAATTTCATCGCCCCACAGTTCAACGCGATATGCTTGCTCTTGATAGCTCGGATAAATTTCTACGACATCGCCGCGCACGCGGAATGAGCCGCGATTGAAATCTACGTCGGAGCGTTCGTACTGCAACTCGACGAGTTTCTGTAAAAGAGCATCGCGCGTCATTTTTCCGCCCGGCTCAAGGAACAGCAACATGCCGTAGTAAGCGTCCGGGTCGCCAAGGCCGTAAATGCAAGAGACGCTGGCGACGACGATAATATCGCGGCGTTCAAATAAAGCGCGCGTCGCACTCATACGAAGGCGGTCAATCTCTTCGTTGATCGTCGCTTCTTTTTCGATGTACATGTCGGAAGCAGGCACATACGCTTCCGGCTGGTAATAATCGTAATAAGAAACGAAATATTCGACGGCGTTTTCGGGAAAGAAGCTTTTGAATTCCTGATAAAGTTGCGCGGCGAGAGTTTTGTTGTGCGCGAGGACAAGCGTCGGGCGCTGCGTGCGTTGAATGACTGAGGCGATTGAGAAAGTTTTGCCGCTGCCGGTGATGCCGAGCAGCACTTGATCTTTTGTATGTTCATTGAGGCCGCGCTCAA
>JAABUS010008355.1_pt1 | contig 11408 bp, 17 predicted proteins | sample 5560161 | NCBI WGS metagenome assembly JAABUS01 (sample SAMN10711885, study PRJNA513376) | rock metagenome | isolation source: Antarctica rocks | place: Antarctica: Victoria Land, Trio Nunatak nord | collected 2016-01-04
CAAGATGATAAATTTGCCGTCTGGCCTTCAGTATAAAGAGATCAAGGAGGGCACGGGCCCAATACCACCAGTTGGCTTTCAGGTCAGCCATGTTATGTGCAATATTGCACCGCGTTTGTGCAACATGAGAAGCACAGTCAGTAAGATCACATCAAATCTGCCAGTGTATGCAGAAATTGTGCATGATGTGTTCAGATATATACATGGTAGTGTATGGACGTTCTTTGACTGCAGGTTGTTGCTAATTATGTTGCCATGGTTCCCAATGGCACAATTTTTGACAACAGTCTAGAAAAGGGCAAACCCTATGATGTACGAGTTGGTGCTGGTCAGGTACGCCTCTTGCAACAGGTCAATCATGGCAACCTGCCCGCAGTTGTGCATCTAGCCCAAAAATGTTTCGTGAGTACAGTTGTGCAACTTTCAAAGGCAGTTTTGACCAGGGTGCTTCTACAGATTGCCTGGCAGTCTGTCTGATGCTAGGCTCCATCCTGCTCATCATTCCATACATGACCGTATTCTGCCCAAAATCTGAGGTTGCTCAGAGCTGGACTCTGTAAGTGCTGTGACAGGTCATTCCAGGTTTAGATGAAGGCATGAAAACCATGAAAGTAGGTGGCATTCGACGCCTATATATACCAGGTAGGCGTCGTGTTTGATTGCTTGATCGTTTCATGGGCTTCATATCACATCTCTTCACACCTTTCTGCAGCAACTTGCCATGTCTTGACAGCGTTGGGTCATCAGTTTCAAAGCAAGGCATGTGCAAGAGCTTGAACAACATGTAGAGCCTGGGATACTATATCAAACCTGTTAATGGTCAAATTTGCTGTCATTGCGCATGAACCATGGCTCAATGCAACGTGTCAATTGTTGTGTCAAGCAGATGTTGTGGTTTTGTTCCTTCTGCCAGGTTTATTTTCTTTGTTTGCTACCTGACAGGCACTCTGTCCTTGCAGGCAATCTTGCCTTCCCCAAGGGTCTCTCCTCAGGGCCAGGGCGACCCAGAGTGCCCCCCAAAAGCCCTGTTGTCTTTGACGTAGAACTTGTATATGTGCCAGGTCAGCTGATTATTGCACTTGCATACAAGATGTGCTATAAGAGCATCTTGCAGGACAAAGTCATTTTCTGCATGCTACAATTTTGTAACAGCTTCTGCAATGTTGCATTGACAGCTTTGTACTTCCTTCTTCAGCAGGCAGCCAGTCAGCTGTTGAGTCATTGTTAGCTATGTAATTCACGTGCTCACAAGCTTTTGAGTGCATGCAGGTTTGGATGACGAGTGATTGTTGCAGCAGATCTGAGGCGCAGCAGGCTTGTGTTGAGGGGTACTTTAGTCTTGTAGCAGCATCACATGCATTAACGTGTTTGCACGTGATGCTTAAGCAAGCTTGCAGTCAGACAGAGTACTTTGTCTCAGCACTGCCTGTGAGCATTTGCAGATATGATGCCTTGATCCCATTCTATCAATGTTTGCCTAGCAAATGCCTGTGCATAGTCACCCGGTTGCACATGAATTGCAAGATGTGTTCCGGGTGCTGAGCAGGACTTGTACTTGCAATTTTGATACACACTGAAGCTGAAGCTCATGCAAGCTATACATACAATCTGTGCAACATGCGACAGGTCAGCCTTCTTAAGAGGCTGTAGGTAACTTACAGCGCAATTGTCGCTCTGCTTTCCCTTAAAGTAAGGCTAGTCTTCTGTTTGGTTCCAACCATTTTCAGAATGCATTCTGTGCCAGAGGCTTCAACCCAATGTTACAATCTAATTAGTACAGTCTGATAAGCAGACATCACATACACTTTGGCATGCATGTACACACTGGCTGCGCAGTCAACACCCAAAGACATCTCATTCACAGAAAATTGCACAGGCTTGAGGCACGTCCAAAGCATGATCTTGTTGTTCCTAGGGCACGTCCAAAATGTGCTGATCAAACATATTGTACCCATCAATTTCAAACTCCAGCTGGAGCTGGACAACAAGCAACACTGGGAAAGTCGCCACTGCAGGTAGATGGTAAGGCATCAGTGTTACACTGGTCTGAGTTTCCGTTGCCGCTGCAGCAAGCGTCGTTGTAGCCCAAATCACACCTGACAAAAATCTCTCCGGAGTCGGACGGGAAGGTACACGTGTTGGCAGGTACGACGACTCCAGTCACTGAAGCGATCTGCAGCAGTTGCCTCGATGTAGGTTGTGTCTCGAGCACAAAAGCCTGACTGGCAGACATGGGCCTCGTGGAACAAAGCAGCGGTGCGGCCAGCAAAATGAGGGGCATAAGGACGGCAGCGGCCACGCGTTGCACCTGCAATACATGCGGCAGAGCTGAAGAGGAGTCACAGTGACGCGACAGCAGTCCTGCAAACAGAAGCAGGGCATACCTGTGCTGACACATATGTGACAGTCATGCATGAGCGGTAGGGCACGCGCGATCTGCTAGTGCACATACCTGGCTTGACTTCATCTCAGACAACGGGCGGTTTGGATAGTCAGCTAGAGGTGATGCCTGTTGGTACCATGCCGGCATTCGAGTCGTAGGGCGTTTGTTGGACGGATACGCTGGCATTGGCTACAAGTCACTTCCATCCCTTGCCAACAACTAGTTACCATTGCCAGCAACCACCCAACCGTTCAATTGCGGTAAGCGTAATACTGACCGCAGCTGCAGGCTGGACTTTCTAGGAAGGATCAATCGTCACCTTGACTCCATAAGGTGCGCGCGACGATGTGCCCTGACGCAACTCAAACACCAGAGCTGTGATCATCACAGTGTGATGCATGCCTAAGCGCCATATGATGCATCCTCTACAGCTGGCCAGGAGTCACAGGTATATGTCCAGCGGGGGGTGTCACCTGCTCAGTCCGATGGTGCTGTAACGAACTGCTTATCTGGCACATCCATGCGACCCAAGGTAGCACCTCAACCAGCACAAGTTCGGGCTCAGTATCAGAACTTGACTGTAGCGCTTGTCAGCAGTTGGTGAGCTGGCATAGTAAAACATGTATGGCCAACACAAGGGCCTCAATTTGGCATCTATGTGGCACGCAATTTGGCATTCTCACTTATGTATTGAGACCCATGGTGCCGGAGTCACATTGTTGGCTGTTCTTGAGTGACACTCATAGTAGCTGCTCCAATAGGCATGCCGCTGTGGTGTCATACCAGAAGTAGTGTCATACACTAGGGCAGGTTGCCATTCCTCCCCAGATCCATGTTTCCTGCAATTGCAAAGTCACAAAAGCTGTGACAACCTCTAGCACGTGAGTGCTCAGGACAAGCTAGCATCAAGCACTGGCTTTAACATACTGGTCCTGGTGTCACCAGCTTCGTTTGCAACTCATGTCTGCAAGACACATGTTTGTGCAAATATATATTTAAAGTCACAGCAAACTCTTAGTACAACTGTACCTCCTTTCCTTGGGATATGCCAATGGTCGCTGGATGTATCTTGTGCCATTGATTGTACAGTCCCAGTTGAAATGAGTGTGCCCATGACAGGTCTCAGCTGTTCTATGCGCTTCGCAAGCAGTTGGCTGCCAACTGCTTTGGCCAAGTTTGGCTGGTACAACATCCTTTTCTCGGGAAGAAGGGCCTGCGCAAGACATTTCCGCGTTTCATGCGCCAGAGAGATGCCTCCCCTGAGATAAGGGCTGTACAGCAGTTGAACCCTAGTTCATGTGTTGATTAGAGCAGTATGATATAAGCAGTAAGACTGACAATTGCAGGACTGCACTACTGTTGTTGTGACCATGACCTGACTTGGCATGATTACTGGCATGTGGGTTGCACAAGGAATGCTGACAGCAGTTTAAGACTCTGTACAGGCCCAACAATTCTGCTAACAAAGAACTGTCCGCAGCAGCACCCGCATGATGGCCTACTGCTGCATGCTTAAGGTGTGTTTCAGCAGATTTGCTTACTGTACCTATCAGCAGAGACGTCCACATTGTTACTAGCATGGCATGGCATGGCATGACACACAACATCATTAGCAACATGCCTGGCAAGGTAAATTGAGTGCCCAAGGTGCATGATCATCCATGTGACAACACCAACGTGGGATATACAGACTCATACACCTGTGCTTTCATGCCAGGATGTCTGATGAGTCACAACTGGCTCCACACCCCAGACTGTAAGATTAAAAATGAAATGAAATGACTCACCTGATGGGGCAAGAAGTGACTGAAGGTGATGACTGGTGGCCTGTCATCTGTGCCACCTGCATGGGCTGCGAGTGCCGAAATGACATCTGCCACAGGCTCCTGTTTCATATCATCAAAGTGTGCTGCCAGGGAGGTGCCAGTGGCGTCCAAGTGCTCTGGCCAAGAGCAAGCCTTGAAGTCAACCATCATCTGTACACCATAAGGCATTGAAGTCAACCATCACTTCCACTACATAGGCACTTCCACTACACAGGCAGTTCCACTACAGGTCGTGCATGCACAACTTGACAAGATGCTGGTGCAGGCTGTCGCAGTACTAAGCTGTGCTAAACAGCTACTCTTGCTGCACAGTGACATGAGCGTATTGCGTCCTATGGTTTGTGAAATTTGATGGGTGAGCAGAGAGATACACTGTGACGCTTTGAGTACAGAGCTGGTGCCCACTTTTATGCATGCCAACTCTTCAGACAGTGACTGTTGATGTGGCAGGCGGAAACCGACTTTTCAAACAGCAACTACTGATGTGGCTAACAGGAAGTGCAAGCTGGCATGCAATCAGACAGCAACCAAAGGCCTACCTTCTGTACTGGAAGTGCTCCTGGAACATCAGGCTCTGTATCAAAGCTGGCATGGTACCAGGAGTATAGGGGCACTATCCACACTCCTTCAATGCATTTAGGAATGGTATAGACTCCTAGCTCTGTACACATCTGCCTTAAGAGCCCCAGCTTCTCTGCACTAACCACACAAAGCATGGGTGGTGTATATGGCTATGATTGGCATAACCCTGCCTTGCCAGAGGCTAAGCCGGTTTTCAGGAGATGACCACTACCAGCTGTTGCCCAGTTGAAGACATCAAGGAGTGCATCATCACTGCTTGGCACAGACTTACCCAAACTGGTGTGCTTGCCCCTTTCCTCTCGCCTGGTCCATAGGTCATGATTGCCAGGCACAAAAAAAACATACTGCATGTCAACACACTTGGAATCTACAGCAGTACTGCCTGGCAACAACTACTCAAGGAGTGTGGCAGCGTACTCTGCTCATAATTTACCTTATACTTGCTGGTGAAGCAGATCAAGGTGGCTCTGAAGATGTCCAGATTGTCTGAAACATCCCCAGCAAGGATCATGCAGTCTGATCCGGTCTCGCCAGACATCCTTTCGCACCTACGACATACATTTGTTTCGGGAAAGTTGCTCCTGGGTAGTGCAGTATTACGAGGCTTTCGAAGGTACCATGCCAGGTTCTCCGCGTGATCGGTGTGCACGTCTGACACAGCCCACACCCTCATCCGCCAGAGTTGACTATCTGCACCTGTATATGGTAGCGGGCAGCTGTACGGTTCGAAATGGCGTTTTCTCACAACTGCTACGCCTGAGATCACGGTCACCAGCAAATTATGTTCAGCCCGAGACTTATAACGCAGGGAAGCAGCAATATGTGCTGGTGAGTTTGCTGGTCTACAGCCACGCAGTGTGTCGCAACGAACGCTTGATTCGATTTGCCGAGGTTGCATGCATCGCCATTGCAAACGCGTCCACTGTGAGCTATCGCCCAAGAATTCTGCATAGTTCAAGCAGACATCCTGTTGGCTGCTGCAGTCTGCTTCACTCTGTGAAACTCAACTGAGAAGACTTTCACTCTCACAGTTGCTACCTAGAGTGCATGCAGGGCCCGGACGGGGTTATACAGGTTCTCCTGCACATCATGTCACTTCCTGTCATGACCTGCTCAGTGTATATGCATGCTTCCTCACTCTGGCCTTTGCAAAGTGGTGAGGTCAGTACTGCTTTTGCCCGACATGAAGTCAACGGTTTTTGCACTCAGATGCACGGTAAATCAAGACAACTCAGCTGACGCAGCTGATCAGCTGTCATTTGATGTCACCAATGAAGTAGACAATATTGAGTCATCACGCAATGTACTGCGGATGCCAAAATCTGTCATTAGTACAGAAACTTGCGTTTCTCACCCGCTAGCAAGGGCTATTGTGTTTTATTGGGCATCATATTGGTATCTTCTTTCAAAAGTTTGCAGAAGCTAGCTAGGTCTTACGAACTTCACTTGTCTGTGGGGCACGCATGCATATGCGCAATAAGCAGGTGCAAGTCTGCCAGTGCCTATTGTACAACAACTTTGCTGAAAGCGTCAAACGACAGGGGAATTGACTGTGTGAGGGTGCTACAAATCACTGAAAACACAGACTACTACTTCCAACTACAAAAGGCTATATGCACGGATCGCCAGCTGCTTCAGTGAAGATGGCATTTGGACTCAGCGGCCTTGCAAGCTGAACATTCCCCATCTTGAGTTGCGCTGCCTTTCACGCTCTTCCTGCAGCTCATGCAGGTCCTGCTCTAATTTGTCCACTCTGTCTATCATGCCAAGAATCATTGCTGATTGCTGGGCATTCTCTTCTTCAAGCAGCTGCAAGAACACAATGGGGTTAGACTCACAATCAAACAAGATGATCTGCAATGGCCCTATAGGATGGTTTGATCAATATCACATGATAACAGCATCCAATACACTGGGTGCAGCACATTGGCACTGTAGGTTCCGGGACACTGGTTGTGATAACACATTGGGCTCTGAGCCTAATGTGCCTGTTTTCTTAGTGGTATGAATCCGATGATCAGTTCCCGAAACTGCACTATTCACTATAGTGTGCCTGTTGGCTGCAGCAGACAGAAGAAGCTGATGCAGAAGACGTAGCACCGTTTTCTCGTCAATGTACTTCTGATCCAGTGCCTGCCGGAATGCATCTTCCTTGGCCTTTTTATCAAGATCCTTTTTACGCTGCCGCTCATACTCCCATGCTATCACCGTCACGCCAACCTACAACAGCAAGCCAGTTGCTTTAGCATGCTGCATCAGTGCACGTGAGTTTTGAATGTGTCTGTCCAGGTGTCCAGAATGTGACTTACCCCAAACACAAAGCCTTCACTGACAACTTTACTGGCAAGCTCAAGGGCTCTTTCATCCGACATATTGCCCACAAAAAACTTGCCGACCTTGCCCTCGGCAGCTCTGCTGATGCCAACCTCGACTTTGTGCATTTTCTGCAGGCAGAACCCTGGCATGGAAGTTGCAGGTAGTTGCATGAGCAGCGCTTGGCTTGCAAGTACCCCAGTAATTCTGCTAACCTGAGCTAGATTGACAACAGCTGGTCTGAGAGTGGGGTGTTCCAACACCCATGCTTGGAACCTGCCGGCCAAAGGCTTGGCAGCAGTTCTGATCGTGAGAGTAAAGATCTTGAACACCAGAGCGGCCATGTCCGCATAGCAACAATGCAACTATACACAACTACCCCTCAAAAGTCTTAGGGTGTGCAACTCGTCAGGACTGAGGCAACCTCACTTGCATGCAAGTGCATGATCGCCAATGTCACACAGCACACGCGGGCGACGAGCCAAGCGATGGCTGGAGACACCGTTCCCGTTAAGCAAAGTGATCACTTGCAAACTATTTGCGATAGCGAGGGACGTCTACGTATACTGGTACAAATAGTTCAAAGCGATGACACTGCTGATGCAGCTGAAGTAGGACCCAGCACCGAAGATGCCAAAGTCAGGGCGCCCCTTCGCAGTGATCAAGAAGGTGCGATTTGCCCAGCATGCAAACATGTAATGACTAACAGAACGCACGTGCATCTGAAAGCTTATCGCTGACATATTGATCGGGAGCATGTCGTGCAATGCTTCTGTGATTGCACGACGGGGGAGTTAGGGCATCACCTGCCAAAAAAAGCTCAAAGTCGACAAGGCACCGCCGGACAGATCTCAGCGGCTGAGCTCTGTGACGGGTAATGTCGCTCCCAAGCACAAGCAACAGAAGCTTCAATGCAGCGCCCCCTGCTGTTGTTGGACATCTGGTGGCGACCGCCGGTTGCCGAGCGAGAGTCTTGCCTGCACGTTCACACACAACAGCTCAGCATTGCAAGCTTACTGTCGTTCACGCCATAGTCCAAGAAGAGGTACAACTTTGACCAGCTGACGTGAACGTCACCTGCGTTGCCAGCTCTTTCACTCACAATGTTGACGTGCTGTCACAACGGCTCCAAATGCACATCTGCAACGATGCGTATGCTCGCTTTGAGTGTGCTCCATGCACTAGCTGATCACTGGGTGTTGGAACATGCAAGACCTGGTCTACCTGGCATACAGGAGAAAGTGGATTTGGACACATCTGTAGATGCAGTCAAAAGGAAGATGATTGATGCTGCTGGAGCTGGCAAGTCCTTCACCAGCCCTGGCTGGCTGACACAGCTTGGACGGCTCTGGGGTGGCAAATCTGTACGCTACTACCCTTGCCTGCTGCACAGAATTGCACAAATGCAGTTGGCCCTGCTGACTGAGCACATGACAACAAATGTAGAGCTGCTGCCTCCTAACCACATGCTCTTGAGTCATGCAAAACTGGGCAGAGGTCAACATTGCCATCACCTATTTCTGGTGTTGCAGGACACACCAGTTGCTGATGCAAAGCCAGATGACATCAAAGATTTGCTGGGAGGAGCTCTGTTCAAGGCCTTGTTCAAATGGATGCAAGAGTCGGGCCCTGTTTACCTGCTGCCTACAGGCGAGCTGCTCTCAACTGGCTCAACATGTTGGCTGCTTGCAGCCCAACATGGCCAATGTGCTCGTGGCTACAACCAACTTGCTGCCTTTAGTGGCATGTTTGACATGAGTAACATACACATGCATATAGTAGCTGCAGTCAGAGCAACTTGCGGACTCCAACATCCAATGCATACAACTTTGGCTGGCATCAGCTAACTTGTGTGCTACTCAGTAGGAGAGCATACAGTCCTGCACATTGACAAGCATTCTCATCAATCTTGGCATTTCGCTTCAAGCCTTCTATGTGATCATCCAGCCAGGTGTGCTGCTGCATACAGTAAAGTCAGTCAAGACCATTGTCACCTTCCTCCCTTACAATGTATCAGCACCTGTTACAACTGCACCTGTGGCATAATTACTGCTGTTATATCGCCTCAGCACTGGCTTCATATCTGCAGGGCCTGCCAGCAGCTTCCTTGTCATCAGCGACCCTGCAGCGGCCAAGCATGTGCTACGTGCCAGTGACAACCCCAAAAACCCCATCTATGACAAAGGTCTTGTTGCAGAGGTGGGCGGCACAGCTGCAGAGACAGACATGTTTGCTCCTGTCGTCTCATGTTGCTTACAGTTACATCTGCATTGTCTGTTGTCTTATGCTGCTCTGTAATCAGCAACATGCAACACCTCAGAACTGTTTCATTGTGTCACAACAGCTCTGTCTGCATGTTTGCGTGCCATTCTAAGTGTAAAGCAAAGTGCTCATCTGCTTTACCATGGCGCTCTCATGCCTGCTGTGCTACCAGCTTGAGTGTGTTGTGAATACTCATTCAGGTGTCGCAATTCCTCTTTGGGGATGGGTTTGCTGTGTCTGGTGGGGATCAGTGGAGGGTGAGGCGGAAAGCTGTCGACCCTGCCTTGCATAAGGCTTATCTGAACACCATGATTGACCGCGTCTTCGCTCCATCAGCTCTCCACTTGGCGGAAAAACTTCAGGTGATCACTGCACCGTGTAGTAAGGAGAATTAGCAAGCAATGTAGCTACCTAGCGTTATCTAGCGAAAGCTTCTTCTGACAAGTCTGTCAAGTCTGTCAGAAGAAGCTTTGGCCAACATGATCGTTGCGCTCTGGTCGGTGCCTTACAGCATCAAGCCAATGCCTTTATAACTACGTTGCTTGCTAGCTCTCCCAACTACAAACCGTCCATATCTGCAGTCAAAAAGTACACACATACATATCAATTTGTGTATATATATGTATATCATAATTCCTGAGATCCTGGTCTGCAGTCAGAATGATGCACCATCAGCAGCTTGGATTTGTCTTGCAGTGCTCAAACTATTTCCAGGTCAGGTTTTGAGCACATCATACTCCTTCAAAATCTTATGACATGCACAGTCAACTGTCCACAAACTTGTTGTCAGCATCCCCTGCTGAATGCTGCTGCATCTGCTCAAATCTCAATTCAGCCCGAGTGAAGGAACATATGCACCTGTGTGCTTCCTTGACCAGCATTCACCAGACAGTCACGTCTTCATGCACACTTGAAGCAAAAACTTGCATGATATTGATGCTTGAGGCTTTCATGCTTTCACCTCAGGTAGCAGCCAGGTCCAAAGAGCCAGTGGACATGGAGGCCTGCTTCAGTCAGCTCACTCTTGACGTCATCGGCAAAGCTGTCTTCAACTATGACTTCAACGCCCTCAACACAGACAGCCCTCTCATTCAGGTACATGCTCTGCCTCAGCTGTATGCCTGTGTCTTTGCGCATGTGCATCCGTGTTGACGCCACATAGTGTATAGCTGAGGCCTGGAAAGGTCAGACACACGCACTCCTGTGCAGCTGCTTTTAGGCTCTGTCTGTTGTGCTGCACATTGGGGGAGACCCCATGCAGATTTTGCGCGACCCCTGCATGTTCTAGCGCATGGCATCTAGCATTTGGCTTGGTGCTACCACCTTATTGCACCATTTGTGGCACAGTCAAGATGACTTGCAACGGAAGCAGCAGAAAAAGCGATAAATGTTGCACAATTGCACTCACAAGCCTTTTGTGGTTCTCTTTGTGTCAATGGTGTAGTACTGACGCACCTGCATTGCAGCTGGGGCAAATTGCCAGAGCACAGGATGGCTGCGTGGCAGCAAAATCAGACATCAGTTGAATGCTCATGTCGACAAGAATGTACATTGTCAGCACGAGAGTGGCACTTGTGTCTTTGGAAGATGTCTTCTTATGCATTTGCAGTGGTGTCTGCATGCACAATGCAGGCAGTGTACACAGCCTTGAAAGAGACAGAACAGAGGGCAACAGATGTGCTACCCCTGTGGAAAATTACCGCCCTGGCCCCCCTTATACCCCGCCAGAGAAAGGCCCTGCAGGCTGTGAGCCTGATCAGGCAAACTACAGAGGAGCTAATAGCCAAGTGCAAGCAGATGGTGGATGCTGAAGAGCAGGCAAGCCATGAGTCTTCCTGGCTTGCATGGCACTGCTTTTGCTCAGTGTTTTGCTGCTGCTATGCTGAATCAGCCTGCTGCATACATTGTTGTTTCATTGTAGGTCATTGTGTCTTGTGTGTAAGTTGTAGGACGACGCTGCTGCAACTGGTGCGCAAGCATTTGACCTTTGGCTCCATTTGCGGCTTGTTGCGTCACTACTTGAGCGAAGCCAGCAATGATAT
>JAABUS010008357.1_pt1 | contig 11406 bp, 9 predicted proteins | sample 5560161 | NCBI WGS metagenome assembly JAABUS01 (sample SAMN10711885, study PRJNA513376) | rock metagenome | isolation source: Antarctica rocks | place: Antarctica: Victoria Land, Trio Nunatak nord | collected 2016-01-04
CGGCCGCCGCTGCCGTACCGGTGCGGTGACGCCCGGCGCCAGCCGCCGGGCCGAGACAAGGAACGCGGTGTGCCCGACCATCCGGTGCTCCGGGCGGACCGCCAGCCCGACCACGTGCCAGGGCCGGACCAGGGTCTCCCAGGAGGCCGGCTCGGTGAACCCGCCGTGCTCCCGCAGCGCCTCCACGATCCGGGACAGCTGGGTCACCGTCGCCACGTACACGATCAGGACGCCGCCGGGCACCAGCACCTGGCCGACGGTGGGCACGATCTCCCACGGCGCCAGCATGTCCAGCACGATCCGGTCGGCCGGCTCGTCCACCGGGTGGTCGATCACGTCGCCGTCGCGCAGGTCCCAGGTCGCGGGTCCCGCGCCGAAGAACCGGGTCACGTTCTTGCGCGCGACCGCGGCGAACTCCTCCCGGCGCTCGTAGCTGACCACCCGGCCGCCGTCGCCCACCGCCCGCAGCAGCGAGCAGGTCAGCGCGCCCGAGCCGGCCCCGGCCTCGATCACCCGGGCGCCGGGGAAGATGTCGCCCATGGCCACGATCTGGCCCGCGTCCTTGGGGTAGATGACCGCGGCCCCGCGCGGCATGGACAGCACGAAGTCGGCCAGCAGCGGGCGCAGCGCCAGGTATTGGGTGCCCGAGGGCTGGGCCTTGACCACGATCCCCTCGGGCTCGCCGATCAGGTCGTCGTGCAGGACCGCGCCGCGGTGGGTGTGGAAGGACTTGCCGGGCTCGAGCACGACCGTGTGCAGCCGGCCCTTGGGATCGGTGAGCTGCACGGAGTCACCCTGGAGGAAAGGCCCGGTCGTTCTGCGCGTCATAGGGTGGATCCTGCCGGGGCGGTCCGCCCCTGCAGGACCCGGGCCACGTCGACCGCCGACAGCACGCCGACCGCGTGCCCGTCCCGGCCGACCACCAGGTATTCGCTGGCCGGCGTCTTCCGGAAGGCCTCGACCACCTCTTCGCCGCTGAGCGAGTCGGCCAGCACCAGGCCCGGCTCCAGCGGGCGGGCCACGTCGGCCACCGTCGTCCAGGGCCGGCGCCCCTCCGGCACCGCCATCACGTGCGACTCGCTGACCAGCGCCCGCGGGCTTCCGGTCGCGTCCACCACGACCAGGCCGCGCACGTGGGCGCCCCAGGCCCGGCGCAGCGCCTCCGCGATCGGCAGGTCCGGCGGAACCGAGATCGTCGGGCGGACCAGCGAGGTGATCTCGACCGCCGGCAGCCGGGCGCTGACCGTCGCGCTGGACAGCGACTGGGTCGCGCCGACCCAGATGAACGCGGCCAGCAGACCGGCCAGCAGCACGTTGCCGATGCCCAGGGCGCTGTCGGCCCGGACCGTGGCCACCGCGAAGACCAGCACCAGCACCGCGACCCCGCGGCCGCCCCAGGCCGCGGCCCGGGTGCCGGTGAGCTTGTCACCGGTGACCTGCCAGACCCCGGCCCGGACCACCCGGCCGCCGTCCAGCGGCAGCCCCGGCAGCAGGTTGAACACCGCGACCGCGAGGTTGCTCCAGACCAGCAGGAAGATCAACGTGCGGACGACCGTGCCGCCGTCGGTGAGCGGCAGCAGGCTGGCCCCGGCCGCGGCCAGCACCAGGCTCACCAGCGGGCCGGCCACCGCGACCAGGTATTCCTGGGCCGGTCCCTCCGGCTCCTTCTCGATCTCCGAGACCCCGCCGAGCAGGAAGATCACCACCCGCCGGACCGGCAGCCCGAAGGCCAGGCTGACCGCGGTGTGGCCGAGCTCGTGGGCCAGCAGCGAGATCGCCAACAGGACGGCGAAGGCGAAGGCCACCGCGTAAGACCCGGCGGGGCTGATGTCGTCGACGGTCTGCTGGACCAGCTCGGAGTAGGTCAGGGTGATCAGCAGCGCGATGAACAGCCAGGACGGCGACAGGAACAGCGGCACGCCGAAAAAGCGGCCCACAGGCAGTCCCGCGGAGGGCGCTCGGGCCGGTCCCTGGCTCGGCGCCGACATGCGCCGATCGTACGGGGCACGGATGTGCGGTCGCTGTGCTGGGCCGTCGTGACCTACCGTGATCCCATGACCCGTCCGGGCGCACCGTCCTCTCGGGGGCGGCACTCTGCCCCGGAGGAGGGTCCCGGGCGGCACGCGGCGCCGGAGTCGGCGCCTCCCGCGCCCCCGGGGCGGCGGCGGCATGCGGCGCCGGACTTCTCCGACGGGTACGGGGACGGGCCGTCGCGGCGGCGGCACGCGGCGGAGGAGGACGGGCCGCACGAGGGGTACTGGGGTGTGCCGGCCGCCTTCCAGGCGGAGGGTCCGGACGCGGTCGAGGGCTCGGCGCCGCTGGGCGGCTATCACGACGAGCCGGCGCTGCCGGTCAACGGCTATCACGGCCGGCCCGACCCGCCGGTCAACGGGCATCACGTTGTCGAGCCGGTTGCGGGGTTCCCGTACACGGCGCCGCCGGTGGACGCGCCGACGGCGTGGCCGGTCAACGGGCACGGTGTAGATGGGGCCGAGCGGGACGCCGCGGCGTGGCCTGTGAACGGGCACGCGGCCGCTCCGCCCCTCAACGGGCACGGCCCGAACGGGACGTCCAACGGGCATGCCACGGCGTGGCCCCTCAGCGGCGACCACGTGCCCTGGTCCGACGAGCCGGAGGCCCCGCTCAACGGCGCCTCCAGGTGGCCGCTGAACGGGCACCAGGCGCTGAACGGGCACCAGGCGCCGCCGGTCAACGGGCACCAGGCGCCGCCGGTCAACGGGTACCAGGCGCCGCCGGTCAACGGGTACCAGGCGCCGCCGGTCAACGGGCATCAGGCGCCGACGCTGAACGGGCATCAGGCGCCGACGGTCAACGGGCACTCGCCCGCCGACGGGGTCGACGGGCGCTCGGCGGTCAACGGGAGCGCGCCGGCGCCTCTGGCCGGGTGGCAGCGTGAGCCGTTCCGGCCGTCGTACCCGACCGCACTGCCGCGCGAGATTTCGGAGCTCCGGCCCGCTCCCGCCGTCATGCCGCCGGCCCCGACCTGGCCCGCGCCTGGGCCGGCCGCGCCGCCGGCCCCGACCGGCCGACCTGCGCCGGTGTCCGGGCCGACCGCGCCGCCGGTGCCGGGCGCCCGACCTGCGCCGGTGTCCGGGCCGACCGCGCCGCCGGCGCCGAGCCGGTCCGCGCCGGTCCCGGCTCCGGCGAGCGTGGGGCCCGTACCGGCGGCGGGCGGTGCGTCGGCGGCGTTCGCGCTGGACGCGGACGATGAGTCGACCCAGGTCCTGCGCCGGTACGTGCCCGCGTCGGAGACGCTGGGCCGGGAGGCGGCCGAGCGGCCCGCGGGCCGCCCGACCACACCGCCGCACCCCCCGCGCGCCGTCGTCCGCCGCCGCCAGGCCCGCCGGCGCCGCCTGGAGTGGCCGTTCCTCATCGTGTTCGCGCTCGTCTCGGCGTACCTCATCCGTGCGTACGTGGTCCAGACCTTCTACATCCCGTCGGCCTCGATGCACGAGACGCTGATCGAGGGCGACCGGGTCCTGGTGAACAAGATCAGCTATCGCGTCCACGACGTGCACCGCGGCGACGTGATCGTCTTCACCAAGCCGCCGAAGCTCACCGCCGACGAGGATGACCTGATCAAGCGGGTCGTCGCGCTGCCGGGCGAGACCGTCGAGGGCCGCGGCGGGAAGGTCTACATCAACGGCGCCCCGCTGACCGAGCCGTACGTTGCCCCGTCCTGCTCGGTGAGCACCAGCGACTTCGCGCCGCTGAGGGTGCCGGCCGGCGACCTCTGGGTGATGGGCGACAACCGCTGCAACTCCGCCGACAGCCGCTTCTTCGGGGTGATCGACGAGAAGACCGTGGTCGGGCGCGCGTTCGTGCTGGTCTGGCCGGTGGGCCGGTTCTCCGGGTTGTGAACAGGCGCGGCGGGCCCGGTTTCTGTCGTACCCCGCCGTTAGGGTCGTGCCCATGACCGAGGTCGTGGAGCAGGTGACCGAGCGCCCGCCGACGGTGCCGCTGGCCGGCTCGCTGTCGCCGTCCCGGGCCGCGGACTTCAAGACCTGCCCCCTGCTCTACCGGTTCCGCTCGGTCGACCGGATCCCGCAGCGGCCGACCACCGCGGCCGCCCGCGGCACGCTGGTGCACGCGGTGCTGGAGCGGCTGTTCGACCTGCCCGCGGCGGAGCGGACCTACGAGGCCGCGGCCGCGCTGGTCGAGCCGGAGTGGGCCGCGCTGGCCGAGGCCGAGCCCGACCTCGCAGCGCTGTTCGCCACCGCCACCGCCACCGCCACCGCCAGCGCCGGGGACGCCGTGGGCGCCGCCGACGCGGCTGACGGCGCCGCTGTCGCCGCTGACGGCACCGCCGATGGCGCCGGGGGCGCCGCTGACGGCACCGCCGATGGCGCCGGGGGCGCCGCCGTTGACGGCGCCGCCCTGGCCGAGTGGCTGGACTCGGCTCGCCGGATGGTCGCGGGCTACTTCGCGCTGGAGGACCCGAGCCGGCTGGAGCCGGCCGCCCGCGAGCAGCTGGTCGAGGCCGTGCTCGACCTGGGCGACTCCCCCGGCCTGGCCCTGCGGGGCTACGTCGACCGGCTCGACGTCGCGCCGACCGGCGAGATGCGGGTCGTCGACTACAAGACCGGCGCCATCCCGCGGGTGGCCTACGAGGCCAAGGCCCTGTTCCAGCTGAAGTTCTACGCGCTCGTCCTGTGGCGGACCCACGGCACGGTGCCCCACACGCTGAAGCTGATGTATCTCGCGGATCGCGACACCCTGGCCTACCGGCCCGACGCGGCCGAGCTGGAGCGGTTCGAGCGGACGCTGGTCGCGGTCTGGCGGGCGATCGAGCGGGCCGTCACCACGCAGGACTTCCGGGCCAACCCGAGCAAGCTCTGCGGCTGGTGCGACTACCAGGCGCTGTGCCCGCCGCACGGCGGCACCCCCCCGCCGTACCCGGTAGCGGTGGTCCGCCCCGGTGGGGCCTGAGGCTCCACCCGGTGCCCGAAAGGGCACACCCGCATCCCCCGTCCGGTGGAGACCCGTCTCCATCCCGTGCCCGATGTGCCGGTCCGAGCTGCTCCGTAGCGTTCTGTGCAAGGCCTGAGGGCGGCTGTCACCCGGCTGTGACTCGGGGCAACCCCTGATGAAGTCGGGGGTAAACCCCAATGTCCGGGTTCGTACCCGCCCCCTAGCGTTCCCGACGACGAGATGACCTGCGGCCCCGGTCCACCGGGGGCTTGGAGAAGAGGGAGTACGACGTGACCAGTTCCGAACCCGGCACCCCCACCCGGCACCGGGTCGAGGAGGTCGACCGGGTCCCGGCCGCCGAGGCGGTCGACCTGCGCAAGGTCTACGGCTCCGGGGACACCCAGGTGGCCGCGCTCGACGGGGTCAGCGCGACGTTCCCGGCCGGGGAGTTCACCGCGATCATGGGCCCGTCCGGGTCGGGCAAGTCGACGTTCATGCACTGCCTGGCCGGCCTCGACGTGCCCAGCTCGGGCGACGTGATCGTCGGCGGCGAGCGGCTGGCCGGCATGTCGGACAAGAAGCTGACCGCGCTGCGGCGGGACAAGGTCGGCTTCGTGTTCCAGCAGTACAACCTGCTGCCGACGCTGACCGCGGAGGAGAACATCACGCTGCCGCTGGCGATCGCCGGCCGCAAGCCCGACCCGGCCTGGTTCGACCAGGTCGTCGCCGCGGTCGACCTGGCCGACCGGCTCAAGCACCGCCCGACCGAGCTGTCCGGCGGCCAGCGCAGCGGGTCGCCTGCGCCCGGGCCCTGATCACCCGGCCCGCGGTGATCTTCGCCGACGAGCCGACCGGAAACCTCGACTCGCGCAGCTCGGCCGAGGTGCTCGGCTTCCTGCGCATGTCCGTCACCGAGCTCGGCCAGACCATCGTGATGGTCACCCACGAGCCGTCCGCCGCGGCGTACGCGGACCGGGTGCTGTTCCTGGCCGACGGCCGGATCGTGGACGAGATGCGCTCTCCCACCGCCGACTCGGTGCTGGACCGGATGAAGTCGATGGAGACCGGCCACGACTCGATGTACCAGCCGGTCGGTGCGTGATGCTCCGGACCACCATGAAGTCCCTGCTGGCCCGCAAGCTGCGGCTGACCATGTCCGCGCTCGCGGTCGTGCTGGGGGTCGCGTTCGTGGTCGGCGCGTTCGTGCTGACCGACACGCTGGGGCGGACCTTCACCGATCTGTTCAACACCGTCAACAGGAACATCGCGGTCGACGTCCGCGGTGCCGAGGTCACGCCGGGCTCGGGCAACAGCGACGGCGGCAGCCGCAAGGACGTGCCGGCCAGTGCGATCGCGGCCGTGCAGCGGGTCGACGGCGTCGCCGAGGTGCGGGGCAACGTCGTCAACGCGCAGAGCAACCAGGTCAGCGTGCTGGGCAAGGACGGCAAGGCGCTGTCCACCAACGGCGCGCCGATCATCGCCGGCAACTGGATCGACTCCAACCGGCTCAACGAGCAGCGGGTGGTGTCCGGCGTGGCGCCGCGCGGGCCCACCGAGGTCGTCATGGACGGCCGGCTGGCGGACAAGGCCGGGGTGAAGGTGGGCAGCACCACCACGGTGTTCCTGCCCACCGGCCAGCAGAAGGTGACCGTCGTCGGGCTGGTCCAGTACAGCAACGGCAAGGACACCCTCGGCGGCGAGTCCTACGTCTACTTCACCACCGAGGCGGCCCAGAAGCTGCTGCGGGTCAACGGTTTCAGCGACCTGTACGTGGCCGCGGCCGACGGCGTCTCCCAGGACGAGCTGCGCACCCGGGTCAGCGCCGCGCTGTCCGGCGGGCTGCAGGCCGTCACCGGCCAGCAGCTGGCCGACGAGCAGGCCAGCGACCTGCAGGAGGGCATCGGCTTCCTCAACACCTTCCTGCTGGTGTTCGCGTCGGTGTCGCTGTTCGTCGGGGCGTTCATCATCTTCAACACGTTCTCGATCCTGGTCGCGCAGCGGACCAAGGAGCTGGCGCTGATGCGGGCGCTGGGGGCGTCCAAGGGGCAGGTCACCCGGTCGGTGCTGCTGGAGGCGGTGGTGGTCGGCGGGATCGCGTCCGCCATCGGGCTCGGCGCCGGGGTCGGCGTGGCCATCGGGCTGCAGGCGCTGTTCAGCGCGTTCGGGGCCGGGCTGCCGTCGGCGCCGCCGGTGCTGGAGCTCCGTACGGTCATCGCGGCCTTCCTGGTCGGCATCCTGGTCACCGCGGCCGCGGCGCTGCTGCCGGCCCGGCGGGCGGCGAAGGTGCCGCCGATCGCGGCGATGCGGGACGCGGCGACCGCCGACCGGTCGCTGTTCCGGCAGACGATCGCCGGGATCGTGCTGACCGTCACGGGAGCGGTGGCGATGGCCTTCGGGCTGACCGGCAGCGGGCTGGCCATCCTCGGCCTCGGCACGGTGCTGGCCTTCCTCGGCGTGGCGCTGCTGTCGCCGCTGGTGAGCCGGCCGGTCACCGGGTCGCTGGGGCTGCTGTTCCAGCACGGGCTGGCGGGCAAGCTCGGCCGGCAGAACTCGATGCGCAACCCGCGGCGGACCGCCTCCACGGCGGCGGCGCTGATGATCGGGCTGGCGCTGGTGGCGGCGGTCGGCGTGCTCGGCTCGTCGCTGAAGGACAGCGTGCGCAAGATCGCCTCGGACGCGATCGGGGCGGACTACATCGTCTCGCCGACCGCGGTCGGGATGGGTCCGGACGCGTACGGCGCGGTGCAGCAGGCGCCGGGCGTGGGCCTGGTGACCGGGCTGCGCGGTGGCGAGGCGACCGTCGACGGCTCGGAGGAGTTCCTGACGTCGGTGACCTCGGGCGCGCTCGGGACCACGATCCGGCTGTCGGAGAAATCCGGGAACGTCAGCGCGCTCGAGCCCGGCACCACGCTGATCTCCGAGGACGTGGCCGAGGAGAAGAACCTCTCGGTCGGCTCCACGGTGCCGGTGGTCTGGGAGGACGGCGCGCAGGGCAGCCTGAAGGTGGCCGGCGTGTATGCGTCCAACCAGCTGATCGGCATGTACCTGGTCGACGACTCGGCCGCGACGCACTTCCGCCAGCAGCTCTACTTGGCGGCGCTGGTCGACGCCGCCCCCGGCCAGGACGCCGCGCAGCTGCGGCAGTCGCTGGACACGGCGATGAAGCCGTTCCCCAACATCCAGGTGCAGGACCAGTCCGAGTTCGTCGGCGAGGCGGCCCAGCAGATCGACCAGCTGGTGCAGTTCTTCCAGCTGCTGCTGGCGCTGTCGATCGGCATCGCGATCCTCGGCATCGTCAACACGCTGGCGCTGTCGGTGCTGGAGCGGACCCGGGAGCTGGGGCTGCTGCGGGCGGTCGGGATGAGCCGGCGGCAGGTGAAGCGGATGGTGCGGGTCGAGTCCGTGCTGGTGTCGGTGTTCGGAGGGGTGCTGGGGCTGGTGGTCGGCGTGATCTTCGGTATCGCGCTGCAGCGGGCGCTGGTGAGTCAGGGGGTGACGGAGCTGTCGTTCCCGGTGACGCAGCTGGTGGTCTACCTGCTGCTGGCCGGGGCGGCGGGCATGCTCGCGGCGTGGCTTCCGGCGCGCCGCGCATCCAAGCTCAACGTTCTGCAGGCAGTCGCTGCTGACTGATCCGTTTCTCCGCGGCGCAGCGCCGGGCTTCCCCCACGGAAGCCCGGCGCTACGCTCGTCTCCGGGCCGCCCCTCCGCCGCCGGGCGCTGACCCTCCCGGCTCGCGTACGCCTCTGCACCGGCTCGCGACGCAGAGCCCTCCGCGCGGGGGTGGTCCCCGGCCTGTCGGCTGTACCTGTGCGTCGCCTGGCGACGCAGCTCTACGCGCGGCGAGGTGTCGGGGTCCCCGTAGTACTCGCCGAAAATCGGGCGGGTATGGCTGGGTAGCCTGCTGGGCTGGGGAGTCTCGGGGGCTCTGGCAGGGAGGTCGCGGGTGGCGCGCAGGTGTTCGCCGAGGCGCCCACCGCAACGTCCACGGCCGGTACGCCTCCGTCCCCGATCTTCCTCAGGCCCCTGAACGCGGACGGCGGTCGGCGTAGAGCTGGGCGACCGGGATGGACGGGCGGTGGCGTCAACTCGTTGCGCGCTGCAGCGCGATGACCGGTGTCGTGCTGTAGGTCATGGCCGTGCTCGTTACCGTCGGGGGTCCTCGTCGTGGTGGCGGGCCATTTGGTCGAGCAGGCCTTGCGGGGCGCCGGGGGCGAAGCACTCGACGAGGCTGTCGGCGGACTCGGCGGCGGCGCGGGCGCTGCGCGGGAACATCGCCGCCTCGTACGCGGCCAGCGCAGCTTCGACGTCGCCGGGGTGCTCGGCGATCGAGACGGCCAGCTCGGCGCCGTCGAGCATGGCCAGGTTGGCGCCCTCGCCGGCGAACGGCGACATGACGTGTGCGGCGTCGCCGAGCAGGGTCACGCCGGGCACGCGGTCCCACGAGTGCCCTACTGGCAGGGCGTAGATCGGGCGCGGGACGAGGGTGTCCTCGGCGTCGGTGATGAGCGCGAGCAGCGCCGGGTCCCAGCCGGGGAGCTGCGCGGCCAGGCTGGCCCGGGCCACGGCCGGGTCGTCGTAGTCGATCGCGCCGGTGGTGGTCCAGTCTTCGGGCACGTGCAGCGCGACGTAGGTGCGGATTCGGCCGTCGCCGTTGCGCTGGCAGATCATGCCCCTGCCCTCGGCGAGGGCGAACAGGGTGCCTCTGCCGACGAGCGCGGCGGCCCGCGGGTGCAGCCGGTCGACATCGGGCAGGTGCGCCTCGACGAACGACAGCCCCGAGTAGACCGGGGTGGCGGCCGAGACCAGCGGGCGGGTCCTGGACCAGCTGCCGTCGGCGCTGACGAGCACGTCGGTGTCGGTGCTGGAGCCGTCGGCGAAGGCCAGCCGGTGCCGGCCGCCGCGTAGGGACGTCACGCCGGTGACCTTGGCGCCCCAGGCGACGGTGCCATCGGGCAGCGAGTCCAGCAGCAGCTGGCGCAGCTCGCCGCGGTCGACTTCCGGGCGGCCTCCGATGAGCGACCCGTCGTCGTCCGGCGGCGGGCCGGGCGGGCCGTCCTCGTGGAGCAGGACCGCGCCCGCCGAGTTCACGATCTTGGTTTCTTCGCCCTCGCTGCGGGCGATCTGCCGCCAGGCCTCGAGCAGGCCCGCCCGCGCCAGTGCGGTCTGGCCGGACTCGGGGTGCAGGTCGAGCGTGCCGCCCTGGTTGCGGGCGTCGGGGGTGGCGTCGAGGTCGTAGACGGTGCAGGCGATGCCTCAGGTGTGCAGGACGCGGGCGAGCGTCGAACCGCCCAGGCCGGCGCCGATGACGCTGATTCGTGGCGCGGTGATGGTGTCGGTGCTGGTCATGTCGGTGCTCCTGTCAGTACGTCGCCGGGCTGCCGAGCGGGGCGACGCGGAGGGGGACGAAGTGCGAGAAGGCGTGCAGCACCAACCGGGGCAGTGCCCGGGCGGCGGTCTTGCGGGCGGAGCCCGCCGGGTTCAGCCGGCGGTGACGGTGTGGTCGGGGGGACGTGGGGTGCGCTCGATGCCGGTCAGCAACACGTCGAACGCCCACCGCAGGCGGTCCGGTCCGGATCCGGACAGCAGCTCGGCGCCGAGGCCGGCGATGTGCGGGAAGCTGTCCGCGGGCGCCTCCAGCAGCGCCACGTCGAGAGCGTGCTGCTCGTCGGCGGCGTCCAGGGACCGCTGCCGGGTGTTCTGCTCGGCCGCGGTCGAGGTGGCCAGGTGCAGCAGGAGGTCCACCGCCCAGGCGGCCCGCCCGGCTGGGACGCCGCCCTCGACGAGCAGGCCGATCACCGTCTCGAGCAACCGCAGATAGGCCGGGCCGGACGGGCGGGTCACGAGCACCGACGGGGCCAGCCCGGGCTGCTGGATCAGCAGAACGGTGTAGGACTGGAGCACCGCGGTGAGCCGCTCCCGCCAGGAACCGTGCGGCCTGGCCGGGCTGAGCTCGACCTGGTCGAGCAGCTGCTCGACCATGGCCGCGTGCAGCTCGGCGGTGTTGCGCACGTAGACGTAGAGCGACGCCGCTCCGGTGTCGAGCTCCTGTGCCAGCCGGCGCATCGTCACCTTGTCCAGGCCCTCCGCCTCCATGACCGCGACGGCGGCGGAGACGATGCCCTCGCGGGTGAGGGCCGGCTTTGCCGGACGATCCCGGCGGCTGACAGGTATGCGTGGCTGGGGGGGGCACACAGCCACGGTAACGAACGCGTTCGTGCAATCAGGTGCGTCACGAACGCGTTCGGCTCGTCGCCGGTTGGAGGCCGCGGAGACGTCCGCGGCCGGGTAGATGGTCTGGTAGTAGACCGCGTGCCTTCGGCGAGCCAGAGGTCGCTGCCCCACCGGCCACCGAGACCGAGTCGCCGAACCACTGGTGGGCCAGCTCGTGCAGCAGCACGCCGTCCGCTTCCTCCGGTGTCTGAAGCTCGTCGACGGTCAGCGTGGTGAGGGTCTGCGTCTCCAGCTCCCCACCGA
>JAABUS010008359.1_pt1 | contig 11405 bp, 9 predicted proteins | sample 5560161 | NCBI WGS metagenome assembly JAABUS01 (sample SAMN10711885, study PRJNA513376) | rock metagenome | isolation source: Antarctica rocks | place: Antarctica: Victoria Land, Trio Nunatak nord | collected 2016-01-04
CGTTTTCAACCGCCCGTCATCCCATGTTTAAGTTCGCCACCGTCATCTACTGTCTGTCAGCGTCGGCAGCACCTAACCCATAGCCCCTGATGGGATAGCTGGGCAAGCCATCGCGCTCTTTCCTTGATACACGCCGAAATCTACTGTCCCGCCGTGCTCTCTCAGCTAGCTTTGGCAGGAATAACCTCGCTGCCTGGGGTAGCGCGCGGATCATGGACGGCGCGGGCGATCAGGAATGCACCGGCCAGCGCCAGGGCGGCGGTCAGGGCGAAGAGGGCCGGATAGCCGCGTGCATCGGCGAGAGCCGCGCCGAGCAGGGGGGCGGCGAGCGCGCAGGGGGCCTGGGCCGCATTGGCGAGGCCGACGTAGGTTGGGCGTTGGTCATCCGGCGCGAGGTCGATGATGAAGGTCAGCGCCGTCAGCGATAAGGCGCTCGTCGCCAGCCCGGCGAGGAGAAAGACGACCCCATAGCCGAGCGGTCCCCACTGCGGGTCGCGGACGAGCAGGGCCAGCAGCGGGGCGAGTCCGGTGCAGAGCGCCCCGGCGACGATGACACGCTTGTGCCCGATATGATCGCCGACATAACCCCAGATCAGGTTCCCGGCGGTCGAAGCGGCGAGCAAAACGGTCGCGTAGAGCCCTGCCGAACCATCGCTCAACCCCAATGCTCCCTTGGCATCGACGATGTAGAAAGCGGCGGTTGGGCTGGCGGCGGTGATCAGCAGCAGCGCGGCCAGATAGCGCCGCAGATTTTTGTCTTGCCGCAAGACGGTGGGGAGTTGCCGCCAGGCGGTCCCCTTGCGTTGCGTCGTGATCGCGATCTCTTCGATCGGCTCACGCGCGTAGGCGAGGCAGATGAACGACAGGACCAGGAAGACGAAGGCGATCCCGAAGCAGAGCGCGATCCCGATCATCCAGTCGAACCGCCCAAGGAGAAATGCGGCTCCGGCGCTCCCGGCCACGCCGAGCAGGCCCCCTAGCGCGGAAGAGAGGCCGAAAAAGCGACCGCGCCAGTCGGCGGGGATCATCCGCGCGATCATGTCCAGCCATGCGGGCATCGCTATCCCCGCCGAGAGGGTGGTGAGGGCCAGCATCGCGTAGAAGAGCCAGAGGAGCGCCGCTGGGTGGCTCAATGCCAGCAACGGCGTCGCGATGGCGAGGACCAGATAGGGGACGCGCTCGAAGACCGTCACCCCGAGGATGAACGGCTGCTTGCGCCGCAGTCGTTCGGTCAGGCCCGCGACGAAGATGGGCGTTAGCAGGGTCGCCGCGCGGAGGGACGGGATCGCCCCGACCGCTAGATTCGATTCGGAGAGATGGCGGACGAAGAGCGGCAGCACGCCATATGACGAGGCGAAGCTGAGCGCCAGGACGAAAAGGCTGATATCCAGCCCCATCACCGAATAATTCCAGCGATAACGGCGCGGCGGCATTAACACCGACATCGTGCTGCTTTAGCGCTTGAGCCACGCGCGGAAGTCGGCGAGCCGCCGACCGCCGGGCAGCGGTTCCATATTTTGCCAGTCGGCCTGCACGGTGACGTATTTGTTCTGCCACGGGTCGTTGGGGACGCCCCACTTGTTGGGAACGAAGATGGTGAGCCATTCGTCGAGGGTCAGGTAGGTATCCTGACCGAGCCACTTCGCTTCGGCACCGGGGTAATCGATGTACGGGTCGTTGACCCAGACGCCGCGAATCGTGACGTTCGGATAATCGCTGTACGGATCGCGGTCGGCCACGACGCCTTTGACGAGGATATAGTGCGTGCCGCCACGAATGACGGCGATCGACGGTTGCCCGCCACCGGGCAGCGCCAGGAAGTAGCCCATCACCTTCGTCGCCTCGATCGGGTCATCGTAGATCCAGTGATTAAAACCTTGCTGCGGATTGAGCCAGCGGAGCGCGGCGGCCATCGCGTAGGGCGAGGCATCCCATTCCTCGACGGTGTAGCCGAGATTGTGTGCGAGTTCGTAGTCCCAGATCTGCGACTGGATCGCGGTGTCATCGGGGAAGTTGCGCCCCGTCAGGTATTCGGTCCAGCTCTGGATATTGGATGGATCGCACCAATAATCGGTCATCTGGCGGTGCCAGTTGAGCGGCAGATTGCGGCTGTACGCGGCGGCGAACGGGCCGCGCCTACTCAGCCCGCTACCATCGGCCGCCTGCTTACCGAGCAGGCCGAGCAGGACTGTGGAATTGGTGCCAGCCAGCTCCGGGTGGTACTCGAAGCGTGCCCGCTCGAAATACTGCACCGTGTACTCTTTGCCATCGGCGGCGGAACGCTCGACAAATTCCTCCGAGAGCGGATAGCCGTGAATCGGTAGCCCACCGGTCCGTTCCCAATAGGTCGCGAAGGTGCCGCCGAGGGTGTGCCCGCTCTCGGGGAAGAGTTGGCGATTGCCCGCCGCTGGTGCGCCGACCGGGCGGAACGGTGTCTCGTTCTGGCGCTTGGCGACGAGTGCGGTGCCGAGAAGACGCAATTGGACCGCCCACCTCGGGTCGGTCGCTTCGGGGTGATATTCGAAAACGGCGCGCTCGAAGTATTGGGTGCGATACTCTTTGCCATCGATGGCGCTGCGCTCGGTGAGCTCGTCGGAGATCGGGTAGCCGAAGCGCGTCAACCCACCACCCGCTTGCCAGTAGTCGAGAAACGGCGCGCCGAGCGTGTGGCCGGTCTGCTGGACGAAGATCGTTCCCCCGCCTGGTGCCGCCGCACCGGCACGCGGTAGCGCCAGAATTGGGGTAAGCGCCAGGAGTAGGGCGCAGCAGACGATCAATGGCCTCGCGATGCGGCGCGAGGCGCTTGTAGTGGCTGGCTGGCGTGCGATCATCGGCAGATACCTTTACTCAAGTGGGGCAATTCGTAACGGTTGAGGGGGGTGGCCCTCACCCCCGGCTCGCATGCGCTCGGCACCCGCTGCCCAGAGGGCTCCCGCCAGTTCTAGGAGAGGGGGAAGGACCCTTACGCTGGTGACATACGCGGCGCATATCAGAGAGGCTCATGCCGTGCGCGAGTCATTGCTAACTTGATTCGGTAATCCAGTCCACTTCAGTGGACTTTGTGGCCGCAGGCCACGTAGCGCCGACTTGTCCCCTGCGGAGTCAGGGGGATTCATCCGGCGACCCACGCCCGCCAACAGCCGCCAGCCGAAGTAACGAGTCAACTTCCCTCAATCCTCGATCGCACACAAGCCATTGAACGTCTCGATCGCGACGAGCCGTCCGCCACGCAGATAGTGGCGCGGGACACGGGCGCTGATCCCGGTGCCGATCTCGTAGGGGATCGTACCAGCAAGGACCGCAAGCTCGTCGGCACTGATCCGGGCATCACCCTGACCGCCGATCGCGACGACCTCATCGCCGATCGCCACCGGCACACAGTCAGGAACGGCGATAACGGTTTGGTCCATGCAGACACGCCCGAGGACCGGTGTGCGCTGCCCGCCCAGCAGCATCTGGCCGCGCCCGGAGAGGCTGCGGCGGTAGCCGTCGGCGTACCCGAGCGGGATCAAGGCGGCGCACATCGGGGTCTTGGCGACGAAGGTGCGACCGTAGGAGACGGTATCGCCGGGGGCGAGATCGAGGACGCGGGCCACGCGGCTGCGGAGCGACAGCACCGGGCGCAGCGCGGGCGGGGCCGGTACCTCGTCGGATGGCGACATCCCGTAGAGGGCCACGCCAGGGCGGATCAGTGTGGTGCGCGGGCCAGGGCCACCGAGCGACCCGGCGCTGTTATCCTGATGGATCTGCGGCACGGTGATCCCCCGCGCAGTCAGCGCATCGAGGACCGCTTCGAAGCGTGCTTGTTGCTCGTCGTGGAAGCGTTGGTCGGCCTCGTCGGCGGTGGCGAAGTGGGTGTAGACACCATCGAGCCGCACGCCGGGCAGCGCGGCGATCCTGGCGATCTCATCCGCAGCGACGCTATGGGCGATCCCGAAGCGATGCAGCCCCGTATCGACTTCGACATGAATCCGCGCTGCTGCCGTCCCCGCCGCCGCTCCTAGCGCCGCTGCCATCGCCAGGTCGGCCACCGCCAGGGTCAGGTCGGCGTGTACGGCTGCGATCGCCTCGTCGGGATGGCTCGGCGCGAGGACCAGGATCGGCGCGGTGAGTCCCGCCGCGCGCAGCTGGCAGCCCTCATCGACGGTTGCCACCGCCAGCCAGCGTGCCCCCGCCTCGATCGCCGCCCGCGCGACCATGATCGCGCCGTGGCCGTAAGCATTGGCTTTGACGACCGCCATCACCCCGGCAGCCGGCCCGGCATGGTTGGCGAAGAAACGGACATTGTTCGCGACCGCATCGAGGTCGATCTCCGCCCGCGTCGCCCTGCGCGAGGCGTTGATTCCTTCAATCGCTCTGGCGCTTGTCTGCTGCTGCTCGGACAACACTCGCTCACCTATTGCCTATTGCTTCGTCTGGTCGTGCCGTTAGGCGTTGCTACCTTCGCCGCCCGGTTCGGTGAAGTCCGCCGCCATCAGGCGCACGATGTCGGAGCGGCTGATGATCCCGATCAGGCGATCTTCCATACTGATCACCGGGACCGGGTTGACCTTGCGCTCGAACATCAGCGAGGCGACCTCCTCGATCGAGGCATCCTCGCGGATCGAGTAAACGGTGGTCTGCATCAGTTCGCCCGCTGTGGAGGCGAGGATCCGCGCCAGCTTCTCTTCGCTGTCCTTCTCCGCGATCACGAATGTCGCGTCGAGGATGCGTGTGTACATCGGCATCTCGAACTTCGTCTGCCGCTCGATCATCTCCATCTCGGTGATCATCCCGATCAGTTCACCAGTAGCGGTGTTGATCACCGGAACACCGCTGATATCGGCCTCGGACATCAGCCGCGCCACCTCCGCGATCGGCGTCTCCGGCGCGACCGTCGCGATGCCGGACGTCATGATTTCTGTGACGAGCATTGATCACTCCTTTGTGAAGTACGAAGTACGAACTACGAAGTACGAACTGGACAACGACACCACGCCCCTACTTCGTGCTTCGTACTTCGTAGTTCGTACTTTAGCCCAACGTTGTTCCCTGCTCTAGCTCAACAATAGCTTTGCCGATGAAACGCGGCAGATCGCCAGCGAGCAGGGGAAGGATACCGATCTCTGCGCTGGCGAGGTCGGCGGCGCGGGCGCCGATCCAAACGCCGAGGATCGCGGCGTCATCCGGCGTAAGCCCTTGCGCTAGGAGGCCAGCGATCAGGCCAGCTAGCGTGTCGCCGGTTCCGGCGGCGGCGAGGGCCGGATTCGCCAGCGGCGCGACCCAGAGTTCGCCAGTCGGCGTCGCCACGATGGTGTAGCCGCCCTTGAGCACGATCGTCTGACCCCACTCGCGGGCGGCATCGCGGGCGGCTTGCCACGGCGCGGCGCTGATCGTCTCGCGCTCGACTTTGCGTAGCCGTGCGAGTTCGCCATGATGCGGCGTGAGGATCAGTTGCAATCCGGCCAGCTTCTCCCACCAGTTGTCGACCTCGCTGAGCAGATTGAGGCCATCGGCGTCGAAGAGGACCGGGATTTTGATCGGCGATTCTGCCGCTGCCGTCTCCGCTTCCGGGCTATTGGGGCGGAAGCCGACCGGTGCCTTGGGGCGGTCACTCTGAGCGAAGGCGAAAAGATTGGCGACGAATTCGCCGGTCGCCTTGTCGCGTCCCAGGCCATTGCCGATCTGGAGCGCGGTGTACCGTTCCAGCACCTCAACGATCGGCTTGACGGCGTCGCGCCCGATCGTGCCCCATTCCGCTTCGGGGAGGGGCAGATAGGTCGCCTCGGGGACCTGCGTGGCGATCGGGCCGAGGATGCTGCGCGGCACCGCCAGACTCAGGAGGCCGACACCGGCGCGGAGTGCCGCGTGCCCGGCCAGGACCGGCGCACCGAAATAGTTCAGCGAGCCCCCGATGATCATCAGCGATCCCGCGTCGCCTTTATGAGCGTCGAAGGCGCGGCGTGGCAGACGGATGGCGGCGTCGGCGCGCTCGATCACGCGCGGTGCCTCATCGGGCAGTGCGCCTTCCGCGAGGCCGATCTCCTCGATGGCGATCCGCCCGACGGCGCGCATCCCCGCTGGCTGATAGAGCCCCACTTTCGGTCGCCCGAGGGTGACGGTCAGATTGGCGCGGAATGCGGCATCGGCGGCGGTACCGGTGTCGGCGCTGACGCCGGTCGGAATATCGAGCGCGACGAGTTGCACTGCTGGGTCGGCGTTGCGTGCGTTGATGAGCGTCAGCGCGGCGATGAGATCGTCCGGCAACTCGTCGCGCCCGCCGATCCCGTAGAGCGCGTCGATGATCAGATCGGCCTGCGCCACCGCTGTCGTGAGCGCGGTATTCGCGTCCGCCGCATCGGCGCGGATGACGGTGACCCGTTCGAGTAGATCGGTGGTGACCGGCGCTCCTCGCAAATCTTTGCGCCCGTAGAGCCAGACGGTGACCCTGCGCAGGCCCGCTGCAAGCAACGCTTCGGCCGCCACGAGGCCATCGCCGCCGTTGTTGCGCGGGCCGACGAGGACCAGGGCGTGGGCCTCCTGCGGGGCTTTGAGGGTGGCGAGTGCGCGGTCGGCAACGGCTCGTCCGGCCTGGCGCATCAGGTCGGGTTGCGCGACGCCGCCGTCGAACGCCGCCTGTTCGATCTGCTGCATCTGCGCGCTGGTGACGATTCTCATCGGGTGGACCTTTCTCGCGCCTGACCACCGGCCAGGCGGATGCTGCATGTGGACGGCAGCTGCCGCCTGGGGATGATAGCACGCCGCACCGCTCAGATTGCGTTTCCCACCGGAACTCGTCTCGCGGTACGCCCACAATCGCTCAGTTTGGGCTTGATTACGCACAATTTGGCCTCCCGTAGTTTCGCCGTAGTGCTGCCGCAGCCAAGCCGTAGCGCCACTCTGCCATGATGGTGATGTTGACCGACAGTGCGATGGTCCTGTCGCGATGCAGTGGGGAGGAGGAGTTATCCGCAGGGGCGGTAACCCCCCAGTCCCGGCCAACACAGAGTCGATCAGCCGTTGTGCTCTTAACACAAGCCGTACGAATCAGGAGGCGTAACGATGGAAACGCAAACCACAGCACTGAATAACTCGGCAGCGCTCGCGCCAAGGATCAATCCCGGCGCGTTGCAGTGGCGGCTGATCCGCGCCCTGCTTCGTTGTGGCGGTCGCCTCAGCGGGGGACTCGCGCTCGGCTACCGTCGCGGCTTCGATTCCGGCCCGATGCTCGACTACGTCTATCGTAATCAGGCGGAGGGAACGCTGCTGCTTGGCCGCGCGATCGATCGCCTCTATCTCAATCAGATCGGGTGGCGCAGTATCCGCGCCCGCCGTACCCTGCTGGTAGAGACGTTGCTACGGCTGATCACGGTTCGCCGCGAGGCGGGGCTGCCGACGCATATCGTCGATATTGCGGCGGGGCCGGGACGCTATCTGCTCGAGATGATCGCCGCCCACGATCGGGGCGATCTCTCGGCGCACTGCCGCGACCTCGATCCCGCCGGACAGCAGCAAGGACGCACGCTGGCGCGCGACCTCGGCTTGCAGCGCGTCACCTTCGTACGCGGCGACGCGACCGCTGGGGACGAACTGGCGACGTTGACCCCGCAGCCGCAGATCCTCATCGCGTCCGGCATCTACGAGATCCTGACCGATGATGCGGCGATTCAGCGTTCGATGTGCGGCGTGCAGGCGTTGCTCCCCGCAGGCGGATCGTTCGTCTTCACTACCCAGGTGGCCCATCCACAACTCGACCTGATCGCCAATACCTTGTCGAATCATCGTGGCGAGCCGTGGATCATGGGTGTGCGCTCGCTCACCTCTGTGGAAGATTGGGCGCGCGACGCTGGATTCGTTGGTGTGCAGAGCGTTGTCGAGCCGCACGGCCTCTTCGGTGTGACTGTCGCGCAGGCCCCAGGAGGTATCCGGTGAATTTCTCCCTCTACGCGATTAAGCCGCGCTTCCAGGCTATCCTCGACCACCTCGCCGTACGTCTCGTAGGCGCACGGGTTCCCGCCGACGCGCTGACGGGGCTCGGTCTGGGCGCGGCAGCACTCAGCGGTCTGCTGCTCGCCACCGGTGGCGCGCGACCGGGACCGCTCGTCCTGCTCGTGCCGCCGCTCCTCTTCGTGCGGATCGCCTGCAACGCTCTCGATGGGATGGTCGCGCGCCGTGCGGGGACGGCGCGACCGTGGGGGACGGTCCTCAACGAGACGGGCGATCGGCTGGCCGATCTCTGCATCTTCGGCGGGCTGGTGTTGAGCGGGGTCTTGCCATCGCCGGTCGCGGGGGCGCTGCTGCCGTTCCTCCTCTTCGTCAGCTACCTCGGCATCATCGGGCAGGCGGCGGGTGGCGCGCGGCGGTACGAGGGGCCACTCGGCAAGGCCGATCGCGCGCTGCTGCTCGGGCTCTACTGCTGTTGTGCGCCGTGGTTCGCGAACGCGGGCTTGTTGGTAGGTTGGGCGTTGATCGTTGGCTTGGGGCTGACCGTGCTGAACCGGATCGTGGCCCTCGCGCGTGATGCGACGTTGCACGGCCCCCAAACGCAGGATACAGCCACTATCTCTCAGGAAACCACGCCGCAATTACCGCAGCGTGCCACTGAAGGAGGGCGCTAATGGACCATACGGGAACACTGCTGACCGCGCTGGGTACGGCGTTCGGGGCCGGTGGGGTGGGGGTCGTGATGGCAACGCGCGGCAACATGCCGCGCCTCCGCGAGAGTGTGCTGACGCGGCGCTACCTGACCTGGCTGGCTCTCACCCTCCTCTACGGTATCCCTACCCTGTTCGGGCCGGTTGGCGTATTAATCCTGGCGATCTTGCTGGCGACTGTGGCGGCGCGTGAAGCGGCACCGCTGCTCGGCCTGACCGGTCCGTATCGGGTCGCGTTGCTCGCGCTCTGCGCGGCCCTGCCCGCGCTTCTCTTCGTGGGGCACGGTGAATGGTCGGCCGGGTTGATCATCCTCGCCGCGATCGGGTTGCCGATCGTGCGTGGGAATACGGATGAGTTGGCGCAGGGGGCGCGGTTGGCCTGTGGCGCGTTGCTGATCGGCTGGACGCTGGCCCATCTGGTGCCGCTGGCGCAGGCCGGGCAAGGATGGATCACGCTGGCACTCTTCGGCACGGCGGTCAGCGATGTCTGCGCCTTCGTGGTCGGCTCGCTCGTTGGCGGGGCCAAGCTTGCGCCCAAGATCAGCCCTGGGAAAACCTGGAGCGGACTGGTTGGCAATATCGTCGGCGCGGCGCTGGCGCTCCTGCTGACCGCGCCGATGCTGCCACGCCTCGCCCTGCCGACGCTCGTTGCCGTCGTGCTGATCATCGGCCTGGGCGGTTGCCTCGGCGATCTGGCGGAATCGCTGCTGAAACGTCAGGCGGGCGTCAAAGATGCCGGGGATTGGTTGCCCGGTTTCGGCGGCCTGCTCGACCGGATCGATAGCCTGCTTGCGGTCGCGCCCCTGTTGGTCGTCCTGCTTACGATCGTCGGCCTGTGGTAACGCTCATCAGCTCATCCTCGCATCGGGTGATGCACGATTGGGTGTGCTGAGGGATGGGGGCACCGTGGATCAGCGTTGAGTTGGCCGATGGTACAGCAGACGCCTTGGGCGGGGGATGTGAGAATGGGAGAGCGATGTAGTATCGCGATGCGGTAGACGTTGATTTCGTAGATGCGCGGCACTTTACGGACAGCATATTATGACGCGGTGGTGGCTAGCGGTCATTGTCCTCTTCATGGGGATTCAACCGCCAGCCACCTGAGATGATCGTCAAGAAAGGATCTCTAGTTCGTATGACCGGCGCTGTCCGTTCCTTTTATGCCGCGTTTGGCGAACGTGAGTGGGGCCGTCTGGAACGTCCCGACGATGGATGGCTTGAGTACACCATCACCACACGCGCCCTCGAACGCTATCTTCCTTTGGGCGGGCGGGTGCTCGATAATGGTGGCGGTCCCGGTCGCTACAGCCTCTGGCTGGCGGAGCGGGGACACCGCGTCAGCCTGTCCGATCTCTCCCCCGAATTGCTCGAAATCGCCCGCGAACGGATCGCCGACTCTCCACATCGGCGGCAGATCGAGGAGGTGGTTGAAGCCGATGCGCGGGATCTCCGGCGTTGGCCGGAGGCGACGTTCGACGCGGCGCTCGCGCTCGGCCCGTTCTATCATCTAACTGAACCCGTTTGGCGTGATGCGGCGGCGGCGGAACTCGCTCGCGTCGTCGCGCCGGGAGGCGTGGTCTTCGTTGCGCTGATGCCGCGCCTCAGCTTCCTGCGTCGTGTCATCGCCACGCCTGCGGAATGGTATCTGCTCGGCCAACCCGGTTTTGTCGAGCGCATCCTCGAAGAAGGGGTCTTTATCAACGACCGACCCGGAGCGTTCACGGGTGGGTACGGCGTGCGGCCGGAGGAGGTCGCGCCTTTCTTCGCCCGCTTCGGCTTCCAGGCGATCACCCTGCTCGCGGCGGAAAGCTTCGTGCCGGATCTGCAAGGGGCGCTGCCCGCACTCGCCGCCGATCACCCGGCAGGCCACAGCGCCGCGCTCGATGCGTTGCTCCGCGTGGCGGCAGAACCGTCGATCCTCGGCATGGCGAATCATCTGCTTTATATCGGGCGGCGGGTTTCGTGATTAGCGAGTCGAAGAACGCAGACGCGCTCTACGCCGATAGCCCCAACTGCCGCAGCGCGGCGGTGGCGCGGGGGCAGTCATCGCCGGTGACGTTGAGGGCTTCGCGGTAGGCGTTGGCGGCGGCGGGGGCGTTGTCGCGCGCCGCGTGGCGTGTGCCGAGGGTCAGCAGCAGATCGACGTAGCGCCCGCGCAGCAGGGCGCGGCGTTCCTCCACGAACTCGCTGTCGCCGTAGAACGGGCAGTCGTCGAGGTATTCGCCGCGATAGAGGGCGCGGGCCTCTTCGAGGATCGCCAGCGACTCGTCGGGATCGGCGGTGGTGCTGGCGGCGGCGGTGCGCTCCTCGAACGCCGCCAGATCGTTCCAGGCGATCAGCGCCGGATCGAGCCGGTAGCGATCATTGTGGAAGGTGATCGCGGTGGCATCACTGGCCCGCTTGATCGCCGGTTCGAGGGTGCGGCGTAACCCGCCGAGGGTGCGATGGAAGGCGAGGTCGGCCTTGTCGATCAGCACATCGGGCCAGATCAGTTCCAGGAACTCATCTTTCGCCACACCGCGCTCGCCGCGATCGAAGAGAAAGGCGAAGATCGCCTCTGCCTGCCTGCTCCCCGCTTTTGCGCCGCCCCACTGGCGCAGCGCCACACCATCGCGTTCGACGCGGAGCGGCCCCAGGGCGTAGACCCGTAATCCGGCGTGTTCATGCTCCAACGGTGTTATCTGGCTCGTCGCCAGTTCCGCCAGGGCCGTCGCCAGCGCCACCTCGCGCACCTGGAAGGCGGCGCGTTCTTCGGCCAAACCTTCCAGTGTG
>JAABUS010008361.1_pt1 | contig 11402 bp, 8 predicted proteins | sample 5560161 | NCBI WGS metagenome assembly JAABUS01 (sample SAMN10711885, study PRJNA513376) | rock metagenome | isolation source: Antarctica rocks | place: Antarctica: Victoria Land, Trio Nunatak nord | collected 2016-01-04
CGCCGCCAGCGCCACGCCTGGGACCGCCAGGCCCTCGACGCACTACGCAGCGGGGAGGTCGAGCGGTGGGCGCGCGCCTACCGCGACCACGGCAAGATCACCGTCGGCCACAGCGCCCAAGCCACCCGGGCCGCGCTGGTCAACGACTGGGCGCGCGCCGACGGCGACCGGCTGATGATCGCCGCGCGCCGCGACGACGTCGCAGACCTCAACCAACGCGCACGGACGCTCCTCCAAGACCAAGGCCGGCTCGGCCCCGACGAGCTGACCGTCGCCGGGCGCGGCTTCACGACCGGCGACCGCGTCGTCGGCGCCCGCAACGACCGGCGCGCCGGGCTGCTCAACGGGCAGCGCGCCACCATCACCGCCACCCACCCCGACCAGCGCACAATCGATCTTCGGCTCGACAACGCCACCACGCGCACCGTCGGGCCCGACTACCTGGAGCCCGGGTATCTCGATCACGGCTACGCGATCACCGCCCACCGCGCCCAAGGCGCCACCGTCGAACGGTCCTTCGTCCTCGGCGGTGAGGAGCTCTACCGCGAGTGGGGGTACACCGCGCTCTCCCGCCACAGACACGAAGCCCGTTTCTACGTCGCCGGCAGCGACCTGCACCCAGACCGCGAACAGCCGCCTCCGCACGACCCGCTCGTCGCCGGCCTGACACGACTACTCAAACGAAGCCAAGCCAAAGAGCTAGCTCTCGAATCGCTCCCGCTCGACCAGCGCGAGCAGCTCGAACACGAACGCCGACAGCTGCGCGCCCATCTCACGCGCCAGCCGCCGCCCTTCCGTCTCACCCCTCAAGAAGACCGCGAGCTCGACGCAGCCACCGCAAAGCTCAAGCGAGCTCTCGACACCAAACAGGCGCTGCTTGAGCGAGGCGAGCAGCTGCGCCGTCGCGACCGCCGAGCCCGCGCAGACCTCGACGAACGACTCGAACACAACCACGAACACCAACACCACCACGCCGAAGAGATCAAACAGCTCCTCGCCACCCGCAAGACCGCCGACCTCACCGACCACGCCTGGCTCACAACCCACCAGCCCGACGCCGCCCGACTGCTCACGATCGAGAGAGAGCTCCACGCCCGCGACACCGCGACCCACCGCGCCGCAACCCGCATCCAGAACCTCAACCGCAACCCGCCCGACCGCGCACTCGAACACCCCGCCCAAGACCACAACCTCGACCTCGACCTCGACCTCGACCTCGGGCGGTGACTGACTTGACGTCGGAGAACCCGCCAGACCTGCTCGCCCAAGCCCTTCTCGCGGCGCTGCTTTCGGATTCCGACTGCCTGCGGCGCCTAGCGCAAGCAGTTTCGGATGTCGACGCGTCTGCGGCCCACGCGCGGCCGCCTGCCTACACCGTGGAAGGACTCGCCGAGACCATCGCCGTCAGCCCACGCGCCGTGCGCAACGCGATCACGCGGGGCGAACTTCAGGCCGTCAAGCGCGGCGGAAGGTGGCTGATCGCGCAGGACGCCGTCGACGCCTGGACTCACGCGGGCCGGCTCCCAGGGCCTACACGACTCCCCCACGGACACGGCAAGCCAGCACGGCGGCGAAACCCGTTGCACGAAGCGCTCGCCCGTCTGGAGCAGGCGTAGCATCAAGTCGTCATGAGCATCCATCGCAAAGGCTCGAAGTGGGTGGTGCGCTACCGCGACGATTCACAGCGAAATCGGTCGCGTTCGTTTGACCGCAAAGCCGACGCCCGCCACTTCGACACCGAGACCTCCCGGCGCCGTCAGCTCGGGTGATCGCGTCGCTCGATGCTGGCCGTGAGACGCTCAACAGCTTCGTCACCGAGACCTGGGCGCCCTCGCATGCAGTGACCGTGTCGGCCAAGACGCGGAAGCACTACAGCTCGCTCTACGACTTCCACATCGCCCCGTATCTCGGTGAGGTCCCGCTGCAGAAGCTGCGCCCCGAGCTCATCGCCCGCTGGCAGGCCGATCGCCTCGCTGCCGGCGGAGGCCGTGTGTCCGTCGCCCAAGCGCTGACACTGCTCGGCAACATCCTGCAGCGCGCGCTCGAGGCCGAGCGCATCGCGACCAACCCCGCGCGGCTGGTGCGCAAGGCCCGCGCGCCGCGGCGCACGGAGATCCGCCCGCTCGCGCCGGTCACCGTAGAGCAGCTGCGTGCAGCCTCGGCCACACGCGACGCGACGCTGATCTCCGTGCTCGCCTACGCGGGGCTGCGCCCCAGCGAAGCGCTCGCGCTGCGCTGGGAGGACGTGCGCGACCGGACGATCCTCGTCCAGCGCGCGATCGTCCTCGGCGGCGAGGACGACACGAAGACCACCCAGCACCGCACCGTTCGACTCCTGGCGCCCCTGAAGCTCGACCTCACCGAGTGGCTCCTGGCCAGCGGCCGACCCGATAGCGAGACGCTCGTCTTCCCCGGCCATGACGGCGGACCGTGGACCGTCGCCGCCTACGCCTCCTGGCGGCGCCGCGCGTTCAACCGTGCCCTTGCTCAGGCCTCGATCGCCCACACGACGCCGTACGCGCTGCGCCACTCCTTCGCCAGCCTGCTGCTCCACGAGGGCCGCAGCGTCATCTACGTCGCTCGCCAGCTCGGCCATGACGCCCGCCTCACGCTGACGCGCTACGGCCATGTCGTCGACGAGCTCGAGGACTCCCCGCGGCTTGACGCCGAGGAGGCCATCCGGCGGGCTCGTGTTCCCCACGATGTTCCCTCTCAGTTCCCCACGGGCCCCGGCACGACCTCTACCAGCCCGGCGGTTCCGGCCTGGAACCCCCAGGTGCAGGACTTTCCTGCCATGGAGCCTGCCGGTCTCGAACCGGCGACCTCCTGCTTGCAAAGCAGGCGCTCTACCAGCTGAGCTAAGGCCCCGTCGACGGCCATCCTAGAGCCCGCGAGCCGCGGGTGGACGCGGCGCGTCCCGTCGAGCCGTGGCTCTGCACGGGACGCGCCGGTGTCGTCCGAGTCTCCTCATGGGAGGAGCCCGGGGCCGGCGGTTCCCCAACGACCGGCGTCCGGGTGCGGCCAGAAGAGCGTCGGCGGTGCGGCGCACGGGCTTGAGCGACGGAGGACGCCGACTGGACGATTGACCTCTCTAGAAGTCGAAGTCCCGCGGGGGCTTCTGCTCGAACCAGAGCCGGTCGTGCTCGGGCGTCTCCTGGAGGAACTCGGGAGTCTCCTCCAGCTCGTCGTGTTCGCCGGGCTCGGCGTCGGGCTGCGGGGCGGGCTCGTGATCCGGGGCGGACGGCTCGACGGTGCGCTCACCGACGTCGTCCAGGAGGACCGACCCGCCGGGTCGCAGCGGCTCCGGCTCGGGAGCAGGCGCCGGGGGCTCCGGGTCCGGCTCGGGAGCAGGGGGCTCGCGCTCCGCTGCGGCCGGCTCGATGGGCTCCGAGACCGGCTCTGTGAACTCCTCTGACGGCGCGACGGCTTCCGGCACCGGGGCTACGGTGCGTTCCGCCTGCCGCTCTCCCCCGGCTTCGAGCTCATCGAACTCGGCCTCGTCGTAGGCAAGCTCGTCGTCGTACGGGTTCTCGTGGTTCGCCGCGACGGGGTCAGACGCCGTCGCGGCGGGGTCGGGCTCGGACGTCGCGAGCAGTTCGGCGCGCGTGGTCGGTCCGAAGGCCTCGTGCTCGAGCTTGGCGACGTCCGAGGGGTTGGCCCCGTGGCGGCGCTTGAGCTCGAGGTGCTGGCGGATGGCGTCGTCGAGCAGTCCCATCGCCGGGGATGGTACCTCAGGCCGAGCTACGCAAGGGAGATCGGCACTGCGCGCACGGTGCGGTCCTTGCCCGTCCGCTTGGCCTCGTAGAGCGCGACGTCCGCCGCCGTGAAGAGCTCGCTCGCGTCCGCCGCCGACTCGGGATGCGTTGCGGCGCCGAAGCTCGCCGTGACGTGGAGCTCTCCGCCGCCGGGCAGTGGAAGGGTGAGCTCCTCGATCTCGCGGCGGACGCGTTCGGCCAGGTTGTAGGCGCCTTCGAGGTCCGTGGCCGGCAGGATCATCGCGAGCTCCTCCCCGCCGAGGCGCGCCGGGGTGTCGGCGATCCGCGACGACGCGCGCACGATCCCGCCGATCGCCTCCAGGACGACGTCGCCCATCTGGTGGCCGTGGCTGTCGTTGACGCGCTTGAAGTCGTCGATGTCGAGGATCACGAGCGCCACCGGTGCCTCGGAGCGGTGGGAGCGCCCGATCTCCGCCTCGAGCGTCTCCTGGAAGCGCCGGCGGTTCGCCAGGCCGGTGAGCTCGTCGGTGACCGCCTGGCGCTCGACGGTCTCGTGGAGCCCCACGTTCTCGATCGACACCGCGGCCTGCCGGGCGAGATCGGCGAACAGCTCGCGCTCGGACACGGTGAACGGGCGTCCGGTGCGCGCGACGGACACGAACCCCGTCACCGTCGCGCCATCCTTCACGCTGCGCAGCGGATGCGCGAGCGCGCTCGCATCCCCGTAGCGCCCCTCGGCCGGAGCGTCGGACCGCAGTGCGTCCGCCTCGGCCCTGGACAGCGCGGGCTCCACGCCCGCGAGGCTGCCGGCCTCGGCGACCGTCCGCGGCACCTCCTCGGGCGCGTCCTGCAGCGCCGCGCGGCCGCCCGCGGCACCGGCGTAGTCGATCGTGGTGCGCAGGACGATGTCCAGCAGCGCTTCGCGGTCGAGGTTCGACGCGAACGTCTCCCCGATGCGGTGCATCGCCTCGGCCAGCCGCACCTGCTCGGCCCGCAGATCCTCCTCGCGCTCCTCGAGCTCGGCCGACATGCGGTTGAACTCCTCGCCCAGCGCGGCGAACTCGTCGTGGCCGGACGTCGGCACGGTCGCGGAGAAGTCGCCGCCGCCGACGCGCCGGGCGGCCTCGAGGAAGCCACCGATCTGGCGCTGCAGCGAGCGCGAGACGAGCACCGCGAACGCGAACGCGAGAATGAAGAACCCGAGCAGGATGCCCGCCGCGAACAGCCGCGAACGGCGGATGTCGCGCGAGGTGGCCGACGGCGGCGCGAGCAGGCTGACCGTCGTCGCCGGGCCCGCGAAGGACGGGGAGCTGAACGAGAACACGCGAAACGAGCGCCCGCCGAGCTGGACGTCGCCGCGCGGACTCGGCAGGGTCGCGCCGCCGAGGCCCGGCAAGGTCGCCGCCAGGGACTGCGTGCCACGCCGCACCACGACGTCGAGCCCCATGACCCGCTTGACCCCCCTCGCGTACGCCTTCGGCCCCTGCGCGCTGACCTGCAGCGTCCCGAACGAGCTCCCGCTCGCGTCCTCCAACGGTCGCTCGTCGGGGAAGATCGCGCCCCGTGAGCCGACGTCTACCACCGGCGGGCCGCCCTTGGGGCCGATGACGATGCGCTTGAGGCCGAGCGGCCGCAGGAGCTCCAGCGCACGTCGGTTGGCCTCCCCGGTCCGTCCGCTCTGCAGCCCCGTCGCCAGCGCGACGTCGTCGCCCACCGCCTCCGCCCCGCGCTTAGCGGCGCTGCGCGCCTCCTCGACGAGCTGCATCGCCGCCTCCTGCCGCGCGCCCACACCCGCGTCGGCCTTCCCCTTCTCGTTGTCGGCGATGAGCCGGAAGAGCACGAACGTCAGCGAGACCATCGGCACGATGACGATCAAGACGAAGAACAGCGAGAGGCGTGTGCGGAAGCTCATATGTCGGGTTGATCGCGAAGCGTATCCCTAGTGGGAGCGTCTACACTTCACCGTTCCACGGGGCTGTAGCTCAGCTGGGAGAGCGCCGCCTTCGCATGGCGGAGGTCAGGGGTTCGAGCCCCCTCAGCTCCACTTGGGAGGAAGTACGCGCCGCGCAGCGCGTCCGGGGGCGAGCAGTGGACGAACGTCGTATTCGCTCTCGCGGCGCTTGGCTCTCCGGCCGGTCCGGCACCGCTCGGTGAGCGCCGTTCCGCGGCCGACCGCCACGTGCGGCAAGCTCTCGCGGAATGCGTCGTGCGGCCCAGTGGGTCTACTCCTTCTGGTGGGGCGACGGCCTGGCCGACGACGTCCCCGCGCTGACGTACTACCTCGTGCTCTCCGTGGCCCCCTTCGCGCTGGGCCTGGCGGCCGTCGAGGCGCTGCTGCTCAAGGACTACGTCTCGGCCGTGGAGGTCGCCCGCCAGGTCAACCGGTACCTGCCCGCGGAGGTGCACTCCGACGTCCAGCAGCTCATCTTGGGCACGCGAAGCAACTCGCCCTACCTCCTGGTCATCGCGATCATCACGATGCTGTGGACGAGCTCGGGCGCGATCGGGGTCGTCGAGCGCGTCGTGTCGCGGATGCTCGGCGGCGAACGCCACAACATCGTCTTCGGGCGCCTGCGCAACATGGCGCTCGGTGCGCTGGTGGCGGCCCTGGTCATCGCGGCGGCAGGGAGCGTCACGGGCGTCCGGGGGCTCACCGACGTGCTCGGGCTCGGTCGCGCGCTGCCGGGCGAGGTGATCTTCGGGCTGAACGCAGGGGGCGCAGTCCTGCTGCTCGCGGCGATCTACCGCACCGCACCGCTCCAGCACCTTCAATGGAGCTCGGCGCTGCTCGGCGCGCTGCCCGCCGGCGTGGCCATCCAGCTGATCCCGAACCTCGTCGGCGTCTACGTCACCAGGGCGGGGGGCTTCGCCGCCGTGCGGCTCTTCCTCGTGCTCGCCGCCGTGCTCATCGGGCTCTACGCGATGGCGACGGTGCTCCTGGTCGGCGCGGGCGTCGCGGCCCGCAAGGAGCGCGGACGCGCCACGTCGAGCGCACGCGACGACGGTGAGTGAGAGTCAGCGCGCCGTCGCGCGGCGCAGGGCGAGGACGCGTGCGGCGCTCGCCTCGAGCCCCGCGCGCGGCAGCCGGCCGTCACGGGCGGCGGCCTGGAGGCTGCGGGCCGCCCGCGCCGTGGCCGCGAGGCTGCGGCCCAGGAGGAGCAGGTCGGTGCCCGCGCGGGCGCTCGCGACGGCCACCGCGCCCGCGTCGCCGTAGCGGCGCAGCGCGTTGGCCTCCAGGTCGTCCGTGATCGAGACGCCGGTGAACCCGGCCCGCTCGCGCAGCTCGGTGGTGGCGATCGCGCGGGAGAGCGTCGCCGGGCGCCGCGCGTCGAGCGCGGGATAGATTGCGTTGGAGAGCATCACCAGCCTTGCGCCGCCGTCGACGACCGCGCGCGCCGCGCGCTCGTCGACGGCGCGCAGCTGCGCGCGGGGCAGGCGGATCGTCGCGGGCGCGTCGTCGGTGTTGACGGTCGCGGCGCCGAAGCCGGGGAAGTGCTTGGCGGTCGCCTGCACGCCGCCCCGCGCGAGGCCGCGGGCGAAGCGGGGCGCGAAGCGGCGCACCTGCGCCGCCGTGGTGCCGTAGGTGCGCTGCTCGCGGAGAAGCGCGGAGCCGGAGCGCGGCACGTCGGCCACCGGAGCGAGGTCCACGTTGATGCCCACGCGGCGCAGCGCCTGGCCCGTGCGACGGCCCTCGGCTTCGATCGCACCCGCGTCGCCGGCGCGGGCGGCGGCCAGCGCGCCGAGACGGGGCGGCGCGTCGGTGATGCGCTTCACGAGGCCCCCCTCCTGGTCGACCATGATCAGCAGCGGCGCACCGCGCACGGCCGCCGGCCGGGGGATCGCCTGCAGGCGTCGCGTGAGCCGGCGGGCCTGCGCGCGCGTCGACGCGTTCTCGGCGAAGAGCACCACCCCGGCGAGCTCCCCGCGACGGATGCGGGAGACGAGCGCTGCCGGCGGCGTTGCCGTACCGCGGAAGCTCCCCACAAGCCGCTGACCGACGAGCTGCGCGATCGTGAGCCGCGGACGCGCGGGCGGCGCGGCGGCCGCACGGGTCGGGGATGGCGCCGCGGCGGCGCGGGCCGCGGCGGCGCGGGCGGTCGCGGGCCTCGCGGCGGCGGACCGGGTGGTTTCCGGCCGCGCGGCGGCGGCGCGGGCGGTCGGGGACGGCACGACGGAGCCCGTCGTGCCGGCCGTCACCGCCCCAGCGTCCGGCTCCTCTCCGAAACCGCACCCCGTGCCTCCGAGCGCGAGCAGCGACAGCGAGACGGGAACGGCGCGGCGGAGCACCGGGTCATTCTGCCCGCTTCGCGCCGGACCGAAGCCGCCACGTCGCATGCGGTTGGATGGTCGTGCTCTCCGTCGGGCGGGCGACTCTGCCACGGTGTGCGCGTGGCCTCCCCGTCGCACGCGCGTCCCCGCGCGGTCGCGCTGCTCGTCGTCGCCGTCGGCCTCGGCGTGCTCGTCGCGCTCGCGCTGCGGCCCGGCGACCCCTCGGCGCCCGCGGGGGACGCTCAGACGCTGCGGCCCGGCGCCGCGCCCGGCGAGGGCTACGACCCGCTCGTCTACCAGCCGCGCCGCCGCGCCGCCTACGAGCGCCGCGCCGCGAGCGGCCTGAGCCATGTGCTCTTCGCGAAGTCGCCGGGCGGTGCGGTGGCCACGGCCGAGCGCGTCGCCGCGTGGCGACCCCTGGTGGAGACGGCGGCGACGGGCGGCGGCGTGGACCCCGACACGCTCGAGGCGATCGTCTTCCTCGAGTCCGCCGGGCGCCCCGACGCGCAGGCCGGTGGCGACCTCGCGGGCGCGGTCGGCCTCACGCAGATCCTCGCCGAGACGGGGCAGAACCTCCTCGGCATGCGCGTCGACGTGGCGCGCAGCACCCGCCTCACGCGCGGCATCCGGCGGGGTCGTGACGTCGCGGCACGCACACGGCAGCGGCGCCGGATCGACGAGCGCTTCGATCCGGGCAAGGCGCTCGCCGCGACCGTCCGCTACCTGCGCTTCGCCAAGGGCAAGCTCGGCGGACGCGACGACATGGCCGTCGTCGGCTACCACATGGGCGTCGGCAACCTGCAGACCGTCCTGAAGCGCTTCGGTGCCGATGAGGACACGTCCTACGCCAAGGTCTTCTTCTCCGCCAGCCCGCTGACCAAGCCGGACGCCTACGCGAAGCTGCTGGCGCTCGGCGACGACTCCTCGACCTATCTGTGGCGCGTCGGCGCCGCCGCTGAGATCATGCGCCAGTGGCGCGCAGATCCCGTCACGCTCGCGGCGGAGGCCGAGCTCCAGACGAGCAAGAACTCCGCCGAGGAGGTCCTCCACCCGCCCGCCACCGCGCAGCGGTTCGGAGACCCGTTCGCCCTCGGCCGCGCCCGCGCCCGCGGCGCGCTCAAGGCTCTCAGCGCGAAGAAGCTGACGGGCTGGGGCGTGCGCATCGACCGTCGGATGGGCGAGCTGGCACCGCGGCTGAGGCAGTCCAAGCGCCTGTACCGCGCGCTGCGGCCCGAGGCGCTGCGGATGCTCGAGTACCTGGGCACCGGCGTGCGGGAGATCTCCGGCGCCGAGCAGCCGCTCATGCTGACCTCCACCGCCCGCGACGACAGCTACCAGCGCCTGCTCACGCGTCGCAACATCGAGGCGACGCGCAACTACTCGCTGCACACGACGGGCTACACGTTCGACATCGCACGCAAGTACGAGAGCGGGCGCCAGTCCCGCGCGTTCCAGTTCCTGCTCGACCGGCTCACCGCCCTCGACCTGATCGCCTGGGTGCGCGAGCCGGGAGCGATCCACATCACCGTCGCGGGCGACGCGGCCCGCCTGCTGCGCTAGGACCGCCGGCCCCGCGTGTGCGCGCCATGATCGCCGCGATGGCCGCCGCCGCGCTGAGCGAGCGCCGGTGGCGGCTGGCCCACAGCAGGTTGCTCGCGGTGTGCGCCTCGCCGCTCAGCGCGCCGCGGGCGCCGTGGTCGCCCGGCACCGGAGCGAACAGGTTGTCGGACCGGCCCCACCTTCACGGCGCTGCCGTCGTGCAACAGCTCGCGCGCAGCGACAGCGACGTTCACCCACGCGTCGATCGGCCCGAGCTCGCCCTCCACCGCCGCGGCGGTGGCCTCGACGGCCTCGGCGTCGGCCACGTCGACGGTCTGCACGATCGCGCGCCCGCCCGCCGCCTCCACCTCGCGGCGGGCCGCTTCCAGGCCGTCACGCCCCCGGGCCAGGAGGCCCAGGCTGGCGCCCTGGGCCCCAAACGCGAGCCGTCGCGCGGCCGATGCCGCTCGACGCCCCCGTGACGACGATCACCGGGGGACCACCCGTGGCGGAGCGGAGCGCCACGATCTATCGCAGCTCGGCGATCGCCTCGCGCGCCTCACGAAGGACGAGCGGCACCGAGCCGGCGCTCACCGCGGCGGTCAGGAGGCAGGAGAAGCGCAGCGCCCGGTGCTTGGAGAGCTGCTCGGCGGTCAGCAGTACGCCGTAGGAGGCGTCCGCGAGGACCTTGGCGGCCAGGACGATCGGGACCCATGGCGTCTGGTGCGCCCGGTCGGCGGGGCCCATCCCGGCGAGGGCAGTGGGTCGTCGGCGGGTTGACGCTGGGGATGATCCGGGCGCCCCGGCTCACGCTCGTGCTCACCGGCATGTACGCCGCCGAGACCGTCAGCGATGCCCTGCAGTTCTTCTACGTCGCCGGCAAGCAGCACGTTTGAGCGCCCGGCGCGCTGACGGGTTGAGTCGGGCGGCTCCCGGACATCCTGCCAGGATGACCGCGTCCTCCACCGCCTCAGCGCCGCCCACCGTCCCCGGCGACGAGGAGCAGCGCGTCAGCGACCGCCTCGAGTGCTGGTTCGGTGGCGAGGACACGACGCTCGGCGGGCTGATCTCGACGTTCGAGGAGAAGAGCTTCGCCCTGCTGTTCATCCTCCTGCTCGGCGTCTCCGCGCTGCCGATCCCGACAGCCGGCGCGACCCATGTCTTTGACGTGATCGCCGTCCTCGTCGCCGCGCAGCTCGTCGTGGGCCGGGACGAGATCTGGATCCCCGCGCGCTGGCGGGGGCTCGAGCTGGCCGGCGAGCGCCAGCAGAAGTTCCTGCGTGGCCTGCTGCGCGGCATCCGCTTCGGCGAGCGGTTCTCGAAGCCGCGGATGCGCTGGCTGCTCGACCACCGCCTGAGCAACAGCGTCTTCGGCCTCGTCGTGATCGGACTGACCGCCGCGGCGTTCCTGTCCCCGCCGTTCTCCGGGCTTGACACGCTGCCGGCGCTCGGCGCCGTGCTGCTCTCGCTGGGGATCCTCCTCGAGGACATCCTGCTCGTGGCCCTAGGGCTCGCCGTCGGCGTCGGGGGCGTCATCCTCGAGGTGACGGTCGGCAAGGCCGCGCTGAACGCGATCAAGCACTTGTTCTAGCTGTGTGGGCCCCGGTCGAACCGCCGCGTGCCGGTCGCTACATCAGCCCGCGCACCACCTCGGCGACCTTCGGCCCGGTGAAGCCGAAGCGCTCCAGGAGCTCGGGCCCCGGTGCGGAGGCGCCGAAGCGGTCGATGCCGATGGCGTGGTCGACCCACTCCGTCCAGCCCATCGGGACGCCCGCCTCGACGGAGACCTTCAGGCGGTCGGCGGGGAGGACCGACTCCTTGTAGGCGTCGTCCTGCTCGCGGAACAGCTCCCAGCTCGGGAAGGACACGACGCGGGCG
>JAABUS010008362.1_pt1 | contig 11402 bp, 6 predicted proteins | sample 5560161 | NCBI WGS metagenome assembly JAABUS01 (sample SAMN10711885, study PRJNA513376) | rock metagenome | isolation source: Antarctica rocks | place: Antarctica: Victoria Land, Trio Nunatak nord | collected 2016-01-04
CGAATGCCGCGCGGGCTGGAATAGCCCGCGCGGCATTCGGCGTTAACGAGATGTACCGTATACTTATGCGCGGTGCGATCTCCCACCAGCATGAGACTGCCGACGCACCGCAGCACGAGGTATTCGACGTGCGGCACTCGCCACTCAGTGACCGAAAGGAGCGATCGTGGATCGCCAATCACAGATCGAATTTATTCTGGACCACTACGAGAACCCACGCAATCAGGGGAAACTCGACCCGGTCGATGTCGTCTCCAATGGCGGGAACCCTGGCTGCGGCGACATCGTCACCATCTACCTGAAGGTCGATAACGAGGAACGGATCGAACACGTCACATTCGAGGGCCAGGGCTGCACCATCAGTCAGGCGGCCGCGTCGCTCGTCACCGAGATGGTCACCGGCAAGCCGCTCGACGAGGTGCTCGAACTGGACTACGACGCGATCATCGACGAACTGGGCCGCGAGGTGGTGATGAGCCGCCCGCGCTGCGCCACCCTCGCACTCGGCACCATCAAAGCCGCCGCCGCTTCCTATAAGAAAGGCGAACGGACCGCCAAGTTGGAAGTGTGAACGAGTGGGCGTAGTGGGCGAGTGGGCCAGTGGGCCAGTGGCGAAGAAAGCCGACGAGCGGTGAGGCAGTGCCGGCAAATGCAACCGTCTCACCAGCCCAGCCTATTGGCTCGCTCGTCTCATCTACTCGCCCACTCGTCTCGCCCGTTGGCCCACTCGCCTCCGTCTGGATAATCGCCCAGAACGGGGTTATATCTTCGCCGGGATCGGTGGTCAGGCGTTTCGTGCCACTGCCATCGACGTTGATCACGTAGATATTGCTGTTCCCCTCACGGTCGGAAGAGAAGATGATCCTGGTGCCATCCGGCGACCATGACGGATCGGTGTTGACCGCGATCGAGTCGCGCGTCAATCGTGTCGGGTTCGAGCCGTCGATATTCATCACGTAAATATCGCTCGTGATTCCCGTCTGGTCCGTGCCGGTCTGCACGGCGTAGGTGATCTTCCGCCCATCGGGTGAAACATTCGGCAGGGTATCGTACGACTTCGAGTTCGTCAGCCGCCTCACGCCCGTACCGTCGGCGTTCATAACGTAGATCTGCGAAGTCCCGCCCTCGCGATCCGAGGCAAAGACGATCTGCTTGCCATCGGGCGTAAACGAGGGCCAGCCATCCAACGCGGGATTCGTGGTCAGGCGGGCGATCTTTTCCTGCTCCCCGTTCACACTCATCCGGTAGAGTTCCCACTCCCCATCGCGATCGGAGGCGAGGATCATCGACTGACTATCTGGTGACCAGGCCCAGACATTGTTCCAGGCATTCGTGTTGGTCAGCCGGACGATATCGGCACCGGTAACATCGGCGCGAAAGACCTCGTGGTGCCCCTCGCCTTTGCGTCCACCACCGGTTGCCGTGTGATCGACATGCTCACCGGGCGAAACCGAGGAAAAGACGAAGAATTTCCCATCCGGCGAGACGCGCGGCCCCCAGCTATGACCGCGCGTGAAGGTCAACTGACGCTGGCCGCTCCCATCGGGATTCATGATATAGATCTGCGAGTCGTGGACATCGTTGCGGTGCGAGGAGAAGAGGATCACCTCACGCCGTCCGGCGCTGCCCGGTGTCGCGGCAACGTTCCCGGCTACGCTCGGCGTGGCGACAACCGGTCGTACCGCCGTGGCCAAGGGTGCGGTACCGCCGCTCGGCACCGTCGGTGACGGCACCAAGGCAGACGGCGTGACCGGTAGCGCGGCGATCACCGCCGTGCCCGCAGGCGAGGGTTCGACGGCGACAGTGGTCGCCGTCGCATCGCCGCCAGCCCCCGCGCCGAGGATCGACCGCGCGATCACCACACCCAACAAGGCCAACAACACGGCGACACTGCTCAACGCCAGCGCAAGCCCCCGCCGGGAACGTGCTGGAGCTGGTGGCGGTGCCGCCGCTGGGATAGCGATAGGCCCGCCCGAAACGACACCACTCTCCGAGGGTACCAGGGGGAGTGAGGTCTGCGAGTGCGACGGCTCGACCGGTAATGGAGTCAGGTTGGGCAAGGCCGGAATTGGCGTTCTGCCAGAGAAGGTCGTCGGGAGAGCGAAGACGGTAGGGCTTTGTCCGGGCACCGCGAGCGCTTCGTGCAGCGCCCCGAAAAGGGCCGCCCCGCTGGCATACCGTTCGTCCGGGCGCTTCGCCAGCGCACGCAGCAAGACCGCCTCGACCGCCTCACCGAGCGAGGGATTGAGGTGGCGCGGCGGCGGCGGCGGCGTCCCGGCGTGGCGGATCAGGATCGTGAGCGGGGTATCCGACGTGGTTTCGGCACGAAACGGTGTACGTCCGGTGAAAAGTTCGTAGAGGATAACCCCGAGCGAATAGAGATCCGCGCGCCCGTCGAGCGGCTGACCCTGCGCTTGCTCCGGTGACATATATTCCGGGGTACCGATGATCGCGTTGGCGAGCGAAAACGAGGTGTCGGCGTTCTCCTGGTCGAGGATTTTGGCGATGCCGAAATCGGTCAAGTACGGATAGCCACGCGGCGTCAACAAAATATTCTGCGGCTTGACATCGCGATGCACAATCCCCTGGCCGTGCGCGAAATCGAGCGCCCCCGCCACCGCTTCGAGGATCCCCAGCGCCCGCTCGGTGTAGAGTTCGCCAATCCGGCGCTGCTCAGCGAGGTATTCGTGGAGATTGCCACCCTCGATATATTGCATGACCAGGAACACGGTCCCGTTCTGGTCGCCGACATCGTAGACTGGCAAGATATGCGGGTGCTGCAACCGCGCCATCGAACGCGCCTCGCGCTGGAAGCGCGAGGTGTATTGCGGATCGTGCGCCAACTGCGCCGTCAGCACCTTGACCGCGACACTGCGCCCGAAGACCGGATCGAGCGCGCGATAGACGGTGGACATCCCGCCACGGCCAAGCCAACCCTCGATCCGATAGCGACCGAGCATCCCGCCCACCAGGCTGTCCATCTTGCACCTTATTCATTACTTCGCGACGACGCATTTTTCTATCTTCTCATGCAAGTCTACGTCTCACAAGGGCGGATGTTTCCGTGACCACTCGCGACTCGGTTACAAAACTAGCAGCATGTTACAATTTCTCCTTAGGCCAACTCGCTGCGAGCATCCGAAAACCCTGGCCGATCAGCGATATTTCAGTGGGATCAGGACGAAAATATGCAGGCACAAAACGACGGTACGGGGCACGAGAGTGGCGCGGGGCGGCACTACGAAGGGCTGACCCCCTGGCGAATGGCCGTGAACACGATGACGGTCCTCGCGGTCCTCCTCGTCGCCGCAATTCTGATGCAGGTAAAGGAGATTCTGGTCCTCTTCCTAATCGGTATCCTGCTCGCCTCGGCGATCGAGCCGATCGTCGGGCGGCTGACAACACGCGGCCTCGGTCGCGGTCAGGCGGTGTTGATCGTCTATGCGTTCCTGTTCATCATCCTCGGCGGGCTCCTGGCGATCCTCGTCCCCACCGTGATCGGTGAGGTCGTGCGCTTCTTCAGCGCCGCGCCGAAGTTGATCGAGGATCTGCGCGAGTCGGTACGCACGAGTCAGAGTGTCTTCATCCGCGAGAACGGCCCGTATTTCCTCGACCAGATCGAGAACCGGATCGCGCAGGTCGATATCCCCACCGAGCGCGCCCTGACCCTGGCAACCTACCTGCCGAGTATCTTCGGCTACTTCATCCAGGGGCTGATCACGATCGTCACGGCGCTGATGGTCACGTTCTACTGGCTGACCGAGAAGCAGATCATCAAGCGCGTTTTTCTCTCGTTCTTCGTCTCGGACGATCGTCGTAGCCAGGCATTGACGATCTGGGACGACATCGAGACGAAGCTCGGCGGTTGGATTCGCGGGCAATTGATCCTGATGGGGATCATCGGCGTGGTGGCGTCGATCGGCTATTCGCTGATGGGGGTCAAATTCGCGCTCCTGCTCGGGGTGATCGCGGGCCTCTGCGAAATTATCCCCTTCTTCGGCCCCTGGATTAGCGGCGTCCCGGCGGTCTTTCTCGCTCTGACGCAGTCGTGGCGACTGGCGCTGGGTGTCGCGGCCTTCATCCTCGTGATACAACTCCTGGAAGGGAATATCCTGGTGCCGCGCGTGATGAAGGGGAGCGTCGGGCTCTCGCCGCTCCTGGTCGTGCTGGCGGTCCTCGTCGGTGCAACGCTGTTGGGGCCGGTCGGCGGTATCATCGCGATCCCGATCGCCGCCGCGATCCAGGTGTTGATCACCAACATGGTACGGAGTTATCGCGAGGGGCCGACAGCGGAGAATACTCTACCGCCAACACCAACCTTCAACTGGCGTCCGAATAGCCTACCCCGACGCTTACAAGGGGTCAAGCCCGGCCCAGCGATCGTCGGCACAGCGGTAGAATTTGCGACAAAGATCCCCGAATCGGCAGCAGCTACGACCCCGGCAACGATCGCCGCAGAGCCAATCCTCCACCACTCGGGCGGCGCAGAAGGCTGACCCCGCGCCGGGCAATCGCAGCAACACGACCCGCCCGTTGACGATCGGGATACCGATCCTACTAGTGATGAGGAGTCCCCATGCGCGACGCAGCGAGCGCACCACTCACCCTTCCCACGGCCAACGATGATGGCGGGGCACCATCCCTCTCACGTCAACTCGCCCGTCTCGCCGCCCTCCACCGGGTCAATCGTGCGGCGACCGCCTCGCTGAACCTCGAAGAGATGCTCAAGACGGTCGTGACCGTCGTCGCGGAAGCTGCCGGGACCGATACCTGCGCGGTCTATCTCTATAACCCGGAAGAGGATATCCTGACTCTACGCGCGACGGTCGGGCTCAATCAGGATGCGGTCGATGAGACGCGGATGCGGGTCGGCGTGGGGATCACCGGGCAGGCGGCGCGTACACGCCAGTTGATCGCCACCTCCGACGCACCTTCGCACCCCGATTACCTCTACGATCCGCTGCTCGGCGAAGAGCCGTATCACTCGCACGTCTCCGTCCCCCTCCTCCTCGGCCCGGAGCGCAGGCTGATCGGCGTGCTGAACTGCCACAAGCGCGAGCGCCAGGAGCTGCGACCCGACGAGGAAGAGTTCTTGCGTACCGTCGCCGGCGAGTTGGCGATCGCGATCGAGAACGCGCAACTCTACGGCCTCGCTGGTCGGCGCTTGCGCCGCAAGGTCCGCGAATTGACGACCCTCCAGCATATCTCCGCGACCCTCGCTTCAACCGTCGATCTCGCCGAAACGTTGGGGATCGTCGCCGAGCAGGCGTGTGACCTCGCCCATGCCGATCGCGTCGAGATCTACCGGTTGCGCGGCGGCGCGATGACGATGCTCGCCAGCGATGGCAATTCGGGCGACCAGTTCGATACCGAACAGGTGCAACGCACGCTGACGGCGGCGATCGGCACCTCGCGCGGCGAGACGCCGATCGAGCAGATCGCCCAGGGGCTTTTCTGCGTGCCGCTACGCAGCGCCCGAGGGACACTCGGCGGGATCTGTCTCCGCTTCGAGGCGGGGCAGACGCCGCACGAAGATCAACTCGCCTTGCTGCGCGCTTTCAGCAACATGGCCGCCGTAGCAATCGAACGCGCCGAACTCTACCAGGAGGCCAAACGCGCGTTAGAGGTGAAATCGGCGCTCTTGCAGGAGATGCACCACCGCGTCCGCAACAACCTTCAGACGGTCGCGGCGCTCCTCTCCATGCAGGCGCGGCGGAGCGATGGGGCCGACTGGGAAGCCCCGCTCTTAGAGGCGGTCAACCGGATCGGCTCGATCGCCGCCGTCCACGATCTGCTCAGCCGCGAGGACATCGGCCATACCACGGTCGCGGCGGTGGCCCAGAAGGTCGTGGAGGAAGCGAGCGCGACCCTCGTGCCGCGTAGCCTCGCCCTCACCTACGATGTGCCGGAACGCGCGGTCACGGTTTCCTCGCGGCAGGCGACGGTCCTCGCGCTGCTGATCAACGAACTCGTCGCCAACGCGATCGGGCATGGCTTGGAAGGGCGCCAGCGTGGGCATCTCAGCGTCATCGCCGATCACGATGAGCGCGGGCGGATCGTCATCCAGGTGCGCGATGATGGACAGGGGCCGCCCGATGGTTTCGATATCGAGGCCCGCGCCGGGCTGGGCTTGAAGATCGCGCGGACCCTGGTCCGCGCCGATCTCCACGGTACGATCGCCGCCGCGCGCAACGATGCGGGCGGGACCACCGTGACGATCACCTTCACCGCCGACAACGACGGCGGCAACACCAGCACCAACTGATGGACCGCAGCTTCGACACCGTTGCCGCCGTCTACGACCACACCCGCGCGCTCTCACCGGAGGTGGAAAAGGCGATCGGGGCGGGGATCGCGCGCCTCACCGCCGCGACCGCCGCCACCCGTTTCCTCGAAGTCGGCGTCGGCACCGGGCGGATCGCGCTGCCCCTGATCCGTGAAGGCTATCGCTACAGCGGTGCTGATATCTCGCTGCCGATGTTGCGTGCCGCCCGCCAGAAAGCGCAAGGCTTGACCGGGCAACTCGGGCTTTGCAACGCCGACGCCCGCGCCTTGCCCTTCGCCTCCGCCACGTTCGATGCCGTCATTGTCGTGCATCTGTTCCACCTGATCCCCGCTTGGCCGAACGCACTGGCGGAAGTGCTGCGCGTTATCCGACCGGGCGGCTGCTTCCTCTACGGTGCCGAACAGCAGGGCGCGACCGGCGCGCCCGATCAGTTTGCAGCGCGGTGGAAGACGGCGCTGGCCCGGCACGGCATCACGCCGCGCAATCATCGCGCGACCGATGCGCGTGTCCTCGCAGATCTGCAAGACCGTGGCCTCACCCCAAAGCGTCACACCATCGCCACCTGGACACGCACGAGTACCGTCGGACAAACACTCGCCCGCTACTCCAGCCGCGACTATAGCTCCTCCTGGTCGATCCCCGAGCCGATCTTTCGCGAGGCGAATGCCACACTTGCCGCCTGGGCACGGGAGCAATACCCCGGCGACGATAGCCTCCTGACGACCGCCGCAGCATTCACGGTGACGTTCGTGCGCTGCTGAAACGTGGGCCACTGGTCACGTTCAGACGATCGGCCCGTACGTCGGTCGTAATGGCGAATTTGAAGTAGGACTTTCACCCCATAGTGTCTTTCACCTGGGTACTCGTATACTCGGGGGACGATTCTATACACAAGAGCGCATGAATCGCACACACCAATCTATCGCAGCGCGCCATCATCGACACGGCTACTCGCCAGGTCCGGTCGCGCTTCGCTGAAGCACGCGGGGGTGAGAAACCAATGTCGCTGCTCACCGAAGAGCTACGCACCAAAGTAGCAGACGAGCCCCAGGCGTCATTGGAACGCCGCGCGCACGCCCACCGTTTGCTGTTAGGGGCCGAGGTCCAACTCCAAACCAGCGGCAGCCACGACGAAGAGACGATCGTCCCCCTGGCGGCGAACCTCCTGCGCGGGCTGCTCACCGGCGACCCGCTGATTACCTGCTACACCTTCGAGACCGAGCAGGATAGTCATGGTGAGCAGGAGCTACGACTACGGTGGCGCTATGGGTACGAACCTCAAGGTCGCTGGCCCCAGCAGATGAACCCGACCGTGCCACTCCTGCTCGACGGCGAGATCGCCGCGCGGACCGCCCGCGCGAAACAGGCCCAAATCTGGCAACACGCCTCGACGGGTGACACAGAGCAAGAAACGGCCGGGATCAGGGAAGCGCGAGCGCCTTTCGCGATCCTCAGCGTGCCGATGATCGCCGATCACCAGATCCTCGGCGTCCTCAGCGCCTACCGCCCCGCCGCCCTGCTCTTCGAACAAGACGATCTCGGAGCAGTGACCACATTCGCCGGTGGGGTCGCCGCCGCCTTACTGCGGGGCCGACTCCATGCGCGCCTCGCCGAGACGGAAGCCCGGGCGCGCGACCTCGTCGAACATTCACCCGATACGATCCTGCTCCACACCGCCGAAGGTCGCCTTTTGGAAGCCAATGCGGCGGCCTGCGAACTCCTGGGGCTGACGACGGATGAGTTGGCCGGGACGCACCTGACCGACTATCTCGACGAAGATTCGGCCGAGATCCTGCGCGAGCGGATCGCCGAGGCGCTGACCGCGACACCGCCCCACACCAACGCCGAACTCTGTTATCGCCGCGCAGATGGCACGATCGGGTTGATGCACCTGCGGATGCGACGCCTGCGCGCCAGCGACACCGAAGGGACACCGCTCCTGCAATCGATCGCCCGCGACGTGACGGCGGAGCGACACCAGCGCCTGGCCCTCGAGACGAAAGTGCGCGAACTCGATCTGCTGATCGGTGTGGGCGAGAACTTGAACTCGTCGCTCCAACTCAAGGCGGTACTCCGTAAAACGTTGCGCGCCCTCGTGTCGGTCGTCGCCTGCCCTACGGCAACGCTGCATCTCTATGACGAATCGCGGCAACTCCTCTTACCGATGGGGATGCATGGCTGGCCGACCAGCGAAACGGCACTGCGGCCCTTCCCGATCAGCGAAGGGCCGATCGGTGCGGCAGTACGCGCCGGGCGGATCGCCTTCATCGCCGATATCAATCGCGGGGATGGCACGATCGCGATGCGCGACGAAGCCAGCCCCCGCGCGATGCTGATCGTCCCCTTCATGCGCGGCAGCGAGCCGCTGGGCTGCTTCACCCTGTTACGCCCGGTGGGAGAACGCTTCGACACGAATGAGCGCCGACTGGCCTCGGCGGTGGCGCGGCAGACGGCGATCGCGATCGAGAATGCCCGCCTCTTCGGGCGCGTGCAGCGGCAACTGAAGCAAATCAAGGAGCTACAAGGGCTCACCGCCGATCTGGTCGCCGACCTCGACCTCGACCCGACCCTCGACCGGATCTGCCGCACCCTAGCGAGCCTGCTTGGCGCGGAGAAGACGGCGGTGCGCTTCCTCGACGAAACCGGCGCGAAGCTGACCCTCGCCGCGCAGTTCGGCCTCTCGGATCGCCTGCTCGCGGCACTCTTGGATTCGCCCGCCGATAGCGGCGAGCATGGGATCGCGCTACGCACGAGCGATTGTGTCATCACGGCCGACTTGCGCCAGATCCCGCCTGACCCGATTCGTGACGCGCTGCTGGCCGATAAGATCGCCGCGAATTGCACCGTGCCGATCATCGGCAAGGGGCGCTCACCGCTCGGTGTGTTGAATGCCGCCTGGTCGGTGCCGCACCGCCCGAGTGCCGAAGAGATCGAACTGGTCCGCACCTACGCCAACTACGCCGCAGCGGCGATCGAGAATGCGCGCCTGTACAACCGCACGCGCGAGTTGTACCTGGCGGGTGTGCAAAGCCTCGCCGCGACGGTCGATGCGCGCGATGCCTATACCCACCGCCACTCGCGCAATGTCGCGTTCTACGCGCGCGAGATGGCACGCGAGATCGGCCTGTCCCAGGAGGCGGTCGAGGCGGTCGAACTGGCCGCGCTGCTCCATGACATCGGCAAGATCGGCATCTCCGACGCGATCCTCGGCAAGCCCGGCAAACTCTCGTCGAGCGAAGTCTCGGTGATGATCACGCACGCGAAGCGCGGGGCCGAAATCCTCTCGGTCAATGCGGCCCTGGCCGAACTAGTGCCGCTGGTCCAGCACCACCACGAGTGGTATAACGGCTCGGGCTACCCCAATGGCCTGGCCGGGGAGACAATCCCGCTCGGCTCGGCGATCATCTCGGTCGCGGATGCGTTCGACACGATGACGAGCGACCGCGCGTACCGCCGGGCACGCACCTTAGAGGCGGCCTGCCAGGAATTACGGCGCTCCGCAGGCAGGCAGTTCAACCCGGATGTGGTCGACGCCTTCATGCGGGTGCTCGAACGTGACGAGGCGGTGGATGCGGTCTATCTCCTCCCGCTACGGCAGCGCAGTACGGCGAATTTCACAACCACGCTGCTAACCCTGGCCGAGGCCGGGCAGCAAAACGATCCGACCACCGAGGCAGGGGTGGGGCAGATCAGCCCGCAACAGCTCAAAGAGATGAACGTCCTGCACCATCTGGCACGCTCGGTCAGCAAGATCACCGATCTCGACAGCTTTCTCGATTCGGTGGTGAACCTGATCAAGCAGGAGTTGGGCTACCCCGATTGCGCTATCCTCCTGCGCGAGGAAGAGACGCCGGATCTGGTCGTTCGCGCGCTGATCGGCTTCGATAAGACGTTGCGCGGTCGCCGCCGCCCCAGCGATGAGGGACTGCTCGGGCAGACGCTCCTGCTCGGGCGGGTACACAATGTCCCCAGCATCACCGACGACCCAAGGTACACCCCCTGGCTGGCGACGAATCGCTCGGCGATGCTGGCGCCGCTGAACGATGCGGGGCAGCCGATCGGGGCGATCGTGATCGAGAGCCCGCACAGGGCGGCGTTCAGTCCGGACAGCGAGTTGGCGTTGGAGGCGATCGCCAACCAACTAACGGCGGGGATCGCGGTGGCCCGACTTCACGATCGCGAGAAGCGCGCGGCGATCACCGACGGCCTCACCGGGGTCTACAATCATCGCTACTTCTATCAGCGACTGGAACAGGAACTCGCCGAGGCCGAGACGCGCGGCTGGCCGCTGACCGTGCTGATCATGGATCTCAACGGGCTCAAAGCGCTCAACGACACCCACGGCCACCTCGCCGGGGACACCGCCCTGCGGATCGTCGCCGGGCTGCTGCGCGACGTGTCGCGCGAGAACGATACCGTTGCGCGTTACGGCGGCGACGAGTTCGCGGTGCTGCTCCCCAGCGCGACAGCGGATGATGCCGACCAGTTGCTTGTCCGCTTACGTGCGCGCCTCCACGAGCAACAGACCGGTGAGGATATCGGTGCCCGCAGGCCACTTGCCGTCTCGGCGGGGGTCGCCACCTACCCCAGCGATGGCCTGCGCGCCGCCGCGCTCGTCGCCGCCGCCGACGAGCGGATGTACGAGCAGAAGCGGGCGATGAAACAGGCCGAAGGGAATGCGGCGAGCGACGCCTCCCAGGCGCGGCGGCGGATCATGGATCGCCTTGGGAGTACCCATTAGCCAAAACGAATGACGCAGGACCGCCCTTGACAATAGAACAACGAGTGGCTAACCTTGATCATTAATCGAATACTATCGAGAGTGACGTGAGGGGACTGGCCCGCTGACCGTCACGGCAACCCGAGCGCCGGGTGCCCACCAGCCCGAGGACGATGGAGCGCGAGTCCGCGCCTCACCATCGGGAGAGATAGGCTCATCCCTCCTCAGGGATGAGAAGAGGCACCTTCCTTCTGGGATGGTGTTGTCGCCCGAGGTGATACCTCGGCGACGATCAAAACCTCTCCTCGCTCGGAGAGGTTTTTTGTTTGCCCGCTGACCGCTCCCCCGGCCCGCCGCCCAGAGGGCACCCGCGACGCGGGGAGAGGTGACTTGGCA
>JAABUS010008363.1_pt1 | contig 11401 bp, 9 predicted proteins | sample 5560161 | NCBI WGS metagenome assembly JAABUS01 (sample SAMN10711885, study PRJNA513376) | rock metagenome | isolation source: Antarctica rocks | place: Antarctica: Victoria Land, Trio Nunatak nord | collected 2016-01-04
GAGCAATAACGTCTTCTGGTGAGGCGGGGGACCGGGGACTCAAGTCCCCGGCTAGGTAGCCTGCGGGCCACGAAGTCTACTGAAGTGGACTAGATTCGCTGCCGAGACAGTACCTATCCCGATAGGCACCGTGCTTGCGACAAGCCTGGCCTACTTGAGTAGGCCATGGTCCCCTGCCGGGTCAGGGGATGAGTGGCCCGCAGGCCACCTAGCGCCGGATTCATCCGGCGACCCTACGCTTACGGGCAGCCGCGCACAGCAATAGCAAGCCACCGCGCGACCTTGTGATCCAGGTACACTTGGCCTTAGCACCATCGGTGGCCTTGCCCGACCCTTGGCGAACGCGCGAATCTTTGGTACAGAAGGGATAGCTGCGCCGGTAAGTTCCCGCGCACGTATCGACAGTTATAGTGAGGGTATACCTTGAGGCGTTCTTCGCGCAGCTATCGGTTTGTTCCACTGTGTTTGCTCTTGTCCCTGCTTTGCGCCGTGGCCGCCGAACAGGGGGCGGCAGCGCGGCCACTCGATGAGGCACCCGCGATTACGCCATTCGCAACGGCACATGTGCGGATCGCGGGGACGGTCAGCGCACAGGGGCAGGAGTTGCCGGTCCAGGGAGATGGCGATATCGACGCGACGCGCGGTGCGAACCACCTGACCGTCGGGCTGCTCGGCGCGGCCTTCGAGACGATCGTCGTGGATGGGCGCACCTATAGCCGTAATCAGACGACTGGGCGCTGGGAATATACCGAGGGTGCCGGGGCGGGCGGCTTCAACGCGGCGCGTCTCGCGCCGTACGATCCGGCGACGATCCGTGCCGCCGGCCGCAACTTCACCCGGATCGGCCCCGAGACGATCGCCGGTACACCGACGACCCATTGGCGCGCTGATGCCGACCTCGTGCGCCTGCTCGGGGCGCTGCCGGGTGCGGGGCCTGGTGGACTGGACGGCAGTAACGCCAAGATGGATCTCTGGATCGGCGATGCCGACGGGCGGCTGCGACAACTCGTCGTGGACGCGCAAGGGGCCACGACGACCGCGAGCACGACACCTGGGCCGTTCCGCCTCAACCTGACCTTGAATTTCAGCAACTTCGATGAGCCGGTGCCGATCATCGCGCCGCTCGGCGCGGTCGCTGCCGCCACGCCGAGTGCGACCCTCGGTGGTGTCCCGGCGGCGCGAGCCACCGCGACGAGTCCGACGGTTTCGAGTGGGGGTGTTGTCATCGCTTCGGCCCTGCCGACACCGAACAGCCGTCTGGCAGAGGCGACGAGTGGGCAGGGGGTACTCAGCGGGACGATCGTGATCCGGTTCGTTGCCGCCAGCTCGATCCTCGTGGTTCTGCTCGGCGTGGTCCTTGCTCTGCGCCACCGCCAGCAGCGGCAGGCGGTGCTGCGCGACGAGTAGACCCGCAGTGCACTACGTAGCAGTGCGTAAAGACTCGCCGTTCCGCGCCGATGCCTGAGTGATGAGCTCTGTGACGCACTATGCTATGCGCGAGAGCGGCGTTGTGAGCAAGCTCCCGAATCTCCAGCATAGGTTCGCCGCTGCCGCCCGCCTGCGACTGCTCGCAGACATCGACCCCGGCACTGCAAGTTGACGGTAATTGCCCAGACTTCTACAATCGTTCCTCTCTCGACGCTCTAACGCCTGGCACATAGCGCGAGAGTCGCCCTGTTGCCGCATCGTGTCGCCGAAGGATGCCCCAATGGATTTACCCCACCACGCCGCGCTCACGCCACCCGATGAGCCGACTGCCGCTGCATTTGCCACGCTGATGCGCGAGCGTGACGACGATCTGCCGCTCGACCGGGCGGCGGCGCTAATCGCACGGGGCATCGCTTATCCCGACCTCGATTTGGAGGCGACCCTCGCCATCCTGGACGACTTTGCCGATGGCCTGCGCTCGCGCCTGCCGCTCTCACCCGAACCGCGTGCCGTTGCCGTGGCCCTGCGCGACCATCTCGGTAGCGAACTCGGCTTTCGCGGCCCCGCCAGCGAGAGCGAGGATGCCTATTACGATGCGCGGAACAGTTACCTCAACGATGTGCTGGGGCGTCATGTCGGCATCCCGATCGGCCTTGCGATCGTCTATATCGAGGTCGCGCGTCGGATCGGTTTTCCGCTTGTCGGGGTGGGGATGCCGATGCACTTCGTGATCAAACATTCGCTGGGCGATGCGCCTGAAGAAGGGATCTTCATGGACCCGTTTCTCGGCGGTGCGTTGCTCACGCCACAGCAATTACGCCAGCGCTTCGAGACGCAGTTCCGCGAGCGGATACCGTTCGCTGAGCATTATCTGGGTGCGGTGACCAAGAAGCAGTTGCTGACGCGCGTCCTGAACAATTTGCGCGGCGTCTATCTCGGTCGCCAGCAGTTGCATCGCGCCCTCAGCGTCCTCGATTATCTCCTGCTGATCGCCCCGTGGGACCTGGAAACACGCCGCGACCGGGGCTTACTTGCCCTGCGGATCGGCGAATTTTCGCGGGCGCTGGAAGACTTGCAAGCCTATGAACGCTTCGCCACCAGCGATCCCAACCTCCCGGTGATCCGGGGGCATATCGAAGCACTGCGGCGGCGCTTCACCTTGGGTGGATAGGGGCACGGAACAGGAGGCGCGGAGACACGGAGGGGGCGGGGAGAAGCGAATGACGAGTGACGAATGACGAATGACGAATAAGTACGAAGTACGAATTACGAAGTGGCTATAAGGTGATGAGGCTGGCAGGGATACGCCCCCCGGCCCCCCAATGCTGGGGGTACAGCCGTTGCAAGGTAGAGGCATTCGCGGAAAACCGCCCTCCTCTCAGCGCTTGTACCCCCAGCATTGGGGGCTGGGGGCGCTCCCATAACCTATTCGTCATTCGTCATTCGTCATTCGTCATTCTCCCTGCCCCCTTACCCGTCCCGACGCTCGATCCGGGCACCGAGGGTCTGGAGGCGTTCATCGAGGCGCTCGTAGCCGCGATCGATCTGTTCGACATTGTGGATCGTGCTGGTGCCCTTGGCCGCGAGCGCGGCGATCAGCAGGGCCATCCCGGCGCGAATATCGGGACTCGACAGGGTTTCCGCGTGCAGTTGCGAACGCCCGACGACGACGACGCGGTGCGGATCGCAGAGGACGATCCGCGCGCCCATCTGGATCAGCTTATCGACGAAGAACAGGCGACTCTCGAACATCTTCTCGAAGATCAGAACCGTGCCGCGCGCCTGGGTCGCCGTGACGACCGCGATGCTGGTCAGATCGGCGGGGAAGGCGGGCCAGAGGCCATCATCGATCTTCGGGATCGCGCCGTGCAGATCATCTTGCACCGCCAGCGATTGTTCGCCCGGTACGAAAAGATCGTCGCCGCGTATCTCGACCTGGATACCGAGGCGCGCGAACGTCAGCGCGGTCATCTTGAGGTGCTGCGGGACGGCATCGCGGATCAGGATCTCGCTGCCGGTCGCCGCCGCCAGCCCGATATACGAGCCGACTTCGATATGATCGGCACTGATGCGGAACTCGCCGCCGTGTAGACGCTCCACACCGTCGATCGCCAGCGTATTCGTCCCGACACCGCTGATCTGTGCGCCGAGGCCGTTGAGGAAATGGCAGAGGTCTTGCACATGGGGCTCGCTCGCCGCATTGGCGATCGTGGTGCGCCCGGCGGCGAGGACCGCCCCCATGATCGCATTCTCGGTGCCGGTGACGCTCGCCTCATCGAGGAAGATGTCGGTGCCGTGCAACTCGCGGGCGCGGAAATCGATCACGCCGTCGTCGCCGATCGTGATCTCGGCACCGAGCGCGCGTAACGCCAGGAAATGGGTATCGATCCGTCGCCGACCGATACTGTCGCCGCCCGGCTGCGCGAGGCGTACCGCACCGTGGCGACTGACCAGCGGCCCGGCCAGCAGGATCGAGGCGCGGATCTTCTGACAGAGTTGTGGGTCGAGGTCACTGACGCGGATATCGCGCGTCTCGATCATGATCGAATTCGGGCCGAGTTCGCTGATCTGTGCGCCGATCGAGCCGAGGAGGTGCAGCAACGTCTCCACATCGCCGATGCGCGGGAGATTGTGCAACGTCACCGGCTCGTCGGTCAGCAGCGTTGCCGCCAAAACCGGCAGCGCCGCGTTCTTATTTCCTGCGGCGGTAATTGTGCCGCTCAGCCGGTGCCCACCCTCGACCAGGAACATCCTCACTCCAGTCCTTGTATCACGTTGTCAGGCACACCAAGCACTGCCGATCGCTGTGTCGATCGTGCTGGTTGATGCGCCGATGGATGATACCACCCGCTGTCGCGGCGAACGAGGGTCGCCTGAAGATGGCGATGGCGCGAACGGGTCTACCCGTTCGCGCCATCACCGAGTTTATTGGAGCAAGTTGTGGTTACTTGATCGACCCCGCCACCGGATCGCCATCGGCGAACCCTTCAGCCATCACCCAACAGCCGTTCTTGGCGACGCCGAAGGAGATGCCGATACGGGTGTAACCTTTGTAGAGGATATTCCAGTGGTGGTTGTAGAGGCCGTCTGCGTAAGACTCGGCGATCATCCATGCCTGGATATTCTTGACCGCTGTGGCCGGATCTTTCGCGCATTCCATCGAGATATTCTCGCTGGCCCACTGGACCTGCGCCCCGACCCGCCGCATCCGATCGATCGGGCGGCTGCCGTCGCTGCCGGTATGTTCGAGGAAGTTGTTCGCGATCATATCATCGACCTGAATTGCCGATGCCTTGCTGATCAGCGGATCGAGCGCGAGTGGCGGCACCCCTCGCTGGGCGCGATAGGCATTGATCGTGCGCCACATCTGCATCTCGATCGTGTCGCTGCTGGTCGCTGCCGGTGCTGATGCGGCGAGCGGCTGCGCGACCGGTGTACCGGCGGCGGCGGCTACCGGATCGCTCGGCTTGATCGCTTTGTAACGCTCGACACCGATCAAGCCGAGTTGGATTTCGTCGTTGGTTCCCTTAATTTCGGGATGATATTCCAGCCGCGCACGCTCGAAATACTGGACAACGTAGGTCTTGCCATCGGCGGCGTTTTGTTCGCGCGTTTCCTCGGTGAGTGGGAGCCCGAAGCGGATCAAGCCGCCGTTTTGCGACCAGTAGTTGAGGAAGAGTGCGACGTTATGACCGGTTTCGATGAAATAGCGCGTATTCTGCGGTCCGTTCAGCGGTGAGGCAGGGCTATCGGCGTTGCGTATTTCGCGTCCCAATTGGCCGAGTTGGACTTCGAACGGGGTATCTTTATTCGCCAGATGGCGCTCGAAGCGGGCGCGCTCGAACCATTGGATCGTCAGCCCGTTTTGGCTGTACGCCTCGGTAATCGGCAGGCCAAATGTCTCTGCACCACCGTGGGCATCCCAATAGTTCGCGAAGATCTCCGGTGAATTATGGCCTGTTTCGGCGAAGAAGCGTGGTCCGGCGGCGGCGATATGCGTGGGGAAAGTGGCCGCGCCTGTGAGGGCGAAGATGAGGAGTGCTGGAGTGATGAATTGTCGAATCGTCGTCTGCCTGCGCGACTGGAACGCTGGCGGGCGCCGACACAGCATCGATTTTCCTTTCGCTTCAGAAAACACTAGTCAGGACGCGAATGCGGGATCTGTACGAGAAATCCCCTCAGCGACCGTGCCTGCTGGCGCGGTAAAACATGCATCGGTGGCGCGATGCCTGCCAAGTCCTGATCGATTAGTGAGTCCTGCCAAATGCCGTGGTGACCGCTCGCCCCGCATTGTGCCGTCCCCCGACAGGCAACAGGCGGAATTTCCGCAGTGGGATGCGGAAATCTCATATTGGGGAGCAGTCTGCAATACTTGGCGTATGATACACCCCGTTTTGACGATATGCAACCCCTTTGGCGACAAATAAGGTCTGCCGGAGCCCAATTACGGGCGATTGAGCGCGATCAGTTGTCCAAAATCGTAGTACGTTCGGCACTTTCTGCGATCTCAACAGATTCACGTTTTTCGCGGATTAACCCCTGCAAAAGATGGTAACGGCGATCCTCGGCGACGATTTCGACCGTTCCGTAGCGCTCTTGCATCGCGCGTTCGTAGCGAATAAAGGCATTCGCGACCAGCAATAGCCGACCGCGTGAGGTCAAAAGCTCGCGCGCACCGGCGATGAACGCCCCCGCAGCGTCGTAATTGACCATCTTGCCCGCATGGAACGGCGGGTTGGTGACGATCAGATCGTAACGTTCACCGGTTACTGCGCTGAGCGCATCGCTCGGCAGGGCGCGGGCGTTCATCAGCCCCGCCGCCGCGATATTGCGTTGCGCGGCGGCAATCGCCGTGAGATTATTGTCGATCAGATCGACCTGCCCCGCGCCCGCGCGCGCCGCCGCCAGCCCCAGCGTCCCCCACCCGCAGCCAATATCGAGGACGCGCTCGCCCGGACGGACCCGCAGATGGTCGAGCAAGAATGCGGTGCCGTCATCGAGGCCATCGAACGAGAAGATTCCGGGCAGACTGGCGATCTGGAACGGTTCGCCAGCCAGCGTGGCGTCGAACTCTTTCCAGGTGCCCGGTGCGATTCCCGGCTCTGCGGCCCAGGAGGGTGGCGCGGTATCGGCCTGCTTGGTGGCGACACCGATCCGGTTGTGATCGCGATAGGTGAGGGTCGCCCCCTGCCCGAAGAGCTTGCGCGCATCCCCGATCAGCGATTCGATCCCTTCGGCCTTCGGTCCGGCGAGATAGAATACCCCCCCCACCTTGAGTGCGGTGTGTGCGGCCACGAGCCAACGGCGGGCAAACTTACGACCGGCCGGTACTTCCAGTACGGCCACGTCGAATGTGCCCGCCTCGATCTCCACCGGATCGCCCGCTACGGTGGCATTCGTGATCCCATTCGCGGCGAGGGTGCGCGCGGCCATCGTTGTTGCCGTGTAGTTCGCATCGACGAGCAGGACGCTTCCGCGCGTTGCAACACGCGCCAGCGTAACCCCGAGCGCGCCGTGGGCGCAGCCGAGCAAGAGGATCCGGGCCTCCGGCGTGGCCTGCACCGCCTCGGCCAGCAACGTCGCCGCCGGGCTGATCCGCTCCCAGTTGCCGATCCCCGGTTTCGTGACGATTCGCACCGTGCCGTTGCCCAGCGGTGCATCGAAGATCGTCTCTCTATAGTAAAGATGCTGCTCGCGGGTCGTACTCATCAGACTATCCCTCTCTAACGTGGGTATCCTACAAGTGATCAAGAACGCAGAGACGCAGAGTAAGAATGAGCGACGGACGAGAAAGGAGACGAGAATATTCTCTTTCGTTTCGCTCCCTCGTCGTCGCTCTGCGCGCTCTTTATCCCTCTGCGTCTCTGCGTTTATCATCCGTTTTCGGCGCGGTTCGTCGCCGTACAGCATGACATAGTATACTAACGGCCATTCTTGCGTCCCCCTGCCATCTTGAGCGGGACGCTGAAACGGATGGCTCGGTAAGGAACAAGTACGATGACCATTGCTCAGGATCAAGATACCCAAAGCCGCGAGCAGATGCTCGATGAAGTCGATCTCACCCCCGAAGCGGGGAATGGCAAACGCTACTCGCTCTGGACGATCGGTTGCCAGATGAACGAATCGGAGTCGTCGCAGATCGGCGCGGCGCTCGAAATGGCCGGCTATCGCGCCGCACCGACCGAGCAGGATGCCGACATCATCGTCCTCAACTCCTGTGTCGTGCGGAACTCGGCAGAGCAGAAGGTCGTCGGGAAGCTCGGCGCGCTCCAACAGTTGAAGCGTAATAACCCTGAGTTGAAGATCGCGCTCACTGGCTGTATGGTGACCGGCCAGGAAGAAAAGCTGACGAAGCAGTTCCCGCACGTCGATCTCTTCTTCCGCCCCTCGGCGGTCGAGCGACTGGTCGAGATCGTGCCGGAGTTGGTCGGCGTCGAGGACGATCTGATCGAACTGCCGCACTACTATGGTGCAGAAGAGCAGCGCGGGGAGGTGACGGCGTTCATGCCGATCATTTTCGGCTGCAACTACGTCTGCTCGTACTGCATCATCCCTTATCGCCGGGGTAAGGAGCGTAGCCGCCCGCTGCAATCGGTGATCGGTGAGGCCTGGATGCTGTCGAAGCGTGGTGTTCGTGAGATCACGCTGCTCGGCCAGACGGTGAACGCCTATGGTCACGATCTGCCCGGCACGCCGGATCTGGCCGATCTGCTGGCGGCGGTGAACGATGTCGAGGGGATCGAGCGGATCCGCTTTCTCACGTCGCACCCGCAGAAGATGACGACCAAGCTGATCCGCGCGGTGGCCGATCTGCCGCACGTCTGCGAGCATATCAATCTGCCTGTGCAGGCGGGGCACGACTACACATTGCAGCGGATGCGCCGCAACTACACGACCGACGACTATCGCCGCGTGATCCACGAGATCCGCGAGACGATCCCCAACGTGACGATCGCGACCGATATCATCGTCGGCTTCGCGGGCGAGACGGAGGAGCATTTCCAGGGGACGCTCGATCTCCTCGCTGAATTGGAACTCGACGTCGTTCACTCCGCGATGTACTCGCCGCGCCCGAAGACGATTTCTAGCCGCTGGGAAGACGACGTGCCACAAGCCGAGAAGCACCGTCGGCATCAGGCGGTCGAGGACCAGCAGTCGGTCATCGCCGCCCGCAAGAAGGGCAAACTGCTCGGCGGCGTCCACGAAGTCCTGGTCGATGGGCAGCAGAAGGGCCGCTGGCGCGGTCGCACGCGCGGCAATCAGTTGATCTTCTTCGATGCCCCCGGCACCGACAGCGACTGGGTTGGCAGGCTCGTCGATGTCCACGTCACGGAGACGCATACCTGGCACGCGATCGGCAAAGTCAACTGAAGTACGAAGTACGAACGACGAAGTACGAAGTAGGAAACGGCACTACGCCACTTCGTACTTCGTACTTCGTACTTCACCTCTGACTAACAACATCAGAAGAGGTGGTAATGACTGCGTATAGTATCGAGGAACAGTCCAAGCGGAAGCGGTTGCAGTTGCAGCAGGCGCAGCAGTTAGCCGCGAATGGTGACTGGAGCGAGGCGGTCGAGCTGAATCGCGAGATCATGGCCTCGGCACCGAACGATATTCAGGCACTCAATCGCCTCGGGAAGGCGCTCTCCGAGCTTGGCCGTTATGGCGAAGCGTACGGCAGCTACTCGAAGGCGGCGGAACTCGACCCGACCAACCAGATCGCGCAGCGGAATATCCTCCGCCTGGAGCCGCTGAAAGATCGCGAAGGGGACGACCAGGCCGAGCGCCGACGGACCCAGGCCCGCCAGTCGATGTTCATCGAGGAGACCGGCAAGACGATCGTCACCGAGTTGCAGGGGCTTGGCGAGGAAGCCGCGTTGTCCCGCATGACCTCGGGCGATCAGGTCGAACTGCGAACCGAAGGGAAATACGTCGTCGTCTACAGCGAAGATGGCTTGCGCCTCGGGCAGTTGGCCCCGCGCCTGTCGCAGCGCCTGATCACCCGGATCGCTGGTGGCAATCGTTATAGCGCAGCGGTGACGGCGGTCGAGCCCGGACTGCTGCGGGTGATCGTCCGCGAGACGTACCAGCACGCCTCGCAGGTGGGACGGCTCTCGTTCCCGGTCGATAGCAGCAAGCCGCTCGCGCCGCGCGCCTACACCCGCGCCACCGAGCGTCTCTACGCGACCGACGACCAGGACTTCTTGACTGACGACGACGATGTCGAGGATGTCGAGGAGACGGAATCCGAGGAAGAGGAGGAGTTCGCCGAAGGGGACGACCCCCTGACCGATGATTCCGATGAGGAACGGACAGTCTAGCTTTCTTTCGATAGTAACGATCGCGAAGCGGCAGCCGAATCAATCGGCTGCCGCTTCTTTATCTTCTGCCTTGGCGTTTGTTACGCGATGGTCCCCACCGCTACTCTCACCCTGCGTGCATTCCCGATGGGGAAATCAGCGCAAGAACATCAGCGTAACGACGAGCACGACCAGCAGGATCGCGGAGACGATGATCAGCCGCACAATATCGGAGCGGATATAGGCGTACTCCTGATCGCGCGAAAGTTCCGCGCGTCGCCGTGCCGGGGCAAGGCCGCTGAGGTCGAGTCGGCGGGTCGCGGCCTGTTCGTCGCTATCGGGGCGTGTCACCGGGCGCGACGGGGCGTTCGCCATCGCCTGCTGCGCGGCGAGTGCCTTGAGTTGGGCGCGATTCATCCCGCTGCGCCGTTGCGCTGGGGCCTGGGCTACCACCTTACGTGCCACCGCTCGTCTTGCTCCTTTAACGTCCGGTTCGCCAGACAAAGGGCGGTTGTTCTTCGAGCACCAACCCTTACGCGCCCCGGTATCGCACCTGCTCTAACGCCAGTCGTCCACCCAGTAATTCGCCTCGATCGGTTCCTGGTCTGCCTTTGTACTACGGCGCGACGTGCCTCGTTCCGACGCACGCGGCAGATCGTCGCGCAAGCCGAGGGCGATCGAATGCTCGTCCACAATCTCTTGCGGCGACCAGCGTACCAGCATCGACACCACCGCCACCGCCACCGCGATGATACTCAGATCATCGAGCTGACCGAGTACCGGGATGAAATCCGGTATCGCATCGATCGGCGAGAGGGTGTAGATCAGCGCCGCCGCCGGGACGATCCACTTCGGCCACGCCGAGATGCGCGGATCGCGCAGTAATCGCCAGCCGAGTCGAAGACGATCGATGACCCCGAGATCGAGATTGCCGAGAGAACGTTGTCGCGCCATCGTGTTTACTCCTCTGGGGCGTCTGTACCCCACAGTATACCTATCCTGGGGCTCACCGTGCAAAGATGATGCCACGCATCGGTATATACGTGATGGCCGGGGTTAAGGCTACATAACGAGTATGAAGTCCGTAGTCCGTAGTCCGTAGTAGGCCCTTGTGCTAGTTGGGCGACTTGCCGGGATGCCCTCCCGGCGGCTATCGATGGTCTTGCTGGGAGACGACCGATAGCCGAGCGGGAGGGCGGGGCGATGATAGCGGACTTCAACGATTTCTGCCTGTGGGGCTATGTGGTGGTGGACGAGGTGTGGCGGCAGTTGCCCGCGTGGTACAAGCCGAGCCGGGGGCCGGTGCCGGGGTGCAGCGACAGCGAACTGATCGCGATGGCGCTGGTGGGCGCGTGCCGGGGCTGGGCGCAAGAGACGACGCTGCTGCGCTGCTGGCGGGAGCGCCCCGATCGCTTCCCGGTGGTACCCGAGCGCAGCCGCTTCAACCGGCGACGGCGCGACCTGGCGGAAGCGATCAACGCCGTGCGGCAGGGGTTCCTGGCCCTGCTCGACCTGGCGCAGGACCGCCAGTGCGCCATCGACAGCCTGCCAGTGCCGGTCCTGCGCTTCCACCTCGTCCCGAGCGCGGCGGGGGCGGGCAACTGGCGGGCCGAGGGGGCGGACTTCGGCAAGGTGCCGTCGAAGCAGCAGACGATCTTCGGGTACAAGCT
>JAABUS010008364.1_pt1 | contig 11400 bp, 12 predicted proteins | sample 5560161 | NCBI WGS metagenome assembly JAABUS01 (sample SAMN10711885, study PRJNA513376) | rock metagenome | isolation source: Antarctica rocks | place: Antarctica: Victoria Land, Trio Nunatak nord | collected 2016-01-04
CGGCGGGAACGCGCGTGGCAGCGCCGCCATGCGCTCGGCGGATCAGGAGCGTGTACAGCGTTGCCGCTTCACTGGGGGCGGGCAGCCTGAGGGAAAGGCGATGAGCAACACAACTGACCCACTAGTCGAAGGATGTTTTCACCGAAGATCGCATCAAAGTGGCGCGGGGTGGCGGTCCCGGCAAGTACATGGTGCAAATAGTCGAGGGACTGTCGGTACGTGCAATTGCGCTCGACGTTCGGCATATCCGAGCCCCAAGTGAGGCGCTCAGGACCGACGAGATCATAGAGGCGCTGGACGACCGGGCGGAGTTCCGTAAAGGGATACGCGTGGTCGCGGCCCCAATGGATCGGGTAGAGAATTTCGATCGTCATCTGCTCATGCCGGAACAGTCGGGCAATTGGGTCGGGGACATTCCCTTCGAGATACATTGGAGCAACGCCATGCGTCAGCACGCACGGCACGTCCGGGTACTGATCGCACCAGTGATTGAGGCGTTCGATCTCCCGCAAGAATGCTTGCGTCGTCGGCATCGGTACCCCTTGGATCTCCCAAAAGACGGGGATACGCAACCGACGCACCTCCTCCCAGAAGGGCGCGAAACGTGGTGCATCAAAACTGTGCGCGTAGTGATCGAGCACGAGACCGCGGGTGGCGTAGTACACGCCACGAAGACCGAGGTCAGTGACCGCCCGGCGCAATGCGGCGATCTCGCTCTCGGTGTGCGCTTCGGCCTCATTCACGTCCGCCAGTCCGATGAAGCGGTCGGGATACTGCTGGACGGCTTCGGCGAAATACTCATTGAGGCGGCCGTACGGGCGCGCATTTTGCAGCACGACCCGATCCACCCCGGCGCGTCCCATCTGCTGAAGAATGAACTCGGGGGAGCTGACTATCTCTTGCATGCTGGGTGGCAGGAAGGGACGATAGTACGTCTCCCCCTTCCACTCCCACTCGAACCGACCGTAGCGACCGACATGGAAGCCCGCCGCCTCATTTAACCCCTCAGGTCCCTCGATCCGGCCGTCATGGAGGACGTCGGCCGCCTCTGGAACGGCGGCGTGATCGCGGAGACGCCGTGGCGGTTCGCTGTGGAGCGCGATGTAGAGTTGCAGAAAGCGCCGATGGTCCGCCTCGGTAGGAAAGCCGCACGCGGTCTCAAGGGGAGGGAAAATGTGCGCATGGGAGTCGACGATCACGCGGACCTCCTCGGATCAACCGGGTATTCGAGAGATGACAGTGCACTCAGCCATTGACACGCCAGTATCGCACATGTATTGTAGTCATGTCTTTAGGACAAATGCAAGAGAGTAGACGATAAAGGGGGAAGGGCCATCGTCATCGCCGCCGCTACGTCCCTTGAGCGGACTCAACCAATACCGCTCTATCATCAAATCGAGCTCCAGTTGCGGGAATTGATCGAGACCGGTCGCTACCTCCCGGGTGAGCGTTTGCCGACCGAGAGTGCATTGCAAACGTTGTACGGTGTGAGCCGCATCACCGTCCGTACCGCGCTCCGTCGGCTGGAGGAAGATGGTTTAGTCTCAAGTCAACGGGGGCGGGGGACGTTTGTGCATCCGCGGGCCGCCGAGGCGACGAAGATTGAACGCCATCCCGCGCGATTGTTGGCGTTCGAGGACGAGATCCTCCGCCACGGATCACCGGCGCGCGTCGATGTGCTCACCATCGAACGGTGCCTGGCCCCGGGGCGCATCGGCGTTTTGCTCGAAGTGCCGGCGAGCGAGCAAGTGGCGCATGTGCGCCGATTGGGCTGGGTCGGTGATATCCCGCTCTGGTTGGAGTCACGGTACTTCCACCCGCGCATCGGCGATGCATTGATCGAGCGCGGATTGAACGATCTTTCCATGACCGCATCGCTCCAAGCGATCATCGGCGAGCCAATTGTGCAAACGCGTTCGAGAATCAGCGCGGGCCCCGCCACGACGTACGAAGCCCACCTTCTTGCGATCCATTCGGGAGATCCGGTCCTGATCAACGAATTCGCCTCTTACGACAGCAACGCTCGCCCCGTTGCAGCCGCCCGTGCCATTTTCCGCGCGGATCGTTACGCCTTCGTCGTCGAGGTTCCGTCGCTCAATGAGAAGCAGCACGGCACGCTGCTACTACGGTCGACGCTGGTTAGCCCGCTGGATTGAATGGGAAGGCGACAAAGAGGTGTCGCGACATGCGAAGGGGGAAGAATGAGGCTTGAAGGGAAGACGGCGATCATCACCGGCGCGGGGTCCGGTATCGGCCAGGCGACCGCGATGCTCTTCGCTCGGGAGGGCGCGCACCTCATTCTGGCCGATATCAATCAGGCGACCGTCACCGGTGTCGCCGATACGATCCAACGGGAAGGTGGCCAAGCCATCGCCGTGGCGGTCGACGTCACGAAAGCGAGCGACATCCAGCGGATGGTACAGACGGCGATGGACCGTTTCGGGCGCATCGACGTGCTGTTCAACAATGCGGGGATCATCTATCGCGGGAGCGTGCTCGACCTGACCGAAGAAGAGTGGGACAACGAGATCAACATCAACCTTAAGGGCGTATTCCTCGGCTGCAAGTTCGCCATCCCGCGGATGCTCGAGGGCGGTGGCGGCTCGATCATCAACACGGCATCGGGTTCGGCGCTCATCGCCACGAAGAACTCCGCCGCCTACTGCGCCTCCAAAGGGGGCGTGCTCGCCTTGACGCGATCGGTGGCCCTCGACTATGCGCCGACGATCCGCGTGAATGCCATCTGCCCGGGGGTGGTCGATACACCCGCCATGCACCGCATCCTTGCTGCCGCGGGAGATGTTGATACCCTCAAGGCGGAGCGAGGCAGGTCGCATCCCCTCGGTCGCTTAGCCACGCCGGAAGAGATCGCCTATGGGGTCTTGTACCTTGCCTCCGACGAGTCCAGCTTCACGACCGGTTCCCCCCTCATCATGGACGGCGGGTATACCGCCCAGTAGCGCAGACGGAGTGGCTCCGTATTGGGAGTGCACAAGGATGACGATCGAAGGAGGACTGCGATGGCAGAAGATGCGATGGCCCGTTTTCAGAGGCTCCGTTCCGTGGCCTTCACGCGCCGACGCCTCCTCCAGGGGACGGCGACGGCTGCGGCAAGCGCGCTTCTCGCGGCGTGCGGTTCTAGCGCGAGCCCAATCGCGACTCCGGGAACTGTGGCGACAACCGGGGCCCCGAGCAGCAATACAGGCCCCGCAACCGTGACGGGATCGGGTAGTACGACATCCGGGGCGAAGCCGTCGGCAGCCCAAGGCGGTAAGATCGTCTATGCGCAAAGCGTCGCCATCACACAGGCCGATTCATCGCGATTGATGCTCGTCTATCCAGCGGCATCTGAGCTCAGTTTCCTCGTCTGCAACAACCTGGTCCAGTTCGACCAGAAACTCACTCTCCAGCCCGGCTTGGCGGAGTCGTGGCAGCTCTCGAACGATCAACTCACATGGACGTTCAAGCTGCGCAAAGGGGTCGCTTTTCAGGACGGCACGCCGTTCAACGCGCAGGCGGTGCAGGCATATGCGACACGCGTCGCCGACCCGAAGAGCAATTCGCCGAACCAGAACCTGTGGAACCAATACACCGACATCAAAGCGATCGATGACACCACGATCGCGTTCAGCACCGCGAAACCATATGCGCCCACGCTGCACTATTTGGCGCAGGAGGCCGGCGGGATCGCCAGCCCGGCGGCGATCGCCAAGTACGGCGACGACTACCAGCACCATCCCGTGGGGACCGGACCGTACAAGGTGGATGCCTTCACCCCCGGTCGCTCGGTGACGTGTTCCCGCTTCGACGGCTTCTGGGGGGGTAAGCCAGCGCTCGACAGCGTCGAGTTCCGATCCGTCCCGGAGGCACAGACGCGCTTGTCGCTGCTCGAGACGGGCGAGGTGGATATCATCGGCGATATCTCCCCGACCGATGTGGAGCGGGTCAGCAAGGGGGCGAATACGACCTTACTCCGATCCCCCGGCGTGCGTCCCTTCTGGATCGAGTTTAATCTCAACCTGCCCATCTTCCAGGACGTCAAAGTCCGCCAAGCGATGAACTATGCCGTGGACAAGGACGCGATCGTCAAGAATCTCTTTGCGGGATATGCGACGACGATCGATTCGCCGGTCGCTCCTACCCTCCCCGGATATGCCAAAGCGGGGAGCTACCCATACAACCCGGACAAAGCCAAGCAGTTGCTCGCCGAGGCGGGTTGGACACTGGGGCAGGGTGGTATCCTGCAAAAGAACGGGGCGCCGCTCAAGTTCTCGCTCCTCACCGGCGATGGTCAATTCGTTCAGGACGTGCTCGTCAGCCAGGCCGTACAGGCCAACCTCAAGGCGATCGGCTGCGACGTCAGCATCCAGAAAGTCGAGGCATCCAGCTTCTTCGGGTACCTGCGCCTCCCGCCGGACCAGGCCAAGTACGAGACGGTCTTCTTCGGATTCAACCCATCGAATGGCGACGTGGGATACCACCTGAATGCGCTCTTCCACTCGAACCGGGATCGGCTGAAGGTTCCCGACATCTGGAATCTCATGTGGTACAAGAACGATCAAGTGGACTCGTTGCTAGACGAGGCAAACGTGACCGTGGATGAGCAAAAGCGTTTCGACGCGCTCGGCAAGGCACAGAAACTCATCTGGGACGATGCGCCGATGATTTGGTTGTACGCGCCCGATCTGTTAGCTGGCACGCGCAAGAATGTTCAGGGTGCATTCCTATGGCCGACGGTGTTCATGTCCCTGCGCGGCGCATACAAGACGAGCTGAGAGCGCCGTCCTGGAGTGGTACGCGATGGGCGATGGCGCTCATCGTGCCGTGCGTTTCTTCAAGGGAGCGCGGGAGCGAGATTAATGACCGCCTATGTTCTCCGCCGTGTGGCAATATTCCTCCCCATGCTCTGGGTCGCCGTGACGCTGATTTTCGTCGTCTTCCGGCTGATCCCCGGCGACCCTGCGGCGCTGATCGCCGGTCCATCCGCCCCGCAGGTGGTCATCGACAACATCCGCCATCAACTCGGCTTCGATCGGCCAATCTACGTCCAATATCTCCGCTACCTCTGGGGGCTGGTGCATGGTAATCTGGGGACGTCCACGGTCTACGGGAGCCATGTGCGAGAGCAGCTGCTGCCCCGCTTCCCGGTGACACTGCAGTTGGCGATCGGGGCGGTCCTCCTCGCCTTGGTCGTCGGGATCGGGGCGGGCATCATTGCGGCGATCAAGCAATACTCGTGGGTCGACCACCTGAGCATGCTCCTCGCGGTGGGGGGAGTGGCGATCCCCAGCTTCTGGCTCGGCCTTTTGTTGATCGCCTTGTTCTCCGTGCGTCTGCACTGGGTTCCCATCTCAAGCGCTGCGGGGCCGCGCTCCGCCGTGTTGCCGATCGTCGCCTTGGCCATGTACCCGATGGCGGTCATCGCCCGGCTCACGCGGTCGGGTATGCTCGAGGTGCTTCGCCACGACTATGTCCGGACGGCGCGCGCCAAGGGATTGAGCGAGCACTGGGTCATCTACCAGCATGCGCTACGAAACGCCCTGATTCCTGTTGTCACTGCGGCCGGTCTCCAATTCGGCTATCTCCTCGGCGGTTCCATCGTCATTGAAAGTGTCTTCGCCCGGCCCGGTATCGGTCTCCTGATGATGGACTCCATCCGTTCGCGCGACTATACGATGGTCCAGGCGGTCAGCCTCCTCTTCGGCCTCACGTTCCTGGTCGTGAATCTGGTCGTCGATCTCACCTACGCATTCCTGGATCCGCAGGTGCGCTATGGCTGAGTCCCTTTCTCTCTCTCGTGTCGAGGCCTTCGCCCCAAACCCCGGGTCGCAGTACCGATCGTTGCGCGTGTTCCGGCAGAGCCGCAATGCGCTCGGCGGCCTCGTCATACTCGTCTTCTTCGCGCTGTTCGCGATCCTTGGGCCGACGCTCTCGCCGTACGATCCGAATCTGCCGTCGCTGGGGGGACGTTTGGCCTCGCCCTCGGCCGCCCATCTCCTCGGCACTGACGAGCTCGGGCGCGATCTCATGACGCGATTGGCGATCGGCGCGCGTTTTTCGTTGCTCTTGAGCCTGATCGCGACCGGGGCCGCAACAGCCCTCGGTGTGCCACTCGGGCTCATCGGCGGCTATTACGGCGGCCGGGTGGACTTCGTGTTGCAGCGGATCGTCGATGTCTTCCTCGTGCTGCCGAGTATTGTCCTCGCGATCATTCTTGTCAGTGTGATTGGGGCGGGAATCTCCAGCATCATCGTCGCGATCGCGCTGACCTCGCTCCCCGTCTACGCGCGGCTGGCACGCGCCGTCACGTTGACGCTGCAACAGGACGAGTTCGTGGTCGCGGCACGCGTCGTCGGCATGGCGGAGCGGCGGATCATCTTCCGTCACGTGCTACCCAATGCCCTCGGGCCACTGATCGTGCAAGTGTCACTGGGCATGGGTGCGGCATTGCTCACCGCCTCGGCCCTCAGTTTCCTCGGCCTCGGGGTGCAACCGCCGACGGCGGAATGGGGGGCGATGCTCAGCCAGGGTCGCACCTACGCGACGGCGGCGCCGTTCGAATTAATCATCCCCGGGCTGGCAATTACGCTCACCATCCTCGGCTTCAATCTCGTCGGTGACGGCCTGCGGGATGCGCTGGACCCGCGCCAGCGTTGAATGGCCCAGCCGGCGCAGATCATTTCGTACAGAAGGCGTCTTGTTGGGTTACATCACCGTCACCGTCGCATGTTGCACGCCGCAGCCGGATTCAGGTCGTGGTGCGCGCCACCGGACAGCAATAAGGAGAGGAACCGATGACACAAAGCCCCACGCTTGAGCCAATTGTCCGCCCAATAACCATTGCTGAGATCCGCGACCGTATCGCACGGGTGCCACGCGTCCCGCTCGCGCTCATTCCCACGCCGCTCCAGGAATTGCCGCGGCTCGCGAAGGAGTTGGGGATCGGACGACTCTTCGTCAAACGCGATGACTTGACGGGCCTCGCTTTCGGCGGTAACAAGACCCGAAACCTCGAGTTCCGGATGGCGGAAGCGGTTGCGCAGGATGCCGATGTGATGATCGCCGGCCTCGAAGCGCAATCCAACTCCGCACGCCAGACCACGGCCGCAGCCAATATCCTCGGCATGAAGACGATCCTCGTGCTTCAGAAGAATCGCGACTGGCATTGGGAGGGAAATCTTCTCGTCGATCGGGTCCTTGGGGCGGAGGTGCGATTCGTGGAGAGCGACGACCCGGCGGAGATGGATCGGGTGCTGCGCGAAACGGCAGCAGAACAGCGTGGGCGCGGGCACCGACCATACGTGATGAACCATGCCGGCGCCTTCGCGCTTGGATCGGCGCTCGCCTATCTGCTGTGTACGTTGGAGATCATCGAGCAGACTGCGGCGGCCGGCATCGACCCCACACATCTCTACATGACATCCGGCAACAAGGGGCACGCCGGTCTGATCCTCGGGCAGAAGCTCCTGGGCAAGGAGTTCCGCACGGTCGCGATCAGCCAGCGCCGCAGCGACGACCGCCTTTCCGGCGCGATCGCGGGCGTCATCGATGCCGGACGAGCGCTCGGATGGGATATCCCCGTCACGGAGGACGATGTCGAAAGCTACGATGATTACGTCGGTACGGCGTACGGCATCCCATCACCCGCGGCCATAGAGGCGATCAAGCTGGCGGCGCGGACGGAAGGACTGCTGCTGGATCCCGTCTATACCGGCAAGGCGATGGCCGGATTGATCGATCACGCCAGGACGGGCCGACTCGGCCGTGCTAGTGTGGTCGTCTTCATCCATACGGGCGGGCTACCCGCGCTCTTCGCCTTCCCGGATGAGGTACTTACTGGTACCGAATAGGGCCCAGTGTCAGGGAAGGGTCCGTGTACGAGACGCTCCTGGACTGTCTTCCACTCTCCGGTAATCGCGGCAGGAGTCGGCCTACGCGTTTTCGATCGTGGGTTGGTTTGAGCGTTTTCTGCTCTTGTACCGGGCTTCCATAGTTCAAACCGACCCACTACCCGGAAAAGCTATCAAACCGGGGAACTCCCCAAATAGTTCGTCGCGGTTGTTCGCGGGCAGGAGGTCATTCATCGGACGGGCGTTGCCGATGGCAGGCGCAGCGCGGTACCGCACCGCTCAATCCTTTCGGTGGTCCTCAGTTGTAGACGCTTGGAATACAAGGGTTCTTTCGTTGCTAATGGCTTTGCAGGGATATGTCTCCCCCCTCGCCTCCCCTGCCGCTCTCCTCCGCGAACAACGCGGCAAGCGGTGTGCCGAGCGCCGTGGCAATCTTGGCGAGCTGCTTCACCGACGGGTTGCGCTCCCCCCGCTCGATTCCCGCGTAATACGTCCGGTCCAGCCCCGCTTTCGCCGCGAATTTCTCCTGCGACAGCCCCGTCCGCAGCCGCAATGCCCGGATCCGTTTCCCCAAGATAACGACAATATCTTCCATGCGCCCACCGTGCGGGCTTGCGGTCGCATCGTCTACGGTTTATAAGAACACGGATGATAAGCATCATGACGGAAAGGGCATAGCGATGCACACCGGATTCGACGGCGTTCCTTTCGAGCGCGACCCCACCGACGCGGAGCGCGCCGCCCTGCTGGTGCGGGAATCGTGGTGGTTCCTCCTCGCGCTCCTCGCCTTCCTGCTGCTCTTGCACACGGTATGAGCCTGAACGGTGAACCGCCGCACCATCGTCATCCGACGGCACATGACCGACGGCGGGTGCTGGAATCGTGGGAGTCCTCTCTGCGCACGCGATCGGAGGAAGACTGCCACACCGCGACGCGCTTGTGGTGAGAGCCACGATCAAGCTTCGTCGTCGAATTCCAGCAGGGCCTCCTCCATCGCGACCGATAAGTCCGCGCCGAGCGCGGCGAGCGGGACGACCTCCTCCTCCGGGAAAGCCAACTTCCCCTCGGCGCGCTCGTAGAGCGCGATCGCTGTGTCGCTGTTGTGCGCGTTCTCGTAGATGAGGCCATCGATCGCACCGTAGATCTCCGGATGCGCGTAGAAGTACCGCGACCATGCCTGCGACGTGCGCCGGTCGCCGTCTTTCGCGAGGGCATCCTCCGCCCCGGCCGCGCGCCCTCCCCCACGGCGCAGGTCGAGCAGGCGCAGGGGGGCGGTCGTCACCGCGACACACAGAGAGCGATGCAGCAATGTCACCTTGTTGGTATCGCCGAAGACCTCCACCAAACAGCCGCGCAGATGCTCGGCAAAATAGGAGACGCGACGTTCCGGGTCGTCGCGCGGCGATCCATCCGTCGCGGGGCGCTGATGGTCGAACCGCTCGAGCGGCCCGTAGCGCCGGAAGGTGGCAGCGGTGACGCCGGGTCGCTCATCGCTGTAGATGCGGCGCAAGCGCGTTCGGCGGGGCAGCGGGTAGAACTTCGGTGCCGGGCGACGAGCGGGCGGAGGCGGGGCGAGTCTCACCACCCCGCCGCCCCGACCGCGCGCGCCTCCGCCACGACCGTCGCGACATCGCCGTGCGCGAGCGCCGCGAGCGGCGTCTCCCCGTCGAGATACGGGGAGGGACGGGTGAGCCAGCTCGCCTTCGCGAGGGGCGAGGCGGCGAGGGCGCGCAACACCTGAGGAAGGCCGACGACGACGCCATCCTCGGTGCCCACATCGAACTGCCACGGCGGCAATCGGTACCGCTTCCCCGCCCGGATGGCGAGCAAGTCGCCCCGCTTGATCCGCTCGGCGACACCCTGACGCGTCAGATGCAGGCGCTCGGCGGCCTCGACCGTGCCCACCGCCCCATGAAGCAGGGCATCGCGGGTGACCTGGGACCGCGTCATGACGGCCGCTGCGGCGCGTGCCGCCTCGTCGTCGCTCGCGGGTGACATCCCGGTCGTCGCGTCGCGCCGCCCGCCATCCGTGGCGGGTTCGATGGCCGCGAGGACGGATCGCAGCACCCGCTCCGTCCCCGCCGCGCCCAGCCGCACCTCGATGGCGCGCAGCAGTGCAGAGGTGGGCGTGTCGGTTGCGACCGCACCCAACACCGCGCGCAATTCGCGCTGCGGTATCCGTACGTTGACATCCCCCGCATCGGTGAGCCCGAGGACCACCGCGCCCGGTTCGAGCGGAGAAGCGGCCACCCCGCGTTCACCACGCTGCACGTTCCTTGATCGTCGCTGCACCATCGTCGCCCTCCCAGCATGCTCTCCCACGATACTTTACCAATCTTACAACACTGCGGGCAAAAAGGAGATACCCAAAAGAGCAAACACGTCAAATGCACGGCCTTCAATGACTGAAGGAGGCACTCTTGGGCTCGCGCAAACGCACGGCGTACCGTGTGTGCTTGCACTCCGCGCATCCGTCGCCGAAAGCCGATCTGGGTGGTGAACGCCGAAATCGCGATCGACAGTGACAGAAGCACTGGAGAACAACGATCCTCGGACGATGAACTCCGCGTCGCGAACGCCGGATATCGAAGGGGGTGACGGTGCGGGTCGCCGCCGGGAAACGCGTGATGAGAGAGTCCTCCACCCTGAGCCACAACCGGCGCATGTTCGCGTCCTTCCCGAGCGGCGTATCGCGCGCGAACGACGCGAGGAACGCCTCCCAGATAAGGACGTCCCGTCCACGGGGTATACCACGCCTGCATCGTGCCGATCGGCGGTCGCCGCCCGTCCCGCTCTTCCCCGTCCATCACCTCGCCGATCGCGCCGTCCGGCTGCGGACCGGGGCGGAGAGCGACGGTGAGCCGGATGTCCGGCATGATGCGGGAGGGTTGCAGGATGCGCGGCTCCCCGTGGGTCTGTCGGAACGTCCCCGCGAACAACCCGACGTCCGCTGTCCAGTACGTAGCGAGACCCCTTTGCTGCCCGTGCATCGCCCGTTCCTCCTCTCTGGGTCGCGTCAGGACGACTCGGCATCCTCTCCGACCTGTACCTCGATGACGTCGCGCACGGTGGCGTCGGGTCGGTCGGCGATCCCCGTCCCGCGCCATTGGTGTACGACCGCCACTGCCTGCCGCAGCGCCGCCTCCATATCCGCCGCCTGATAGGTTGCCAGTCGCGTATAGGTCGTGCCGTCGGAGAGCAGCAGTTCCCCGACCATCGCGTAGGGTCGCATGGTTGTCTGCTCCACCTTCGCCGCTCAGTCCAACAGGCAGCGGAAGCCGCACGGTGCGCGCTCCGCCGCCTCGAGGTAGCGGACATGCACCGCCAGCACCCCCGCCAATGTCGCTCCCGGTCGCTGCCCGCGCTGCCACAGCGACGAGGGCTGCGTGTCTGGGGGGATGAATAGAGCGGCGAGCAGGTCGCGTGCCGTCTCCATCGCCGCGACGCTCCCCTCCGCCGCGAACGCGCACGCCACCCGCCCGAGCAGCAGTTCGCCGTCGTTCATGCCCCACTCGCCCGTCACCGTCATCTCATACATCGCCATGATCGG
>JAABUS010008365.1_pt1 | contig 11399 bp, 13 predicted proteins | sample 5560161 | NCBI WGS metagenome assembly JAABUS01 (sample SAMN10711885, study PRJNA513376) | rock metagenome | isolation source: Antarctica rocks | place: Antarctica: Victoria Land, Trio Nunatak nord | collected 2016-01-04
CGCCTCTGTACAAACGCTGGGACTGGTCGATTCGTTCCCGTCGGTTCGTGCTGGGGTCCGAAGGTCGTGCTGGGGTCCGAAGGCCGGACGTGCGAGCCGTCCGGTGGTTGCTCTGTTGCTCACCCAAGCGTGTCCGGCGGGGGGTCCGCTGTGCCTCGGATGGGAACGGCATGGGAGATTAAGCGCTCTGACAGGCGCGTGCCGTCGTGGCGGGGCCGGGCCCGGCGGTGACCGGTGGGAGGTGGCGTGTCGTTCGGCCGGTCGTCGTCTGCCCGCCGACCGGCGGGTTCACTCGAGATCGATCAGCACGGTGAACGGGCCGTCGTTGGTACTGGTAACGGCCATCTCGGCCCGGAACACGCCGGTGGCGACTGCCGCTCCCCGGCGCCGCAGCTCGGCGACGACGGCGTCCACCAGCGGCTCGGCGGTCTCCCCGGTCGCCGCGTCGGACCAGCTCGGGCGCCGGCCCTTGGCGGTGCTGCCGTACAGGGTGAACTGGCTGACCACCAGTAGTCCGGCGCCGGTCGAGGCGCAGGACTGCTCGTCCCGCAAGATCCGCAACTCATGCAACTTGCCGGCCATCCGCCGGGCGGTGTGCACGGTGTCCGAATGGGTGACACCGAGCAGCACCAGCAGCCCCGCCGAGCCGAGGGCGCCCACCTCTTCGCCGAGTACGGTGACCGACGCCGAGCTGACCCGGCTGGCGACGGCCCTCATCCGGGGATCCGATCGGTGACCCGGTGCAGCACACCCCGGTCCCGCAATGGCGACGTCCGGGCGGGGCTGGTCATCCGGATCAGGATAGTGGCGCCCGTCGGCAAGACCTGAGACCCTGGTGGGCGTGACCGCTACCTCGCTGTATCTGACCGGCGATCCGGAGGCCGACGCGCTGCTGGCGCGGGACAGCAACGCCCTGCTGATCGGCATGGTCCTGGACCAGCAGGTGCCGATGGAAAAGGCATTCGCCGGGCCCGCGGTGATCGCCGAGCGGATGGGTGGCTCGCTGGACGTCGCGGCCATCGCCGCCGCCGACCCCGAGCAGTTCGCGGCTCTGTGCGCGACGCCACCGGCCGTGCACCGGTTCCCCGGCTCGATGGCGGGCCGGGTGCAGGCGGTGTGCCGGGTACTGATGGCCGACTACCGCGGTGACGCCGAGAACCTGTGGGCAACCGCCGGCACCGGCGCGGAGCTACGCAAGCGGATCGCGACGCTGCCCGGGTTCGGCGAACAGAAGGCAGCCATCTTCCTGGCCCTGCTCGGTAAGCAGTACGGCGTCGCCCCGGACGGCTGGCGGGAGGCCGCGGGGCCGTACGGCGAGGACGGCAGCCGCATCTCGGTGGCCGACGTGACCAGCCCCGAATCGCTCACGGCTGTGCGGGCCGCGAAGAAGGCGGCCAAGGCTGCGGCTCGAGCAGCTCAGTAGCCCGGACGGTCTGAGCAGCGAGGCCGCTCGAGCAGCTCAGCCGACATCAGCTGTGCGCAGCGGGGTCCCGGTGGTCGGCGCCGTCGATGATCTCGTGACTGCCGCCGGCCAGCGCCCGCTCATGGTTGATGGTCCCCGCCGGCGCGATCCGCTGGCGGCGGGCCGGCCGATCGTTCGCCACCAGCACGGCCATCCAGGGCAGGGGGACGGAAATGGCGATCAGCAGCAGGGCCAGCCACGGGGTGTGGTACAGGGCGGTCGCAGCGATGAGGAACGGTACCCGCATGCCCATCATGATCACGTACCGTCTGCGGCGCATCCGGAACTGGTCGTCGTAGGACAATTCGGCAGCCGTGATGACGGGTGTTCGGTCGCCTCTACTGGGCACAGGATCCACGCTACTCCCAGGTACGACACGGGGTGACGGCTGGCGGCGGTACGGCACCACCGGCGCGCCGGTCGGGAGCGACACGACCCTCGGTCGGGGGCGGGCGCACCGGGATCCGGCTCAGCGAGCGGCCCTTCGCCACCAGCGCCTGTGGTCCTTCGCCGCCGCCGGCTGCAGCTCGGCCAGCGCGGCGGCGTTCTCGGCCGCTCTGCGCTCCCGTTCCGTTCGCCACTGGCCGACGATCTCGTCGGCGTCGAGCTGCCGGATCGCCAGTGGCGGCTGGGATGTCGGCATCCGGATCTCGTTCGAGATCCGGATGTTCAGATCCGCAACGATGTCCCGCACCCTCTGCTCGGAGCGTTCGGCCGCCACCCTGGCCTTGATGTCGTGGGCCTCTTTGCGCAGTTGCAGCGACATGGGCAGGAAAGAGCTGCCGCTCTCTTCCGCAGTCGCCCACCGGCGCAGGAAATCGTCGCCACCGGAATCGTTCGGCGGCAACGGCTTTCCGGCCCCCGGCAAATTGTCGAAGGAGCCGCGCTCCGCGGCTTCGCGGATCGCCCGGTCGATGGGGGACTCGTAGGCAGCCATGTCCCAGGATAGCCGCACGCTTGTTGGTCGGCCGGAATTGCGGGCCACGGTGATCGGGTGCTGGCTGCCGGAAGTCCTGCAGCCTCGGGCCGCCCGAAAGCCGGTCCGGCGCCGCCGTTAATCAGGCGGCCTGGCGCCGATCCTGGCGGCGGCGGCGCTGCCGGCCACGACTCCGGCCCGCAGGGCCTCCAGCGCGGTACCACCGCTCAGCCAGCTCGCCAGCAGTCCGGCGTTGAACGCGTCACCAGCGCCGGTCGAATCCGTGTGGTGCAGTCCGGGAGCCGGCGTGGTGAGCCGCTCGGAACGCGAGTACCAGGACGCGCCACGGCGCCCATTGGTGACGATCACCGCGTCCACAGCTTCCAGTGCGGCGTCGATTCCGCCCAGCGCCGTGATCTCGTTCTCGTTCGGCAGCAACAGGTCTGCGCCCTGAATCCAGGAAAGGAAGGCGTCGCGGCCGACCGCGGTGATGTGCTGCGCCGCCTGCGGGTCCACCGATACGCTCCAACCGCGGCGGCGCGCCGCCGCCAGGGCCGCCAGCCCGGCATCGCGCGACCCACGATCGAGCAGGACATAGCCAGACAGATGCAGATGCCCGCGGCCGGCAACCTCCGGCAGCCGCACGTCGTCGGCGCAGAACGCGTTGCCTGCGCCCCGGTCGGACACCATCGTGCGGTCGCCGTCCGCCGTGACCAGGATGACGACGCAGCAGGTCGGCAACCGCGGATCGACTGCGAATCGGCAGTCGACCCCCGCCGACCTGAGCTCGGCGGCCGCTGTCCGGCCGGCCTCGTCGTCTCCGACCCTGGCGATCAAGGAGACGTCGACATGGTGTCTGGCCAGCCACGCGGCAGTATTGCCGCCCGCGCCGCCCGGGACGAACTGCACTTGGGCTCGGGTGTCCTGGCCGAGCGCCACCGCGCCGGCGAGCTTCGCGACGACGTCGATGCCGAGGTCGCCGACCACGCAGACATGTGGTCTCAGCTGGGTCATGCAGGCGGCCCGCCTTCCGGATGGCGGCCGGCCGGCGCTGCGGCGGCCAGCGCCGCGGACAGTGCCGCGGCCACCTGTCCCGCCACCGCAGCGTTGGACAGCACCAGCTCCACGTTCACCTGCACGCTCGCTCCCTGCGTCGCGGAGTGGAAGTACTCCAGCAACCGAGGGGTCACCTCCTTTCCGGTGATGCCGTCCCGTTCCAGCAGGGCAAGACCGGCGGCCAGGGTTGAGTCGTGCAACTGGCGATCCAGTTGCCTGTCGGGCGGCACCGGGTTGGCGAGCACCACGCCGGCCCGGTCGATGCCCAGCGATCGGCGAGCGGTGATCACCGCTGCCGCCTGGTCCGGACTGTCCACCCGCCATGAGACTTGCTGGCCGGAGTCGGCGAGGTAGAAGCCGGGAAATGCCCATGTCCGGTAACCGATCACCGGCACGCTCAGCGTTTCCAGATACTCCAGGGTGGCGGGCACATCGAGGATCGACTTCACCCCGGCGCACACCACCAGGACCGGCGTCGAGGCGATCACCCCGAGATCGGCTGACACGTCGAAGGTGTCGCCGGCACCCCGATGCACGCCGCCGAGACCGCCGGTGGCGAACACCGCGATGCCGGCCCGATGGGCAAGGGCCGATGTGGACGCCACCGTGGTGGCTCCGTCGACACCCAACGCGAGCGCAGGACCGAGGTCGCGGACCGACAGCTTGGCGATGTCGTCGGAGCAGCAGAGTCGATCCAGCTGCCCGGGATCCAGGCCCACCCGGACGGCGCCGTCGAGCACCGCGATGGTGGCCGGGACCGAGCCGCCCGCGCGGACCTGCTGCTCGATCTCGTCGGCGATGCGGCGGTTGTCGCCGCGGGGGAGGCCGTGGGCCAGGATCGTGGACTCCAGCGCCACCACCGGCCTTCCAGCGGACAGCGCGTCGGCGACCTCCGGGTGGATCTGCAACAACAGGGCCTCCTGGCTCGGCGGTGGATGCGAACGCGAACGAGGTCGGGGGCTGCGCCGGGCGACGTCGTGGTCAGTGTGCCAGCCGGCACATCCCGGGCGGCAGGTGTGAATCGGCGCCGCGGCGGCCGGCGATGGCATCATCGAGGTTTCAGCGAAGGAGCGGTAGATGACCAGCCCGACCACGGATGTCCTTGAGAAGCCGCTGGACTCGGGGACCGGCAACGGCCCGGAGATGTTCCACTACGTCCGCAAGGCCAAGATCGCAGAGTCCGCGGTGATGGGCAACTTCGTGGTGGCGTTGTGCGGCGAGACCTTCCCGGTCACCAAGTCCGCCAAGCCGGGCTCGCCCGTCTGCCCGGACTGTGAGCGGATCTTCAGGCAACTGCCGCCCGGCAAGGATTGAGCAGGCAGAGCAGGGAAGTCATTCCGCGAGCGGCGCCCGCGCCGTCGAGTCCTCCGCCGGCAGCTCCTGCGCCTTCGGATCCCCCTGCCTCAACCCGCGCACCTTGCGCATCTGGCTCTTCGTCCGCTTAGGCGGGTAGTACTCCAGCGTCGCGTTGTTGAACTGGGCCCCGATCACGATCGCCATGGACACGAAGTAATAGAACAACAGGAAGGTGATGGGGGTGGCCAGCGCCCCGTAGGTCAGGCCGTGGCTGTAGACGTAGCCGAGGTACAGCCGCAACAGGAAGCTGGCGACCAGGAACACCAGCGCGGCGACCAGTGCGCCCGGGATTCCGCGCCGCCAGGGGTGCTTTCGCTTGGGTGCCACCTTGTACAGCGTCGTCAGCAGCAGGATCAGCCCGATCGCCACGACGGGGTAGTAGGACCAGCCGACGATGCTGGTGACCTGCCCACGCCATTGCGCCGGAAAGAGTTTGGGCAGCAGTTCCGGCCCGATCGCCAGCAGCGGCAGCAGGAAGATCCCGGTCACCAGCGCGATCAGGTAGAGGGCCAGGGCGAAGAATCTCTCCACGACCGGGTGCCGGACCTCGTGCTGGCCGTACGCGATGGTGATCGACTCGACGAAGGCGGACATCGCCGAAGAACCGGCCCACAGGCTGATCACCAGCCCGATGGACACCACGTCGCCGCGTTGTTCGAACAGGATCTTGTTGACCGTGTCGCCCACCAGGTGGTCGGCCACCTCGGTGTTGAAGATGCCGTGCAGGAACGCCATGATCTGGCCGTGGATCTGGTTGATGGTGTCCGGCCCGAACCACGGCGCGACGTAGCTGACCAGGCCGAGCAGCGCCAGCAGCAGTGGCGCGGTGGACAGCGCGCACCAGAACGCTGCCTGCGAACTCAATCCGAAAAGCGAGTCGTTCCATGCCTTGCTCAGCGCCCGGCTGGTGATCTTGCGCCACCGGTGGTGGGTGCTCTCGCCGGGCCGGACGGGGATCGGCCCGGTCCCGGTGTCGTGCCAGATGACCCTGCGTTCCCGGTCGTAGTGGATGGGCTGGGCCCCGGCCGCCGGAGCCTCGGCGGAGCCGCCTTGGTCATCGCGGGGAGCGCCCACCCGGTCGGTCTCGATCGCGGTCGTGGGGTAGTCGGCCGGGGACGTAACCTGCGCTTGTCCGCCGCTGCGGACGCCGCCGGCGGATTCCGATGATCCGGGGGCGCCGCCGGGGTGGTCGGCGAGCTGGTCAGCGGGCACGCGCTGGGCCTTTCCCTGAGTCGTCACACCACGAGGATGCCAAGCGAACGGGCCGGCCGCCTACCCGGACACAGCGCTGACGCCGAAGTTGTGATAATCGCCGGCCCGTTTCGGGAGCGGGGTGCCCGGCCCAGGCCCGCCGGCATGCGCCGGTAGGGTTCCCGACGGCCCGCGTGGCACCCTGCCGGTTGATCCGGTGCGGTGTCCCGAGGGCCTTTCGATGGATGCGGCAGGTGCATCGTCCCTGGGCTCGAGCAAGGAACGGCGGTGGGTGGTGGCAGCATCCGCTGCAGCCGTCGGCGGCGACGCGCTGGATCCCGGCCGGCTGCGCCCGTGGCAACGAGCCGCCCTCGCGGCATACGACCAGACGCCAGGGCGGGATTTCCTGGTCACCGCGACACCGGGATCCGGGAAGACGACGTTTGCGCTGGCACTCGCCTGCCGCCTGCTCACCCGCCGGGTGATCGACCGGGTGGTGGTGGTCTGCCCCACCGATCACCTGCGCGGACAGTGGGCCGACGCGGCGGCAATGTTCGGGCTGCGGCTCGATCCGACCCTGACCAACTCGCAAGGACCGGTGCCCGACGGGGCGCTCGGCTATGTCACCACATACGCGCAGGTGGCCAGGAAGCCCGCGATCCACGCCGCCAGGGCGCGCAAGCGACGCTCGCTGGTGATCCTGGACGAGATCCACCATGCCGGAGACGGCCTCTCCTGGGGTGATGCCGTCGCTGTTGCCTTCGATGACGTGCAGCGCCGGTTGAGCCTCACCGGTACACCGTTCAGGACCCGGGCCGGTGAGCGGATTCCGTTCGTAGAGTACGAGCTCGAGAGATTGCCCGAGGCGGATCTGTGGCGTTCCAAGGCCGACTTCGGCTACGGATATCGCGAGGCACTGGCCGACCGGGTAGTGCGCCCGGTGGTGTTCGCCGCCTACACGGGGGTCTCGCGCTGGCGCAACAGCGCCGGCGAGGTGATCGCCGCGTCGCTGACCGATGCCGGCTCGCCCTCGGTGGAGGCGGCTGCCTGGCGGACGGCACTGGACCCGACGGGCGGCTGGGTGCCCCATGTGATTGCCGCGATGGACGAGCGGATCACCCACCTACGGGCGTCCGGGACGCCGGATGCCGCCGGGCTGATCCTGGCCAGCGATCAGGACGATGCGCGGGCATATGCCGACGTGGTGAAGGCGATCACCGGGAAACGGCCGACGCTGATCCTGTCGGACGATCCGAAAGCCTCGGGCAAGATCGAGAGATTCCGGACATCCACCGACCGGATCGCCGTCTGCGTGCGGATGATCTCCGAGGGGGTGGACATCCCCCGGGCCGCCTGCCTGGCCTGGATGACCAGCTATCGCACTCCGCTGTTCTTCGCCCAGGCCGTCGGCCGGGTGCTGCGGGCACGCAACGACCTGGAAACCGCGACCGTGTTCCTGCCCGCCGTCCGCCCGCTGCTGGCGCTGGCGGCCGAGATGGAGACCGACCGCAACTACGTGATGGCTCCGCCGCCGGTATCGCTCGAGGAGAACCTGGCCGATCCGTTGGATCTGGAACGGGCGGAGCGGCAGGGAGACGGCGTTCCCGGCGCAGAGGCGCTGGATTCCGACGCCGCCTTCGCCCACCTGCTGCATTCGGGCAGGGCGGTGACCGGCGCCACGGCGCGGGACCTGTCCGAGGACGACCGGGAGTACCTCGGTCTGCCCGGTCTGCTCAGCCCGGAACAGATGGCGTCCTTGTTGGCCAGCCGGGACGCCGACCTCCGGCGCCGGGTGGGCACCGCTTCCAGGCAGGGGGTCGGCGCCTCCGGTGGTTCGGCACCCGACCGCTCCGATGACGAAGGCGGCGACGGCTCCGGTGACGAGTCCGCTGCCGCTGACGGCCGCGCCGACTCGGTGGCCGGCTGGCGAACGATCGCCGGGTTGCGTAGGGAGATCAACCAGTTGGTGGGCCGGGTGTCCGCGCGGACCGGCTCACCGCATGCCGTCGTGCACTCAGAGCTGCGCGGGGCGGTGCCGGGACCGGCGTCGGCCGCGGCCGACGCCGGGGTGCTGCAGCGGCGGCGGGACCACCTGCTCGGTCTGCTCTGACCGGGCGATGTCCGGCGCCGGCCTTCCGGTCAGGGAGTGGCCAGCGCTTTGATCGCGCCGATCAGCCCCATCAATCCGGCGGACAGGAACAGGTAGAAGCCGATCTGGCCCTGCGCGAGAACCGCACCGATGCCGCCGGCGGACAACCGGTTCCGCAGCACCCACCAGAGCGCCCCGCCGAAGGATGCCACGCTCGAGAGCAGTGCGATGGCGCCGAGCGGATGGTGGTCGATCGGCGCGAACATGGCCAGCCCGAGCAGCACGCAGGCCCCGCCCGCGACTGCGACCCCGAGAACTGTGTAGAGCGCCAGCGTGTCTCCTGCCGCCAACGCCTGCCCGCGGCCGAGGACAAAGAAATCCCAACCGGTCAGTGAGCCGTAGCTGGGCAGCGTCCTGACTGCGGCGCGCCACGGAAGCAGCAGCTCCAGGATTCCCGCGACGCCGGAAACGATCAGCAGCAGCCCGGCGACCGGGTCGGCGGCCACCGTCGGACGGGTCCGTACCGGAGCGGATGTCATCGTCATCGGCGGATCGGGGGTTCGGTCGCAGGCATCGCTGCATCATCCCGCATCAGCGAATTCGGCGGTGCCGGATCGCGGGAGTCGGGCCGGCCCGGAAAGATGCGGGTCCGGAAGGATGCGTCCGGGAAGGCGCCACCGGCTGCTCGAGAGACGCCGAGGGCGGCCCGGAAACCCGGGCCGCCCTCGATCGATGAGGTAAGTCTGGTTCAGCTCTGCCGGCTGTCATGCAGCTGGGCGTCCAGCTCCCCGAGGCGAGCGGAATGTTCGCGGGCGTGGTGACCGCAGAAGAGCAACTCTCCTCCGGTCGGGAGAACGGCCCGCACCGCGGCGGCGGCGCCGCAGCGGTCGCAGCGGTCCTCGGCGGCCAGGGCCGGCGGAGTGGTGAGGGTTGCGTTCATGACGATCTCCCGTCGTCGGGCCCATTCGGGGGAACGGGCACTGATGGTGCGTCGATCGGTGATGCTGGTCGTTCGATGCTGCGAGACAGTCGGATGGCCAAACCGCCTCTCGTCCGTGCACATGGTGTGACGCCCGGTGTACCCCATCTGTTCCGGGAGCGGTCCACCTGTGATCGGACAGTCACCGAAAGGTGACCTGCCGACCGTTGATCGCGCCCGATGTCGCCCAGCTGCAGCACTGTCCATGCTGCCATCGCCCTCTGAGCTTTCCGGTCGATTGCCGCGGGTGTCCGCCATCGGCGAAACGACACGCCGGCCCCCGACAGCTACGGCGCCGGCCGGTGCGAGCCCGTGGGGGCAAACCCCAGCATCGCCACCAGCACCGCCAGGTGATGGGCGAACAACGCCTGCACGTCGCGGAAGGTCCCCGGCCCGTACTGGTCGAAAACCTCGAAGCTGACAGCGCCGAACAGCGAAGACCATGCCAGGACACCGCGAGCCATCACCGCGTCCGGTGTCGTGAGGTGGAAGTCGCGGCGAATGGTGTCGAAGTCGGCGTGCAGAGCGCCGCCCACCGGAACGTCGAGCGCGGGGCGCAGAGCGCCGGCGTCGTAGGCGCGCTGATACAGCCGGATCAGGGCCACGATCACCCGGGTGCCCGGCCCCGTCGTCTGCTCCGCCGGAGCGTGGTAGTCGGGTACCGGACTCCCGAACAGCAGCGCGTAACTCGCCGGTTCACCCAACGCCCAACCCCGGACCGCCCAGCCGATTGCCCGGAACTGCCCGGCATGGTCCTCGTCCGCGACGACTGTCAGGGCGACGTCGACAGCGTCAGCGAGTTCGTTGTAGGCGTCCACGACCAGCATGGTGAGCAGTTCGTCCCGGCTGCGGACATACCGGTAGACCGCGGAGGAGACGACGCCCAGATCCTTCGCGACCGCTCGTAAGGAGAGCGCGGCCGCGCCGTGCTGGGCCAGGTGGGCGCGTCCGATCCGGGTGATCTCGCGCATCGTCTGGGCCCTGGCGCGCTCTCGGGGGGTTCCGGTCACGTCTGCCAGCGTGCTGTCCAAAGCGAGCAGTGTCAACCGACGAGAGCGGTGCTCTTGACAACGCGCGAGCCGCCAGGGATGCTGTAAAAACAGAGAGCAGTGCTCACATTTCCCGGGCAGCTGCCGAGGATTCGAGTGGAGTGGACGATGACGGAGCTACACGTGGTCAATGGAGCCGGACCGGTCGGCCGGACCATTGCCGAGCAACTGGCCGGCAGTGGATATCGGGTGCGAGTGCTCACCCGTTCGGGCAACGGCCCCGACCATCCGCTGATCGAGCGGCGCAAGGTGGACGTTTCTCAGCCGGCTCCGCTGGCGGCTGCCTTTGACGGTGCGACAGCGGTCTACCACTGCATTCACGGTTCGCAGTATTCGGTGAAGGCATGGCGCGCGGAGCTTCCGCGGGCCGAACAGGCGGTGTTGCAGGCGGCCGGCGCGGCCGGCGCCGTGGTGGTGTTCCCGGAGAGTCTGTACTCCTACGGCCCGGTGGACCGGCCGATGACCGAAGACATGCCGCGGGCAGCGACGGTCGGCAAGCTCGGTGTCCGCGCCGGGCTGCTGACCGCCAGGGCAGCGTCGAGCACCCCGACGGTCAGCGTCGCGGCCTCCGACTTCTTCGGCCCGCACGTGCTGACCGCACACGCCGGCGAGCGGATGGTGCCGGCGGTCCTGGCCGGCAAGACGATCAGGGTGCTGGCGAGTCTGGACACCCCGCACTCGTTCACCTACGTACCGGACTTCGCCGCGGCGATGATCGCGGCGGCCGGTAACCGGGACCTTTGGAACAGCGTGCTGCACGCCCCGACCGGCCCGGCGGTGACCCAGCGGGAGCTCATCGAGGCCTTCGCCAGTGCCGGCGGGGTGCCGGTGCCCAAGGTCTCGGCGATTCCGGTCTGGGCGCTGCGGGCGACCGGGCTGGTTTCGACCCAGTCCAGGGAGCTGGCCGAGACGGCGTACCAGTTCCAACATCCGTTCGTCCTGGACTCCAGCCGCAGCGAACAACTGCTCGGGCAGCGGCCGTCGCCGCTGGCCCAGGCGGCCGCCGACACCGTCCAGTGGTGGCGCAGGCGGAGCTGACCTGGGTGTGTCGGCCGGCACAACCGAGCCGGGACCTTCGTCCCTGGTCGGGCCGGCCGTCTCGACCGACCCTGAGGGTGGTGCGCGAATCGGTTGCGGCCGAACACCTTCGGAGGAATCGATGGACTCACTCAGCCTGGCTCGCTGGCAGTTCGGGCTGACCACCGTCTACCACTATCTGTTCATCCCGATCAGTATCGGGCTGGCGCTGTTCGTCGCGATCGTCGAAACCGCGTGGGTTCGCACCCGCAACCCGGCACACC
>JAABUS010008366.1_pt1 | contig 11399 bp, 12 predicted proteins | sample 5560161 | NCBI WGS metagenome assembly JAABUS01 (sample SAMN10711885, study PRJNA513376) | rock metagenome | isolation source: Antarctica rocks | place: Antarctica: Victoria Land, Trio Nunatak nord | collected 2016-01-04
GCTTCAGGCTCCGCGGCAAGCGACAGGAGGTGCTGACCGGCGAGAAGGAGCGCTGACCTGCTCAGTTTTCAACCGGCGATTCCTGCTCAGGTTTGGACCGGCGTTGACAACAAGAATAGCTCATCCGTTCCAGATGGTCATTCGGTGGCACGGCCATCGATCCCATGCGACCACTCTAGAAGGAGGGCGTTTGACAGCGACTCTGATCGACCCATCGCCTAGCCAACTGCAGGATCTTCATCCACCGGCTTCGCGGTGTTCGGCCGCCGTTCAAGCACTTGTGGCAAGCGGCATTCGACCCGTGCAAGGATCGGTCAAGGACGGAACTCTCAGGTCCAACAGCTGCGGCAAATTCGTCGAGCGGCCATGCGTTTCGACATGCTGTCGCAAGGAGTGTCATTTCGGATCCGTCGTAGTCGAGTCGCTCGACGCCGACAACCCGATGAAAGCTAGTGTGCTTCACCCGTTCCGGAATGAGCCAAGGTCCTCGACGAGCCATGACCGCTCGGATCGCCGGTGGAGGACCCGGGCAGGATGGACGCTCGGCACCACGGGCCCCCACTTTGTTGGAATGGTCTCCATTCGAATGTCTCGGACGCGGAATTCCTTGCGATCGGTGACTGCACGGATGGCTGTGGCGCCCAACGCGATGATGACCTTCCTCGAGTGTTTCTCCATGTCGCTGACCAGGCGACTTCGGCAGGCAGCGATCGCCGCGAGGCACGGTCTGACGGGGATCGGAAGGCATGCAACGGAATTCGTGATGAACACCGTGTCCGCGCTGAAGCCGGACTCACGCATAGCGTCGCGGAGCAGTCGACTGGCTGGGCCGACGAACGGACGTCCCTGTGCGATTTCGGTGGTGCCGGGCGCTTCGCCGACGATGACGATGGGACTGGACGGTGGTCCACTCGGACCAATGGCCCGTCCAAATGCGCGGTACGGGCAACCAGCACAGTTATCGACGCTGTCGGCCCGTGGCGAAGTCACCGCCCCTGCCTCTCTTGTGCACGCCAGACGGATTCGTGTAGTTCCGGCGGTAGAGCGATCGCTAGAACCTCGATTCGAAAATCGCGCAGGGCCGACGCCATCCAGCTCCTTCCGAGAAATTGCGCGGCGGCCACATCGTCGGCGAGTAGCGGGATCCGCCTCGCGCCGGTATCGAGGATCCGACCAGTAGCGCAGACCACCTTTTGGGCGTCCGTCATGACCTCATTCTTCTGCGCCGATTTTGGCTTTCCGAGGTGTGCCCAAGCTTCAACGACGATGGCGGATCTCGCGATATGCCGTCGAACTCGACCAAGGTCTCCTCAACCCGAAGTCAGGATTCGCAAGCTCGACACCAAGAGAGTCGTGGAATTGGTTCATGGCCTCGACTCGGTCGCGGCGCGCTCGAGGTTCAGAGCGAGGAGCCGCTCCAGGACTTCGGGATCCGAAAGGTGGACAGGCCAGCCGTAGGTGGCGACAACGAGAGCGTCGAGGGTGGCGTGGGCATGGTCGAGCCAGGTAGGGCGCTGGTTGTAGAGGTTGGTAAGGGTTCGCATCTCGAGCTCGGCGCGATCAAGGCCGGGCGGATTGAGCCAGCCGTCGCGCAGTTCGACCAGGCGGCGGGCTGCCTCCCCTACCTGCTCGCGTAGCTCGTCCGTGGGCCTCGGGAATGGAAAGGTCTCGAAGGTGGTCGTGGGCGTGTAGCGGAAGCCGGACTCAACTTCGCGGAGCTGGGTACCGGTCGCCCGCGCCCACAGTTCATGAGCGCGCGAGTGCAGCACGCCGAACGTGTAGTCGTCATCTAGAGCTACAGCGACCAGCTGATGATCGGCCAGCACATCGACAGGAAGCCATACGAACAGGCGGTACTTTGTAAGAAGCGGCGTGGCGATATACCTGCGCAGGCCCTCGAGCGCTCGACGCATCGAATGGCCCGGACGTTCGTGGATCCACCAGTCGGACTCGGTCGTCAACGAGTTCTCGCGCATGAGCTTGACGGTCGAGCGGGCGTATTCGAACGGCGCCTCATACAGTGCGGCCTGTTCGATTGTCGAATCGGTACCAAAGTCGATGATGAACATGCCGCGCGGCCGACCCGTGATGTCCTGCCCATTGACCCACGGCTTGACCACCTCCTCGTTGGAACGACCATCGGGGTTGGGGACGGCGATCAGGTGGCGAGCGAGGTGGGCGTCGATATCAAAGGGACCGCCCTTTACGTCCGCAATGAAGGCGATGCTGGCGTTCTCTCGGAGCCGCCTGGCGGCCGTGACGTCGACTCCAGTTGTGAGGTTCGAGTTGATTCGCGGAACTCGGCGACCGTCGAGTTCAAGATCCCGTTCGGAGCCGTCGTCCTGGGCGACGAAACTGATATGGACGTTCGCACCGGAGAGGATCCAGGGGTCATCGGCACGGGCAAAGAAAATGTCTCCGGACCCCTTGATTCGGTCAAGGACCCGGCGATTGGCACCGCCGCGAATCGACTGTGTGGCGAGCAAACCGCCACGACGTGTTCGCTTCGTTTCGATCTGCGCGCGCGCCTTCTCGTGGAAGTACGAGGAGAGGTCGCTCATGCCTGGCAGGCGATCGCGGAAGACGGAGAAAAGCGCCTCGACGTAGTCGTTGCCGAGGCCGCGTCGGAGCAGCTTCGCACCCAGGAATGGCGGGTTGCCGACAATGAACTCCGCCTCGGGCCACTCCGCCTCGCGCGGCTTCGTCGGGTCGGACAGGTCGAGCAGCGCGTCGCGGGTCTCGATGTGGTCGAGCGGCCGGAGGATCGGGTTGCGGCGGTAGCCGAGGCCGTGGCGAATCATCCACTGGATCTCGCCGATCCAGATCGTGACGCGGGCGAGCTCGGCGGCGTAGGCGTTGAGCTCGATGCCGAGGACGGCCTCCGGGCCGATCTGCGGGACCTGCATCGGGCGCTCCAGCACGAGTGAGCCCCACTGGATCGCCTCGAACTCGAGGTCCTTGAGCGCCCACAGCGAGACGATCAGGAAGTTGCCGGAGCCGCACGCGGGATCGAGCACGCGGACGGCTCGGAGTCGGTCGAGGAAGTCCTCGAAGACGGCATTGGGGTTCTCGTCGCGCCGGGTGGCCCTGGTGACCTTCCTGCCGCTCAGGAGCAGCTGGGTGACGCGGGTCTGCATGTCGGCGTACTCGCGACGCAGCGGGCGCAGGATGACCGGCTCGACGAGGCTCCAGATGGCGTCGCGGTCCGTGTAGTGGGCGCCGAGTTGGGCGCGCTGTCCCGGGTCCAGTCCGCGCTCGAACAGCGTGCCGAAGATGGCCGGCTCGATCTTCGCCCAGTTGAGCCGGCTGACCTCGAGCAGCGTCGTGATCTCGCTGCCGGTCAGCGGGATGACCTCGCCGGAGTCGAACAGGCCGCCGTTGAACCACTCGATCTCCTCGGTCCCGAAGAGGCCGCCGTGCTCGCTCATCTTCGCGAACAGCTCGCCGAGCGCGTTCGAGAACACGTCCGATCGGCCCTTCGACGCCTGCGACAGCCGCGAGAAGATCCCCCTGGGGAGGAGTCCGGCGTCCTCCGCGAACAGGCAGAAGAGGATCCGGTCCAGGAACCGCGCGACCTCCTCCGGATCGTGGCCACGTGCCCGAAGGCTCTGGGCGATCTCGGCGAAGTGCCGGGCGGCCTTCTCCGTGATCTGGGCCGGCTCGATCCTCGGCCGGAGCTCCTCGGGCGCGATGAAGACATGGCGGAGGAGGGCCAGGGCGTCCGATGGGTCGTCGGCGGCGAGATCGTCGAGGGTGACAACCTTCACGACCGGCGAGAGGCCGGTGAAGTTGGTGTGGACCTGGATCCGGTCGAGGTCGGAGACGACGAGGACGGGCGGGTTGCCGAGGTCGTCCTTGTAGGCCAGCAGCTGGACGTAGGCGGCCTTCAGGTCCTTCTTCTTGCCCTTGTACTCCCAGGCGAAGAAGTCCCGCTTCCAGACGTCGGCGAAGCCATCCCCTCCCCCGGCCTTCTCGACCCGCCGCTCGAAGGCATATTGCTGGCCGGTGGGGTCCGCCTCGTGGGGCGTCGGCTCGCCGAGCATCCGGCACAGGTCGATGAAGTGTTCCTGGGAGGCGGCCTTCTCCGTGGTCGTGACGCCGTGCCACTTCTTGGCGAAGGCGGCCGGCGTGAGCGTCGGCTCGGTCAAGCGCTCCCCTCCCCCGCCTATCGCTCTACGGTGGTGTTCCCGCTTGACTTTAGTGTGACCGCCCAACGATGGTCCGTGTTCGGCGTCGACGTCCGAGCCCAGGAGGGGGAATGCAGGTCAAGGCGGCCGACGACCGGCACGGGGACGTCGATGCGCTGGAATCGCTCCTGGCCCGCCCAGACGTCGATGGACGGGCGCGCGGGAAGATCGAGGAACAGCGCTCGGTGTCGCGATTGAGGCGGGCCCGGTCGAGCGCACCGGCGCGACCGGGCCAATCCGCTCAATCTATCTCCGCGATCCTGACGGCAACCTGGTCGAAGTGGCCAACGAGGACGGTTGACGCGCCACGGCAGGCCCTTCCGCAAAACCAGTGAGTCAGCCGCGGCACCTCAAAGCTCGCGCTGCTGCCGAATGTCGATCAGCTCGAGCAGGTCGACGCCGTCCGGACTTCGCGCGCGGAAGCGAACGAGCAGGCCATCGTCTGCAGCCGCGTAGTCGATCACGCATCCATCGTCCAGCGGCCTTCGCCAGTGAACATGAGACGGATCTTCGGCGATGTCGCGCTCCACTTACTCGAGCACCCGGAGTCGGCGGGGCTCAACTGGGCGCGACCGACGCGATACGCCTCCGACTTTCGTGGCTCAGCGGGATGTCGGTCGGTCACGGACGGCGGTTTCGTCGACCCTCGCGCTGACGCCGAGCGATGTCAGGTAGCGGTTGAACGCGTTCGAGTCCATTCCGTCGAGGTCCCGACGGCCCGGCCACGTGCGACGCGTCCGCCAGTCCTTGATCGCGGCTCTCGGCCTCGCCAGAAGTCCAGGGGGATCGACAGTGCGCTAGTGAGAATGCGCATCACTCCATCTCTCCTGCCATCTCGCCGAGACCATCGCCCGACTGCCTGGGGAGTTGGCCTCCTGAGGTTCGCCGATTCTGCTTCCGCCGCCGGCTTGGGCGCAAGCATGACACCGCGTTTCATTCTGCGAACACCTTTATGACCTCTTCCCCCGCGCTGTCCCCAGCCGGTCGTGGTTCTCGCGGCTTCGGGCGTACACGATGTCGATGTCGATCGTCGCCCACATCGCGCCCTGGACGCCTGCGGCGATGCGTGTTGAGAACGTGAATGATCCCGCCGCGAGGCAAACGGCGCGCCGACGTTCGAGGAAGTGATCCGACGGGTCACCCGATATGCCGAGCGCTCGATGGACGTCGACATGACTCACATCGGATCTACCGTCTTGGTCGAGCCGTTCTTCTTGCCACGCGAGCTCAGGATCCAGCCGCCGACTGATTGGTCGTCCAACCTCACGCGAGGAAAGTCGTACGAATCGACCGTTGGTGAGGGTCGACTCCTTTGGGACCGGGTCCAAGTCGCGCTTGCTGCGATGCGGTCATCGCCTGGTTCCGTCAGGGAATCGCCTGTCGCCGCCTACGGCGATCCGGTCCTCGTTCGCCCTCGACTCGGCCAGGGCGCATTCAGGGTCATGGTCACGGACGCATAGGACCGACGCTGTGTCGTAACGAACGAACGGACGCTCCCGGTGCGTGGCGCCGATTACTACGCGCTGGACAGGCGCTCGATCCGGCTGCCAGTGGCGCCCAAGTCGTCACCGTCGCTCGAACTGCTCGAGTGGCATGCAGACACGATTTTTCGGAGCTGACCGACGACGGAGGCTCCGTTCCCGCCATGGGGCACGAGCGACTCCTTCAGGAGCAGCGAGTCGCCGAGGATCATCCGGTTCGACCACTTGCCGGGGTGGCAGTAGAAGTCGATTTTCTCCTCGAACGTCAGCTCGCTGTACGGCGCGAAGAAGCCGAGCTGCTGCTCTGACCGGCGGCCCTCGCTCTCCGCGCGGAGCTCCTCGACGAGCGCCAGCGGGCCGATCGTCTCCTGGATGTAGATCGGGACGGCCGGCACCTCGAGGTCGGAGCTGTCCTGCTCGTCCTTGCCCTTCCAGACGAGCTGCGGGTCGAGGGTCGGGTCGCGGGGGTAGCGCACGATGGCCGGCCTCTTCTCCTCCGGGCGGGCGAACGACTCGAGCTCGGCGGTCGGGATGTTCGGGCGGCGGTCCGACGGGTGGGTGGTCACCCGGACGATCGTGCTGGGCTTGATCTTGTCAGCCACCGCTTACCTCGGACTCATCACGGAATCTCAGTTCGGTGCCGGGTGCAGCGACAGCCAAGCCCGCTGTGCGCGCTGCGACCGCCTGACGATCATCGTAGGTCACGAAGGTCTCGACTTCGCGTCCGAGGCGGAGGGCGGAGGCGACGTGGATGGCATCGAGCGCCCGGAGCGCGGTGCCGCCGGTGGAGCCGGCGATCAACGCAAGATCGGCATCGAGCTCGACGAACGCCAGGAGCGCGAACACGCGGCGTGGATCCGCTTCGGGATTGGCACGCGCCGCGGCCTTCACCACTTCAACAATTGCGACCCGGCTCGACGTCAGGCTCCGCCCTCGTACGAGCTCCTGGAGCGATGCCGTCTCGGGCTCGTTGACGACCAGCTTGGTGATCGCCGACGCATCGAGGTAGAGGCTGGTCAGCGGGGATCGCTCCGCCGTTCGGCCAGCAATGCCTCCGTGGCCGTCACGGTTGTCACGACCGAGGCTGGCTGCGGCAGGTTGCCGGTATCCGGGTTCGACGCCGGCGTCACCTTCCCCTCCTCGATGAGGCGCTCGAGCGTGCCTGGGCGCGCGTCCAGTGGCTTCAGGCGCGCCACGGGCCGCCCAAAGACGGTCACTTCGAAACTCGATCCTGCGTCGACCCTCGCCAGATAGTGGCGGAGGCGATGCCGCAGCTGACGCATGCCGATCTGCTCCATGTGTCACAAGGTAACACACCGCCGTCGTGGCTCACCGCGTCGTTCGCACCGTCAATTCCGTCGATTGGCATTGTCACGTCGTTCGTACCGCGGCCACTTGATGCTGTACCAGCGCTCGGCCATGTTCGATCCCTCGCGATAGGTGCGTCTTCGTCGGTGAGTACCGCAATCGGCGCCCGTGTCAAGCGCTGGTCGCGTCGGGACGGGCGGTGAGGTGGCGCCGCACCGCAGTCGCGCAGTGCTCCAGGTCATCGAGCTAAGGCGCGTGCCCGGCGGCCGGCAGTACCTCCAGCGTCGCGTTCGGCAGCGAGTTGAGCAGCGCACGTCCGGTTGCCGGACCGCCGAACGGATCGTTTTCGCCCCACACGAAGTGGATCGGGCTTTCAATCCTCGCCATGAGATCGTCCGGCAGGAGCATGCGGCGCAGCCCGTGGACCGGCGAGACGAACACGCGCGCCGGCGCGAGCTCGTTGCGCATCGTGTCGGTGTACCGAAGCAGCGCGAGGTAGCACTCGAGGTCCTCGCGGGTGATCCGGCCGGCGTCCAGGCTGGCGCCGTGACCGATCCGACGGAAGGTCATCCGAACGGACCGCTCGCTGGCCGGCAGCGCGGCAATCAGCCGGCCCACGCCGGGAACGGCCATCAAGCGCATGAAGGACGGCAGCCAGTCGGTCGGCGCCCCGACCGGCCAGCTGAACTGCACCATCCGCTGGACGCGGTCCGGGTGAGCGGCAGCCGACCGGAGGGCGATGTATCCGCCGTACGACGTGGCGACCAGGTGCGCAGTGTCGATGCCGAGCGCGTCGAGCACATCGGCGACCAGCGTGTCGGCGAAGCGCGCCACGCGTTCCGCGTTCAGTTCCTGGGGCAGCGGCTCGCTGAGGCCGGTGCCTGGCCGGTCGAGGATGAGGCATCGGAAGCCCCGCAGGCGGGACGCGAGCGCGGCCCAGCTCGCACCGCTCGTGTTCGCTCCGTGGATGAACAGGACGGGCGGACCCTCCCCGACTTCCTGGACCCGGACGGTGACGGCGTTCGCGGAGAGGTGCAGCCGGTGCTCCCGCGGGGTCACCCCGTGCGACTGCCAGAGCCGCTCCTCGGCCGCGCGGTAGAGGCGCTCGTTCACCGGTCAGGTTCGGTGCGCGGCGATCACGCGATCGACTGCGTGCGCTCGAGGAACCGGAGCCCGTCCGGCCAGGCGTGGCCAGGTATTGCCGCGACAATCGCGAGCGCTTCGGCGGACGGATCTACTGCATGGAGTGCCAGCCGAAGTTGGGCCGACGGCCCGGCCCGAGGTCGGCCCAGGATGAGCAAGGATTGGACTGACGACTGTCGTGTGTTACGCGTAGAGATCGACTTTGTTGAGCGGCGAGGGCCTTTCTGTCCACAGCGGTCGGGGTCGTCCGCGGCCAGGTCGTCGAGGTGCGGGCTGCGATCCTTCGGAAGCCGGCGGCAGAAGGCACCGCTACGCCCTGCCCAGCACGACGTCGATGCCGGCGAGGACGAGGCCGAGCTTCGCGGGCGTCAGCCGGCTTACGCGCTGAGACAGCACGCTGCGATCGAGGGTGACGACCTGCGACACGTTGGCGACGGAGTCGCGAGGCAGCCGCGTCGAGCGCGTCGTGAGAAGCACGTTTCCGGGTGCCTGCGCCCACGCGAGGTTGCTGGTCAAGGGAACGCAGACGACCGTCCGCAGTGCTTGCGGTAGACCTCATCAGGCACGGAGATCGCCGTCTTCATACCGTGAGTATAACCAGACCCGCGGCGTCCGGCCGAGCTCAATCGTGTTGTCGACCCTGGCTCTGGCACTTCCCTCTCCCCGCACGATGGCCGGCCTCTTCTCCTCCGGGCGGGCGAACGACTCGAGCTCGGCGGTCGGGATGTTCGGGCGGCGGTCCGACGGGTGGGTGGTCACCCGGACGATCGTGCTCGGCTTGATCCTGTCAGCCACGAGTCATCGCCGACTTATCGGGACGTCTTTGGAGCTCTGGCCGAGCGACCATCGCGGATGGTGACGACCGCGACCTGATCGATTGCCTCGTCGTGGCGATACACGAGGATCATCCAGCGCCACGGCCCGACGATGAATCGGAATCCGGCCCAGCGCCCCTCGAGTGTGGCGCCGAGCAATGGGAATTGACGCAATGGCTCGAGTGCCCGTCTCACCCGCTCCGTCGTCGAGTCCGGTAACGAGTGGCTCTCGGTGAGGGCCACAAGGTTGCGCCCGGCCACCGGTGTGACGATGACCGACGCCACGGGTCAGAGTTCCTCGAGCGGGATGCCCTTGCCGGCCTTCGCCTCCTCGACGCCCGCCATGGCGTCCTCCCACGCCCCATCGATCCCGTCGAGCAGCGCCGTGATGCTGCGCGGATCCGGATCGGCTTCGTCCAGCGCCGTCGAGAGCAGGGACCGCGCCAAGGTTCCGGGGTTGGTATGGGTTCGCTGTGCAAGGCGGCGCAGCTTGAGGGCCCGCTCGTCGTCGAGAACGACGTTGACTCGGTTCAGGGGTCCCGCCATCAGTGGACAGTAGCACGTGCCTGCACAGTTCGTGCATCGATGACAGCCTGGGACGGGCTACGCCCTGCCCAGCACGACGTCGATGCCGGCGAGGACGAGGCCGAGCTTCGCGGGCGTCAGCCGGCTTACGCGCTGAGACAGCACGCTGCGATCGAGGGTGACGACCTGCGACACGTTGGCGACGGAGTCGCGAGGCAGCCGCGTCGAGCGCGTCGTGAGAAGCACGTTTCCGGGTGCCTGCGCCCACGCGAGGTTGCTGGTCAAGGGAACGCAGACGACCGTCCGCAGTGCGCTCCGGTTGAAGGCGTCACCCTGGACGACCACCACGGGACGGCGATAGCCGGGCTCCGACCCGGCGGGCTCGGCAATGTCCGCCCACCAGACCTCGCCCTGCGAGATCACCACTCGGTCGAGGACAGGACCTGCCGGGCGGCGGCGTCGACGAACCCGACCTCGACGCCCGTTTCGGCCAGCTCCTCGATCGCGCGGTCCAGCGCCTCGGTGACTTCGTCGGGGTCATGTCTCGCCACGTACTCGCGGAGCGCTGCGCTGTACACCTCGCTGCGCGACCGACCGGAGCGACGAGCCAGACGGTCAGCCTTCCGGTAGACCTCATCAGGCACGGAGATCGCCGTCTTCATACCGTGAGTATAACCAGACCCGCGGCGTCCGGCCGAGCTCAATCGTAGAGGAGCATCCCGGCCACGCGCGAGCGCGGCGTCGATGACGGGCGAAGGCCAGCCCAGAGCGCGCTGTGCCGCCTCCTGGAGGAACCGGCTGCGATTCGTGCCGCGAGCCTCGGCCTCCGCGTCGATCCGGGCGAGCAGCCCGTCGGGAGCGAGATCAGCACCTTCGCCACGTCGAGGAGGAACCCGCCCGGTCCTCCAAGCGTATGTTCGGTGACGTGGCACGAAGGACCTACGCCTACGCGGTACTCATCGGGCTCGTCATCGGTGCCTGCCAGGCTATACCGCCTGCTACGCCAGCCGAGTCGTTTGGGTCCCCCGAATTGTCTGCCCCGGCAGCCGCTCGCTATCTCGTGACGACCGAACCAATTGTCGTGGGGCACGGCATCGAGCAGTGCGTTGCGCTCGACCCGTTGAGCACGGACGGCGTCTGGATCTGGGGACCGGGTCGTACTGGCTGCTCGACCCGCTCAACAGGACCTGACGTCATTCCCGCAGTGGGCGCACGGATCACACCGTTGCCGGATACCCGCCAGTTCCTGGTGTCCTACGATCTTGAGCTGATTCCGAGCGGTTCCATCCAGGTTCAGCTGCTCGTCGACGATCGGTCCATCCGGGTCGGGTTCAGTCGAACCGCCCAGGCCGTCCCAATAGAGCAAAGACTGGACCTCGCGATCCCGGAGGCACCCTGAGCGCCGCACCTCCCGCGATCAACGCGTCGAGGGCTCATCCCTGACGGCTTGGCATGCGTCCGAGGCCGGCTCGTCGACGGGCCGGCGCTCGTCGCACTGTTTGAGCTCTCGTCCCGCTACGCGCCTTGCGCGAACCAGTCGAGCACGCGCATCGCGCGGAGCGTGTTCCAGCGGCTCGGCCTGCCCTCGCCCTCGTCCATCTCGAAGTGGGCCTCGCCCGGATGGGCGTTCTGGAGCGGCCACCGGCCGTTGGGAGCCCGGTTGTCCTCGACGACCGCGATCGCCTCGTCGACACGCTCATCGCCCTCGAGCTGGGCGTCGCGGAGGTAGTCGAGCCCGCGCAGGACGTCGTAGAAATACCAGGTCGGGAACGAGAACTGGAGCCAGGTCGGGTCGATCACCTCGCCGGTCGACTTCCGGCGGAACAGCCGGCGCTCGAGCATGTACTCCTCGGCGCCGCGGCGGGCGGCGCGTACCTCCGCGGAGCCTCCGACCGCCCGCTCGTGCTCGAGCAGCCCCTCGAGGACATTGATCGTCGTCC
>JAABUS010008367.1_pt1 | contig 11397 bp, 13 predicted proteins | sample 5560161 | NCBI WGS metagenome assembly JAABUS01 (sample SAMN10711885, study PRJNA513376) | rock metagenome | isolation source: Antarctica rocks | place: Antarctica: Victoria Land, Trio Nunatak nord | collected 2016-01-04
GCTGAACCATCTCGGCCACAAGCTGGTTAGAGAAACGCACCGTCATCAACACCTTCGAATCATCCAGGTGTTGCGATCACCGCGCGAACCCAAGGATCCGCTATTGGGGACCCTCGCCGTACTCGCGGTCGTGAGGCAGCGCCGTCGGTGCCTGTTCGTCGAGTGACTGACGATAGGCGATGCAGCCGCGGAGGAACTTCGGCCAGGGCGGCACCGCGATGTCCGGGTCGACCTGCTCTGGAAGAGTTGCCCACAGGTCCGGGTGGTGCCAGCAAAGGGCATGCCCGGAGCTGTCCCGATGACGTCGAATCTCGACTCGAAGCTTCGTAGCCTCGATGACAAACTGATCGCGGGTCATGTCCCGAAGGTCCTCGTCCATCGGTCGAGTCTACTGGGACATCGTCACCGCGCAAGGATCCGCTTGCGCTCATCGAGTGCTTGCCTGAGGACCGCTCGCGCACGTGAGGCGCGTACGTTCGGGGCCTAAATGCAGGCAACGTCCCCGCGTTCTCTCGGTCAACACACCAAAGGGAGAGTGAAAAGTGCAAGGGCCCTTGGCGCCCAAATCAACCCGCATCGCGCGTTGACGCTCGTGTGGCCTTGCCCCCCAGACCCAACGCAATCTAGCCGAACGGCTCCGCCGCATGTCACGGTCGTCCCGCGTCACAGCGCCCACTAAGACGCAGCGACAGCGGCTCTTGGCGCGCACGGTGACGATAAGGCGAGCCTTCGTGGCAAGCGGATTTCACTCCTTAACATCCGGTTAGGGTGCCATTCGGCGACCACAGTCCGCTCCCTAGTCTGTCCGTATGCGACGCTTCGATGACGAGGACCTCACTGGCGCCGAGTTCCGCGAGTGCGACCTCAGCAGGGCCCGGCTGGTCGGCGTGGTCATGCAGGACGCCGAGATAGACGGCCCGGTTACCAATCTCGTAGTGAACGGGGTCGAGGTCATGCCGTACGTCGAGGCCGAGCTCGACCGCCGGCACCCGGTGCGGCTGCTGATCCGGTCCGACGATCCGGTCGACCTGGCGGAGGGGTGGCGGCAGCTGCGGGACGACTGGGCCAGGACCGTCGAGCGGGTCCGGTCCATGCCCGAGGGGAGCGAGCATCGCGGCGTCGAGGGTGAGTGGTCGATGGTCGAGACCCTGCGTCACCTTGTTTTCGTGCACGACTCGTGGTTCCGCCGGTGCGTGCTCGGGCGGACCGAGCCGTTCACGGCCATGGCTCTTGGGCCACCGTTCGTGCCGGACCAGGAGGAGCAGGGGCTCGACCGGTCCGCCCGTCCGAGCCTCGACGAGGTGCTTCGCGTGCGCGACCGCCAGGCGTTGGAGATCCAGGTGTGGTTGGCCGAGGTCACGCCCGAGCAGCTCGCGCAGACCGCGCCGGTGCCCGATGGCGAGGGGTGGCCGCCTTACGCCAGGGGGCGGCGGGTGCGCCAATGTCTTGGGACCGTCCTTAACGAGGAGTGGACCCACCACGGTTTCTGCGTTCGCGACCTCGACAAGCTGTAGCAGCAGCGCAGCGTAAGCCTCTCGACGGAGGCGTGCCGATGGCTGGGCATGGCCGTAGGCTGTGCCGTCGTGGGCGCCGTGATGCAGGTCCAGCGATGGAAGTTGCGACGTCGATTGCCGTGGCTCGGGCAGTTTGAAAGGTGATGTTCTTCATCCTGGCGCCGGCGGCTGTGCTGCTGCTTGCGGCGGTCGCCGGCTGGGTTCCGCAGACTCAAACGCATCCGCGTACAGCGCGAACGTCGTGGTGCCCCGCTCTTCGGCGGGCCGCGCACGCTGACGCTCGCTGTCGGAGGCATGAGGGATCTGGAGGTGCGTGCTACGGCCGCGACAGCAGCGTGTCATTCCGCCGGGTGGGGACGTTCTCTGAGGAATTTGATCAGATGTGTCGGATCGGGGCGGGGCCGTTCGTGGGTGGGGTGAGCGGGCCGCTACGGTCGCCCTTCCGTAATCGACCACACTCACATCCAGGAGACACCTTGAAGCTTCTTCTCACCTCCGGGGGTGTGACCAATGTCAGCATCCGCGACGCGCTCGTCGAGCTCTTGGGCAAGCCGATCGCCGAGTCCAGCGCGCTGTGCATCCCCACTGCCCAGTACGGGCATCCGATGGTCGGCCCGGGAGTGAAGGCTTGGCAGTTCATCAGCGGCAACTCCCAAAACCCCATGGTCGACCTGGGTTGGAAGTCCGTCGGCGTGCTGGAGCTGACCGCGCTGCCCAGCATCGACGGGGAACGTTGGGTGCCGCTGGTCCAGGAGGCCGATGCCCTGCTCGTCGCGGGCGGAGACGTCCTGTACCTGTGTCACTGGATACGCAAGTCCGGGCTAGCGGACCTGCTGCCGTCCTTGAGCGAGACCGTCTGGGTAGGGCTCAGCGCGGGGAGCATGGTGATGACCCCCACTGTCGGTGACGACTTCGTCCAGTGGCGACCACCCACCCGCGACGAGACCACGTTGGGCGTCGTCGACTTCTCGATCTGCCCTCACCTGGCTGCCGACGGCATGCCAGGCAACTCCATGGCCGAGGCGGAACAGTGGGCGGCCGGCATCCCGAACACGGCGTACGCGATGGATGATCAGACGGCGATCACGGTGGTCGACGGCGAGGTCGACTTCGTTTCCGAAGGGCACTGGGAGCAGCTGCGGACCCTGACTTCTGGTCCCGACCAGGCGTAGACGGCCCGGGACACCTGTGGCCTCGGGTCCTTCATGATCCAGACATGCATGTGAAACACTCTTATGCGATGAGGTGCGTCTATCCGCCCCGAAGCGGCGTGTCCTACCGCTGCGAGCGGAGTTTCACTCACCCCGGATGTCCAAGGGCTTCCCACAGGTCGTCGGGCTGCGGAAGGACGGTCTCGTTGGGAAGCGGACCACCGATCGGTTCTAGCGCCCGCTGGACGGCTTCGCGGAAGAGCTCGTGGCGGGTCATCACATCGTGAGCCGCGAGCCAGCGCTCGACGATGTCGAAGAACGCTGGGTCGGCATCGGCGATCTGGGCGATGTCCTTCTTCCAACCCTCGCGGTGGAGGTCCCGTGCCGTGAACCAGGCGTCCACTGCGGCCACGAACGTGTGGAGCTGCCGCATGCCTAGAGCGACACGCACGACAGGGTCTCCTATCCGGCGGAGCAGGGTCGCGTTCACTCTCAGGTCGTGGGTGATGAACGCGCGTGTCGTGTGCTGCCATGTTCGATCCACTTCGACAGCGCTGTTGGTCAACCGCATTGCCCGATTGCATGCCTGTCGAGCGAGTCCATGTGGGTCGTACACGGGCCGCGACTGAGCCAGCCAGCGGACGAAGGGCCACTCGCCTTCGGCGACGAGGCCGGGATCAGGGTCGATCACATCGACCGCCGGACCAGGCGCCGGCTCGGTCTGCGGATCGGCGCAGCGACGGCCAAGAGTGGCCGCACGGTGCGCATCGATGACGACAACGTCGGCTGTGCGGTGATCGACGATCGTGGCCTCCACACCCGACCCTGCCGGATACTGACTCACCAGAAGGCACAAGTCGAAGTCACTCGCCTCGCTCCACTCCTCGGTTCCCGTGGAGCCGAGAAAGCTGATCGCCAGGACTCGATCGTTGTCCTGGAGCCGTTGGACGGTCTCGTCCAGCGTCAGCCGAGCCGACCATGGCGTGATCAGACCAGACTCGCTCACACTGCAAACCGTAATCCGTTTGCCGGATCGAGCGGGTGCCGTCACACCGGGTCGTCAACTGGGCGATGCACGCACAAGCACGGTGCGTCTTTTCGCCGCACTGAACGCCCTTGCGCATCCGCCGCATCGCGGTGTGTGAGGGCGTTCGCTTGTGACTTCGGGCAGCGACGTCTACCCGGATGTGGAGGGTTCAGGAGATCAGCAGGCGAGCGCCAAGCTCTGCTGCGTCGAGATCGACGAGGTCGCGGTTGCGTTCGGCCCACCGACCTGAGGCGAGGTCATCACGGAGACTGTGTACTGCTCTCTGCTCGGCGTCCGGCCCGACTGCGTCCCAGACGGATATTCCGCGACGGACATTCTCGTCCAGGTACGCTTCGGGCCGACGCCAGTAGGCCTCGAAGAAGCCATCAGCGCAGTCCCACGGGATGGGCACCGGTTCCGTCCGGGCGCCGATAGCGCCGGCCAGCTCGGCCAGCGACGCCAAAGCTCTGCATCCTCTCGTTGCAGCGACCTCGGGCAGGTAGTCACGGGTCAGCCAGAACTGGCCAGGGTCGCTGGTGTCGAACAGGAACACCACCACGCGGCGAGCGACGCGCCGCATCTCGCGCAGGCCAGCGATCGGGTCCTGCCAGTGGTGAACGGTGCACACAGCCATCGCGGCGTCGAAGGACTGGTCATCGAACGGCAGGTTCTCGGCAGATCCAGCCAGGCACGGCGCCGCGTCCGGGAGGCGCTGCGAACGCATGAGCGCCGACGGTTCCACCGCGAGGACGTGGCGGTCGGGGGGCTCGTAGGAACCGGTCCCCGCCCCGACGTTCAGGATGGTCCGGGCATCGCCGAGCGCAGCCCCGATCCGTGCAGCTATGCGCGGTTCAGTACGCCGTGTCACGGTGTAGGTGGCTCCGATGGTGTCGTACAGATGCACCCTCGACATGGACGCGGCCTTTCTGGTCGGTCCCCGCCCTTGGAGGGGGACATCCATCAATGATGCGTCCTTCCGCCGCCGGTGCACAGGGCCTGGGAACTACCAGGTCAGCGGATCAAGCCGTAGGTAAAAGTCTTGGCGTTCTGGGTCGAGCTCTGTGCCGTACTTTTCGGCGAAGTCCTGGTCGGCTCGGCGAGCGGTCTCCTCGTCGGGCCAGGTATCGCGCGCAGTGGCGAGGAGCAGGGCAATGTCGGCGTACGGGTCGGCTGTTCCCAAACGGCCCAGGTCGATGAGTGCGTTGACCTGATCTGTGGACGGGTCGACAAGAATGTTGGGCAGGCAGAGGTCGCCATGACACACGACCAACTGGGCGCGCTCTTGGGCGAGGCGATCCGGCAGTTCACCCTCGATCTGCTCGAGGATCTGCGCCGGCGGGGTGTACTGCAGGGCCTCAGGGAGAAACTCGACGATCACGCGGCCCTCTGCCACGCCGGCGCGGGCGAGGGGCATCATCTGCTCTAGGCCGCCGTCAAACGGGCATCGGTCGGTGGCGAGACCGTGCACGGCTTGGACCGTGGCAACGACTGACGGCCAGACGCGTTGAAGGGCTGGAGCCTCGAGCCGATTCGCAGGCACACCCGGCACCGCTCGGGTCACCAGACAGGCACCAGCATCGCTTTCGCGCCAGTCGAGCAACGCAGCACCGGGAATGCCCGTTTCGTGCAACCAGACGATGCGGTCACGCTCGGCTGCCAACTCCGGCACCAGATTGGAGGCGAAGACCTTGGCGTAGCGCTGCTGGACACAGTCATAGACAACGGACGCACCTGACTCTCCTCCTGTGACGGGGACCCACTCCCCCGAGTCTGGCGGGAGGAGCTCCGCAAGGATGGATGAACTGACCGACACCCGTCCATGATGACGCCTCGTCACGTTCCGAGCAGGTAGCACGGCGGTAAACGCCTCCGGCGTTGAGCAACGGCAGTCTCTGGGAGACCATCGCGTCGACGAGCATGGGACTCGAGTTCCGCGAGTCCGAGCGTCCGTGCCGTGCGTCATATCACCGCCTGCCGGTGCACTCATTTCGTCCAAGATTGCCGATGGGGCAAGAAAGGCGGTCGACATTGCGAAACTTGCTTGTCAGGCGTAGCCTGACGGATGTCGTCAGGGAAGTCCTGACAAGACATGAAGGAGTAACCCATGAGCCGCGACGTCACGACCCTCCACCGGTGTTCCTTCTGCGGGAAACCACAAGACGAAGTCGAGCACTTCATCGCCGGACCCGGCGCCTACATCTGCAACGAATGCGTTGCGCTGTGCGACCTGATCATCGCCGGCAAGCCCACGCCGGACTTCCCGTCGCTGGATGACAACAGCGATGACGAACTCGTCGCCGATATGGCCCGGATTGCCGCCTCTCGCGATCAGGTGGAGGAAGCCGTGATGGAGAGGGTTCAACGGTTACGGGGCCGCGGTGTGACCTGGGCACGCATTGGCGAGCCGCTCGGCATCAGCCGACAGTCGGCCTGGGAGCGCTTCTCGACCGACTCCGACTAACGCTGAAGCACCCAGCGATTCACGCGGGCCACCCGCTACGTCATTCCACCGCATAGGCGCGACGGAAGTGTCCTGATCTGCCGACGCGCGCACTCCGCTGGAGCGGGGCCGATGGACATGCCCGGCGGTGGAGCTGCCACCGCTGCGTCAAAGGCGCAGAGATCGAGAGCGGGCAAGAGCGAGGTGATTCTCAGCGCCGCACTCTGGGCGTCCAGCGTGCGCAACTGGCTTCGTGGCGGATCGGCATGGCTTCTCGGCCAGCGGCGTCGCAGACTCGTTGGAGGTCCGAACGTGCGGCGTCGAGGTACATCTGTCGCTCCTGGGGGGTCATGGCGATCGCCATGGACGTGGTGGCCAGATGGGCCGCTTGGTGCTCCGGAGTCGTCTCCCATGCCCAGGCGAACTGGGCCAGCTCCAGCTCGGCCTCCGGGAAGTACGAGAGGCGCCGCCTGACCCCGGCAGCGCTGCCCTTCGTGTCACGATCAAAGGTTGCGGACTCGCCGGCGAGCTCGAACTCCCACGGCTCGACCGGGTCGGCCACCACGTTCCAGACGAGGCCCAGCCATCCGCCGGGATTCAGGACGCGCCGCAGCTCGGTGATCGTCGTCTGGGTGTCGAACCAGTGCCAGGCGTCGGCCACGAGGACGGCGTCCAGCGAGCCATCCTCGACCCGAAGGGACGTCGAATCGGATCTGTGACACCGGGCGTCGGGGTTATTGCGGGCCAGAACGTCAAGCATCCGCGAATCCGGCTCGACAGCCTCGACGGTCAGCCCCCGGGCTAGGAGGAGCGATGTGAGCTTTCCCGTCCCAGCCCCGAGGTCCGCCACCCGTGCCGGTGCTGGGGGCGCAAGCCAGTCGACGGCGGCATCGGGGTAGCTGGGGCGCCATCGGTCGTACTCTTCTGCCACCTGCCCGAAGGCCAGCGCCCTGGTTGTATTGCCCACCGACCGAACTCTATAGAGGCTGCTGTAGTGCCCATGCGAGCGAAGGGCGCGGTGCCATTCAGCCAGCATGGGTTTCGACCGTGCCGAGCTCTCTGTTTAGGCGTCGTCGACCAGGCACCGCGCTGCGTCACAATGGTTCTCAAAAGCCTCGGATGCCCTACCCCGGCCATTTCGCGCCAGGGGAGAAACGCAGTCAGCACGAGACCGGCGAGCCGCGGCCGCTGACTCACTGCGCGTCTGCGTCCGCACATGCCGATGAGCGCCCGTTGCTACCGAGACGCTGTTAGCATCCGCGCATGTCCGACTATAGGGATGAGCGGGTTGCACTCGCCTCGGAACGCGAGGCCCTGGAAAGCTTCCTCGACTCCCAGCGCGAGGGTCTGCTCAGGAAGATCGAAGGGCTCGACGACGAGATGGCGCGAAAGGCACCGACCGCGAGCTCGTTGTCGCTGCTGGGGCTAGTGAAGCATGCCGCGACCTGGGAGCGTCGTTGGTTCCAAGTCCTCATGGGCGGACGAGACTTCCCCAACGAGTGGCCAACCGTCTTGAGCGAGCCTAGTGACGCCGACATGATGGTCGATGAGAACGACACAGTCGACCACTGGATCGCGTACTACCGGGAGCAGATCGAGCAGTCCCGCGCTGTCACGGCTTCGATGGATCTCGACAGTCCATGCGCGCGTCCAGACATCATCGAGTGCAACGTGCGATACGTCCTGTTCCATATGATCGAAGAGACTGCGCGCCATGCCGGCCACGCGGACATCATCCGCGAGACCCTCGACGGCTCACGCGGAATCTGAGCCATACCGCGCGCAGCCTGGCCCCTTTGTGGGTCTCGGTCCCGACCTCTTCGTCCTCAACGCACGCTCATGCCGCATAGCGTGCGCTCGAAAACGCACGCCTGTGCCGCGGATAGTGCGCTGACCTGCCGATGAGCGGGTCCTACGCGAGCGGCACGGAGTCAGCAGGCTCCTAGTACTTCGCGCCCTTGCGCCACGCCATCTCCTGCAGTTCGAATGTGTTGCCGTCAGGATCGGAGAAGTCTGCTCCTTTAACGCCGCCCCCGAAGTCCTGGATTTCGCCGATCTCTACACCTCGGCGGACAAGCTCGGCACGCGCCTCGGTGATGTCCTCCACAACCAGGTGCAAGCCTCTAACACTGCCGGGTTCTCCCGAGTACACATCCAGCCCTGTCCCAAAACCGACCGAACAACCCGAGCCCTCTGGTGTCAACTGGACGATCCGGACGCCCTCGCTGGGCTGCACGTCAAAGTCCTTCTTGAAGCCGAGCTTGTCAGCATAGAAGGCGATGGCTCGGTCCACGTCCGAAACCGGGAGCGGGACCAGTTCCAGCCTCATCTGCATCGGATTCGAGCCCCCATTGGCCTGTTCTCGTTCGCGCGATCATCCCATACGGCCGTCGGCCTCCGCTCACTGCCGCGTTGACTGCACTTCGCCAGCTCGAGTGCATGTGGAGCTCTACCTACGTTGGATGCAGGAGGTCCGGAGGCTGAAGCCCTCGACTGTGTCTCGGCGGCTCTCGGTGCTTAGTGGGTTCTACCGGACCTGCGTTATCGACGGGCTCCTTGAGCACTCGCCGGCCGAGTACGTCCGCCGTCCCCACGTCCCACCAGAGTCGCCGACCCTCGGTCTGAGCCATCTGCAATTTGAGGCGATGATCAGTGCGTCGCGTGACTCCGAAAACATCAACGACTTCGCCCTGGTCGCCATGCTCGGACTCCTTGGTCTGCGCATTTTCGAGGCAACCGGCGCGGACATTGACGCCATCGGAGACGTGCACGGTCACCGGGTCTGCGTCCTCGTGCCGCTGCCACCAGCTGTGGGTCGAGCCCTCGACCGGGCGATCGACGATCGCCTTCACGGACCCTGTGCTCCGAAGCCGCACTGGAGTCCGGATGGACCGGCACTGCGCCGCGGCCTTGATGGCCTCCGCCACACATGAGCCTCACGCCGCGAAAGGAACGCGGCATGACAGTGCGTTCGCCCGTGAGAGATTGATGTCATGGCAGGTGGAGCGACTCCGGGCCGCGCGGTTGTGCTCGAGACGGGGCGCCTGCTGCTCAGACCTTGGCGGGTAGCCGAGGCTGTCGTCCAACGTGAGCTGTGGACCGAACGTGATCCACGAGTGCCGCCGCACCGCCGAATCGACGCGGATGGACACCCCACGGTCGCAGACCTCGAGGAGTCGATCCGCACCAACCAGCCATCGTCGATCGGGTTGTTGGCGGTCGAGCGGAAGGCCGCTCGTGACGTCATCTGCTACTGCGGGCTGATCGACAGCGGACGAGGGTCGGAAGGGGAATCGGAACTGGCGTTCGAACTGCTACGCCGGGTCTGGCGTCAGGGATACGCGACCGAGGCCTCGTTGGCGGTTCTGGACTGAGCGAGATCGTCCGGGTACGAACGTCTGTGGGCCACGGTCTGGGAGTGGAACACCGCTTCTCGCCGGGTGCTGGCCAAACTCGGGTTCGACGAGACCGAGCGTAAGGAAGTCGACGCGGTCTACGGGACCACCCTGTTCACCACGAAACGGCTCTGACACACCCGATCCAGCGGTCAGGCTTCGAATTCGTTCGCAGCAAGGCCATGGGCAATTGCGTCATGCGCCGTACCGTGCCCTGACCCCAGGGGCAACGACATGAGGTACGCCCAAGGGCTCCCCGGGAGCGCGTCAATCCGCGTCAGCGGTCACGGCTGCAACGACGTCGAGGTCTACGGTGACGCGACGAGCAAGCCCTCGCTGGTCAGGCGTGCTCGTCCGACGGCTGCTGGGCAGGCTGGACCGACCAGCCTGGCGGCTCGTCGTTGCCTGAGTCCTCGTCGCGCTCCGCGTCGGCGGCCGTGGCATGGATCTTGCCCGACGCGTGATGGACCGGCGCGTAGACGGCGTAGAGCTGCAGGATCTCGTCACCGATGTTGGTGACGTTGTGCCAAGTGCCGGCGGGCACCAAGATTGCCCAGCCATCCTCGACCTCCCGGTCGAAGTCGAGTCGATCCTTCGTGCGGCCCATCTGGACGCGGCCCCGGCCCGCGTCGAGTCGTAGGAACTGGTCAGTCTCCGGGTGCGCCTCAAGGCCGATTTCCTCACCCACGGGAATCGACATGAGTGTCAGCTGAAGGTACTTCCCGGACCAAGCGACGGCGCGATAGTTCGTGTTCTCGAGCGTCGCCTTCTCGAGGTCGAAGCTTTGAGGTTCGGGCCCGATGTCCTTGATGGTCATGCCTCTCTCCCGGTCAACGAAGGCAACTCGCGGTGCACGGTCGCGGTTGCGATTGCGCACGTCACCACTCTCTCAGATCCCCAGTCGCTTGAGCCATGCCTTGTTCCGGGGTCGGTGCCATCCGCAACGGCGCTTCGGAACCAGGCCATCTGCCGCATCGGTCCCACCGGAAGTGATCGGTTCTGGGCATCAGCCCGGTCTAGTCGCGGTGGAGTCAGCCGGTCGAGGTGATCACGCACTCGACACAGACCGCAGCCTTCGTCCCGGCTCACGTCTGGGCGAGATACACCGACGCCGTCTCGCGGAGGCGCTGGTGCACTCCGCTGTACACCTCGATGCCTGGCAAATGGATCTTGTCGACCTTGGCCACCATCGTGTAGTTCGGGTCGGTGACGTTGCCCACCGGTGCCTGCCCAGCTTGGCTCACGAGCTGGTAGGCATCGAGAAGGTCCAGGCGCACCTCCGCGGCCACCCAGGTGATCAGGTCGTGCTGGCTGATCCGGAAGGCGTCCTCGAGCGGTCGGGTCGAGCCGGTGCTCATGATCGCGTCATCTGTCTCGAAGCGTGGCCACGGGGTCGCCGTACGCCCTCCTTTGATCAGGTCCACAACCACGACTGTGTTCATCGCCGCCTCGACCGCGGTACCGCACACTTCTCCCTGTCCTTGGCGGCAGTGCCCATCACCCATCGCGAACAGTGCGCCTTCGTGGTTCACCGCGAAGTAGGCAGTCGTGCCAGCCCTCAGCTCGGGGGAGTCCATGTTGCCACCGTGGGCGTCGGGCGTGATCGTCTGTCTGGCCTCGAAGCCGGCCGGTGCCACTCCCACCGTGCCGTGCATCGGGTCAAGGGGCAGCTCGACTGAGAAGTCACTGTTGCGGGCCTGGTACGTCACCAGGCGACGCTCGACGTCGACGTCGTACATCCAGACCCGCTCCTCCAGCGGCGGGTGCAGGGTCGCGGTCTGATGGGTGCCCGTGAGAGCGCCGAAGTGAGGGAAGGTGGAGGAGACTGCCCAGTCGCGAGCCGGCTCGATCGAGGCGAAGTGCAACGCGA
>JAABUS010008368.1_pt1 | contig 11397 bp, 12 predicted proteins | sample 5560161 | NCBI WGS metagenome assembly JAABUS01 (sample SAMN10711885, study PRJNA513376) | rock metagenome | isolation source: Antarctica rocks | place: Antarctica: Victoria Land, Trio Nunatak nord | collected 2016-01-04
CAGTCGCCCGCGCCCCGGAGCCACGGGCACGTCGCCAGCCTGACGCTTCGCAGAACATATGATCCCGAACATGTCTGACATGCAGACGCAAGTCGGCATCGTGGGCGCCGGACCGGCCGGGCTGCTGCTCGCGCATCTATTGCACGGGCACGGGATCGCGTCCGTCGTGCTCGAGACGCGCAGCCGCGCGCACATCGAGCGCCGGATCCGTGCCGGCGTGCTCGAGCAGGGCACGGTCGACCTGCTGATCGAGTGCGGGCTCGGCGAGCGGATGCAGCGCGAGGGGCTCGTCCACCACGGCATCGAGCTCCGCTTCTCCGGCCGCGGCCACCGGATCGACTTCTCCGAGCTGACCGACGGGCGCGGGATCACGGTCTACGGCCAGCAGGAGGTCGTCAAGGACCTGCTGGCGGCGCGCGAGGCGGCGGGGGCGCTGCCGCGGTTCGAGGTCGCGGACGTGAGCGTCGCCGACCTGGAGTCCGACCGGCCGGCGGTCCGGTTCACGTACGACGGCGCCGAGCACGAGCTGCGCTGCGACGTGATCGCCGGCTGCGACGGGTCCCACGGCGTCTGCCGCCCGTCGATCCCCGACGCGGCGGTGACCACCTACGAGCGCGAGTATCCGTTCGGCTGGCTCGGCATCCTGGCCGAGGTGGCGCCGTCCACGGAGGAGCTGATCTACGCCCGCCACGAGCGCGGGTTCGCGCTGCACAGCATGCGCTCCCCCGAGCTCAGCCGCTTCTACCTGCAGTGCGAGCCCGACGCCGACCCGGACGACTGGCCCGACGCCCGCATCTGGGAGGAGCTGCGGATCCGCCTCGCGCTGGACCTCGACGAGGGGCCGATCATCGAGAAGGGCGTCACGCCGATGCGCTCCTACGTCGTCGAGCCGATGCAGCACGGGCGCCTGTTCCTCGCCGGCGACGCGGCGCACATCGTGCCCCCGACCGGCGCCAAGGGGCTCAACCTCGCCGTCGCCGACGTCCGCGTGCTGGCGGCGGCGCTGCGCGACTTCTACGCCGGCACCGACGCCGGGCTGGGCGCCTACTCGGACACGTGCCTGCGTCGCGTCTGGCGGGCCGAGCACTTCTCCTGGTGGATGACCTCGATGCTGCACCGCTTCCCCGGCGGCCACGGCTTCGAGGAGAAGCTCCAGCTCTCCCAGCTCGAGTACGTCGCCGGCTCGCGAGCCGCCGCGACGACGCTGGCGGAGAACTACGTCGGCTTAGGACAAAGGATTTGACATGTCGCGCGGGCAGTGCTTTGGTCCCGGCATGAGACCCCTCCGCATCGCTCTCGCCCTGCTCGTCGCGCTCGCCGCGCTGGTCGCCGGATGCGGCGACGACGGAGGCTCGGGCGATGCCGGCGGTGGCGGCGGCAGCCAGCCGCAGACGCTCAAGGTCGGCGTGATCCCGATCGCGGACGTCGCGCCGCTCTACCTCGGGATGGACAAGGGCTTCTTCAAGGCGGAGGGGCTGACGATCGAGCCGCAGCTCGCGGAGGGCGGCGCCGCGATCGTGCCGTCGGTGATCTCGGGCGACTACCAGATCGGGTTCTCCAACACGACGTCGCTGATCATCGCCGCGTCGAAGAAGCTGCCGGTCCAGATCATCTCGCAGGGCGTGCTCGCCGGCACCGGGGCCGACGACGCCTGGGACGGCGTGATCGTCCCCAAGGGCTCCGACATCAAGGAGCTCGGCGACCTCGAGGGCAAGACCGTCGCCGTCAACACGCTCAACAACGTGTCGCAGGTCGTGGTCAACACCGCGCTCAAGAAGGCCGGCGCCGACTACACGAAGGTCAAGTACGTCGAGGTCCCGTTCCCCGACATGAACGCCGCGCTCGAGTCCGGCCGGGTGGACGCCGCGTTCCAGGTCGAGCCGGGCTACTCGGGCGGCCTCGCGGCCGGCTCGAAGTCGATCTCCAACGCCTACGAGGAGATGGCCCCCAACTACACGGTCGCCACGTACTTCGCGAGCAAGCAGTACATCGGCGAGAACAAGGACGTCATCGACCGCTTCAAGCGCGCGATGCAGAAGTCGCTGGACTACGCGTCGGCCCACGACTCCGAGGTGCGCGCGATCGTCGGCACCTACACGGAGATCCCGCAGGCGGTGCTCGACAAGATGAACCTGCCCGTCTGGAAGGCCGACCTCAACGAGCCGACGATCGAGCAGACCGGCGCCGCCGCGAAGGAGTACGGCTTCGTCGAGGAGGCGCCCTCGCTCGACGACCTGATCCTTCGCGACTGAGCCTGTCCGCCCGTGACGACGATCGCCAGCCGCCGCGCGCTGCCCGACCGCGCCCTGCCGTGGGCCGGGCTGCTCGCGGTGCTGGCGGTCTTCGAGCTGCTGTCGCGCGCGGAGCTGATCAACAGCCGCTTCTTCCCGCCGATCAGCGCGATGCTCGCGCGGCTGGTCGAGGAGGCCGGCACGGGCGACTTCTGGACCGCGGTCGCCAACACGCTGGAAGGCTGGGCGATCGGTCTGGGGGTCGCGTGCGCGATCGCCATCCCGGTCGGCATCGTCGTCGGCTCCACGCCGCTGCTGTACCGAGCGCTGCGCGGCGTGATCGAGTTCCTGCGCCCGATCCCGTCCGTCGCGCTCATCCCGCTGGCCGTGCTGGTCTACGGCTCCGGCCTGGAGAGCAAGGTGTTCCTCGCCTCGTTCGCCGCGACGTGGCCGCTGTTGATGCAGACGCTCTACGGCGTGCAGGACGTCGACCCGGTGGCGACGGACACCGCGCGCTCGTTCGGGTTCTCGCGCACGGCGCGGCTCATCCGGGTGACGCTGCCCAGCGCGGTGCCCTACATCGCCACCGGCGTGCGGATCTCCGCGGCCGTGGCGCTGATCCTGGTCGTCACGGCCGAGCTGGTGATCGGGGCGCCGGGGCTCGGGCGTCAGATCAACCTCGCGCGCCAGGGCAGCAACGTCGAGCTGATGTACGCGCTCATCCTCGCCACCGGGCTGCTCGGGATGGCGGTCAACGCCCTGTTCGCGCGCGTCGAGCAGCGTGTCCTGCACTGGCATCCCTCCCAGCGGGGGGAGGTGGCCGCGCGATGAGCCGCCGCGTGCTCGGCACCCTGCTGGAGATCGCCGTCCCGCTGGCGCTGCTCGGCATCTGGGCAGTCTGGTCGGCGGGCTCGGAGACCTACTACTTCCCGCCGCTCACCGACATCCTCCGGACGTTCGCCGACACCTGGCTGTTCGAGCGGGTCGGCTCGGACGTGGTGCCGAGCCTCGTCCGGCTCGGCCTGGGCTACGGGATCGCGTGCGTCGTCGCGGTCGGGCTCGGGCTCGCGCTCGGGCTCTCGCGGACGCTGCGGCGCGCGCTCGACCCGGTCGTGCAGTTCCTGCGCTCGGTGCCGCCGCCGGCGCTGCTGCCGTTCGGCATCCTCGTGCTCGGCGTCGGCACGTCGATGAAGGTGTTCATCATCGCCTTCGTGTGCCTGTGGCCGGTGCTGCTGAACACGATCGACGGCGTGGCGGGCGTCGACCCGACGCTGCGCGAGACCGCCGAGGTCTACGGCGTCAGCCCGCGCGACCGCGTGCTGCGGGTGATCCTCCCGGCCGCGGCGCCGCAGATCTTCGCCGGCATGCGCACGAGCCTGTCGCTCGCGCTGATCCTCATGGTGATCTCCGAGATGGTGGCGAGCACGAACGGGATCGGCTACTTCGTGCTGCAGTCCCAGCGCAGCTTCGCGATCCCCGAGATGTGGTCCGGGATCCTGCTGCTCGGGATCCTCGGCTACCTCCTCAACGCCGTCTTCGTCCTCGTCGAGCGGCGCGTCCTGCGCTGGCACCGGGGGGCGCGCGCCAGCGCGCTCGGGTGAGGACGATGCTGCACGTCGAGCACCTGCAGAAGCGCTACGGGGACGTCGAGGCGGTCGGCGACCTGAGCTTCGACGTCGCCGCCGGCGAGTTCGTCTGCATCGTCGGCCCGTCGGGCTGCGGCAAGACGACGCTGCTCAAGTGCGTCGCCGGGCTGCTGGAGCCGACCGCCGGGGAGGTGCGGCTGGAGGGCGAGCGCGTCGACGGGCCGCCGGACACGATGGCGCTCGTGTTCCAGGAGTACAGCCGCTCGCTGTTCCCGTGGATGACCGTGCGCCAGAACGTCGCGTTCCCCCTGCGGCGCAAGCGCACGCCCGACGCCGGCCGGGTGGTGGAGGAGGCGCTCGGCTCGGTCGGGCTGGAGGGCGCCATGGACCGCTACCCGTGGCAGCTCTCGGGCGGGATGCAGCAGCGCGTGGCGATCGCCCGCGCGCTCGCCTACCAGCCGCGGATCCTGCTGATGGACGAGCCGTTCGCCTCCGTCGACGCCCAGACCCGCGCCGACCTCGAGGACCTGGTGCTGGAGGTGCGGCGCCAGTACGACGTGACGGTCGTCTTCGTCACGCACGACATCGACGAGTCGGTCTACCTGAGCGACCGGATCATCGTCCTGACGCCGTCGCCCACCGAGGTGCGCGAGCTGCTCGACGTCGACCTCCCGCACCCGCGCGACCAGGTGGCGACCAAGGAGCTGCCGGAGTTCGCGCGGCTGCGCGCGCACGTGTGGCGCACGATCAAGCGAGCCGACGAGGCGGGCGTGGCGTGAGCCGGCTGATCCTGCCGCCCGCGTACCGGGACGACACCGCGTCGCACCCGCCGCTCGACTACCCGGGGTACGGCTCCACCGCGCTGCGCCACCCCAAGCAGCCGCTCGTCGCGCTCGCGCAGACGCTGACCGAGCTGACCGGGCCGCTGCTCGGCGACGGTCTCGTGAAGCCGGGGGACGCGGACCTCACCCGCCAGTCGGCCGGCGAGCCGCTCGGCGAGCGGATCATCGTCGCCGGGCGCGTGCTCGAGGAGGGCGGCCGCCCGGTCCCGGATACGCTCGTCGAGCTCTGGCAGTGCAACAGCGGCGGGCGCTACTTCCACGAGGCCGATCGCCACCCCGCGCCGCTGGACCCGAACTTCACCGGGCTCGGGCGCTGCCTCACCGACGCCGAGGGGCGCTACCGGTTCGTCACGATCAAGCCCGGCGCGTACCCGTGGGGCAACCACCACAACGCCTGGCGCCCGGCGCACATCCACTTCTCGCTGTTCGGCCGCGCGTTCACGCAGCGGCTCGTGACGCAGATGTACTTCCCCGGCGACCCGCTGTTCGGCCAGGACCCGATCTTCAACTCGGTCCGGGATCCGCGGGCGCGGGAGCGGATGATCTGCGCGTTCGACCCGGACTCGACCGTGCCGGAGTGGGCGCTCGCCTACCGCTGGGACATCGTGCTCCGCGGCCCGGTGGCGACGCCCCGCGACGAGGAGCACCACGCGTGAGCGGCGACACGACGCCGTCGCAGACCGTCGGGCCGTTCTTCTCGGTCGGGCTGCCGTGGGAGGACGGGCCGTTCGTGGTCCCGGAGGGGACGCGAGGCGCGATCCGGATCGTCGGTCGCGTGTTCGACGGTGCCGGCGAGCCCGTGTCCGACGCGCTCGTCGAGACCTGGCAGGCCGACCCGGACGGGCGCTTCGACCACCCCGACGATCCCCGCGGCCGCGTCGCCGGCTTCCGCGGCTTCGCCCGCTGCCCGACCGGCGCGGACGGCAGCTGGGAGATCGTCACGCTCAAGCCCGGCCGGGTGCCCGGCGCCGACGGGGCGGCCCAGGCGCCCCATCTCGCCGTGTCGCTGTTCGCGCGCGGGCTGCTCAACCGCGTGGTCACGCGGATCTACTTCGGCGACGAGCCCGAGGCCAACGCCGCCGATCCGGTGCTCGCGCTGCTCGACCCCGATCGCCGCGCCACGCTCGTCGCCGCGCCCGCGGACGGCGGCTACGCGCTCGACTTCCATCTGCAGGGCGCCCGCGAGACGGCGTTCTTCCGCGTGTGATGGACGCGCGGGTATCCGAGCTGCTGGCGACGATCCTGGACGGGAACGCGTTCCAGCGCGCGCGGCTCGGCACCGCGCGCGAGCTGGCGGCGCTGCCCCTGACGACCAAGGAGGAGCTGCTCGCCGACCAGGCGGCCCATCCGCCGTTCGGGACGAACCTGACGTTCCCGCTGGACCGCTACACGCACCTGCACCAGACCAGCGGCAGCACGGGGGCGACGCTGCGCGTGCTCGACACCGCCGAGGACTGGGCCTGGTGGCGGCGCCAGCTCGGTCGCGTGCTCACCGCGTGCGGGATCGGCGCCGGCGATCGCGTCGCGCTGGCCTACTCGTTCGGGCCCTACGTCCAGTTCTGGGCGTCCTACGAGGGCGCGCAGGCGGCCGGCGCGCTGGTGATCCCGCTCGGGGGGATGGACTCGGTCCAGCGCCTCGAGACGATGCGCGAGTACGGGGCCACCGCGCTGCTGTGCACGCCCAGCTACGCGCTGCACCTCGCCAAGGTGGCGGTCGACAAGGGCCAGCGCGAGGCGCTCGACGCGGTGCGGCGGGTGGTCTGCACCGGCGAGCCGGGGGCCTCGATGCCGGCGGTCCGCGACCGGATCGAGGCCGCCTGGGGGGCGCGCTGCTTCGACCACGCGGGCGCGTCGGAGGTCGGCTCGTTCGCCTATCCGTGCGCGACCGACGGTGGGCTGCACCTGTTCGAGGACGAGTTCGCCTGCGAGGTCCTCGATCCGGCGACGGGTGAGCCGGTGCCCGAGGGCGCCGCGGGCGAGCTGGTGATGACGGCGCTCAGCCGGACCGGCTTCCCCGTGATCCGCTACCGCACCGGCGACATGATCGAGCGCTCGGCGGTCACGTGCTCGGCCGGGCACCCGGGGATGTGGCTGCCGCAGGGGATCCTGGGCCGGGTCGACGACATGGTCGTGATCCGCGGCATGAACGTCTTCCCGTCCGCGATCGAGGAGATCCTGCGCCGGTCCAGCGGCGCCGGCGAGTTCTCGATCACGTTCTACAACGACCCGCACGCGATGGACGAGGTGAAGGTCGAGGTGGAGCTCGCCCAGGCGCGCGAGGCGCGCGACATCCAGGACCGGCTGCGCCAGACGCTCGGGCTGCGCGTGCGCATCGTGCCGGTGAAGCCCGGGATCCTCCCGACGTACACCGGCAAGGCGCGGCGCGTCCAGGACCTGCGGCCCGCCGTGCCGGCGAAGGGATCGTGACCGTGGCCGGGGGCGAACCGGCGCTGCGTCGCAGCGCCAGCGAGGAGGTCGCCGAGGCGATCCGCGCCTGGATGTTCAGCCGGAGCCTGGAGCCGGGGGACCGGCTCGGGCGCGAGGAGGACCTGGCCCAGCGCTTCGGCGTGAGCCGCCCGACCCTGCGGGAGGCGCTGCGCCTGCTGTCGAGCGCCCACCTGATCCGCGCGACGAAGGGACCCGGCGGCGGCATCTTCGTCGCGGCCACGCCGGAGCAGGGGATCGGGCTGAGCGTCACGGACTCGGTGGCGAGCATGCTGTCCGCCGACAGCATCGACTTCGACGAGCTGATCGAGACGCGCATGCTGCTGGAGATCCCGCTCGCCGGGCTGGCGGCGCAGCGGGCGACCGAGGATGACGTGGCGGGCCTCTACGCCATCCTCGACGCGGCCGGCGACCGCGCGCAGGGCGACGCCTTCCGGGTGCTCGACACGCGCCTGCACGGGACGATCGCCGCGATCGCGGGCAACCGGCTCGCGCGGGCGTTCACCGACTGGGTCGGCGAGGTGCTCCAGCCGCCGCTGCACGCGCTGATCGAGCGGGCGGTCGTCGACGCGGTGGTCGCCGAGCAGCACCGCGACATCGTGCGGGCGATCGAGCGCGGCGAGCCGACCGCGGCCGAGCGTGCGATGCGCGAGCACCTGGTCTACCTGCACGACCTGGTGGGCGCGGTCCGGCGTGCCGAGGCCCGCGAGGCGCCGCGATGACCACGCTCTTCGCGCCGCTGTTCGCGCCGGCGCGGCTCCGCGAGGCGGTGTCGGAGCGCGCCTGGGTGCAGGCGATGCTCGAGACGGAGGCCGCGCTCGCCGCGGCCGAGGCGGACGCCGGGCTGATCCCGGCGGCGGCCGCGGAGGCGATCGGCGCCGCCTGCCGGGCCGGCGCCGTCGGCCACACCGGCCTCGGCGACCGATCGCTCGGCGCCGGCAACCCGGTCGTCCCGCTCGTCGACGCGCTGCGCGCGGCGGTCGGGAGCGACGCGGCGGGCTACGTCCACTGGGGCGCCACCAGCCAGGACGTGCTCGACACCGCGGCCATGCTCGTCGCCCGGCGCGCGCTTGCGCTGATCGGCGAGGAGCTCGACGGCGTCGCGCGCGCCTGCGCCGCGCTCGCGCGCGAGCACGCCGAGACGCTGATGGCCGGGCGCACGCTGCTCCAGCAGGCGCTGCCGATCACGTTCGGCCTCAAGGCGGCCGGGTGGCTCGACGCGACGCTCGACGCGCGCGGCGGCCTGCGGCGCGCGCGCCTGGACGTCCAGCTCGGCGGCGCGGCGGGCACGCTCGCGGCGCTCGGCGACGCCGGCCCGCCCGTCGCGGCGGCGGTCGCGGAGCGGCTGGGGCTCGGGGCGCCCGGGCTCCCGTGGCACACGGCGCGCGGGCGCGTCGCCGAGCTCGGCGCCGCCCTCGCCGTGGCGGCCGGCGCGATGGGGAAGGCGGCGCTGGACCTCGTCCTGCTGGCGCAGACCGAGGTGGGCGAGGTCGTGGCGGGGGCGGGCGGCTCGTCGACGCTGCCGCACAAGCGCAACCCGATCGGCGCGGTGCGCGCGCGGGCGTGCGCCGAGCGCGTGCCGCCGCTCGCGGCTCTGCTGCTCGCGGCGATGGCTCAGGAGCACGAGCGTGGCGCCGGCGGGTGGCATGCCGAGTGGGAGCCGCTGACGCAGGCGCTCGCGCTGACCGGCGGCGCCGCGGCGGCGGTGCGCGAGACGCTCGAGGGGCTCGAGGTGCGCCCGGACCGGATGCGCGCGAACCTCGAGGCGACCGGCGGGCGGCTCCTGGCCGAGCGGATCGTGCTGGCGCTCGCGCCCGTGGCCGGGCGCGCGGAGGCCGACGCCGCGGTCCAGGCCGCCGCCGCGCAGACCGGCTCCTTCCGCGGCGCGCTGCTCGCCCAGCCGGTCGTCGCCGCGCAGCTCGACGGCGCGGCGCTCGACACGCTGCTCGACCCCGCCGGCTACCTCGGCGCCACCGCCACGTTCATCGCGCACGCGCTGTCGCGCTGCGACCGGGAGCCGGCCGACGCCGAACGCGCCGAGGAGGATTCATGAGCGACGACCGCCACGACGCCGGCATGCGCGTGCGCCGCGAGGTGCTGGGCGACGCGCACGTCGATCGCGCCACTGAGCGTGCCACCGACTTCACGCGCGAGTTCCAGGCGCTGATCACGGAGTACGCGTGGGGCGAGATCTGGACGCGGCCGGGGTTGGATCGCCGCACGCGCTCCTGCATCACGCTGACCGCGCTGGTGGCCAACGGGCAGCTCGAGGAGCTCGCGATGCACGTGCGCGCGGCGCGCCGCAACGGGCTGAGCGAGGACGAGATCAAGGAGGTCCTCCTGCAGTGCGCGATCTACTGCGGCGTCCCGGCGGCCAACGCCGCGTTCGCCGTGGCCCAGCGCGTGCTGGCCGAGGACGAGACGAAGGGGGAGGCATGAGCACGGTGGACCTCGAGCAGCAGCGGCTGCTGATCGGCGGCGAGTGGACGGAGGCGACGGGAGCGGCCACGTTCGAGCGCAGCGACCCGTTCACGGGCGAGCCGGTCACGCTGGCCGCCGCGGCCACCCGCGCGGACGCCGACCGCGCCGTCGCGGCCGCGCAGGGCGCGTTCCGCGGCTGGGCCGACACGCCGCCGGCGGAGCGGCGCGCGCTGCTGACCGGCGCGGCCGAGCTGCTGATGGAGCGGGCGGCGGAGATCGCCGGCGTGATGACCGAGGAGGTCGGCGGCACGTTCGGCTGGGGGATGTTCAACTGCGACCTCGCCTCGCGGATGCTGCGCGAGGCCGCCGCTCAGACCTACGCCGCGGGCGGCGAGGTGATCCCCTCCGACGTGCCGGGCGCGCTGTCGCTCGCGGTGCGCCAGCCCGCCGGCGTGGTGGTCGGCATGGCGCCGTGGAACGCGCCGGTGATCCTCTCCACCCGCGCGCTCGCCACGCCGCTCGCCTTCGGCAACACCGTCGTGCTGAAGGGATCGGAGCACTGCCCGCGCACGCATGCCGCCGTGGTCGCCGCGCTGCACGACGCCGGCTTGCCCGCGGGCGTCTGAACCTCGTCCTGCACTCGGCGGCGGACGCACCGGAGGTGGTCGACGCGCTGATCGCGCACCCGGCCGTGCGCCGCGTAAACTTCACCGGCTCCACCCGCGTCGGCCGGATCGTCGCCGCGAAGTGCGCGGAGCACATGAAGCGCTGCCTGCTCGAGCTCGGCGGCAAGGCCCCGATGGTGGTCCTGGGCGATGCGGATCTCGACGCCGCCGCCGACGCCGCGAGCTTCGGCGCGTTCATGAACTCGGGCCAGATCTGCATGTCGACCGAGCGGATCGTGGTCGACCGCGCGGCGGCGGGCGAGCTCGGCGCCAAGCTCGGCGAGCGCGCGTCCCGGCTCGTCGTCGGGGACCCGCGCGACCAGGGCACGATGATCGGGCCGGTCGTCGACGACGCCGCGCGGGAGCGGATCCTCGGGCTGATCGAGGACGCCCGCGCCAAGGGCGCCGAGGTGCTCGCCGGCGGCGAGGCCGACGGCAACTGCATCGCCCCGACCGTGCTCGCCGGGGTGACGCCGGAGATGCGGATCTACGGTGAGGAGTCGTTCGGTCCGGTGGTGGCGCTCGTGCCCGTCGACGGCACCGAGGAGGCGGTGCGGGTCGCCAACGACACGGAGTACGGCCTGGCGGCGGCGGTGTTCAGCGCCGACGTGCCGGCCGCGCTCGACGTGGCCCGCCGGATCGAGTTCGGCATCTGCCACGTCAACTCCTCGACCGTGCACGACGAGCCGCAGATGCCGTTCGGCGGCGTCAAGGACTCGGGCTGGGGCCGCTTCGGCGGCAGCGCCGCGCTCGAGGAGTTCACCGAGCTGCGCTGGCTGAGCATCCAGCAGACGTCCCGCCACTACCCGATCTGAGGAGCCCGATGGCCCGCCGAGACCGCCCGCCCTTCCGCGCCGACCACGTCGGCAGCCTGCTGCGCCCGCCGGAGCTGCTCGACGCGCGGCAGCGATTCGCCGAGGGCGCGATCGACGCCGAGGAGCTGCGCGGGGTCGAGGACGCCGCGATCGCCGACGTCGTGGCGCTCCAGCGCGACGTCGGCCTGCAGTCGGTGACCGACGGCGAGTTCCGCCGCGCGTCGTGGCACATGGACTTCATCTACCAGCTCGACGGCATCTCCAAGGTCGTCGACGAGACGCTGCACGTGCAGTTCCACAACGCGGCGGGGACGCTCGAGTTCGCGCCTCCGTCGCTGCACGTCGACGACCGGATCGGGCTCTCGACGACGATCTTCGGGGACGCGTTCGCC
>JAABUS010008370.1_pt1 | contig 11395 bp, 13 predicted proteins | sample 5560161 | NCBI WGS metagenome assembly JAABUS01 (sample SAMN10711885, study PRJNA513376) | rock metagenome | isolation source: Antarctica rocks | place: Antarctica: Victoria Land, Trio Nunatak nord | collected 2016-01-04
CGCGGCCGGCTCCGGCGCTGCCGCTGCCGCGTCGCCGTCCTTCGCCTTCTTCGCCCGGCTGCGCGCCTTCTTGGCGGGCGCTGCCTCGTTGTCGCTCTCGCCCGCGGCGTTCCCGTCCGGGCCGGCGTCGCCGTCGGCGGTCGCCTCGCCGCTCGACTCGGGGCTCATGACCGCTTCGCCCGCCTCGGTCGGTGCGGCGGCTGCGGTCTCCGACGACGGGGCACCGGCGCCGGCGGGGGCGCCCGCCTCCTGCGGGACGCGCTCGCGCGCGGTCGGGTTCACGTGCTCGCGCGCGGTCGCCCCGGCGCCCGGACCGCCGGCCGGCACGGCCGGCTCGTCGGCGGCCTGCGCGGCGGCGCCGGCCTCCGCGGAGCGGCGGCCCTCGGCCTGCGGGCGTCCGAGGTCGGCGACCGCCTCGGCCACCGTGGCCTCGGCCACGTCGCGCGGCTGGCCCTCGCCGCCCTGCGTGAGCGCCTCGGCGGCAGCGGCCTCGGCCTCCGCACGCGCCTGCTCCTCGGCCTCGCGGCGAGCCTTCTCCTCGGCCTCGCGGCGGGCCTGCTCGGCGGCCTCCTGGCGGGCGCGCTCCTCTTCCTCGCGGAACATGCGGTTGCCGGCCTGGATGATGTCGCCGATCGCCTTGGTGATCACGTTGCAGGCGCGGATGCCGTCGTCGTTGCCCGGGATGACGAAGTCGATGCCGTCCGGATCGCAGTTGGTGTCGACCAGCCCGATGATCGGGATGCGCAGGCGCTGGGCCTCGCGCACGGCGATCGCCTCGGTCTTGAGGTCGATGACGAACAGGGCGTCGGGGACGCGCTGCATGTTCTTGACCCCGCCCAGGTTGGCGCGAAGCTTCTCCAGGTCGGCCTGCGCGGCCATCCGCTCGCGCGTCGGCAGCAGGCCCAGCTGACCCTCGGACTCGTAGCGCTCGAGGTCGTGCAGGCGCTTGATCCGCGCGGAGATGGTCTGGTAGTTCGTGAGCAGGCCCCCGAGCCAGCGGTGGTTCACGTACGGCTGGCCGGCCGACTCGGCGATCTCCTTGATGCCGTCGCGCGCCTGCTTCTTGGTGCCGACGAACAGCACGGTCCCGCCGCGGCGCGCGAGCCCGTCGGCGAAGCGCTGGGCCTGGTCGAGCAGGGCCTCGGTGCGGAGCAGGTCGATGATGTAGATGCCGCCGCGCTCACCATGGATGAAGCGACGCATCTTCGGATTCCAGCGGCGCGTCTGGTGGCCGAAGTGCACACCGGCCTCCAGGAGCTCCCTGATCCCGACATCTTGAGCCACGGGTACGTCTCCCTTATCGGTTGAATGATGCGGTTCCCGGGCGGAGAGGGAATGCGGAACCCGGCGCGTCGCGCGCCGGGCAGGGACCGCAGCCTCAGGTTGGGTTGGGGTCGCCCGGGGTCGGAATGGACTGAGACAGTGTCCGCCTCGAAAGAGGGGACGTCGTCTGAGTCTAGACGACCGGGATCGCCCAAGACCTCGCCGGCGCTACTCCTCCGCGCGCGCCAGCGCCGCCGCCAGGTCGGCCGGGAGCGGCGAGCGGACGTCGACCGAAGCGGCGGTCACCGGGTGCGGGAACGCCAGCCGGGCGGCGTGCAGGAACTGGCGCTCGAGCCCGTGGCGGCCCGGCGTGCCGTACTCCGGGTCGCCCGCGATCGGGTGGCCGATGGCGAGCAGGTGCGCGCGGATCTGATGGGTGCGGCCGGTCTCGAGGCGCACGCGCAGGAGCGTGTCGTGCGGCAGGGCCCGCTCCAGCTCGAAGTGGGTGACGGCCTCGCGTGGCTCGTCGGTCTCGGTCGAGACCCGCGTGCGCACGCGGCGGTCACGGCCGAGCGGGGCGTCGATCGTCCCGCGACGCGCCGGCGGGCGGCCCTCCACCAGCGCGAGGTACTCGCGCACCAGCTCGCGCGCGGCGAGCGACGCCTTCAGCGCCGCGTGCACGGCGTCCGAGCGGGCGACGACGAGGAGCCCGGACGTGTCGCGATCCAGGCGGTGCACGATCCCGGGGCGGTCGGAGTACTCGCCGCCGGCCACCTTGCCGGCCAGCGCCTGCACGAGCGTGCCGTCGCGGTGCCCGCGCGCGGGATGCACGACCACCCCGGGCGGCTTGTCGACCACCATCAGGTGCTCGTCCTCCCAGGCGATCGCGAACGTCGCGGGCGCCACCGGCGGCCCCGGGGCGTCGGCCTCGGGCATGGTGACCGCGATCCGCTCGCCGCCGTTGAGCACGTGGCGCTTGGCCCTGGGCTCGCCGTCGATGGTCACGCGGCCGGCGTCGATCAACCGCTGCGCGGCGGCGCGCGAGCCGGCGTGGGCCGCGAGGAACACGTCGAGGCGCTCGCCCGCCGACGTGGCGGGGACGGTCAGCTCCTCAGCCATCGAGCGCCGCCTCCCCGCGCCGGCGCGACGGCCCCTCCAGCACGTAGATCAGCGCGACGACGCCGAACGTGATCGCCGTGTCGGCCACGTTGAACGCCGGGAAGTGGGGGAACTTCACGAAGTCGGTGACCGAGCCGGCGACGGCGCGGTCGATCAGGTTGCCGATGGCGCCGCCGAGCAGGAGCCCGGTGGGGATCCACACGAGCGCGCGGCCCGAGTGGGTGACGAAGAAGGCCACCAGCGCGAGCAGCGCCAGCGCGGTGCCGACCACCAGCAGCGCACCGCCGTCGGCCAGGAAGCCGAACGCGATGCCCGAGTTGCGCACGTTGACGAGGTCGATGCCCGGAAGCAGGTCGCGGCGCTCGCCCAGCGCCAGCTCCCCGCGCACGATCGCCTTGGTGAGCTGGTCGACGCCCACGACGGCACCCGCCATCGCGACGGCGGCCAGCGTGGTGCGGCCGGGGCTCACGCCGGGCGGACGGCGCCGATCACGATCGCCCCCAGGAGCTGCAGCGCGATGATCGCCACGATCGGCGTCAGGTCGAGCGGGCCGATCCGGAGCGGCAGGCGGCGGAACAGGTTCAGCCACGGCGCCGACGTGTCGCGCAGGAAGTCCAGCACCGCGTTGGACCAGCGGTAGTAGGGCATGCGGACGCCCATGCTGAAGATGAACGACGTCACGATCCACGCGATGATCACGATGATGTAGACGGTCAGGAGCGCGGACAGGAAGTCGGCGATCTCGGTCCGCGCCGACGCGGCGAGGACGGTCATGTGAAGTCCACCACGTCGTCCATCGCCTGCGCGAGCGCCGCCCGCACGCCGCCGCGCTCGAGCGCCGCGAGCCCGCGCGCCGTGGTCCCGCCCGGCGAGGTAACCGCGCGGCGCAGGGCGAGCGTGTCGTGCTCGCGCGCCCGCAGCAGCTCGGCCGAGCCCGCCATCGCCTCCGTGACGACCGCGGCGGCCAGCTGCGGCGCCATGCCGCGGCGGATCGCGGCGTCGACCTGGGCCTCGACCAGCAGCGCCCAGTACGCCGGGCCGACGCCGCCGATCGCGCCCGCGACGTGCATCAGCCCTTCGGGGACGTCGAACAGCGTGCCCAGGCGGCCGAACAGCTCGTGCACCCGGGCGCTGGCCTCCTCGTCCGCCGGCGCGTCCGGCGCGGCGAACGCGAGCACCCCGCGGCGCACCTCCACGGGCGTGTTGGGCTCGACCCGGAACACCGGCGTCTCCGGGTAGGCCGCCCGGACCTCGGCCTGCGTGGTGCGGGAGAGGATCGAGACGACGACCTTCGCGGTGCCGGCGATCTCGCGCGCCACGGCGTCGAGCTGCGCCGGCTTGTGCGCGAGCACGACGAGGTCGGCGCGCTCGGCCAGCTCGCGGTTGGAGCCGACCGCCTGCCCGCCGACCAGCGCGGCGAGCTCCTTGGCGCGGCCGGAGCCCGAATCCGTGCACAGCACCGGCTCGCCCCACCCGAGGGCGAGTGCACGCGCCATGTTGCCCGATCCCACCAGCCCGATCATCGGCCGGGGAGTCTACGACTGGTTGAAGAAACCCTTCTCGATCAACCGCGCGCGCTCCTCGGAGCTGAGCTCCACGTTGCGCGGGGTGAGCAGGAACACCTTGTCGGCGATCCGCTGCATGCCGCCGTCGAGCGCGTACGTCAGGCCCGAGGCGAAGTCGATCAGGCGCTTGGCGAGGTCCGTCTCGGACCCCTGCAGGTTGATGATCACCGGGATCGCGTCCTTGAACTTGTCCGCGACGTCCTGGGCGTCGTTGAACGACTTCGGGATCACCAAATGCACGCGGACCTCCCCGCTGGCGGTGCGGCCGTTGGCCGGACGACCGGCGACCGGGCGGAGCACGGTCGTGTTCCGCTCGGAGGTCGAGTCGTCGGCGAAGATGTCGTCGATCTCGTCCCGGCGCCGGCGCGTGCTGAGCCGCCGGACGTTCGGGCGCTCGCGGTAGCGGTCCTCCAGCTCGGCCTCCGGCGCGCGGATCGCCGCGGGCTGCTCCTCCTCGTCCTCGTACGCGTCGCGGTCCTCGGCGAGGCCGAAGTAGACGAGCGTGCGGTGCCAGGAGTCGGAGAAGCCCATCGAGGTGCGATCTTCGCTGCCAGCAGGGGATTCCCTCCCCGGCCGGGATCTACTCGAAGAGTACCGAGCCCACGCGCACGATCGTGGCCCCCTCCTCGACGGCGACCGCGAAGTCCTGCGAGGTGCCCATCGAGAGCTCCCGCAGGCCGTGCTCGGCGGCCAGCTCGCGCAGCGCGGCGAAGTGCGTCCGGCTGGCCTCGGGATCCTCGGCGAACGGGGGCATCCCCATCAGCCCGATCACGCGCACGGGCGCCCGGGCGATGAACGCGCCCAGCTCGGCGGGCGCGATGCCGGCCTTCCCCTCCTCGCCGGCGAGGTTGACCTCGACGAGGATCTCGGTCTCCGGCGGCGCGTGGCGCTCGAGCTGCGTGAGCGCCGAGTCCGACGCGACGGAGTGGATCAGCTCGACCAGCGGCAGGATCTGCTTGACCTTGCGGCTCTGGAGCTGGCCGATGAAGTGCCAGCGCACGTCCGGCCACGCGTGCGCCTTGGCCTCGAGCTGCTGGGCGCGGTTCTCGCCGAACAGCGCGATCCCGGCCTCGACCAGCGTGCCGAGGTCCTCGACCGCGAGGTACTTGACGGCGGCGAGCAGCTCGATGTCGCCGGGGTCGCGGCCGGCGCGGCCGGCGGCGGCGGCGATCGCCTCCCGGACCCGCGCGGCGTTCTCCTGCACGCGCGCGGCGCTCAGCGGGCTCACGCCGCACCCGCCCCGGCCTGCGCCGCGCGGTCGTCGGGCCACACCACGCCGGCCTGGCGCCCCGTCACGCCGTGGTCGCGGCGGTGCGAGAAGAACAGCTCGTCGCCCGCGCAGATCGTGCACAGGCCGGTGTCGTGGACCGCCTCCACCCCGGCCTCGCCGAGCCGGTGGCGCGCGACCGCGGGCAGGTCGAGGTTGCGCCCGGCCGCCCGGGCGCCAGGGACGCCGGCGAACGCGGCATGGACCTCCTCCCCGACCTCGTAGCAGCAGCCGCGGGCCCCCGGCCCGATCGCGGCGGCGACCGGGCCGCCGGCGCCCAGCTCGCGCAGCGCGGCGACGCCCTCGGCCACGATCCCGCCCGCCAGCCCACGCCAGCCACCGTGCAGCGCGGCGACGGCGCTCCTGCCTCGGCCGGAGGCCTCCCTGCCTCGCGCTTCGCGCTCGTCATCGCTGCGCTCGCCGCTTCGCTCGGCGCACAGCAGCACCGGGAGGCAGTCGGCGACGAACACGAGCGCCGCGACATCGGCGAGCGCGGTCGCCTGGCCGTCCTCCTCGGCGGCGGGCCGCGCCGCGCCCGGCGGCTCGGTGGCGCGCCGGACCGAGGCGCCGTGGACCTGGATGCCGTACGCGAAGCGCTCCCACGGGACCCCGACCGCGGCGGCGAGCCGCTCGCGGTTGGCGTCGACGTTGGCGCCGTCGTCGGCCGTCTTGCGGCCGAGGTTCAGCGAGGCGAACGGGCCGGTCGAGATGCCGCCGCGGCGCGTCGCGAACAGCACCCGCCCGCCCGGCAGGTCGGCGGCGATGTGCTCGCCCTCCCAGCGGAAGGGCGCCTGGAGCGCGGGATCGGCCACGGCGGGCAGGCTACGCCACCGCGGGGCCACGCCCCGGGACGGGCGAGGACTGCACGATCGACGTGGTCGTCTGCCCGTAGAGCACGAAGCGGTCGATCAGCTCCTCCAGGTGCAGCACGTCGCGCACGTGCAGGCGCATGACGAAGCAGTCCTCGCCGGTGACGCGGTGGCACTCGGTGACCTCGGACGTGTCCCGGGCGAGCGCGGCGACCTTGGCGATCATGCGCGCCGCCGGCCGGATGCGCAGCACGACGCTCAGCTCGTAGCCGAGCGCGCGCGGGTCGACGTCGGCGTGGTAGCCGCGGATGATCCCGGCCTGCTCGAGCCGCCCGAGCCGCTCCGCGACCGCCGGAGCGGAGAGTCCGACGCGCCGGCCCAGGGCGGCAAGGCTCATCCGCGCATCCGCCTGCAGCGCCACGATCAGTTAACGATTCGGGCGGTCGAGCTGTTGATCCGAAAGCCGCGGTGGCATGATGCCTTCGATCGGCACTGTACCGCGCCGAGGCGTGTCGGGAGGATGGCGTCGGTGAGATCGCGCGCGCTGACCGCCGTCCCCGTGCCCCCGGTCGGCGCGGAGCCGGTGGCCCGACCCTTGGCCGAGCGGGTGCCGCCGCACGCGTGGTTCGTCGGCAGCGCCGTCTTCCACTACCTCGGGCCGGCGTTCGCCGTGCTGCTGTTCGCGCGCGTCGGCCCGCTGGGGACCGGCTGGCTGCGGATCGCCGCCGCGGCGCTCGTGCTCGCCGCGTGGCGGCGACCGTGGCGGCTGCTGGGCCGGCGCACGCTGCTCGCGCTCGGGGCGGTCCTGGCGGTGATGAACTGCTGCTTCTACCTCGCCATCGACCGGCTGCCCCTCGGCACCGTCGCGGCGATCGAGTTCCTCCCGGTGATCGCGCTGGCGGCGCTCGGCGCGCGCACGCGACGCAACGGGCTGGCGCTGGCCCTGGCGGTGGCCGGCGTCTACCTGCTGACCGGCGTCCGGCTGGCCGGCGAGCCGCTGGGCTTCGCGCTCGCGTTCGCCAACGCGGGCCTGTTCGCGCTCTACATCGTCCTCAGCCATCGTATGGCGCAGGACAGCGGCCTCGACGGGCTGGCGGCGTCGATGCTCGCCGCCCTCGTCGTGGTGACCCCGCTGGCGGGCTGGAACGCGGTGCCGGCGCTCGACGACCCGGTCGCGATCGCGGCCGGCCTGGGCGTGGGCGTGGCGTCCTCGGTCATCCCCTACGTCTGCGACCAGCTCGCGATGGCCCGGTCGCCGCGGGCGACCTACGCCCTGCTCGTCTCGCTGCTGCCCGCCACGGCCACCGTGATCGGGGTCGTCGTCCTCGGCCAGCTCCCCTCGACCGTCGAGGCGCTCGGCGTCGCGCTGGTCGTGGCCGGCGTCGCGGCCCACCGCGAGCCGCGAACCTGAAGCGGGGGTGTCCGGCTTCAGGTTTCCAGCGCGGCCGCGAGCTGGGTGTCGCGGTCGGGGGCCTCGCCGTCGAGCAGGGCGGCACGGGCGGCCTGGAGCGCGCGGCCGACCGCCGGACCGCGCAACCCGGCGGCGAGCAGGTCGTCGCCGGTGATCGCCGTGCGCAGGTGGCGGCCGCGCTCGAGCCAGTCGCGCGCGGGCTCGGCGCCGCGAGCGGCGGCGAGCACCGCGGCCTCGAGCGGCCGGCGGCGCAGGACCGCGTCGGCGTGCGACGGGCGCGGGTCGGTCGCGAGCTCGGCGAGCAGCGCATCGACGCCGGCGCACGAGCGGAGCGCCGCGGCCTCGCCGGCCGGGAACGCCAGGCGCTCGGCCGGCGGCCGCCGCAGCGTCGCGCCCAGCGCCACGAGGTCGGCGCGGGCGTCCTCCGGGCACAGGGCGACGGCGCGCGCGATGAGCGTCGGGGCGACGGTGAAGCCCGGCAGCAGCGCCGCGCCGACCCCCAACCGCTCGAGCGCCGCCAGCGCGGCGGGCTGCGGCTCGCGGGCGAGCAGCCGCAGCTCGGCCCCGAGCCGCTCTCCGCTCACCGTGTCCAGCGCGTTGTCCCGGACGGCCTCGGCGGCCAGCTCGGCGGTCCGCGGCTCGACATCGAACCCGAGCCGCCCCGCGTAGCGCGCGAGCCGCAGCAACCGGGTCGGGTCGTCGCGGAACGAGGCGTCGTGGAGCACGTGGAGCGCGCGTGCCGCAAGGTCCTCCTGGGCGCCCGGCCAGGCCGAGAGGACGCCGTCGGCCAGCCGCAACGCGAACGTGTTGACGGTGAAGTCGCGCCGCGCGAGGTCGTCCTCGAGCGTGGCGCCGAGCTCCACCTCGGGCAGCGAACCGGGCCGCGGGTAGGTCTCCCGGCGCGCGCTGGCCAGGTCGAACGCAATGCCGGCCCCGCGCACGGTGGCGGTCCCGAACCGCTCGTGGACCAGCGCCTCGCCGCCCAGCCGGGCCGCGGCCCGCCGCGCAACCGCCACCGCGTCGCCCTCCACCACCAGGTCGAGATCCTCCGGCGCGCCGCCGAGCATCAGGTCGCGCACCGCCCCGCCGACGAGCCACACGCCGGTCTCCCCCTCCAGCGCGGCGAGCATCGGAGCGGCCGGCTCGAGCCTGGCCAAGCGGTCGAAGGCGCCGGAGGTCACGCCGGTAACCTAGAGGCGCATGCCACCGCACGAGCGCAGACGGCGCCGGCGGCGGATCGTGCTCGTCCTCGGGATCGCGATGGTGCTGCTCGTCGGCGCCGCCGCAGCGTTCGTCTTCACCCAGCAGGAAGGCGACGTCTCGAACCCGGACGTCGAGTTCGACGCCGAGCCGTCCGCCACGCCTGACATGGAGGTCGAGCCGGAGGACCCGAACGCGAAGCGGCGCGCGAGCGCGGTCGATCGCTTCATCTGGTCGCACTACGGCTACACCCGCGACCGGCGCCGCTACCTGCCGCTCGACAAGCCCCTGCGCCCGCCGTTCGAGGAGATCTGGCGCTTCTCGGGCAACGTGCTGCTCGAGTTCCCTCCGGTCATCGGCGGCCGCCGCCTCTACCTGCTCAACGACCACGGCAAGCTGTTCGCGATCGACAAGCACTCCGGGAAGGTGCGCTGGAAGCGCAAGCTCGGTGCGCTCGCGGCGGCCTCGCCCGCCTACGCCAACGGCGTCGTCTACGTGGTGCTCCTGCAGCGCACGGAGAAGGGCGCGGGCTCGCGCGTCGGGCGCGTGGTCGCGCTCGACGGGGCCAGCGGCAAGATCAAGTGGAGCCACTCGCTGTCGAGCCGCAGCGAGTCCTCGCCGCTGGTGGCCGACGGCCGCGTGTACTTCGGCTCCGAGAGCGGGACCGTCTACGCGATGGACGCCGACGACGGCGACGTGCGCTGGCGGTTCCGGGCCGGAGGGGCGGTGAAGGGCGGCCTCGCGCTGAGCGACGGCAAGCTCTACTTCGGCGACTACGGCGGCCGCGTCTACGCCATCCGCGAGAGCAACGGCGACAGCGTCTGGCGCGCGAGCACCAACGGCGGCCGCTTCGGGCTGGGCGCCGGCAACTTCTACGCCACGCCCGCCGTCGCCTACGGCCGCGTCTACCTCGGCAACACCGACGGGCGCGTGTACTCGTTCTCGTCCGCCGGCGGCAAGCTCGCGTGGAGCAAGAGCACCGGCGGCTACGTCTACGCATCGCCCGCCGTGGCCCAGGTCCCCGGCGGTAGCCCGCTGGTGTACGTCGGCTCCTACAGCGGGAGATTCTACGCGCTGGACGCGCGCAGCGGCGCCGTGCGCTGGGCGCGCGCCGGCAACGGCAAGATCTCGGGCGGGGCGACAGTGATCGGCGACATCGTCTACTACGCCGACCTCGGCAACCGCAAGACGATCGGGCTGGGCGCGCGCACCGGGCGCAAGGTGTTCGAGCACGAGCGCGGGTCCTACAACCCGGTCGTCTCGGACGGCGAGACGATCTACCTGACGGGCTACCACGTGCTCTACGCGCTGCGTCCGCTCTCCGCCGAGACCAAGAAGGCGCGCGCCAAGTCCGCGCGCGAGCGGGCCGAGCGCCGCGGCAACGACCGGCGGATCTGCCGCCGGCGTGCGCGGGAGGCCCACCGGGGCAGGCCGGGCGCGCAGCAGCGCTCCTACCGCCGCTGCCTCGAGCGCCGGCCGGCGCTGCGGCGCAAGCAGGCGCGGACCGAGTGCGCTCAGGCGGCGCGGCGCGCGCACCGCGGGGAGAAGGGCGCGATCCGGCGCTCATACAGGCGCTGCGTCGACCGGCGGCACGCCCACCGGCGCTAGCGGCGGACCGGCGCGCCGGAGCGCCGCCGGCGGCGGACCGGCACGCCCACCGGCACCGCTAGCGCCGGACCGGCACGCCGGCCGCGTCGAGGTGGGCCTTGACCTCGGCGACCGAGTGGTGGCCGTAGTGGAAGATCGATGCCGCCAGGACGGCATCGGCGCCCGCCGCGAAGCCGGCGACCATGTGCTCCGGCGTGCCCACGCCGCCCGACGCGATCACGGGCACGTCGACCGCGGCGGCGATCGCCTGCGTGAGCTCGAGGTCGTAGCCGTCCCGGGTCCCGTCGCGGTCCATCGAGGTGAGCAGGATCTCCCCGGCCCCGCGCTCGACGCCCTCACGCGCCCAGGCGACCGCGTCGCGGCCCGTGGCGGTGCGCCCGCCGGCCACGTGGACCTCCCAGCCGCCGCCGGCCCGCTTGGCGTCGATCGCCAACACGACGCACTGGGCGCCGAGCACGTCGCCCAGCTCGCTGAGCAGCTCCGGCCGCGCCACCGCCGCCGAGTTGACCGAGACCTTGTCGGCGCCGGCGTCGAGCACCGCCTGGGCGTCGGCCACCTCGCGCACGCCGCCGCCGATCGTGAACGGCACGAACACGTCGTCGGCGGCCCGCCGCGCGAGCTCGACCACCGTCGCCCGCTTGTCGGACGTGGCCGTGATGTCGAGGAAGACCAGCTCGTCGGCGCCCTCGCGGTCGTAGAAGGCGGCGAGCTCGACGGGGTCGCCGGCGTCGCGGATGTCCAGGAAGCGCGTGCCCTTGACCACGCGTCCGGCGTCGACGTCCATGCAGGGGATGACGCGCTTGTAGTGCACACTGGCTAGGATCGCAGCATGCTCCTGCTCGCCCTGAGCGAAGCCGCGCAGACGACGATCGCCTACGTGATCATCTGGTTCGTCGCGTTCCCCGCCCTCGTCACCGGTCTGATCGCCGTCGCGCTCGTCCAGACCTACCGCGAGCGGCAGGAGAACATCGCGAACCGGCGCCGCCCGCCCTCCTAGTAGACGCGTCCGGAAGTCTTTCGGGTTATGTGAAGGAGCGTGCCGGGGGGGCGGCGTAGTAGGTGTGATGCCCCGGACGAGCCGTTATCGGATCGAGCTGAGCGCTGATGAGCGCGGTGAGCTCGAGCGGCGCGCGCGTGTGGTCTCGGCGCCGTG
>JAABUS010008371.1_pt1 | contig 11395 bp, 13 predicted proteins | sample 5560161 | NCBI WGS metagenome assembly JAABUS01 (sample SAMN10711885, study PRJNA513376) | rock metagenome | isolation source: Antarctica rocks | place: Antarctica: Victoria Land, Trio Nunatak nord | collected 2016-01-04
GTCTGTATGCGCTGCCAGCTTTCATGCCAGCACCTGTACTGCTCATGATTTGCGGAATGATGCTGAGAGCCCACTTGTAGTCGTTGCAATATTTCTGCGCAACAAACACCTCCTAGTCTCTGCTGTGACAAGCTGAGCATTTGGAGTTGGTTCAGGCTGTGCAGCTCCCAATCATCAATGGGACAATTGCTTAGTCATTCAGATGTTCCAGCTTGGAAGCATGCACTGACCTTTATGATACAACTCCCTGACATACGCCAGACCATTACATGCTTGATCTGTCCTTCGATCATGCAACCTCAGTGCCTCCTGCTTGTGAAAGTCAATTAGTGACTGCAGTTTGTGGTCACTCATCTGCGTTTGTGCGTGCCACTTGCTTCTTGTATTGGTGGCATGGTCAGCAGTTTGTGCAGTGTGCTGCCAGCCTTGTAGTTTCTCCTGCAGCCACACATGGCATTTGAGCTGAGCTCTGAGCCTGTGCCATGCAGTTATGTTTTGACCATGGCAAGCGACCGTGCAATGGCAACCATGCATTGTACCTGGACTGCAGCTAGGCCCTGCTTTGTAGATTGACATTGCAGGCGGTACCATGCTTTCTTCGCTGCAATACGACTGATTTCTTCATGTCGATGAGACGAGTATACATGCCGAAAAGTGTTTATACATGTGATCAGCAGCAATGTCAGCATGACATGGCCTTCCAATGCCTGCACTCAGCTTAAACATGTCAATGCATAACTGCGATATGTTTTATTATTGCATACACATGTTTATGAGTACCAGATAAGTGGTGACAAATGCTGAAGGAGTTCTTGCAGCAGCATGTTTATTTGGGGGAAACTTCTGGTGCCAATGTCTTCTGGCTCTTCTGATGATTGCTTTTTGCAGAAGGGCCCCGGGGACTCGTTGAGTCCTCCCAGGCATGATGAAAAAGAAATTGCGACAAATCACATCTCAGTTGCTTGGTTCTTTCAGCAAAACCTGAGCGTTTGCGCTGCTGATCGGAGTCACACAGTACGGCATGTACATGTCGATTGGATAGGTTTGATGACTCGACTTGACTCGACTTGACTCGACTTGACTCGACAAAGCCAAAGTTGGCAGACTTCAAATCAACTTGAGTCGCCGTCACAACCAAGCGTTCTCAACACGTTTAAGTTGGATGTTGCTGATCATGCCGATCCGGCTTCCGGCAAGCTTGCTGCTATGCGAAATATAACATGTGCAAGCGTTACGCACATAAAACTGTCAAAAACCAACTACATACTGGTGAACTTGACAAGCAGCTGACACGTATAATGCAACACACTACATGAACATGCATGGCAATAACAGCCAAAAGATGTAAAGGTGCCAGCCATGTCCCTGGCTGCAACTCTGCCCAGAGCAAAAGTTCATGTCACAAAGTCATTCTGTTGGGGTCTATCGTTGCAGGTTATAAAAGGGTCTCACTACATGTACATCGGGCATTGCTTCAGCTGGAGATAACAACATGGGTCTTGTCGACCCATTGTGAGCCCTTGCCTGCTTGGCAAAAGTTTCCCCACATCCCTGCGGTTGATGGTGCATCCTCTGCATATCCCTTCTTGTGCATTACATAGGAAGAACTGCCAACTGCAGTGCCCCAGCCGCTCGCCTTGCCATGAGTCAGCACTGTAGGGCCATGGTAGTCTTCTCTTTTATGCTTGTGTCCTGCTCCAACAGTTGTTCGGCCTTGAGCTGTTCACACATAGGCTGCTGTACTTACTGTGCTGCAAAACAGTGCTGCAAGTGGATGCTTCATATATTGTGAGGACCAGATGCATGTGTCAACAAAGATACAAAAACACAGGTTCCTTCTACGTGCTGTGCTACAGCATTTTGGGCTTTGCATCATCATCTGCTGCCATGTTCCTCTCTGCAAGAACTTGATTCACAATGTATGTGATGCATTCAATGTCACCAGTGGTCATCTCCCAGAAAGTTTTTTTGCTGACGTGTGCAAAGTCCGAGTATAACTGTTGGTCTCCTTATTTGTGTCTGCCATTCTGTCAGTACCACAATCAAGATCCAGAACTCTCTGCGAGCTGTTTGCAACTGCATGTAGCAGCTCTAGCAGCGTTTTGGCAACTTTTGCCACAGCTTCAAAGTAATGTGCCTCTTTGTGTGATTGGCAGGCAGAGTCAGGACTGATCAACAGCAGGACGTCAGTGCAGACTTTGTGCAGCTTGAGAAGCAAGGTGCTGTTGTGCACTTCCTCCATGCAGCTTGACGCTACTTCGTAGTGAGCAGCCGCTGCGCTCAACACATACGCATTGAATATCTTGTCGGTGTCCATTTTAGCCCCTGCAAAGTATTCAGGCTGCTCGAGCTTGCTTCAAGACGGAACAGCCAAAGCCTACCAGCAGCAGTACCTGCCAAATCTGATTTGGTTGCATTCTACCTCCAGAACAAGTTCATGCAGAACAGAGTAAAACCTCAACCCAAGCAAGAAAAATGGTCGATTACCTAAGTCAGTGTATCAGTCCAGTGTGTTCCGACTATGTCTCCCACGTTAGGTCTATATGCCGGTGAGCTGAACACCAGTTGTACTGGTCTACTTTACTGTGGTCAGCAACACGCTTTTCTAAGCACTCTGCAGCTAATGGAAAGGGGGAAAGTTTCTCATAAAAATTTCAACACTCGTTCAGTGCAGTCTCAATTGCAGCAGTGGGCTCTGTGTTCAAGACCTGGAGCGCCTCGAACCTGTTCTTTGCTGTCTCTCCTTCTTCCTCTTGTATGTTGTACATAACCAGTTTCAGACTCTTCTGGTCTCCTCGAAGTTTCTCCGCTTGCGCTCTCCACTTTGGTCAACCGTTCTTCGCACACCCTCCGTTTGCGCTTTGTAGCACCACAAGCTCTTTGTACAGCTCCGCTGTATGGCAAGAGAGAGAAAGTTGCCTTTGCTCTTCTTCGTTATCGATAGGTCAAATCACGCCATCAACGGTCAAGTTGCTTGCGCAGGTGCGCGCACAACACACGATGTCGTCACTCAGCTTGCAATGGCACAGCTAGCTTAGCCTGTCATGAACCCCTCCTCCCGATGCTTCTGAGGTCATCTTGTAATCGGCTGACCCGGCAAGATCTTGTAACCTGCTGTGCGGCAGGTCGTGCGCCTCTCGCTGTTGGACACAGCCGTATCAGCTGCAGAAACTTTGACAGCAAAAACAATGTGAACAGCAAGCCAGGGCTACTGTCTCGACGCCGGCAAAAGCAAGTCGCAAAACTCGTCTTCGTGCGGTCTGCCAGCACTGATCTGGTATTTATACTCGAGATATACGCTCTACGTTGAGGACTGCGCAGAAAACACTTCGTACGCACATCTGAAAAGTATATTGCTGTATATGACTGCAGTCAGCTGGATTGCTGGAGGCTGTTGCCACAGCGGCTTTACAGTCCCGACTCAGGCACCACGACAAGGTTGAAACTGACATCAGCTGCAACCTGCTCGGATTGCTGGCCGGCCAAGTTGACAGCGTCCACATCTATGGAACAGGCTGGCAAAGCAAAGCCGGCTTGACAGCCCGAGTCTTAGAGGTATGTAATGTAGTATTGCCAGGCAGTATTGACCATACCTCCTTGCTGCACTGACACCATACACATAATGCAAGTCTCTAAATACGCTGCTTGCTAGCACCCCCGGTCACATCCTTCTCTTGCCTGCCATTCCCATCCTCCCCCCCTTCCCCCTGCCTGCTCCTGTAGTTGCAGATCATCTGCAACTTGCAGGTCTTCTTGGGCAAGGCACAACTAGACATTGAGGCTATCTTGACTAAGCAGCGTATTCTGCTCAAGTCCATTCCGCGAGGCACAGCAAAAATTGTGTTCACTGCTAGAGACTTTGGTCACTTCCTGGCGCACCCCCTGCTCAGGCAGGCTGCTGCTACAGCTGTGCAGGTATTTGTTTCATGGCCAACTCATGGTCCTGAGTTACAAAACATTAAGTTGAAAGTTGGTGGCAATCAGTCGCTTTTCAGTTCATGGTGCACACTTGCCTTGTCAGAGATGATTGCCTTTTGTGAGTACTCATCAGCTGTGCGTGGAATTTAACAATGAAGCATTGCTAGCTGTGCTTTGAATGAGACAATGAAACATTGCAACTCTCTTTGCAACCAAGCATTACGTTACCAGCATAGTGTTGCAAAGCGCATGTCATAGTGTTTTTGGCTCTGCATACAGGGACAGCTGTTTGCCTTTGATGAGCACTCAGTGCAGTTCAACTCATTCTATGGCCCATCAGGAGCCATCAGCTTTTCTGGGCGGTGGCAGGCTGATGGCCACAGCTACAGCCTGACAATGGTCCCACAAGGCAACACAGCTCAGGTCACTGCTCTCACAGAGGAAGTCAGTGAAGCTCTCAGCGAGCAGGATCTTGAGATGACAGCAATATCAGCTGGTGAGCTGTGTTCCAGCCTGGCAGTACTTTCAGTCTCTTGAGTGCAGCATTATTTTGCAAGCATGAAATGCACGACTTGTTTCAAACCCATGCACAGCCTTTCACGAAGGAGGCACACTGAGCAGCAGCCTCTGCAGTTCATGACATCCTAATTGTGCGTTTCCTCAAATGGTAGACCTCAGAAGGAAGAATTCATGCTGCTGCAGACTTATCAGGCGCAGATAAAGCCTCGCTCCTTGTTTCAGAAGAGCTGTCACGCTTTTTCAGCAATTTGACTATCTCCTTGCAAGGCATCCAGCTGAGCTACAACAGCATGAAGATGTCCAGTCAGACCTCCGGGGCTGATGGAGATGTACTTGAGCTTCACCTTGATGTCGCTGTGCTTGAGTTCCCACCACCCAATCTTGACTTTTGATCACAGATTCAGCAATTGGCACGGATCTGTGTGGGTTGACTATGTACAACAGCTGCACAAATAGGCAGTTTTTGGTTTCATCACTCAGGATATAGATGCTGGGCTGCTTGTACAGACCATTCTAGTTCAGCGGCATTCTGAAACACAGTGAGAGTTTGCGAGAGTTGGAACATTAGCATTGCTGTGCATGGTGTGCAGCCTAGTGAGTTGAGTTGTGGGAATGAAATGTGTATCAGGTTGAGTGTGAGAGTTGGCTGCAGGCAGGTCTGTGAGTTGTGGCTTGTTTGTGACAGTGTTATATCACACACAGTATGCCAATGTCTTGTGAGAGGTGCTCTCATGATAGATTTTGACAACAGCAGCCGCAAACAACAGTAGTAATGTGACTTGACTAGGTCGGTGAAGGGATACACTAGTCATGATAGGATGCATCATATGAACGCGTCATGATTTGGGAGCGTCACTTCATGGATCGACTTCCTTCTCCACATTGCACTGCTGATGTTGTAATTATCGTTAAGGCAGCCAGATATACCAAAGTTGTGCTTCATGTGTGAAACGCATGCCATGCTGCATATGCTAATTGACCTATTCACATGCTTCATAGGCATACTCTGATCCTTCAATGACTAATGACACAGTCTGACTCAGCTCATGCTTCAAATTTGGTCATGTAGAATGAACTGCTGGTACACAAGGCATCTGACAACGACATTTGAGACTAGGGACTTGTTGCTCAGCCTGGCGCCGCCACAAGGAGACATGTCACGGACTTGCAGCCATGGCTGCATCACCCAGGCATTGTACGTGTGCCCGTCAGCCGCAAACACCGGCTCCACCAACACTCTCTGCATCAGCAATGGATGCGTCAATTCATGGTCAGTGCAGCTCTCAGCCCAACTGCTTTTGACATCGGATGCTGCGGTAACAGAAGCCTCATAGTACATGTGTAGCAAGTGTTTGGCATTTGATTAGGTCATCCAATGCTGCGTGCCACAGATCAAGCCACGACTTGCTCACAGCATTAGAAAGCCATGTCAGACAGAGGGCATAGGCATTGAGTCTGACACAGCAAGGAGCGCTGCGCCTGTCTACCTTAGAGACTGGACAGCAGATGAGCTTCTCCAAGCCAATCTGAACCTCTAACTTTGGCATTGTAACATTGCCCGACACTGCATCTCGCTCTGCTGCTGACACACCCCACTTGGCATTTGGCACTCCCTTGACCACCTCTCTGGCTTCTGCCTCACTAGCACACTCCATCATGAAGTCATCTGGGTAGCTGGCACAGTCTGACGGCTTGCAGTGCAAAGGGGACAGGTGGCAGGCTTCAAAGTTGAACAAGCGACCGTCAAAGTAAGGGTCTGTGAAGGGTTGGTAGTCAGCAGCTGACAAGGCAGCTGGTGCATCCACTGCAGCTGCTTGAGCAGCTGTCGAAGAAGCCGACTCAGCTGCTTCCCTTGCTGCTTCCTCAGCCATCAGTTGCTCATACTTCTGGGCGTAGTCCTTCTCAAGAGCCTCAGTCATTGATGATGCCGCTGTGACCAGTTTCTTATTGGCTTCCAAAGCTGCTTTCATACTGTCACTGTCATGATTGCTGCCGTGATCTGCACCCCACACTTCACTTCCAATCTTGTCGGCGTCCACCAGACTTAACCCACCATTGATGCCTATCACTGTGCTGCTACTTCCACCAGCTGTGGTGTTGTTGCTGGTGCTGGTGCTGCTTCTGCGACTCCTGTCATCTCTACTGGCAGTCAAGCTACTGCTACTGCTGCTGCTGATGGTGGTGTTGGAACCACCTTGCTGGTGCCTGTCAGACTGCAAAAGTGACGAGGAAGACTCCTTCAGTGAAGCTGCAGTGTCACCATGATCAAGACCTTGCTTCTGCTGGCCCCCATTGCTGCCTGTTGAGGATGACCCTTGTAGGGTGCCCTTACCGGCTGTCTGTTCCTCTTCAGCCAGCAACAGCTCAATAGGTGTCAGTGCTGTAGAGCCAGGCTGTCGACCAGCCTGCAGAGATCATACACTTGATGTAAGGCATGCCATGAAGAAGTTTGTACAGGCACAGGGCATTGTGTCAGGGGTTGTCATAACGCATTGCGCTCGATCAAATCACCCAGAAGGGCAGCAATCATCCAGCAGCTAATGCATCACATTCTCGATCCTACCCTACCCTACCCCACCCTACAGCAATCAGTAACATCTGGTCCAGACACATGTCACACAAACACAATTGACTGTGCACCAGAGCTTTTGGATGCTGATACTGACTCAGGCTGCAGAGGTAATGAGGGAGCCACCTGAGGACGCACACCACAGAAGTCATCCGCCAGAGTTGTCAGGCGCTGCCGCAGCAGAGGCAACAGGACCTCATCCATAATGACAACCCCTGGGTCACTGCAAGCTGCATTGCATAGCTGAGCCTCAAGCAGGGGCAGCGCCGCACAGCCCTCTGCAAGGAGATCTTCCAAATGCTTCAGCTGCGCTTCAGAAGCCTTGTATGCCTTTGCTTCTTGCTGGTCTGTACATAGCTTGGGCCAGATAGCCTGTGGATAAGAAAGACATGTTGCAATGAATGCTACTAGCATGCCTTTGTACATGTGCTAGCATGCCTTTGTGCAGATACTAGTATGGCACAAGGTGTTGACGATCTGCTTTTGGCAATGCAACTTAAACTGCCATACAAAGGCAGTTACTGTTGTGGCTAAAGCAGTGGCTCCTGTCCAGCTACGAGTCAGCAGCTGGCAGACAGGATTAGGCATTGCACTGGCATCAGTCAACTTGTACCTCATATTCAATTTGATTGACACTAGCATATTCATGCATCATGCACATCATCAACGTCTGGATGATGACATTGCTTACAGCAGTTGCAGCCAGGTAGAGGATAGCCGCAGCGATACAGGCACCCTTGCACAAAGTACGAACCTCTGGCAGGCACTGTTTGCACTGTGTTTGCAGCCGTGTTTCCAGGCAGCATAAGCACATGCTGCAAGGCAGGCTGCACAAAGCACTAGCTATAGCAGCCCTGCTTGCCAGCCAGCTGTGCACTCGGCCTGCCAAACGCAATGCTTGCTGCATCTACAGCATGACTGCGACTCACGCTCTTGAAGGTCTCCCGCATACGCCCCAGCTTGCGCACAACAGCAGCCATGGCATGTGTCTCCAGAGTGTTGACCTCCACATAGCCATGAGTGAAACCCGAGCCCACAGTTTGCCTGATGGCATCATCAGCAGCGATCTTCTGGCTGGTCACTGTGCGGAAAGCCTCGTTGGTTTTGCCTAGGAAATCGGCCCACTTGAGCAGCCGGTCATGCTCCTCCATGTACTCGCCCTCCCTGTCCGCAGCCATGTCCCTTTCCCTTTCGTTGGTCTGCGGTAACAGTATTCAGTTGGCAGTCATGTCTATTTCTCTCTAATTTTTCTCTAGTTGGTCTGCGGTAACAAAATTCAGTTGGCAGCCAGGTCTCATTCTCTTGAGTTGGTCTGCGGCAACAGAATTTAGTTGAGGCAGTGGAACATGGAGCTCATGTCTAACAAAGCAACAGAAGAGTGATGCTATGTTTCCTGGCAAATCAACGATTCCTAAAAGAAACCAATAATTGCTGAGTGCAGGGATGACAAGTGGTAGGAAGCAGGTGGCTTGGCATTCCTCAATGTTTTTAATAAAGGGTTTGTTCGTTGCAGTGACTGCTTATGATGGTCCTTTGCTTGCTTTCCTCTTTTTCAGTGCTGCTTGTCTCACTCTTCTTCATGACCCTGCCTGGCCCTGAATTCCTTGTGGAAAAGTGCCGGTGGCACGATATGCCAAAGCTTTGTACTGCCAGACACCTGTCATGCCCTTGTTGAAAGCATGCTGGCTGCTGTGATCTGTGAGGCCCCTCCTAACCAGAGAGTATCTCATTACATTGGTATTGCCATACATGCTAGGATGATCTCAAAGTCAGAACAGGTCATTGCAAAGCCAACATGCTTTCAAGACAACTGCATTTGACAGGAGCCAGGTGACAGCTTCAGTCCTAGGCAGCAGTTGACTGTCAACTGTCAACCAGACAGGGAAGCCAGCACATAAATACATGCAAGAGTTCACGTGCCCCAATTTCCAGTCAGTTTCTATTCCTTTCTAAGCCAGTTTTGTCAGCACTGAATATTGCACATGCAGCTTGAGCATGAGCCTGTAGACAACTGCAGACACTTTTGGCCGCTAAATTTGCATACCAAACACAAGCACAGCCAGGCATTATGACAACGTCTCACCGTGTAGCGCCGGTCTAGATGGCTCATGTCTTGCATGAGGACTTGGCACTCGTCAAGAATGCCCATGGACAGCATCAGCTTGCGCAAGTCCCTTGAGCCAGGGCTCCCTGGCATCACTTCTTCCAGCGCCTCAACTCTTCTGTGCACCACATTCTGCCTGGCCATTATCTGCGTACCAGACAACTGCAAATCAATTCAAATGAAATGAAACGAAACGAAATGAAAAGATGTGAAATGGACTGAGGTGGTGTGAAATGAGATGAAATCATATCAAATGAAACTCAACCAAATGAAATGAAATCAAATGTCTGTGCTGTTGCTGCAGATATGCCTCAGGTTCTGGCATGGTGCAGGTGATACAATGTATGATATCTCAGCATGTATGCTCCCCTGCCCATAGAAGATTTTCCAAGCGGTACAAGCAGGAAAACTTCGGCAAAAAGTGTGTGTCACATCAGTGTGATTTGTTTTCAAGCTGGATAACAGCACTAGCTCAGGGTTGCACGATAGCATAGCGCGTTTCACAACTCGGCAATACCAGCGCAAACAAGAGCAAACCATGCTTCACTACACAGGTGCAACATGTACTCAACAAGAGACTATACTGTACATGCCACACAACATGTCTCTGCTTACCAGCCGTGCTTCATTCAAGAGCTTGCAGAGCTGCATCTGTGCCAAATGGCATCTGAAGGAAGCGTTGCTCTTCCTAACGTGAGTCAGCTGGACCTCCTGCCGGAGCTGACATGTGATGACAGCCACGTCAGGAAGACCTTTCATCCTATTGGCTTCGCTATTCTCCACTCTGCAGACCACCAGGCACATTAGACTCTCCATGCATCAGGGTCTGTGGACAGACTAAGTCAACGGCAGCTGCTGCCTGTTGTCTTGGAAGCTGTGAAGAAGACTGCTCCGTGCAGCAGGTCAGCAGTGGACTTGCTAGAGATGCTGTGGCCAAGCAAGACTCAGCGTCATGCATGCTGTGAGACGCATCTGAAGTGAAGAGGTCATGTTGTGTCTTGCTGAAGGCAAGCATTGTACTCACGTCAGTGGCATGAATGCAGCATGTATGCTTCAGTGCTTTGATACACGGTACAGCTCACATGCAAACATAATGACCCTGCTCACAATGCTAGCTGCAACTGCTGCAATTGGTGTTGAAGTTGACATCGCCAGCAACATGATTTAGTCTGCACATAGGCCACACTTGAACAGTACAGAACAGTACATGTAGATTGCAAACAGACCTGGCCATCTCCTCTTTGCGCGACCGTATGTGGCCCATCAGCTCTCTCACTCTATCACACTTCCCATCCAAGTCGTGTGAGTCCGCCAACGCAATCATCAGCTGCTGCCAGCCTTCTGTGACAGTCAATGGCTGCAAGCCTGCAACAGGAAGAATGACCTCCACCTGATGGATCTGATCAACCAATTTGCTGGCGTGCAGGGTGATTGTGCCACTGATAGGTCAATGCAAGAGTGCTCTGTCTGCCAGTGCGTGCAACTGCCCAAAGTTGAACAAGAGCATGCACACAGGTGCTTGCGCGCAGCAGGAGACCACCTTTGGCCACAAGTGTACCCAATGCTTGCAGGCAACCGCAAACCACCTTTGGCCACAAGTGTACCCATCAGGGGCAATCGCAACAGAATGAAATGCTCCTTACCAGGAACGCCTGGTTCATTGGTATGATAGGGCTGATGTGTGTTGAAGATCCAGTCCAGCACTGGGTCTGTAGCGGGGGTCTGGCTCCCAGCTGGTGCCCTCTGAGCTGCCTTCTGTGATCGCTTCTGAGACTGCTTCTGAGGTGCCTTCTGCTGTGCTGAAGGGCTGCCATCAGCAACAGCCTCCTGCAAATAACATCAATCAACCAATCCATCAATCAATCAATTAATCAATCAACTCATCAATCAACCAACCAACCAACCAATCAAACAATCAATTACACTCTGTGTCTTCAGGACTCATCAGAGGAGTCAACAGACAATGCCTATGAAATTGCTGAGAATGCTGAGGTTGAATGCAACAAGTCATCCAATGCAAACAAAATATAGGACATTTCACTGCAGCCACATGTGCCGAATCATGACAACCCTCATAACAACACTCGTTGCAGTACAGATGCGACTGTGAGCATGCTGCTTTGTCCGGATGCTCTGCGAGCAGGCATACAGAAGTGATGCGGCACCACAGTAAATGTAGTTGTTGTAAAGATTCAAGTACAAATGGGGCCTGACCTGCAATTGGTGCAGCCAGTCTGCTCTGATTGCTAGCTTGCTGTTGTTGTCTGTCATCTTGAAGGGCTGCA
>JAABUS010008373.1_pt1 | contig 11394 bp, 15 predicted proteins | sample 5560161 | NCBI WGS metagenome assembly JAABUS01 (sample SAMN10711885, study PRJNA513376) | rock metagenome | isolation source: Antarctica rocks | place: Antarctica: Victoria Land, Trio Nunatak nord | collected 2016-01-04
CAAACAGCCAGGGCCTGCAGCAATTCGACGGCTGATGTTTATGGGCTAGCTGGCAGCACGCTTGTGCGATGCACAAATCGCGCAGGCGTCAGGAGATACATCACATCGAGGCCCTGTAGCATGGGCCTTGATGCCCACAACAGTTGTCCAGTGGGCGTTAAACTTCGGTAATTTGACTTCAGCGGTGGCCAGAAAGCATGTCATGCCGTGCTGTGCTTCATCTGCTGCAGACATCCACAGCGAACAGACAGTCCGTGCCTGGGCCCGTAGCTGTGGGTGCCAGCAGCTCAGTGCGTGCGAGGGCAGCTGTCAAGAGCCTCTGCCAAAGTAGGGGACCAGCAGGCCTACGTTTGCAAGTGCCGGGTTAGCCTAGGAGCTGATAGAAAGGTAACACCTTGCTGCTTGTAGCAAATTCGGCACACAGGCGCTAGCAGCATCTGCGAGTGCCACTGTTCAGCACAACTTGGTAAGCGACCAATCAGCACCGGTGGTACCTGCAGTACCGTCGTCACGAGTCTCAACGCTTACAGGCTCATAGGCAGCCCAGCGACTACCATGGACTCGATGGCTGTGCTGCTCGAAGCAGCTGCTGAGGACATCAAGCTGATTGACTGCTTAGGGCCAGAAGACCTGTGTCATGACCCAAGTTCTGCTGATGGCCTCAAGCCTGTAAGAACTCTGCAGTTGTGCTCAGTCACAAAGACCACCTTGATCTGCAGCACTATGAGCACATGCTGTTCTAGTGTTGTTGGCAGTTCTTGCAAAGCTGCAGCTGCTTGTCTTGCCTTTCAGCTGCTCTTGCTGTGGATATGAAGCACTATACCGTACCCAAGAATGTGTGCACTTGCAGCTGCACATCCATGGTCTCAGACCTAGATCTGCCAGAGCAGCAGCTGCAGGAGTGGCAGCAGTTGTGCAGTCTGTGATGGAGTCACCTCCAGCGCCAGCATTGAACCGCAGAAGGCCGAGCCCAGGCAACCCAAAGGCTGTCGTAAAGGAGCAGGTACATCTGCTGCACACACTCTCTATGTTTTCTGGCCTGTCCATCGCATGCTGAAGGTCATCATCTGCTGCTCAACCTGTACAAAAACTCATTTGCAAGGCTCGGTCCAATGACAAGAGTGACAAGTCTTTATGCACCTTGTCGAGCCAAGAGCCCCACTGGCATGGTTATCTATTGGGCTGTTGGCAGCTGATGCCCCTCAAGTGACAGCTGTACCTCTATGCAGGTTGTGGTCCCAGTGCAGCCTGCAGCACCTGTACAAGTGGCACAGCCACCTGTGCATGGCTCTGCCAACGCCGTCTTGGCTGCAGCCCTGTCAGCTGGTGACTTCTATGCTCCCACATCTCCTCCTCCAGTGTCAAAGCGCCCTGACAATGAGGTAACAAACCTTATGCTGTGCTGCATCATTTCAAGAGTCACCATTTTGCTGTTGCTATGCTGCATTGCCTCTTGCCCCCTAACCATAGCACAGAAAGCATGCAGTTTCACGCAGTTGCCTGGCAGACAACAATCTGCTCAAAGCTGTATCATGTTCTCTTGTGAGAGCTTGATAGCATGCATAGCATGCACAGCATGCATCTGGTGGGTCCAAGCAGGCTCCTGATTGACTTAAGAGCCACTGACTTGTGTCTGTTAGTTGCTAATGCCATGTTTTCTTGTTCTCAAGGCACAAGTGTTGAATGCAATGCTGTGCAGCCAATCAGCACTGCAGTGACCCCAGTCATCCCCAAGAGCGCCAACAGACCCTCAACCAGGAAGACTCCCAACAGGCCTCAGCCTGTGGCCCTGCAGTCTGATCCCATCCCTGCCAGCAGTGCCAAGGTGCCACATTGCCTTTCTGTCACTGCATCCACAATGGTATGCAGACAAACTGCTCTGCTTCTCACAGCAGTTTGGACTTTCAGGCAGTTCTGCTACCCTGCTGCTGCTCCTGTTCATGGCGCTCCTGCTGCTGCTCCTGTTCATGGCGCTCCTGCTGCTGCTGATACTACACTGCATCTGCTGTAACTAGCGCTGTCAGGCCCTCATTGCATAGAGCTGGCAATGAGCACAAGAATTGTGTTGCAGCCTCCCAGTAGAGGGTCTTCAGCACAGCCTATGACCAGGGTGCAGCGCTTTGCAGCTTCCATACTACAGTACATCCGAGACAACCTGAAGGCTGGCAAGACTGAGACCTTTGAATCTGTGATCAGGTATGCTCCTTGACTAAAAGCTACTGTGGCAGTTAGGCCCCACCAGCTAGCTCAAGACTTGCTATCTTTCATTGATGTGGGAGAAAACACTCAGCTACTGACTCACAGTATCTCCTGCACTGAGGCGATTTTGTACCCTGTCTACAAGCAATTGCTTGGCATGCATGCCGCATGAGGCATGCATCAAAGTGTGGTATGCCTGCATCGCAGAAAGGAGTTTGGCAACAACCCAGACATCAGCAAGGCGCTGCGGCTGTTGGTCAGCGAGAAGAATGTGAAGAGGGCTGGCAAGGGTGGCAGGATCGACCCCTTCACCTATAAGGTGGGGCCAGCATTACCTCTATGCCATGTTGCCTTCTCACAGCCTGTTTCGCAGTTACTTTGTGAAGTGCTGCATCAGTGCAACCACCAAATAGTGCTCAGTGCTTTCACTGTCAACCTTACTCCGTCGTAGCAAACCAAGTAAGCTTCATCAAGCTTTACTTATGATGATTAATTTGCAAGCTTACCGACTGAACAGTCATGGTTTTGATGTCCAGCCGTCACCCCGTTAAATTGATGGTGCAAGCTTGATATGCACATTGTTGAACAACAATGCCGCTTTATGATCGCATTGTTGCTTGACCTTGCTGCTCAACAATCAACTGTTCTCATCACACTCTTCAAGACATGCAACGAACTGCATTGCCTGCAAGGCAACAGCATTTCCAGATGCGGGAAGGACCCCCTTGCACCCTATATCATGATGTTTGAGAATGCAAGCACATGCTACTTGACTGAAGCGTGAGGGTGTGGCTGCATTGTGTGTGCTGTTCACACATCTGTCACTGCCAGCTTGGCATTATTGTGTTGGTCAGATGGTGCATTGACTGGCTGCTGGACTGTGTGCAGCTTGCTCCCAAGGCAAGGACCTCTGCTGAAGAGGATGAGCCCATCTCTGACACTGACGGTGAGGAAGAGGCTGTCTCAGACAACATTGACCCAGCTGCTCCGCCTGCTGAGTCGGCACAAGCTGCAAATAAACCACCTGTCACACTGGGGGATGCAGAAGCAGCAGCTATAGCAGCAGCTGACCCAATACCACCAGCAGCAGCAGCAGCAGCAGCAGCAGCAGCAGCAGCAGCAACCTCTGTTGAGCTGTCTATGCTTTCAGATGTGCCACAGACAGCACCCTCACTCAGACGCTCAGCTTCCCTTCCATCCAATCTGAGCAACTTGGCTCCTACCTTTCTGCCTGCTGTTTCAAAGGCCAGCTTGCCTGAGCAGATCAACAGTCAGGACAGGAGCATCAACAACACAGTGAGCAAGTCAGAAGAGGTTGCGCTGCCAGAGCACCCATATGCAAAGCTGGTGAGCAGCTCAGGCAATGCAGGACCGAAGCCGATCATGGTGGCTGGTCAGACAGGTTCCCAGGGTCAGGCAGCATCAGACCCCAAGCTGGCAGCTGCCGCCATAGCTTCTGGGGTAGGCCATGCTGACAGCAGCATGAGTAATTCCCCCAAGGAGAGCACTGCAAGCATTGCATGGAACAACCCCTTCCAGGCTCGCACCAACACTACTGACAGCAGCGCCCCCAGGGGTGCCGCCAAAGCTGAGGTCACTCACCCCAACATGGGCTCAGGTCCTGGATTGGACTCCAGCAGTGGTTTAGTCACCAAGCAGACCAGGGCTGTCAGCAATGGTGCTGGAGACAAGGAGAACAGTTCACCAGAGAAGGCAGTCAGGGGGGTCAGGGGCTACAACCCTAGGGCGTCCCAGGGGTCAATCAGCATGTCAGGGTATGGCAGCATGGGACCGCCACCCCGTGTGCATTCTGCACGCACTGTTGGACAGACTGTGGATAACTCAGGCACAGCTAGTGCCCTGTCTGCAACGGCCTCTGCCCATGCGCTATCAGGAAACAATGCCGTAGGGATGAGGGCCTACCCAAAGGAGCCCCATGGGTGGAATGTGAGTCAGGCCAACCTGCGTGAGGGGGGTGTTTATGCTGACACAACAGTTCAGGGCCCCCTGATGGCAAAGAATTTGGGTGGAGAGGACCTTATGGAGGCTACTGCCAGCAAGCGTGCCAAGCTTACTCATGGCCCTCACTGACTGCCCAAGCCTATGCAATTTGTTTTTTTGTAACGGCGCAGTTTCTGTTAGGTAGTGATTTGCTGGTACAGAGGTGGTCTCCAGCAGCTTATGTCATCATGTTTTGTGCAACATCATTTCTTTACTTAGGCAATAGAGTTTTCTGGATCTTGTAGACAGTTCTAACGGACTTCATGCCTGTTTCTGTTTGTAGATGCTTAGCAGGCATAGACCAGACTTGCATTCCCGTACAGGACAACCTCCTGATGCAATGCATTGCACCTCACACTGCCTGTAGCTTTGACAGCAGACGGAGATGAATCAGCGCAGGCATTCCTTTCATCATGACTTATTATGCAGCACACGCTGTTGTGCAGACTCCTGCCCTGCACCCGCCTTGAGCTGAAGTCATGTGTGCACCTTACAAAAGGAACGTTTGATGAACAATTAGCCAGTGCCAAAGCGCATGTCATGGAGCAGCATAGGTAGTGTGCACTAGCATGCTACACAATGACAACCCAGCTTCACACACATTCATACACTTTTACTTTGTACTGCAAAGTGCACTGTCGCCACAAACCAGCATCTGCCACATGAGCAGCTGCACATGAGCAATAGTAAAAGCAGCTCAAGCTCAATGAGCAATACAGCAGAAAATGCAATTGGTCACTGGACTGCAAACCCAGTAAGTCAAAGCCGGCAGGCAGTACTCTCAAGATGCTGCTTTGTGAACGCTATCTCAATCCTACAGTTACAATGCACATGGCATCAAAATTCTACACAAAGTGTTGCTACATTCAGACCCTGCTCATAACTGAAATAGGACCGTCAATCTAGCTCTTCTGCAGCAGCACGACTGCGCAGTCTGGGCTGCAGAAGATCACATACGAGCTGCCTGATTTGCACAGTGCTTGCAACAGACGCCGATGGCTGCTGTGCATGATCTTGACTTTGCTTGTCAAGCCCAGAGACCATGCCTGTGTCCTTGTAGTAGCCCAAGCCTTCATCACGAGTGGCAAAAACATAGCCAGGCATTTGCTGCTGAAAGGCAGCACAGGCAATGAACAGGTCCCCTGCATGACATTGCTCTTGCTCACACCCACACCATTGCTTACATGTGGTGTCACCATCCACGGTGAGACAACGCTATCAAGTTGGTCGGCACGTACTACGTGTTGCATGCGTCTTTGCAGTGTGGAGATGTACATTCTTCAAACATGTGTCTTCCCCTAGGGTCAAGTACATACACAAATAGACAGTGAGAACATGATGTAGCAATGCAAGGGGCATGAGCTGTACCAGCTGCTGCAGCGGCAAGTAAGGTATCAGGGCTGACAACCTCTTCTGCTGGTGTAGCCTCAGATTGCACAGCTGGGCTAGGAGCGCTGGTGCTTGCTACTGGGTGCAGCTCCAACCACTTGCGCTGGTTCTTTGTCAGTTGCTGCGTCTGACTACCTGACCTCTGGCCTTTGCTGTCAGTATCTACTCCCCAATCTTGCTGCTGCCTGCTGCTGCTAGTGGACGCTTGATTGGACTCATCAACATCCTGTGGTGCTGTATCTGTGGCATCTGGCACATCTGAGACATGAGCACTGCTTGAGTCCAATCCGGGCTGGTTTTCAGAATTCACGGCAGAGCTTGGCTGTCTGCTGTCTGATGTCTCGCCAGCTGGTGACTGTACCTGCTGCTCCTGCTGTGACAGGTTCCTGTCTGAACGTGAGGCTGTGCGAGGCAGCGGCGGGGGGACCACTGGCAGAGTGACTTCCAGCTGCTGCTTTGCAGCATTGAAGCTGGCGCTGCCGTCTGCTTCTGCGACCTTGTAGGGCAGCGGCAGGTCAAGGATGTACTTGCCAGGCACACTCAGACTCATGGTACCTGGCTGAATGTTCAGCTGAGCTTGGCTTGCTTGCTGCACTCCCAGGAGCTTGACCCTTATCACCAGCTCCTGCATACAAAGAGCATTCAATGAATGATTGCCTGGATGCAGGAACACATGGAGTGATGGTTCAATGAATGGGTGGGTAAATTGATGGATAAATCACGTGACTAATGACAGCAGCCCTGCTAGCTGTATGCAGCTACCCCTGACTAGGGCTGTGGGTCTGGGTAGGAGTCTGCCGTTGCTGCATTGTGGGCAGGAAGGGGCAGTGTGGTCGTGCCTCACACACAATGCCACTGCACAAGTGGCACAGTCTTTCTTGTAGATAGGGGTCGATGGCAAGAAGGAAAAGGATAGTAGGAGACGCCATTCAAGACATGCACCCTCTAAGGCCTTATATACAACTGCCAATGAAAAGGAGTTGGGAACTTGTTGGACATATTCTGATGTTCAAAGCAGCAGGTACTGAACGCAACCATATATGTCTCAAGTCCTAGATATCTGCCATATTAGGTGACCGTCTCATCATGCTGCTCACCTTTGGATACTTGGCCGATGCAACACTGACGCCAGGACCCTCCCAAGCCTCTGACAGGTCCACCTGACCCCTGTACACTATCTCATACTGTGGCTGCACCACCCCATCAAGGACCCCCTCAGTAGCTGGGGCCGCCCCCGCCTGCAAGCTCACTGCCTCCATGCGTGTTGTAGCAACAGCTGTCAGGAGGCTTTGGTCGGCTTCCCCTGAGCTGATAGCTGAGCTGGTGCCTGTGCTTGACTGCGCAGAAGGGGCTTTGCCAGTAGGCACAGATGTGACTGGTACCCTTTCATGCTTGCCTTTTGCTGAAGGAAACTTGAACCCGCTGGACCTGCTGCCTCTGCCTTCATCACTTGTGCCCTTGGCAGCAGAGTCCGGTGGGAGCTCTGTCACTAGAGGCTTAGCAAGGGTCAGTGAGCCTGCAGTGCTTGCTGAATGCTGCCTGTTGCTGGAGTCAGGCATGTTCTCTTGTCTGGGGTCTGTTGATGAGCCACCCTGCATGTCTGTCCTGATGCTGACAGTAGATGGCCTGTCTACTCCTGGGGTAGACTTGAAAGCCAGCTTGGGAAAGCTGTAGTGCCTTGTTAGCGTCCAGCCTGTCACCTTCTCAATGTTGTCCACAGCCGAGTCCAGAATCATAGCCTAAACACAGGCAGTCAATGGCATATTTTGAAATACAGTATCAGGTGCAGGTGGGCCACAAGGTTGTGCAGCTGACAATGCAATATTGCGCAGTCCCATCTGTCACATCGCATTACTGTTCTCTGTCACAAGTTTTGTGATCCGTGTTAAATGTGATAGTCATGCAGTGTGCGATGCGCTCTGTGGCTGAGTATTCTTCTGCTAGCATTTGGGATCACTGCTTCCAACCAATTGTGTATAGAAAAGGACAAGAAAAGACTAAGGCACTTGTGCAGTGGCATTGTCTATGAGGGACAAGTGTGTGAAACACTGCTGCCTTCAAGTTCCTCATTATATAAGTGTCTGAGGGAAACATGGTTGATAAGTACAGCCCTGTCAAGATGTGATGACATGCAATTTTGCGTGGTGAATTCGAGAGATGTGATGGAAAGGCTGACCTTGTATTTTGCATTGTTCAGGGCCATCCTACAAGTGTCAGGATGCACCACAAAGTCAAACACCATGCACTGGATTCTGTTCCTGTCAGAACCCTCCTTTCGGTTGCCCAGCATGAGTGGTACATCCCACATCAGCCCAGGCTTTGTAGTGCCATCCAGATTCTTCTGGCGTTTGCTGGTAGCAACAGCCACCTGCACAGACAGACACTTGGCTTGAGGAAGTTGACCATGTGCATCATGGTGGCAGACCTGTCCCATGAAGTAAGTTAAAAAGCAGCTTTTCAGGGTGCTGCAGGTCAGCAGTATCAAGGGTGAGCTGTTGCACATGCCTTGTCTGAGGTGCAGACGTTGATGAAGATCTTCTGACCGGATTGCTTGTTGGCGGTCTTGGCTACAAAGACTGCAGTGGGTGTGACAAGCTGCATGCCTTTGCCATAAACCTCCTGACCCCTGCCCTCCTCTTCAAGCTGGCGCATGTATTGGTCCTCCTCAGCTCGAGTCTGCAACACATAAGAATTGCGTCGCTTGCGCACAAACCTGACCACCAGTGGATTTGCAAGGAACAGAGGCTGTGCAAGAGAGGCATATTCGATTCTGACGTCGGTTTAGTGGCTCACCTGGGGATCAGCTATGTCCTTGGCATAGTCAGCCAGTAGTTCCATGAACTTGGGGTCTTTAAAAGACTTTTCGAACTTGGTGATCTCCTGCAGGAGCAAGCTTGTTTCGCATACACAAGGGGTCGACTTGCCGTCAGACCTTCTGCGACATCGACCATGATACCTCGGGGCTCAGACTTTTCAGAGAGTCCTCCAGCGAACTTGTCCCTGCAGCTTGGGGCGCCAAGTCAACCATTATTAGCAATAGATCACTGGGCTGCAACCAGCCAGTAAGTGCCTCACTCGGTACAGATAGGCGAAGTAGGCAGGCAACAACTCGTGGACCTGACCAGAAACGTACGCTAGCGCAGGTGCAAGTGTAGTTTGTCTGTTTATTTTACTGCTGGCGTTATTGCGGTGTATGCAGGCGTTTCGGCGATGCTCTAGTTGCAAGTCACACTCACAATGCTTGTTCATGCGCAGACTTTACCCCAGATCCATGATCTCCGATGCAAGGCCAAGAGCTGCTGAAGTTCCGCAGCTCAGCACATGTCCGCAGAGCGTGGTACCCGTCTCAGATCACTGCTTCACTGGGACAGATGTCGCAAGCAGCAAAACTGCGCAAGCCCATGTCGAACGATGCCTCTTTGGTTGAGAGTCTCAGATTGTTCACGCACCATGGCGCTGAAGCCCAAGAGCAGCGCCGTGGGTCTCTCGCTGCTACAAACATACCTCCAACTCCAGAAATCAGTACACTGGGCCCCAGAGTCGAGCACTTGTCAGCTGCAGCAGACAGTGCTTTGAAATCGACAATTGCGAATCAGTTAAAGTTGCCAGAAGTGAGTGGTCTGCTGTCCTTACTTGAGCGATAAAATCGTTTTCACCTGTCCCTGCTTGTCTGCTTGAACCTGCCTGCAGACTTTCCGTGGCTTGATGCTGCCGCGAAAGTATGAGATAGCATACCTTGTTTTCATGTTTCAGCTCTGTGGCTTGCAGTGGTTTGTTCACGAGCTGCTTTGCTTTGGGGCTGTTCATTGGTGCCCTGTCCCTCCAGCTTTATCTCCCTTGAGAGCAGCTTCAATGGATTCAGAGCAAGTGGCACACCTGTCCGCACAACGCCAGGCAGCCATCAGCAAATACGGCAAGCAGGCAGGTACTACAGTGTGTTTTGCAACAGCCCCTGCCCAGTGGACTGCCATCAACAGTCGGTCACGTGCTTGTCACCTGCTGCTCAGGCCAAAATGCATCATGTGTGACAAGCAGCCAGCCATAATTCTGGCTTGCGTGTATGCATTTGCGCTGCTACTGGTCTTGAGATGATCAGAACCCGGCTGTGACAAAACATCTAGGTAGCATGCGGTCGCGTAAATACAACACAGGTTGTGGTGCTCCATGCACATCCTCAAAAGCAGCTGTGCATGCAGACGCCCAGCACAGCCTCAAAGTGAATATCCAAGATGTCTGAGCAATTGTGTGCTGCAGGCTGAGCAGTGTCAGCCAAAGAGAGTCACTCAGGACAGAGCCATCAACAAGCACGCCTTCATCAGAGTCCACGTCCACCCCAAGCGCTTCCCTGCAGTGTATACGGTGGATTGGAAGGTGAACATTCCCTAATCATATGTTCTCAGTATGGTCCTTGCCTCAGGCATTACCATGAGCAGGTTGAAATGTGTGGATCATCAAGGCTGGACAGTGCTCGTGAGCATGGGGCGCATATTCAAAACGCAATGGTAGCAAAGCATGCTATGTTTTGCTGACATCTTTGTGCAAGATCTGCCTTCTGCCGTCCTTATACCTACTGTAATGGCATTTGCTCGTGCACAAGCTTGGCGCCGGTCATGTGTCACTGTGTTGCATTGTGCAGGAGTGTGTGATGTACAATGGGGCAGATTATGTCGTGGTACATAAGCCAGCAGGGGTACAGGTTGCACCTACAGTGGACAACCTCTTGGAAAATGTCCTTTTCTGCACTGCACAGGTTGGTCAAGCTGCCCTCATCAGGCCATATCTTGAAGCCCACGTACTGCTTGTCCACACAAAAGATGCAATCTCAGTGCTCGCATCTTGCTTGGTAACTTGTAAGTGAGTTTGGGCTTGACTTCAGCAGGGTGTGGTAATGCAGGCATTGCAGTGTGCAGAGTCCCTCTTGATCACCCACAGACTGGATGCCTGTACAGAGGGGTTGCTGGTGGTGGGGCGTAATCGGCCCTTTGTCCAACACTTCAACCGGCTGCTGCAACGGCCCAGGGCTGTCAGGAAGTTCTATAAGGCATTGACTCAGCATCCCCCACCAATTGGTGCGTCATCTCTTGAGATGATATGTACGCATATGTTACCAAAATCTGGCAATGTTAGTGTTGCTTCTTTGTACCACTTATGTCAAACCTGACAGCTCGGAAGCAAACATAGAACCATACACAAGCTGTGTGCAGCACACTTGTGTTGTAAGCCTCAGGAGTCTGCTTGATTACTTCAGCCCAGCAGGCAAACTGGTCCATGACTTGCATCTTTAGCAAGCACTAACATGCACATAATCTCCGCAACGATGTGTTCTGGATCTCAAGCAGCAAGGCAGGCTGCTCATGCAGGCAAGCTGATCCATCATATAACCCAGGAACAGGTCAAGGGTCAGCCGGCTCACAGCCAAGTCCATGACAGCCCTGTGCCAGGCAGTCAGTGCTGCCTCCTGGACGTGCTGGATGTCAGGCCGGTCAAAGTTGTGCATGAGGTCGCTGCAAAATGGGGACCAGTCGCATATGAGGCCCTGCTAGAGCTTCAGACAGGACGTACTCACCAGGTAAGTGGTGGACAAACGCCAGTGTTGTGATGTTGTATGTGCAGGGCAACAGCTGAGCTGCAGATCATCTCTCCTGCTTCACCTGATCCTGTTGCTTGTAGAATCATAAGGTCTTGATCAATATTGTTTAGTCAGCCTAGGTCAACAAATTGGTCAGCCTGGGTCAACAAATTGGTCAGCCAAGGTCACCAAATTGGTCAGCCTAGGTCAACCAATTGGTGTTGTAGCTTGATCAA
>JAABUS010008374.1_pt1 | contig 11394 bp, 13 predicted proteins | sample 5560161 | NCBI WGS metagenome assembly JAABUS01 (sample SAMN10711885, study PRJNA513376) | rock metagenome | isolation source: Antarctica rocks | place: Antarctica: Victoria Land, Trio Nunatak nord | collected 2016-01-04
GCTATTAGCTAGGCGGACCAGCTCTGCTATTTCCTGCTCTTCATCCAGTGCCTCCTGAGTTGAGTTGAAATGGGTTGGAAATGCAGACCTGTTCACTTTACTAGTTTGGAGAATCGCTGACTGCATTGCAGCTGAGGCAGCAACACTCTTGTGGCCTGCAGGCTCTTGCATCTGAGTTGTTGCCAGCGCCAAAAGCTCTTCATCATCAAAATCATCAATGCCCACATTTGCCCTTTGGCGTTTACTGGGAGGATCTGCAATGGCGCACTGGGTTGATAAAGGTTTGCACAGCGTTTAAATGCAACGATTCGATCGCCGATTAGCTGCGCCAGTACCCTACATACAAACTCAATGATGTCTGAGCACAACAGCACACCTTGATCTGCGAAAGATTCGTCAAGTAGGTCTTGCTCACAGTCTAACAAGTCATCCAGATCATCCATGTTCTTGCACAGCGCGCACAGGCCGCTCGCAAAATTTGGGCGCGCTTGGGAGGAAGCAAGGTCTCAGCATGCCTCACCACACTTGATCTGGCATAAACTGGCTTTCTCGCTTTCAAATTCCTCTGTTTGTAAGGTTTGAGCAAGCCCTAAATCTGGTCAAAGAGCAAGCAGCTGCAAGCGCAGTGTTGTTTCACAAGTAGCTCGTGTCCTATTGGAAGGAAGTCGTTGTGATTCACATCTGTCCCTTCGACATACACGTCAGTGTAAGCCAGCAGTATGGAAAGTCAAGCATCCGCGGAAGTACCGCAGGGAAGGAAAAAATTGAACCTAAAACCCAGAGATGAGAGTGCGGCTTCAAAGGCAGTCGAGGCAGAGAAGAAATCAGCAAGATCGGTATGTTTATCTTCAGCACAGGCTGTGCAGCAGTTGCGTGCTGCTCTCTCGACGTCGAAAGCTGGGAAGCGTAACTCTCTGGCGCGACCGCCATGCGTTACGACCTAGCCACAGCCTTATGTTGCTGTGCAGAACCCGTTCGGGTCAGCGAAGCCTCGAGAGACAGTGTTGGCTGCAAAGCTGGGCAAGAAGGAAGAAGACATTCTCAAGGAAGAGCTTATCAAGGATAAGATCAATGTAAGGATCTAAGCACCCGCCGACGTCCTGACTGGCCCTTTTGAAAAGGTTGTACCTGAGACGTTCGTCTATGCAGCTGCGACTGACGCCCGAGCAAAATGATGAGAAGAGAGAGGCAGAGTTGGCTGTCAAAGAAGTAGAGGATGAGTTGCAAGCAGAAACAGATGAGTCCAAACATGATGCTCTGAAAGCAGAAGTGGCTGGTCGCAAGGAGAAGCTCACAACACTCATAGAAGGCTTCCAAGTGAGTACTTTACACAACCACTTTTGCTGTCTTTGATTCAGCATCTATGCTTGTCAGCAAAGTCCTGAATTTAATGTATTTCTGTGTAGAAAATGGCAATAGAGAAGGCTAAAGCTGGAGGTGGCATGCGCCCTTCTGAAAGGCGTGCTCAGCAGATGCAGCAGGGTGGATATGGTGAGCAGCCCAATGGAGCAGCCCCCTACGAAAGTCGGGGTGGAGGTCGCGGAGGCTACCAGGACTATGGCAACACCAGAGCCAGGCCCGAGCCAGCAGGACAGTATGGGTATGAGCTTCACTCAGCTGTGAATAGCTCTGCAGAACTGTTGAGATAGCTGCTGTGAAAAGGCATTTGTTGCGCCTTTGCAATGCTGCTTGTTGCAAGTTTGACATGTCTGAGAGTGTGAGGTGTGAATGCCTTGCACAGGGCACAATTGGTTGTCCCTCATGGAATCATCTGGGCAGTGTCCACAGCTGCAATTCTGTTTGAATTGTTTGTTTTGAGATACACTGTGTAGCCGGCAGACATGCTTAACAATACCACGTGTTACATTGTGAAGCCATTGAGTCGCTGTCTGGAAGACAAGCATGTACAGCAAAGCTGGCTGTTAGCTATGGAACATGGCTTTTGCAAGCATTGCCCACTGTTTGACTGAGAGCGTGTCCATGTTTGTGACCGAATGTTGCTGACTGCTAATGGTTCAAGAGTGCCTGAACAGCAAAGAACCTGACATCTGCATGCAGTCTACTATCTTCCCAACCTGTCATGAGGCCTTTGGTATTAGGATGCTTCAAGATGCAAATGCAAATGCAGCTGGATGCATGTGACTTTGCCTGCGCCCTTGCAAGACCTTGATGCTTTTGGCTTACAGGGGAGGTTTTGAAAGCTACGGATCTGGTGGCGGTGGGAGAGGCGGTGGCGATCAGCAGTCCTTTGGAGGTCCACGCACAGGCGGTGGCGGCTTTGACAGCTACAATGACAAAGGTGGCTCATCTGGCGGGCGCGGAGGTGGCAGAGGCAGAGCTGACAGTGGTGACTTCAAGTCTGCTGGGAGCTATGGCGGTAGCTTTGGCGGCGGCTCAGAGGCGCCTGCCACAGAATGTAAACACACTCACCTCTGTACACTGCTGTGCATCAAGCTCTGCCTGACATATGCATACTTGAGCATGTGATGCATGCTCTACAGGTGATGTGATGTGATGTGATGTGATGTGATGTGATGTGATGTGATGTGAGGTGAGGTGATGTGAGGTGAGGTGAGGTGAGGTGACGTGATGAGGTGTGCCATGATGTGATGAGGTGTGCCATGATGTGAGTGTGTATACTAGTGTACACAGGTTGAAGGAACGACTGAATGCCTCCAGCAGATCTGCAGCGGTGCTACTAAACTTGGGCAGCAATGCCTGACTTGGCCCTGTAGCTACGTCAGTCATAAAGGTGCTTTGCGTAGAAATTGAAGATGTAGATCAGTTTATACGCAGCTGGATATACTGTGTACGAATGCAGATGGTTGGTCCAATCCTGCAAGAGGAGGCTGAGCCCTTGCCAGCAGACCTCAACACCTTTCTGGACAAGGCAATGTCCAGCGGGCTTGGTGCTGTCTACGTCAGCATGGGAACCCTAGCCGTGCTGAGTGGCGACGAAGTGCGGAGCATGGCAGCAGCATTGTCAGCCCTAAAGAATCCTGTGCTTTGGAAGTTGGACCGTGCACTCCTGCCAGGTCTGCTTTTTGATTCTGTAATGTGCCATTACAGAACTTGGTGCTGTTCATACTGTTGTGTACTTCAGAATGTTTTTTGGATACAAGGGATGTCCTGATGCACGCAACTATGTAGCGCCGCAAAGCACTGCTACATTTACATGATATTTGAGTCAAAAGCTCCAGATAACATGGATAGAAAGTACAGAAAGCAGATTTTTCTTCTGCATTTATCATCACAAGTCTGTTTATCGCTTTGACAAGAGATCCTTACACTTTTGTGAAGCTCATACATGTGTACATGTGTTGCAGGCAACATGACCTGGGAGTCCCTGCAAGTTGGCTCCAACATCAAGTTTGTTGACTGGGCTCCCCAGAATGATGTACTTGCCCATCCTGGGGTCAAGCTGTTCCTGACACAATCTGGTATCAACAGCCTGTACGAGGCAGCCTACAATGCGGTCCCGATGGTTTCTGTGCCCATCATTGGTGACCAGATCAACAATGCTGCTAAGGTGAGCATCACTCCTCTGCTCAGCATTGCTTGAGGTTGCAACAGCGGGTGGTAGGGACAAGGGTGTGAGAGCAAGGTCTGGGGAAGAACTGCATCGGCAGAGATGTGCCTTGAATAAATGTGTGACCTCAAAAATATTGGAGATGCGCGTGTCTTACTTCAAGCTGCACACACACAGCATTGGCATGATGGTGCTGAGATACACTATGTCAGCTCATGTGAGCGCAATGGGTAGCAACTGTGACGTAAAAATCTGGCTGCAGGGCTGTTTGAGATGTGGAAACATGCATGCATGCAGCAAGACACGCCTGGATGCCCGCATGTGATAACAAGCTGCATGTTTTGACAATTTTGAGCATATCATTTACAGATCTCATTCAAGCCAATGCCTAGACTTGCAGATGCGGACCGCATCTGTTAGTCCTGGCTGATCAGCTTGGTACTGGGTTGTCACACAAAGCATCAGTGTCAGCGGCAAAGCACCATGCATTATATACTGCTGCATGTATGCAGCATGCAGTCCAGACCTGTCAGAACATCAACACTCGTGCAACTGCAATGTTGCAGGCAAAATATCACGGAATTGCTCTCACTGTTGATTCAGACAAGCTGACTCCGGTCAATGGCAAGCCGCTGCAGCAAGCCATCGAAAGGGTCCTTCACGATCCAATCTTCAAGGTATGGCACTTAATGTAGATTCCTTAGGTGTCTTCAGGCCTGCATGCAGCATTGTCGTGACTAACAGATGACTGATACATGGTGCTGAAATGGTGTTGCTGGCAGTGTCTGCATATGCACAACAGCCACATTCTGTAACACAGCATGATAGGAGCTGCTCTGCTCATGCCTGTGTGCAATCAGCTGCTGAACAGTCTGTCTGTGCCTATCTGGGGTGCTCATAATTGTTTGCATTGTTTTGTGGCAGGAGAATGCAATCAAGGTCTCCAAACGACTTGGCAACAGGCCCCGCCATCCTGCTGAGCTGGCAGCTGACGTGGTCGAGAGGGTTCTGGCAACCGGTGGAGATGACTACCTATCAACATCAGAGCACACTTTGTCTTGGTGGCAGCTGTCCCTAGTGGACGTGAAGTTGTTCTTGCTGACAATTTCTTGCTTGCTCCTGGCTCTGGTTGTGATGTTGGTTTGGGCCCTGGTAGTGGGACTCCTGTCAGCAGGCAGGCATATGTTGAACAAGAGATGTGGCGGGCTGTACACTAACAAAAGCAAGGCAGCTTAGGCAGAACCATCAAAAATGCTCAGAAGGCTCAAACATGTGCTCGTAAGCTTGTCATCAATTTTTTTTGGATATTATGTTACAAAGTGCATGTTGTTGCACGATGCATAGAGCATACATGTGTAAATATTGACATCAGGCAATCAATTGCACACAATATGCAAGGATTGGAGAGGGTCGACTGAATGAGGCAGCTGTCTGGACATGTTTAGTAAGGGCTCATAGATTCAAATGCTATGCACCTCAAAATGGCCTTGGAAGTTCAATATGTGTGATTGGGTGTAGGTTATTATGCAAAGCTGTAGGTTGTGGCTGTTTGCTTGCAACACTGTAAGCTGTCGCACCAGATGTGCAGCGCGCAAATGCCCCATATGTGTGGAAGCAAGCGGCATTGTCAAGTCACCAGTCATGCTTGGAAGCTGTCAAAAATGACATTCAGATCGCTCAATGGCCTGACAGCATCTGAAAAAACAGCAACGGCTATGGCGGTGTGATCCATCCAAGGAACGACCACATCTATTCTGTCGCATGACAGACATACAGGCTCATCATCGGGTACACCTTCATCACGTGAGGATTTCCAACGTGTGTCGTGGCTGTGAGAGGTTGGTCACTTGCACGGTGGTAGCAAGCACCACATGCGTAGCTGCGCAAAAGCATCCACCTAGCCTACCATCAGCATGAAATCTGACACTTCCTTGTAAAAGGTGCAGTGACATCAACGCACCGACGTCGACGTCGACGCACCGGCCGCGGCTAGATACCCCAACCACCGCACAGCTGCTCAAGTATCAAGCGGCTGTGTGCAACTTCGCTCCAAGCTTCCCTTTCGCGTGTGCAGCGCTTGTCTGTGGTGGGCTCTTTGGGCTGATCATGCCACAGGCAATGGCAGCAAGAACTTTGTTTGTGCTGCTGGCAGCAGCCTGTGCCGGAGCACAGCTGCAATGTCCGACAGGTGAGTGCAGCATTGTGTGATACTGAGGTGGCACATCGGCAGACTTGACTGCCGTTTGCGTCGCACAACCGAACGCATGCCCCTGCAGGCTTGCCAGGGGGATCTAAGTATTTGCTTTGCTTGGCCGGAAGTCACACGCCTGCGCCGCAACCTGATCCCTATCCTATCCAGCTGGGATACCCAGGAATCAACTTTCTACAAGAATATGCAGGCATCTATGGTCCTGACGCCGTGAGACTGTTCAGGTCAGTGCCAGATTATGTGATGCATTACAACAGACATCTACACAAGCAACGTATGCAGGCAGTGGTGACAAGATTGCAATGGCACCACAATGTGTTGCACTGTCTGTGCAGTCACAGCACTACTTGACCTCCAGTGCAGGCGGCAGGCTTTGGACTTCTTCTTTACCTACTTCCATCTGAACTATGAGCAATCTCTCATCCCTGCTGGCACCACACTAGATCAATTGGCAGCACCAGCCCCAGGACCCAATAACGACCAGAATCAAACGATCTGGACCTTGCAGTCTTATGCACTAGACCCTGCTGGTGACACACCCAGTCTGCAGAGGCTGTGCAACTCCTTTGGATGTGCAGACCTTTCCCCTGGTCAGATTCCAGTCCACATGGGGGGCTATCAGCTGCAGGTTCAACACCCCTTTACAGCGGTACGGCTATTCTTGCTGGTGCTGTTGATATGCTTTGACATAGCAATGCCTGCACAAGCTCGGATGCTTCATGTTTTTGCTGCAGAGAGACGGTACACAATACTACATTGGCGACTTGTTGACATACAGTCTGGTATCCATCAACACCACCCTGCTGACTAGCATCAATGCTCAGAGGACAAACGGTGGGAACTCTGCAAAGGCAGGGATGCTGATCACAGATGTTGACACTTCAAATAGTGGTGGCAACACTGTTATATACACGCAGTCAAAGCCAGGCAGCCAGATAGCAGTGTCTAGACAGTATCAAAACGGGGACTTGCTCATTGATGAGACTGCTCAAATGCAAGCACAGAGTACACTGTTTGGCAGCTCTGGTCAGACACAGTTTTATTATTATGTACAGAACCCATTGTCAGCTAGTGGTGGCGGTGCAATCAACGCACCAAAGTTTGAGTCTGTTACCTTACAGGAAGTGTTGCAGTTTTATTGAGCCCAAGTTGGCAAGTCACAAGTCTGCCCCTGTGTTCAAGACTAAGGTAGCTTGCAGAACTCTGCTCAATCAATCACAACTAGCAATCTTGCAAACAATGGAGCACCAGCACAGCTAACGCTGCATCAGATAGTGGGAGTAATGATCACTGTAGTCTGTTGCTCAAGCTTTCTTTGAATGTTGAGCAGAGTGTCAACAACAGCACCTGAGCATTTGCCTACCTCAGGATGCTTTTGGTCAGTAAATAGGAGTGGTACAAGATGACATGGTGAGAAGCCAGAGAGCTAGATTCTGAAGGTGATGTCAGTCGTCCTTTCCTGGGTTGTTTGGAGCATCACACACTCAAAACAACTGCTTTTCATTTTGCTGCAAGCAACCCAGAAAAGGTCATGTTTTAGTAGTAGCAGCACGCTGTACCCAAGATATTATTCATCATGAGTGCTCAGCCTTTCTCCCCACTCAGCTGTAATGTCTGATTGTGCAAGTGTTACCCGGCTTGTCTCCCAGCCTGCTGCCTGGATTTGCTGCAACAGCCTTTGCCAGTGCTTCTGCATCCACTGCTTTGCTCTCGACTCAGAGGGGAATTCCTGCATGATAGCTCAGAGTGGTGGCTTGCATGATTTTGTCCATGGCTTGGCGTGATTTTGCTGATGTGTTGCTGCAACAGTCATAGCCTGTGAGCTGGTACATGATCTGTTCGCCGGTAAGCAGGTAAACATTTTGCCAGCTATGTGGTGTTGCTCACACAAGTGAAAGTGTTCTTGGCAAGGCAAGGCAAGCAGGCATAACAGCAACTGACAGGCAAACAGCACATTAGAGTGGTGGCCAATAACCTTGCTAGGTCTTACCCGTCCATCATTGACGGTGGTCTCGCCATCAAGGCGTCACACACAATCACATTGTGACACATCCCACTTTGGCCACCATGCTGGCAACAGCTTACCTGAGGTGAGCTTGGGCTAGGCATTGTGTGGCCCATCAGGCTGGTCACCCTTGCATGAACAAATGCCTTGAGTACATCGGATGGCTGACTACTCTTTGACAAGACAACCTGCACTGATCCTTGTGTCGGCGCCAACAGATAGGGCTGATCAGCGTTGTCTTTGCACAGCTGTGACACACTGCACTGGTGAGATGACACCTGCAGCAGGAATGAAAAAGCATGAGCAGGACAAAGGCTCCCTGCAGAACAGTTGGTGCAGGGTGTTGAGCTGGACTGTAATTGATGGTTGTCCTTGCTTGAAGAGCTGTCAGCTGGTACTACACCAATTGTGCACAAGTGGCCAGCTGACATAGCTGTCTCAGTTTGGGTCTTCAAGACACAAGGTGCTTTGAGACTCATCACAGAACCAAGCTGCAGTGCACAGAAGCAAAGAAAATGCCATCAGGTACGGTGCACAAGGACCCAGACAAGGTGTCCACACCCAAGACAATGAGTTGCACTGATCTTGACGACAGCTGATCTGGCAGCATACCAGGCCCCTGAGGGATGCGCCCATGATCACTACTGCTGGCTGCTTTGCTCTCCTATCCAGCAGACGCTGAAGCGGTGGGGGTGCCAAGGGCTCCTGCTCAGCAGCCTGTAGGGGGGTCAGCATCACCCCCTGCAAGCATGTGAGTGTGTTCATGCAGCAACAGAATAGGTGGCCTGTGCATTAATGACTATGCGACAAGCATCATCTCCAAAGTGCAGCGTGCAATTTAGTGCAGGTGGGCTGCGCGCGCAACACTCAAGCTGCACATATAAACGATCAATGCTGACAGTAGTGCATTGTCACTTGTACCTGCTGGTAGAAGGTGTCAACCAGAAGCTGCAATCTAGAAGGGTTGAGGGAAGTAAGGGTCAGCGCCCGGACTGCTCTAATATTGGCATACACATGCAGTACTGTCAGGCTCAGGAAGTTGACCCAGATCAGCCAAGACAAGCCTGCAAACAGCCACAACATGTGTCAGAACATGCCTGCAGCATGCGATTTCCTTGCTACTGCTTTACTTATGTCTGTCAACATGGTGATGTGTGTTGAACCTGAGACATCTCCCCAATGTACAATTGCATTTTTACTGTCCCCAGGCGTTTCTATGTTTAGATTTCCACTGTGAACAGGACATTTCTAGATTGAAATAGATGTTTCGGGATTGAAGAGAGCATGTAGAAACCATCTAGCAACATGAAACAGGAGCATGCCATGCAAGCATGCGTGCCTGTCGACGCTTTCAACAATGAATTCAGGCAAAGGCATGTATACCTGCATAGCACTGACAAAATCAGCTACAGTCTGTCCTGGTTTATTGAATATGTCAATCTCTGCTGTGAAACCAGGTGGACATCTCATAACTTTGCAGAAGCCTACCGTCGAACATGTGAGTGAAGGCCATGCCAAGCAGCATCCCAATGAGCGTTGTTGCTGTCTCCTGCACTGTTGCACCACCAGCTCAGACCTCAAGCTCAAAACTTGATCAAATCAGATGGACACCTGTCATGACATGTAATTTTGCATGCATCATATGCATGTGTATCATGGCAGTGTACCTGGGTGCCTTCCTTTGCGGCGATGTCAGCTGCATTGTTCTGCTTGGCAAAATGAAGAGTGAGGGCAGCGCGTGTGGCACCTGCTGCCACTCCTGCATAGTATACAAAAGCTATTTGTGAGAGTTGCATGCAGAGATATGAGCCAGCTAGCTAGTGAGCTGCCAGACAGTATGCATTCGACAGGAATCGGATGGCAAGCCATGAGTGTCTGTCTTATAGTGGAGGAGGCAAGCAAGCCCTTGGGCTGATGCCTCCTCCTGGGCACAGATAGAAGTGTTGCATGGTATCACACGCCTGAAGTTGACATGATTGGGACAGTGTTTGCTGGCAGAACAGCAGCGGGCACAGAGGAAGTGCAAGGTCCTATGGCACGCCAAAGAGAGCTGGTCTCTTGAAGGCAGCATAATTGCCAAACACGTATTGTGTGCTGCAGCGAGGAGGGTGTGGGTGATACAGCTTACCTGTGATGGCACGTGCAACGCTGCCCAAGCAAGCCAACAACAGAAAGAGGGAGGGAAAGATTGGTGAGGCCAACTCCAGGATGAGGCCTGCAACACAGCTCAATGTATGGAACTGTCATTGATTGCACAGCTCTGGTTTACGCAGCAATCATCAAATTTCTGCTTGTACAACTTTGTGAAGATGTATGCAGATCATTGACCTTTTGCGTTTCTTGACACATATAAATATGGTTATTTGTAAGTGCTTTTACAAGCTTGATATACTGCATGGTGCCTTCTTCATAAATGATAGCAACAACAAAAACGATATGACACTGCTTAGGGAGAGTGGCTGAATGATTACGTTTTTTGTAAACAGCTGTTCCCTTGTCATGTAATTTTTCCAGCTCTGTGTTTTTCTAATTCTGGTAGCAAGTGCTCATATTTTCTGCTTTGGTTAAAAAAACTTCTATGCGTTTCTTGACCCTTTATCTTTGTTGTTAGAGGCTTTACACAAGTATGTCTTGTGTTTTACAAAGAGACCTTGTTGAGACATTAGATACAGATCAGAAAGAAGGCCACACCTGCGCTGTTTAGGCAGTCAGCAAACAGGCGCCACTGCTTGGCATACACATCTAGCTTGGACCCCTGTACAGAGCAGCTGCAGCCATTGCTGTCACTGATCACTCAATGCAGTGAATCAAGCTAGGCAAGGGCAAGTTTTAGAAGGCATGGCTGACTCACCTGCAGAAAAGCAAAAGTGACTCCGCCGAGCATGCCAGAAAGGTCCCTCAGAAAAAATTGAAAGACTGCGCTAAGTGGAGTTGCTGCCTGTAGCAACAACCTCAATCCATTTGCATGGCTTTGCCTAAGCCATGCACAGCAACGCTGGTGTAGTCACAGACAATCTGTGTTATTACAGGTATACCAAGCTAGCACTCATAATAGTTGACTTGCCTGCTGTCCGACCCCGACTCCTGTGAGCATGGCTTGACTGGACAATATGCCACGAACATAGGAGCAGATGGCCTGAATAGAGTCCCAAAGCTGAAATCCTGAAAAGATCAGCAAACCTTGGTCAATCAGGGTGCCCTGCGGTACAACCACGAGTGCTGCATACAGTGCAGCTCATGAACGAGTGACTCACTTGCATAGTCAGCAGTCACAGATGTGGGATAGCCCTCAGGCAAGAATGCTCGCCAGGGACCTTTACTCCACGACGGAGATCGATAGCCTGCTTTGTCAACGAACCCGTGATCAGGGTGCCATACGGACAGCAAACGCCCAGCTTCGAACTCAGCAGCTTGCATCTTCTGCTAGGGGCAAAGGTGTGCAAGGCACTGACGTTTGCGTCCTATAAACGGCTGTGCAGGATCAGTCTGGCACAACCAGCTGAGCAATCATATGGGCATGTTGTGTGAATTTGACCAGACCAACTTTTACAGCACTCAGTAATCAACTCAAAGAATAGGAGAATGAAAACAATTATGTGAGACCTTAGCAAAACGCCATCCTGCATGTTGCAACCTCTCTGCAACCAAAAC
>JAABUS010008375.1_pt1 | contig 11391 bp, 10 predicted proteins | sample 5560161 | NCBI WGS metagenome assembly JAABUS01 (sample SAMN10711885, study PRJNA513376) | rock metagenome | isolation source: Antarctica rocks | place: Antarctica: Victoria Land, Trio Nunatak nord | collected 2016-01-04
ACTTGTTAGAAGGGCGGATGAAATAAGCGCTTAATCCTTGAGGACGGGATAGGTTTGAGAAACTTGGGAAATCCAGCAGATTGCTTTATTGTTGTCAAAGTACGAAAGCTAACGAGGGTCGTGAAACAACCTGCAGCTCTCGTCCGATGATGGTGCACCAATCCGCCGCCTTCTCATATATATTTGGCCCATGCCTTTTCAGGTCTATCGCCTTCAGTCTTTTGGGTCTGAGTTCCAGGTTACGTCCGAGAAACCACTGTGCCCAGTTCTTACTAGGTGTACGAATCTCGTGATCGTTCGCGGAAGTTGGAAACACGGACGACCGCTGACGGGCAATCAACTGCGCGAGAATTGGTAGATGTTACACCCGCCACGGATGATCATTTCCAGCCATCCGTAGTCCTTCTTGTGTGAGGACCTTCTCTTCCTGAGGGTTGAGGTACTGTTGGTTTATTGCCTTCTCCTTCCTCGTCGGTCGGCCACTGGCAATTGGCACGACGCCAATGCGTGGAGGTCGAAATACTGGTCGATGTTGGCACAGCAGCACGAGAATCAAGCTTAGTGACACCACGACAAGCCATCGTTGCAATGTGGGCATCTTGCTTCGTATGGCGTGCATAAGTGACCGGCAAGGTCCTGGAGTGGCGCAGGTACCCGAAAGTCATTACGCTTGAGTTCACGCCATTATTAGAAGCTGCGATTTGGCCTCGCCCTCGCCCAAATTCAAGCAACGAAACTGCTCCAGAGCATTCCTCTCAACCATCTTGGAGCCTGCCCTTACGCGTCGTTCTCTTCAACCTTCTCACACTTCCATTTGGTAATATCATGGGTGACCCTAAGGTGCTGTCAGTGACACTAAAAGGCTATTTACTGTTGGTACACGAGGTCATATGAGGGCATTTTGATATTTTGGTTGTTGCTGAATAGGAGTCTAACTTTGAGGTTACACAGTGCTCTACCCGGAACCAGAAGAGTCATTGGTCCGAGCACACTCTGTATTTCTGTGTAAGAAAAGTCAAGTGTGAAGAAGAACTCTGTAGGACTTGATCAAGATATCACACGAGCAACATGGATCATTGGTCAGGAAAACATCGCAACAAAGATTCTCTCGGCGGATTGATTGCATTGTGCTCTTACCAGATATACTGAGAGCGAATCAAAAAAAAGATTGAAGCAATCATTACAGCCCTCCAGAATGGTGAGCCGGTACAATGATCCGCTAATTTTTAGTCGGTTGAAGCGTACGTTTGATAGCTGAGAACAGTTCAAGTGGCAGCAAACTAGTAACAGGGGCTGAGGGATGTAACAAGGTAACCGCACAGACTATGCTAGTGCAGTACTTTACGGAATGTTGACACTTGACTGGCTGTGCTGGAACGAGCTTCAAACAGAATTCTCCTAAGCCGTAAGGTTGCTGGAAGCCGATCTTCCCAATTCCGAAACCGTGATTCCGAGAATTCCAGAAGTAGCTAAAGCATTTCGATGCCTTGAAGTTTGGTACCTTACCCAAACGTCATGTTAATCGAGTGCGGTGAAGCCATCATGCCGCGGCGTGTACCGCAAGGATGTCACGTACATAGATACTCTGACAGACAACAGATATCCTGCACGGTATTGCAGAACGTAATCAGTGGACGTTATGCTAGGGATATTCAACTAGAGGAAGTTGTTCATTCTCTTCTGCGCTACGGTGCAGACGTTAATGAATCTTGCCCAGAGCTTGGCACAGCACTCCACATGGCATGCCACAAAGGGAAAGACAGTATCGTTAAGATACTTGTCGATCACGGGGCTGACGTCAAGCTCCAAGGAGGAGAATTTGAAACTGCTCTAATTGCGGCTGCAGTTGGTCTTTCAAATATCCAGCCTTGTTCGTTGGCCTCTATTCTATATGACGATATTATTACGCTTCTCCTCAGACAGGGGGCAGATGTGAATGTCTGTAGCAGCAAATATGGAACGGTGCTGGATATAGCGCTATACAAGAGCCCTGTTAAAGGAGCTTGGCGCCACTGCGACACAGTGAAACCTTTTTACTATGTTTTGGAAGGTGTATGTAGGAACAGCAATAAGTAGAATTCGCTATTACAAGGCAGTAAATGACGGTTTCCACAATCTACCTGGCCGCGTAATGAAGAAGTTGTCCTCGTTCTATGCATGTCAATATTGATGGTCAATGAATTCACTTTTGATTAAACGGACCGTTTGACTTCTCTTCTACTGGATATGGCATTACACACCCATATATTTAGGATACATAAACTCTGGGCCACCTTTCTCACCCAAGCTTCATCTAGTACACAATGTCCTCCCCAATCTCCGTCGTCCATACTCTTCACATACTCACTCACACTTACTTCAAACCTCTCCTTCATCTCCCGAGCCTCCGATCACGTACTAGCGTGCTTCATCTCGCCCAATATAAACTCATATCCTAGAATATCACTCTGAAGCGGCGTCCTCCCAAGTATCCAGACAACGTACCCATACTCTTATCGGTCACGGATATAAAGATAGACCCGTCCGTGCACTTCAGCTGATGAAGGCCATTGCCACCATCCTTTGCTACTTACCCATCAGCGCCCCTATGTTGCACAGACGCCGCGGCATGCTGATGTCCTTCCCTTCGTTGGCTCCAGCGTAGGAGACCTCTTCCCATTAAGCACAGATGTCACTATCTGTACTGCCGATATCCTCCTGAACATGTAATCGTCGATGGAGCCTGGAAGAGAAAAGAGAAGTCAGCTACCGATTCGGCCTTGAATGACTTTCTGGAGGAGAGGGACGAAGGATAGATATCAGCGTGTTTACGCCTTCATATAATATTTTCTATTGAGCCCTTCGTGGCGTGGGCCAAGTCACGTTGGACGTTACTCGGCTTCATTTCCTTGAGCTTTCGCGGAAGCTCTTGTGATTCTACATCTGATATCTGAACCAAAGTTGTAATATGGGGCTGCTTCTGAGCCAGCATCCGAAACGCGGCCGACGGTTAGGTATGAGATCTGAGTTTCAATAGCAGGCACGGCGAAAGAAGAGGGTCGGAAAGCATAAGATTTGGGAAAGTTGGGCTCGATGGGACAGGACCGTACCATAGGTCGTTCACCATATGTGCAAGATACTCGTACGTAGTACTAGGGGTTTTAAGGATGTGCAAGATATTCGAAGATACAAGAAGAGAAAAGGGAAAGAGACTTGGAAAAGTGAGAAGGGTAATGAATATAAGTGAGCAAAGTCAGCTAGACCTGCTATACAGCCCATGAGGATCATCAAACAATTAAATATATTGGCTGACATATAAACAAACATCATGTACCGTTCAGCTTCCATAATTTTGCATCATCGAGCCTATGACTGCCGTTACATCATTTACAAAACTACAAGATGCAGTGAGTATCCGAAGGCGTGAAGTTACCTAGCGATAGACTGTATATGTTTGAATTTATATGATGTGAACTTAATTAAGATTTGCCTGTAAAGTGTGAGAGGTACGGGCTCTTCAAATGACAAGGCTGTCGGAACGTACAGTATGAAAAGGGTTGAATTAGGGCACAGAGGACTATTATGGCGCCGAAGTCAAATGTCCAGTCTTTGCCAGCACATTGATATATCCTTCGATCAATTCGAATTGAAGTAGGTGGCAGAAAAATTCAGATAAAAGGGCCGTACTCGAGGAAATCCTACATAGTGAACATTCCGCTCGGGGCTAATAGGGAACCTCTTTCAAGGTATCTAGCACGGTCCATTTCCAGGCTAAGGCGTTCCCCGCATGTGAAGGCAGTGCGTTCCGCTTTCTCTCTGCAACGTTGGGCCTCCTCGCCCAGAGATCTTTCATAGGGTCAGGAATGTTGGAGTGGGAACCCGTAACCTCGACACTACTGCAACAAGGATCTATAAACTTAATACTTTTGTCTTCTGCTTCTGAGTGCTGATATTTTGAAGATTCTTGATCTCTCCCTCCTGTGGGCTCTTCGTAGATCTGTGCCAGCTTCGCTCCCTCGGTGAAGATCGGGGAGCAATGAGGCGTGGTAATAGTAAACCGCCTATACGTTAGATGGCCAGAGACTTTGGATTGGGCGTACTGATTGGTATACTGTCCGTTGAAATAGGCAGTGCGTATGAATGCACTTTTCTGACCCTGCTGTTAGCTTTCCCTATTGCAGAGCTGCTGAAAAGACTGCCTTACCATTGATGATGGATTGTACCATGCCTCAAAGGGGGATGCACCAGGATCAATTTTCCTCTCGTGTCCGGAACCGTAACGATGATGATTCCAGAGCTCCATTGGCGAAATAGGCAAGGAAATGGCACTGATATCGGAGACGTCCGAGAGACTCAAACCTGATAGAAAGGAGTGCCCGATAGAATTGCTGAAAGATGATTTGGAGAATCTCGACTCGTCCAGGGCAACCCTTTTGTAGACCCTAGAGGTTTGGAGGTCTTCTTCAAAAGCAAATTTAAAGAATGCTGGACTTGTTGCTCGTTGGCTGCCTTGCGCGTTAATCCCCAGACTGTCACTCGAAGGAGCGGTTGAGGCAGCTAGAGCAGGATGCATGCATTCGATGCTTCTCAGTCTATGGGACATATTCACATTGGACTTGAGCACCCGGCGAACAAGAGTGTTCAGGTTTCTAGTCGATGCCAAAGCCCCGTCCATAGAGGTACTAAAAGCATAAGTCGGTCAGCCTTCTTTTGCACTGTCTATGCACGTTAGGGTTAAATGCGTAAATTACCAAGTTAATGTTGTTAGCATAAAGGTTAGTGACGCTTTAGAAGTCTGAAGACGCAGTAGGAGTCTGCCGATTGCTGCCTCTTTCATGGTCCATTTCAATCTGTCTATGACTTTCATTGGCTGATCCGTCTTCAACATCTCCAGGGTTTGCTCCAGCTCGGAGAAAATAGAAACGCAGTCGGTAAGAACAACAATGACTTGCTCAATCATGATGAGTGATCTTCGGGATCTGAAGGTCTCCTGTTTCCCTAATATATATCCCTGCAGCTGATTGAGACAAACACTGATGCCTGTAACTTCCATGAAGACAGCTCGCGCCGAAATGGGAGCTTCTTTTGCACTTCCTGCAAAATCCTTCAAGAGGCTAGACACTTGACACGCTGCAACTATTAGTCCGGCGATCGAAGTAGCGACTGATAGAGGGTCCATATCGTATAAAATCAATAATGTCGAATCAAGAGATGTGCGACTGCGGATGTTGAATCCTTTGCCGCTCTATAACATGAGCTGGATATACGTGAAGTGTAGAGAGCTTACGCAGCCCTCTTGACTTCGGGTTCTAACCCGTCTGTAATGCAGCCTGACGTAGATGATCCACCAATGATATGGACACGCTTCCAGGCAGCCTTGTGCATCCACACCACGAAGCCGCTGAGGTAGTGTGGGCACCAATAAGCAGATGAAAGCATGACTCGTAGGAGGAAGGCGACAAAACGAGGCATCAGATGCCTTATATCTGCACCAAGCATTCTGTGTCTGTCCATTAGCGCATGGAGCTAAGTTGAAGCAAGACTGAGATGTTGCGATAAGAAGGCGAGACTCTAGATGGGCAGGTAGGTAATGAAAGAGAGTTAAGGATATCCCGATGCTGTGGAGAATAAAATTAGCTTTCGACCCAAGAAGAAAGGACCTGGACTTCGGTACAAGGCGTTACAACAACAACAACACAATTTACACCTTTCGGTAAAATTAAGATAGCCGACACTTTGACCTACAAAGCCAAGGACCAAGGCTATTACCCACTCGTCACCGATACGCTTTCATTTCTTGTCCAGTCACCCCACGCGAACCATATCCTCCCCTGGCCCCCTCTTTCTCTGGAAAAGCGCTCTTAATCCCCTCCCCTGCCATCTCTGTTTTCTGCCATGCTCATCCACCATCATCTGCCCATTTTCGTCCACAAGCATGTATACTGGCGGTGGGCCATTAGGCCCCGCTACTTCAATATCTGCAGGCTCGTTGTTCAGTCCTCCTCTTTCACGTTCTCTAGCGGCGGCCGCAGCCTGCGTGCATCCGTCATTGTGGCTTCGCCCATCCCAATCGCTGGAGGAGCAAAAACAGGTGTTGGCTTGCAATGCGGCGATTCGAGCTGCATTGGCAGCTTCTTGCTGGGCGAAGAGGGCGGCGTTGACTTCTTTGCGTTCACGACGCGCGGTGAAGATCTTCTGGATTCTGATGGAGGGTCAGCTAGGATTTCTTTGTTCAAAGGAGACCCATGTAAAGCTGTCTTGAGCAGAGCGTTTAAGGGAAGCAAAGGAGACATCCAGAAGAAAACAGCTTACCTATTGTATGTAGCAGCGCCAGCTGCGTAAATTAGAGAGGCCATGACTTGAGAGGTTGAGAGGCGATACGCTCCTGCCTTCTTGACGCAGACAATAATTTCGCGATGAATTCAAACATTTTGAAGGGATAAAGTATCCCTATTACCAGAGACGGGCGTCTTACGAATGTTCTCTAAACGGTCCTAAGGGCGGGCAGGGATTTCGAGAAGACTATCCGGATTAGAACTAAGTCGATTTAACAGAGGCTCAGCCACACAAGATCAGTCAACAACGACAATTAACCGTCGAAGCAGACAACGTTAACGGAAAAGTAATGGTGGTAATGACGTTCATAAGCTTGGTATGTTGAATACTCGCATCTAGTTCAGAGAAGCGCAAGAGGAAAACAAGTACCGTCAGAAGTACAAATTTCCCGTTCTACCATTACATCTTATCTCCTCTAAAGTCGCTGTCATACAAACCCGAAACCCTTCAAATGTTCTTCTGACTGACTATGCACATTATAAAACTCTCTCATCTCTTTGAAAACGCCAAAGGTCCTACTTCTTTAGTGTGTTGCGCAAACGCGCTACTCCAATATCAATTCCCCACCTCTCCTCAGGTGCTTCCTCTCCAGAATGCGGCTTATCGATCGTTCACCATCCCATGCTGAAAACCTCTTCATGCCAGATATTAGTTTCTGCCACCGAGTTCACGCTTTCTTCTCTAAGTCTGCGGACTAGGTTACTACCGGCGAGGAGAGAGGCTTGCGCCACGATCAAGTTTGGCGCTTTAGCAATGATCAGCTTCGACCAGAGTGTGAAGATTATGCACACCATTACGACAACGAGAAGTACGATAAGAGCGATTGTGGCACTGCTAGATTGGACCGCCCGCAAGGATTGCTAGTTGACTGTCGCTGTTCGGTGAACAGTGCTATTTCCGACATTACTCGTCACAGAGCGTAACTGATTGATTGACTGAGTACTATAGAGTATTATGCCTCTGTGGCCGCTTCCTGTAGATGTTCGGGCTCTAACAATCGATGCAAGAAAGAGGTGTTGCCAGCCGCCTGATACTGCAGCTGGGTAGCCGCTAAAAGCCCTAGGAACATGGTCATCTGCTAGCAGGGAATCGAGTGTGCTATCGGTCCAGTATTGGCTGCTAGGAACGAACCAGCTTGTGAAAGTTCCGCAATTTCTGATTGGAGAGAACACGCACCCCGAAGGGTCGTTCAAAGTAACGTTGGCATTACTGTACGGTGGCTGATCATTAGCTGGTAGTATCGATTGCTCGTCAAAACCTGCAACCTTCGGTGAAAGCAGCGACGTTTCTTCAAGATACGGCTGTACGACTCTGTTAAAATTGACGTTAATGTTGACTTTGTTAAGATTCCGAACACAAGAGTATTCAGCAAATGCTTTGAGAGTTATATTGAATCGCTGGTTTGCACTCGTCCCGTTGAAACGATAGTCGTCAACATTCATGAAAAGCCCGCTTATAGAGGCAAGGTTGTCGTCAGATCGAGTGTGATATGAGGATGTAGTGTATTCATAATAAGTAGAGTCGGGAAAAGCTGAGATATTGAAGCCTTCTATCCAAATACCTGAGGCTGTCCGCAGATCAACTAGAGCACTGTGAATGTTTGGAAATAACCCCCAACAATCTGGGCTCTTACAGACTACTCTGACAATGCTCTCTTCTTTTACAACCTGAAAGTTCTCGCTAGTATAGTTCGAACAATTCACGTCTACTTGAACAGCTAGCACAGTCGCTAAAAGCGAACCTTCATGATCCAGGGCTTGACTGATTTCACTTGACAAAAACTTAGACGTGAGGTTGCTGAATATGAGTGAACCTGCAGTGCCAGATGGCGACGGGAACTGCATCCGTGAAGTCAATGTCCATACGGCTAATTTGATCGCCATCTCATCTAAGCTCTCGCTTATTGTATAGATCATGAGTATCCTGTTGAAATATGTCATGAAGAACTGATCGATCCCGATGATGACTGTAAAGAATGCTGGCCTAACGAATGAGAATATAACCCTGCAGCCACGACCTTGATCGCTGAACAAACGATTACGGTTATCGAAGCTGTAAAGAAGGTTCAATAAATATTATGCCAATATGCATACGAGAACATAGCGAATGCTGAATGATCGGCCGCGTTGAAGAGCAAGGACCTTTGACCACTAACAGATCCTCTACTAAGCGTCATATACGAGCTTAAGGCCTAGGTGCAGCTACTCGCGCCTTCAATAGCATATCCCAACAAGACTACCTTATGGTTGCGCTTGGGGTATAAGTCTACGCAAGGTTATGTGGTTTGCGCACCGAAGCCTGATCAATTACTGAATTCTCTTAGAAGAACTTCAAGTGCGACCACAGTTCCAGTAATCGCGACCAGAAGACAGATTCGGGATGCGATATTAAGCATCAGAGGCTTGTAACATTCATTTGGTGTGACAAATATAATTCTGGAGGGTTCGAGCTTATTTGAAGCTTAATAGTGCTCTTGCTATTCAGGCTCAATTCCCAAGTACACTTACAACGAAAGTTCGAATTTCTATCAAAGGCTTCAGACATTCATCAGCATTGAGTCTGACCTTCAAGTCTTCGAGCCTCTCTTTGCACCTCTTGTCATTGAAATGGCCTTTATTTCTGATTTGTGTCTGAAACCCTTCACTAAAGGCTACAATGATAGATAAAGCTCCTAGTGTGGCAGGATCTTCATACAGGCAAGATTTTGGCCTCAAGACAGTAGCACGACAGATGACTGTGATGCCTAAAAAGTCAAGCGTGGCATGTATGAAGAGTAAAGAGCTTCGTGCTGACAATCTGGGTTGAGGTAGCTTGAACGGGGCTTGAGGCTGTAAAAGTGATGGTAAGATGAACCGCGATGATTTGCGTATTAGTTAAAGGAGTAGCAGTTTTAGTAACAGTGTGAACAGTTGAGACCGAATTTTTAGTGGAGACTGGACCTATGACTGCGTCACAGATGACCGTAAGTAGATATGAAGCCGATGCTGCTTATCTACGCTTCGCATATCTCGGGATTGAGTCTCTTAGTGCTGTACGTTTACTCGTTCCAGCGTCAGTTCGATAGGCGTAAAGCGGAGGAATACCGCGAGAGTGGTTTTGAATATCCGAGTACTCCTTTGAGTAATAGTGATGCTGATGCTGAAGATCACTATAGAGGTTACGGAAATGGCGGAGATGCTTGTCGAGGTAGATGTGGAAGTCGTCGGGGTAATGGTGTTCGTAACGGTCGTCTTCACTGTAGTATTTGTTGTAAATAACGTAATCGTTATCGTGTTGCGTAGATAATGGTCTTAGTCGGGGTAGCCGTGTTCCGGATAGTCTGAGTTGCCGTGATTGTCATGTTCTGAGTTCTAGTCTGCAAAGATATAGTAGAAGTTCTCCCAAGCAAAGTAGTACAAAGTCCATAGGTGATATGGGGGTAACCACACCAGACCAGGAGAAGAAAGAACACCAACGCGACGAAATCTTGAAGAAGCTTCATGATGCTTTCAGGTCGTATAGAAGCCAAAGGTAAAGAATGGAACACAAACGATTGAGCTTACACCGAGGGAAGAAGGAGGAGCGAGCGTGGGTTCTGGACACCTTCTTATACCGTATATTCAACCTTTCATGTCTTCTCTGGCTAAAATTCCTGCCCAATCCTCAAGGGGGAGTACGGTTAATCGGTCTACTCGATCCAGACGTACTAGACCAAACCGAGGAAAATATTAGCGACGCGCATTGTCCAAACCAAGTCCAGACCGTGCCGACGATCCCCAGAATTTGGTTTGTTGCGAGAATTCTCACTCCCGATTTGCCCTGCTAACTTGAGGTGTGCCAGCTATCAGCAAATCTATGATCTCACGTCAGTCCAGCTTTAGGCGTCCAAATCTCGTCCCCATATGGTACAGCATAACTTCAGAGAGCGACCCTTGAAACATAAGAGATATGTGCTGAGCCACGTATCAACTTTTATCTTTCGATCTTCATTCCCTATTTTGCGACCTTCTTCACGAACTATTGACTTGTGGAAAGGCATGAAATTGCTCCAATACACCATGTACCATTTCGGAGAATATCTGCTTGCATGTCTCTAAATTTGGAGGCCCATCGTGACCAACGAGCGCAAGTCCCATGCGCTTGTATTTGTTACGTGGTAATCTTCTCTGGATCTCAAATATTTCCGTCCGATTCATTAGCGTAGAGGAGCTTCAGAATTGTTGAACAGGACTGCTCAGGGGAGATAAATCGAGACAAGAAAGGGCCTGAGCGCAAAGATATCGAACAAGTAGTCAATGGCACGCTCGATATATGATTTGCGTGTTGGGTAACCCATTTTTTGGGTTACGCTATGGGGGAATGGGTTCAAAGAGGTCGATGACAGGAAGAAATCTTCCGATTCACATAGAGGCATGACACTGGCCCAGCCAGAGGAGAAGTGCATCAGTAAGGGGAAGGAATTCTAAGTAAAATACTAACCAAGAGAGCGCAGGATAGTCAGCGGTCCCATGTCCGTGGCATCGTCAAGCGAACTGATCTCCAGAATGACACGGATGTCAGATCATTGTGGGGAGATCTAACCGCTGAATTGAACAATCATACTTCCATTATCAGAATACAGACGTAGCACATGCGCGAAAAACTCTTCTATCATCTGGCATGTCGTACGCTACAGGCCGGGAAAGATTTCCTGCTCCTTGGTATTTAAGGTAGGCGGCTTGGCAACTGTGACGTCATGCGCAAAACCCTCAATTCTTCCATTTATTCTATGTCACTCCTAAGTCTCCACGCCGGAGTTGAGAATGTATCACGATGGAAAAATTGTCACTTCGGAAGTGCTGAAGCAGGATAGCCGGGATAGCGAGTCCTGATTTCAGCGCACTGCATTGACACAGCTTGTTCTTGTCGCAGGCAGACGTTCATCGAAGGCCAGCATGACACTCTCAACTCCCAACGTCTCCAACTGGAAACAGCTGGTAGCCTCCCTCCAGACCGATCCGCCAATTCGCCTTGCCTACATCGACTGCCCTCCTCCGCACCCTCCAGATCAAGAAGGCATAATCCTCCTTCTCCACGGCTTTCCTCAGACATCCTATC